>Ga0160433_100067_pt1 | contig 112579 bp, 100 predicted proteins | sample HID1972K_E0MG_FD_108235 | JGI IMG/M metagenome (GOLD analysis project Ga0160433, IMG submission 108235) | Enriched pill bug-associated microbial communities from UW Madison campus, WI, USA - HID1972K_E0 MG | ecosystem: Host-associated > Arthropoda: Insects > Digestive system > Unclassified ...
CGTTATGGCAAAAGTAGACAACAAAGGTATGGTACGCGGCACGGCCGGTCCCGTAGTATATCGCGGGTACCGCGATATGAACATCATTCAGGGGAAACCCCGCAAATTCAAACAGACCAGCGAAAGCATCCGTGCCTCCACGGAGTTCGGTCTTTCCAGCACCACGGCGGCGGTGATCCGCAATGCATTCCAACCGGCTTATATCCACCGCGACGGGAAGGCGGTCAGCCGCAGCACACAGCTGGTGTACCGGGGCATCCGGGGTAGTCTGAGCGGTAGCGTAGGCCGGCGCGATCTGCATGATGCGGATTTCGACAGCATCATCGGGATGGATTTCAATATCAAGAGCCGGGTGAGCGAAGTGCTGCAGGTCAGTCAGCGGGTAGAGCGGGACGCGCAGGGTAGGATCAGCGTCTTTATTGGAGCTTTGAATGCTAAAACAGATCTTAGGGTACCCCTGAGCATCAGCAAAGCAGTCAGCAAGTACCGCATTCGTTTCAGCCTGATCGGCTTCAACTTCAGGAAGGAATACTATGAATATCTGGAAGTCAAAGACGTAGAGGTACGTAAACACGGGCAGCTGGAAGCGCAGGAGATCCGGTTTGAGACTCAGCCCGAAGCAGACCAGCTGCTGATGCTGAGCGTTTCGCTGCTGGCTTATAGCGAAACACGAATGGAGGAAGGCTACGTCCTGCTGAACAGTAAGGAGTTCAGTCCGTGTGCGATAATCGCCGCTTATGCTGCTGAAGAACCGGGAGAATTCCCATCAGGTCCTGTGAATATGGAACTCAGCGAGGCGCAGCAAACACGAGGAGCAGCTATTCATAATATGTGTTATGAAGGTAACAGGCTGCTACGTGATCAGGAACGAAGGAAAGAGAAAGCAACAACAAAAACGGCGACAAAGGCGACGACGCAACGAGCGAAAGAGGATAAAGACAATGCACATTTCCAGGTAGGAAAGCGGATATCGTTTTCTTCCAAATCCTAGATTATCTCTTTCACGAATTGCGATTGGTCTATTTAACTCATTTGTTAGTTATAAGCACAACGTTACACGTAAAGTTTCCTATTTTTATGCGATGGATTTACCTGCTGGCGAAATTCTCAGGAAATATTTCGGATACGACCGGTTCCGGCCGCTTCAGGAACAAATCATCCAATCCATCGTATCCGGGAAAGACGCGCTCGTTCTTATCCCCACCGGGGGTGGCAAGTCGGTATGTTTTCAGATTCCCGCACTTATGCTTGACGGGGTCTGCATTGTTATCTCCCCACTGATCTCCCTCATGAAGGATCAGGTAGACGCGCTAAAAGCTAATGGTATCTCTGCAGCGTATCTGAACAGTTCACAAAGTTTCTCCCAGCAACAGGCTATTCTTGACTCCTGTTATCGTGGCGAGGTCGCCCTGCTATACGTATCCCCTGAAAAACTAATCGCCGACATCTCGCTGATCACACAGATGGCCCGGCCTTCTATGTTTGCCATAGATGAAGCCCATTGCATTTCGGAATGGGGACATGACTTTCGTCCGGAATACATGCACCTGGGCGTTCTGCGCGAGCGCTTTAATCACGTACCCTTTGTGGCGCTGACGGCTACTGCCGATAAGGTCACCCGCAAAGACATCATCCGTCAACTTAAGCTCAAAGATCCCGGAATATTCATCTCTTCCTTCAACCGCAGTAACCTTAGTCTCGAGGTAAGGGCAGGCGTAAAGCCCAAACAGCGACTTGCGGAGATCGCCGCATTTATCAGGCAGAAGAAAGAGCAATCAGGCATTATATATTGCCTCAGCAGATATAATTGCGAAGAACTGGCCTCAGACCTGCGAATGTTGGGAATACAGGTTTCTTTCTACCATGCGGGGATGAGCGCAGCAAACAGGAGCAAAGTGCAGGAAGAATTTCTGAATGACGACCTCCAGGTTATATGTGCAACTGTGGCTTTTGGCATGGGGATCGATAAATCCAACGTCCGCTGGGTCATTCACTACAATCTGCCTAAGAATATGGAAGGTTACTATCAGGAAATTGGACGTGCCGGGAGAGACGGCTTGCCTGCTGACACGATCCTGTACTATAATTATGCTGACCTGACCACCCTGAACAGATTTGCCGCAGAAAGCGGCCAGGCCGATATCAACCTCGAAAAGCTCAAGCGCATCCAGCATTATGCTGAGGCAGACATCTGCAGAAGAAGGATCCTGTTGAACTACTTTTCCGAAAATTTGAATAAAGACTGCGGCAACTGCGACGTCTGCCGTAATCCGAGAAAGCACTTTGACGGCACGCAGCTTGTCCAGAAGGCACTTTCTGCAATAGCACGTATGCGGGAAAGAACAGGTGCTGCAATGGTGATTGATGTATTGCGCGGTTCAATGCGTACCGACCTCAAAGAAGCGGGATATCATCTGCTGAAAACTCATGGGGCCGGTTCAGATATCAGCAGCTTCGACTGGCAGCGTTATCTGATGCAGATGCTGAACCTGGGGATCCTGGAAATGGCATACGACGAAAACTTTGCATTAAAGATCACGGCTTATGGCAACGATATCCTTTTCGGGAGAGCAAAGGCCAGGCTGACGGTTCTTCCCCTGCTTATCAGGAAAGGCAGCAACACTTCGGTAACACAATCTTCACATGTGAATGAAGAGGATGAACTTTTCGAACAATTGAAGAAGGTCAGACGAAAGTTTTCTGTCGAAGAAGACGTTCCGGCATACATCATTTTCAGTGATGCCACCCTCTATGAAATGGCGAAAGAAAAGCCGCTTACCGAGCAGGAAATGCTACTTATTTCGGGTGTTGGAGAGCATAAATTTGACAGGTACGGAGATGATTTCCTGGACATGATTAACAGTTATTCCACACGAAAAAAGCGAATGAAGCGATAGTGGGAAATCAGCATAATTTCACTACCTAACTGATAATCTTCACTTTATCCAAATAAAGTTTTGTTAAATATATATTTATATATATTTGCATCTATGGAAATGCTAACTGAGGGACTGCAAATCTATCTTGAGCAACACTGCGAACCAGAGCCGGAATTGCTCAGATATATAAGTCGGGAAACGCATTTGAAAGTGCCCATGGCCCGAATGCTTTCCGGGCACTATCAGGGTCGTGTCCTGAGCTTTCTCAGTAAAATCCAATCGCCAAAACGCATACTTGAAATAGGAACCTTTACCGGATATGCTTCTATATGTCTGGCCGAAGGGCTCAGTCATGACGGCATTCTTCACACCATCGACGTCAACGAAGAGCTCGAAGAGCGGGTTCGGGACTATTTCAGTAAATCCCCTTTCGAATCGAAGATAAAGTACCAGATCGGCAATGCCGTTGACATTGTTCCGACGCTAACTGATGTTTTTGACCTGGTATTTATTGATGCGGACAAGAAGAATAACGGTACTTACTACGATATGATATTTGATAAGGTCAGACCCGGAGGCCTCATCATTGTGGATAATGTGTTATGGCAGGGGAAAATTACTTCAGGTGCACAGGATAAGGACACGCAGAACATCAGCAATTTCAATGAAAAAGTAATTAACGACCAACGCGTGGAGAAACTGATACTTCCTGTACGCGATGGCCTATTGATAATCCGTAAACTGTAATCTATGCTAAAAAAATTCATTTATGCCAGCCTTATAGTTTTCATATCAGGTACTGCAGCGGCACAAAGCCCGGCAGAGAACTACATCGAAAATTATAAGGAAGTGGCAGTGAACACCATGAACCAACATGGGATCCCTGCCAGCATCGTACTTGGAATTGCCATACATGAATCAGCCAGCGGCACGAGCAGAATTGCCAAGTATCTGAACAACCATTTCGGACTAAAAGGAAAAACAGGCCCTAAGCCTATTAAATCAGCCTACAAGGGCTATGAAGAGGTCGACGATTGTTACGACGACTTCGTTAATTATCTAAAGAACAGATTTTCAGGACTCTTCACACGGTATTCGTCAGACGATTATCGGGGTTGGGCGATGGGAATTCAACGTGGGGGCTATGCTCACAGCCGCACGTGGGCCAGTCAGGTAATGGCCATCATTAAGAAATATGACCTGGACCAATTTGACCAGAATGCAGGAAACATCGCTAAAAGTACTATACTTGCGGCCGATAAAGCTGAGAGCAATCAGTCAGAGACGGTTGTTTATCACGTTCGCAGGGGCGACACGCTGTCGAGGATAGCACAACGTTTCAGAACCACAGTTAAAGAAATTAAACATAAAAATGGCTTGTCGAGCAGTTTGCTCGACGTAGGTCAGCGATTACATTTGTAGTATCTGATGAAACCATCATGAGCATGCTCCTTCACAAACAACAATGAACAGGCTCATGATAGCTTCATCACCGTTAAAAAACAGATTATATCTGATGAAAAACTTTTTACTGATTGCCTTTGTGGCTTTCTTCTTAGCATCTTGTAGCAGCAAAAAACAGTATACAACGGCGCGCTATCCAACCAAAAAACCGGATAAGATCATCACGAACAAGCCTGAAAGGGTTCGGTTTCCTAAACACCAGGGAGCTGTAATAGAAGACAAGATTGTGAGAGTCTACTCTTCCAGCGGTTATGTGGAACGGTTTAAGGACATCGCTGTAGAAGAGATGCTAAAGACTGGTATTCCCGCAAGCATTACACTTGCGCAGGGAATGCTTGAATCGGCAAGCGGAAACAGCACACTGGCCAGGGAGGCGAATAATCATTTCGGCATTAAATGTCATGCCGGATGGACCGGCAAAACCATCCTGAAAGATGACGATGCGGTAGGTGAATGCTTTCGTTACTACAATTCAGCTGAAGAATCGTATAAAGACCATAGTGAGTTTTTGAAGCGTAGTCATTATGCTTTCCTTTTCGATCTGGACAGGGATGACTATAAAGGCTGGGCAAAAGGGTTGAAAAAGGCAGGTTATGCCACTAACCCCCGCTACCCTGAGCTTCTGATCAGTCTTATTGAACGTTATGGTCTTGACCGCTATGACAAAGAAGAGACCGTGTTCGCTAAAGCCAACCGCGAAGAGCGGGTCTTAGCACAAATCGCTGAAAAGCCGGTTGAAACCAAAGCAGAAGCTGCTACACCTGCTGTAGCGATGAAAGTTTATGAGGTTGCTGCAGGAGATACACTCTATGCTATCAGCAGGAAAGTGGGCATAAGTGTAGATGAATTAAAAGTCCTGAACTCTTTAGGCGGAAATGATCTTAAACCAGGACAGCTTTTAGTTGTTTCCAAATAAGTTAAGAGTTGTTAAATAACTCTTTTTTGGGATCAATTTAGGTAGATTTACGCCACTTGAAAAGCAACATTGTCCTGTTCCTCTTATTTTTAACCTGTACAGCTTTCGCCCAGGAGAAAACTGTACAGGGCATTATCTTTGATCAGGACTCAAAAGTTCGGCTTACGCGTGTCTATCTGTATAACATGCGCACGCACTCCGGTTTTTACAACAATACCAAAGGAGAGTTTACTACCAAAGCGGTTGTCGGAGATACGCTGGTAGCGGCCCTGCAGGGTTACAACGTGGATACGCTAATCGTTCCTCCCGCTAACACTGTTCTGTTTTATCTGAAACGTAACAGTATCCTTCTACAAGAGGTCACTGTGAGCGATAGTTTGCTAAGTCCGCAGGAACGCCTCAACAAAACACGTAAGGAATACGGCGGAATTTACAGAAAGGGTGATCCACAGGATCTGCTTCAGCTGGGAACTGCAAACAGACCCGGAGGAGCCGGCCTGGGCATTGACGCTTTGTATAGTCTGCTAAGCCGGGAAGGAAAGAATGCCCGCTACTTGCAGGAGATCATTGAGCGTGATTATAAAGACAACATCATAGACTACCGCTATACGTCGGCGCTCGTTAAGAGTGTAACGGGGCTCACGGACGAAAAGCTGAAAGACTTCATGCAGCAATATCGCCCCTCCTACTATTTTATTTTAGAGGCTGGAGATTATGCCCTGATCAAGTATATTAAAGAATCGTTCCGACAGTACCAGATGAACCCTTCACTGAACAGGCTACCGCCTCTGGTACCGGAATACAAATAATGAGGTTTCCAATACTGCATATCGCCCGCTTGCCTGCCGCCGGTATGGCGCTCTTTCCATTCATATTGGTTAAGCGTAAAGCCTACAAAGAAGATAAGGTGCTGATTAACCATGAAATGATCCATTTGGTTCAGCAGCTGGAACTCTTGCTGGTATTTTTTTACATCATATATCTGGTCCACTACATCATCAATCTGGCAAGGTACAGAAACCACCAGATGGCCTATATGAACATCGTATTTGAAAGAGAAGCGTTCAATATGGATTCCGATCTTTTGTATCTGAAGCACCGTAAATTGTTCGCCTGGCTTCGATTCTTTCGATAGAACACAAACACATTAGATTTTTTATACTACTCAATTTTTCATTAATTTGCCGGAATATGGTGAAAAGGCTAATCTTTCTACTGTGCTTAACCTGCTCATTAAGTGCATTTTCTCAGGATAGTCAGACGGACACGACAGACTTAAGTGATTTGAGGCTATACCCATCAAAGAAACCGCTTCCGGTTAGACGACCGATTCTTCAGTTGCAACCTGTTGAAATTGCAGATTCTCCGCTTGATCTGAAGGTGAATTATTGGCGGAACTGGGTTTCGTTTGGTGTTAATTTAAATCAGGCTGCGTTTAGCGATAACTGGAGCGGAGGGGGTGTAAACTCAATGGCTATTGGTACAACCTTCAATTATAAAACTGACTACACAAAGGGAGACAAGAATTACGTTTCGGAGGTGATATTACAGTACGGTAAGATCAAGAATAAAGGACAATTGCAGCGAAAAACGAATGACCGGCTGTATTGGGACAATAAGATCTCAATGAAACTATCCAAAAATTGGAGTTTTTTCGGTTCATTGACCTTTGAATCGCAGTTTGACAGGGGTTTTTCATATTATAAGGAAAAAGATGATGATGGTAACGAAGTTGAAAAACAGCGTACTATTTCGCGCTTCATGTCTCCCGGATATCTCACCGAGTCTCTCGGTTTTGAATACAAACCAAGTAAATATTACTGGCTCCGTATTGGTACCGGTACAGCCAGACAGACCTTTGTTCTCGACAAGGATCTTTACAAGAATATTGAAAAGAACTATGGGGTTGACCCTGGCAAAACTGTCAGAAATGAACTGGCTTTTCAGTTGGTAAGTAATTTTGAGAAAGACATCATGCAAAACCTATCTCTGAAGAGCAGGTATGCGATGTTTGCCAACTACGAGAAACTGCGAAGCATTGACCAGCGTTTGGATGTAAGCCTTCTGGCTAAGGTAAACAGACTGATCAATGTGACGGTCAATGGAGTGATCCTTTATGATGACGACGCCAGTGGCAAGATCCAGGCTAGCCAGACACTCGCTTTGGGCTTACTTTATAAGTTCCCCCATTGACGGAGCTTGTGATCTTACTAAAAATAATACTTACCTTTGCAAGCTGTTTAAAAGCGGATTAACACGATGTTTGAAAATTTACAGGATAAACTAGACAGAGCCTTTAAGGTACTTAAAGGTCAGGGGTCAATTACGGAAATTAACGTGGCGGAAACCATGAAGGAGATTCGAAAAGCCCTTCTTGACGCCGACGTAAACTATAAAACCGCTAAGACTTTTACAGATGATGTAAAGGTTAAAGCCTTAGGTCAAAATGTACTGACTTCTGTTTCTCCGGGCCAGTTGCTTACCAAGATCATGAACGATGAGCTTGCTGAGTTAATGGGAGGAACCGCTACAGAGCTTAATTTAACAACAAATCCAACTGTTATATTAATTGCCGGCCTTAACGGTGCGGGTAAAACCACTTTCTCAGGAAAGCTTGCCAATTATCTGAAAACACAAAAGGGCAGAAAGCCTTTGCTGGTTGCCGGTGACGTTTATCGTCCGGCTGCTATTACCCAGCTCCAGGTACTTGGTGAACAAACGGGTATACCCGTATATGCGAATCTGGAGTCGAAAGATCCGATTGCCATCGCAATGGAGGGTATCGCTGAAGCGAAGCGGAACGGCAACAACGTGGTTATTCTGGATACTGCAGGTCGCCTGGCTATTGACGAGGAGATGATGAATGAAATTGCGGCGGTGAAAGCCAACGCAAAGCCTCATGAAATTCTCTTTGTTGTGGATGCAATGACTGGTCAGGATGCTGTAAATACAGCAAAGGCGTTCAATGACCGTCTTGACTTTACAGGTGTTGTTCTAACCAAGCTGGATGGTGATACACGTGGTGGTGCCGCCCTTTCTATTAAATCTGTTGTCAACAAACCGATCAAATTCATTGGTACCGGTGAGAAGATGGAAGCTCTGGATGTTTTCTATCCGGATAGGATGGCTTCCAGGATCCTGGGCATGGGTGACGTGGTATCCCTCGTTGAGCGTGCGCAGCAGCAATTTGATGAGAAGCAGTCTGCCGAACTTCAGAAGAAGATCCGTAAGAACAAGTTTGACTTCAATGACTTTATCGGACAGATTCAGCAGATCAAGAAGATGGGTAACATGAAGGATCTGATGGGAATGATCCCTGGGGTTGGAAAGGCTGTTAAAGATATTGATATCGACGACAATGCATTCAAGCCTATTGAAGCGATCATTCAGTCAATGACTCCGTTTGAGCGGGAGAACCCGGACTCGATAAATCAGAGCCGCAGAGCCCGTATTGCAAGTGGCTCAGGCACCTCCTTGCAGGAGGTAAACAAGCTCATTAAGCAATTTGACGACATGCGTAAGGTGATGAAGCAATTCAGTAACCCGGCAGCTATGTCAAAAATGATGAAGGGCATGCCTAAAATGCCTTTCGGAAAATAAAGTATAAAAGTGGAGGTCTTTGCTTATTTGACAGACCTCCACTTTTGTTTTTTATAGAAGCGGCAGCAACATTTCCAGCTTCATTCCACGCGAGCCCTTCAGCAGAATCGTCGATCCGCTCACAGGATTGCTTTTTATTCCCTCAATAGCGCTCTCGATATCGGAAAAAAAAACACCTTCGTGGTTATGTTTTGAAGCGAAGAAAGCTTTACCAATAAATATATTCCGGTCTGCGTTAATTGCCAGTGCGTATTCTACGATGCGCTGATGCTCCTGTTCAGACTCGTCTCCAAGTTCAAACATATCTCCTAGAATAAGAGTCTTGTGTCCGGCGGTAATAGCAGCCAGATTATCGACAGCAACCTGCATGCTGCTGGGATTGGCGTTGTAATAATCGCAGATCAGTGTATTGGAAGATGTTCGGATAACCTGGGACCGGTTATTTCCCGGGACATAGGAAGATATTCCATTATGAACCTGCTCTTCGCTAAGGTCAAAATGCAAGCCTACCGCTACTGCTGCCAGAATGTTCTCCAGATTATAGCTACCGGTAAGGTTGGTGCCTATCTGTCCGGATGATCCCGCAGATTTCCAGGATACAGTTAACAGGGGGTCATTGGAAACAATCGAACCGGAAACAAGATTTTCGGTTCTTTCTCCGTAGGTTACTGTCTTCGTTATCCCCCTTGATGTGTACATTTCATGAAGGATTGGATTGTCGCCGTTTACGAAGATTGTACCAGCTGTCTCTTTGATAAAATCGTAGAGTTCAGCCTTCGCAACTTTGACTCCTTCGAATCCGCCAAAGCCTTCGAGATGGGCTTTGCCGATATTGGTAATCAACCCAAAGGTTGGTTTAGCAATGGCGCAAAGCCCGGCGATCTCCCGCTTGTGATTAGCCCCCATTTCGACAATGGCTAACTCTACATCCGGTTGGATAGCAAGCAAAGTCAGGGGAACACCTATATGATTGTTAAGATTACCCTGAGTACAATAGGTAGTATATTTCTCTGCCAGTACTGCGTTTAGTAATTCCTTCGTCGTCGTTTTACCATTGGTACCAGTGATACCAATCACCGGAATCTTCAATTGGTCACGATGATAGGCTGCCAGAAGCTGTAGTGTCTCCAGCACATCGGGAACAAGAATGCAACGATCGTCATCTCCATATTTAGCATCATCTATCACAGCGAACGCCGCGTTCTTTTCCAATGCACTCAGGGCGAACTCATTTCCGTTGAAACTTTCTCCTCTCAGGGCAAAGAAGATGCTCCCGGGCGGAATATGTCGTGTATCAGTTGTTACTTTCCTGCTTCGTGTGTACAGGCTGTATAATTCCTCAATGTTCATCTTCAAACTTTGATACAATTATAGCATGAAAATGGGAGAGGAACTGACATGATTGGAAATTTTCGACATAAAAAAAACCGGACGAACCGGTTTTTTATTCATTAATATGGTAGCTTATTCTTACAAGCTCTTTACATAAGATACATCTCCGTCTGGAGTAACCTTTACCAATACATTTTCTTTGTCGTTCTTCAGGTTCACAAAGTAAATGGTGTTGTAGAATCTTTTTCCGGTCAACATTTGAAGATGAGCATCAGGTTCGCCATCGAAGTCGTAACGAACAACTTCATTTACTTTGTAATCGCCGTATAATTTAACCAGTCTCTTTTTACCAACTGCAGGGATTTTGTTTGCTGTAACATACTGAGTTGTTGCGATATACTCTCCATTTCTATCGAAGAAAGCAGACATTGATTTTCCATCAAGAGTAAATATTGCTTTCTGGAAGTTGCTTGTAACTGTCCACTTAACATCTTCAGCAGCGTAATATTTGTTTAAAAAGTTGTTTTCAGCGAAATAAGATACTTCAGCATCCTTTCCGTCGTTCTTGTCAGCTGCAAAACCTTTAGCAGACAGAACAGTGATTAAGCAGGCCAGGAATAAAATCTTTTTCATAATGTGTGTTTTTATTTTCATAACAAAAGTAGAGCTAACTTACACACTTTCCAAGTAAATTTAATTTTTTATGAAATTATCACAATAAAACAGTTTATTTATTGAAATTTTAAAAAACATATCCCGCAAACGTGAAGCATTTGACAATTTTTTAAAATCGCTTGAGTGGCGCTTTAAAATCTCTTCCCGAGGTTAAATAATTTCTGATTCAGAAACCTAAATTCATATAATTTGTTAAAACATCTCATAAACATCTGAAATACAGCCATGAAAACGAAAATCTTAATGTTGACGCTCGCCGCCGGACTAGGTCTGACAGCGTGTTCCGCCAGTCGGGAATCACAATCCAATTCTGACAGTGCGATGGTAGATTCCACCGGCACTGAAACAACTACCCCCGAAATGACTGATACTACTACAACCCCGGGAACTACTACTCCCGATGCCGGCACAACTACCCCCGGTACATCTCCCGACACTGCTACAACCACTTCTCCAATGTAATTTTAGAGCGGTCTGCAAACACAGACCGCTCCCGTATTTCGCTCAGTCTTAAAACAATTAATAATTATTAATATTTGTAGTTCAGTTAACACATCAAATATTAATATTATGAGAGCCATACGGCCCCACGTTTTTATAGTATCCTTTCTACTCCTGGCTAGCTACAGTCTTTCTGCTCAACACAGGGAGCCCTTTTATGACGCAGATCCTGATAAAGACAGATGGGTAGACTCTGTGTTTAACAAACTGAGTAAAAGAGAGAAAATAGCGCAGATGTTCTTTGTCAGGGCACATACTGATAAAGGCAAGGCGTACGAAGACTCGGTTGAGAAGATGATCCGTAAAGGTAAAGTCGGCGGGCTTGTTTTTTTCCAGGGCGGACCAGGAAGACAGGCTAATCTTACCAACCGGTATCAGTCTGTGTCGCGGGTTCCCTTACTCATAGCTATGGATGCGGAATGGGGATTGGCTATGCGCCTCGACAGCACACTTGCTTATCCTTATCAGATGACACTAGGGGCAATACAAGACACCAGCCTGATCTATCAGATGGGGCGTGAAATAGGAAAAGATTTCAGGAAACTGGGCATGCACCTGAACTTTGCGCCAGTGGTCGACATCAATAACAATCCTGCGAATCCGGTGATCGGCTACAGGTCATTTGGCGACAATAAATATAATGTAGCGGCAAAGAGCCTCGCTTACATGCAGGGACTTCAGGACGAGGGCATATTAGTAAGCATAAAGCACTTTCCTGGACACGGCGATACCAACGTAGACTCTCACCATGACCTCCCTCAGCTCAAGTTCACCAGGGAGCGCCTCGACTCTCTCGAGTTATACCCCTTCAAGCAGCTTATTGAAAAAGGCGCTTCCGGAGTAATGATCGCCCACATGAATATTCCCTCACTTGATGCGACAAAGAATCTCCCGTCCACTCTTTCTGAGCCGATAGTAACAGGCTTACTGAAAAAGGAACTTGGTTTCCGCGGACTGGCGATTACCGATGCGATGGAAATGAAAGGGGTAGTGAAGTTTTTCCCTGATGGAGAAGCGGATGTAAGAGCTGTTATCGCAGGAAATGATGTCATTGAGCTATCAGAGAATACAAGACGTGCAATTAAACTTGTTAAAAAAGCGGTTAGGCAGGGAAGAATAGAACCTGAGCAAATTAATGCAAGTGCACGAAAGATCCTCGAGGCGAAATACTGGGCGGGACTGAACATTGCTCAGCCTGTCGCTACAGATCAGCTTTCTGCCGAACTGATGCGTCCGGAATCGCTTAGCCTTGTTCAGCGGCTTACAGACGCATCCACAACGGTATTGAAAAGTGACAGTCTGATTAAAACCCTCGACCTTTCAAAGAGAACAGCGGTTATCAGTCTGGGTACAAGTGAGATTTCACCTTTTCAGAGAGAGTTAAAATCGAGAATTCCGAACTCGACAAACTTCCTTATGTCTAAGATCGGCTCGGCGTCTGATATCAGAGCAATGCTGCGTGAGGTCGAGAAATTTGACCAGGTGATCATGGCTATCCATGACTACCGCAAACGCCCTCAGAGCTCGCTGGATTACAACACCCAGCTAAAGATCTTTATAGCTGAGCTTTCAAAGCTAAATACAATTGCCTGTGTATTCGCCAATCCGTATACTATTGCCGGCTTACCGGGAATTGAGTCAAGTAAGAGCATCATCATCAATTACGAGAACAGTATTCAGGCGCAGCGGTCTGCTGCAAAAGTAATTACAGGACAGATGCCTGCTATGGGAAGACTTCCTGTAAGCATTAACACGTTCTTTAAAAACGGGGATGGGATCAACTACTTTCCAGAACCGAAACCAGTGCTCGGACAAGTTAACTAGTATAAAGCAAGAAGGCTGCGGATTGTCCGCAGCCTTCTTGCTTTATACTAGTTAAAAGTTTCTTCCCCCCGGAGGGCCACCACCTCCAGGTCTGAAACCACCTTCACGCCTTTCTCCGGCCCCTCTGCTGTCATTGTTTTGTGTGCGACCTGCGAACTTATTGAAGCGGTAAGCAAACGTAAGCATGAAATAGCGCGTTAAGAGGTTGGTGTTACTTGATGAATATCCATTGTCTCCCTGAGTAAAGGTAACTCCGGCTGCCTGATTCAGCAGATCATAACCCTGTAACCTCAATCTGCCTTTTCTGTTAAAGAACTGCTTTTCCAGGTAGCTATTGATAACAAGCGGATTAGTATTGACCCTGCCAAAGCCACTGTTTATATTCTTACTGCCATCAAAACCGAGAATCCAGGTATTGAAAACATAGATCTTAGCATTAAGATCAAGTGAAACAGTTGAGTTTTTGGCGTCAATACTGTTTGGCAGTGAATAATTAACAAAGCCATACCGATAGTTTACTCCAGGCGTGATATCAATATTCTCATTAGGATTAATCTGGATTCTGGCCATTTGAGAGAATGTCCAGTTCTTTCCAATATTCTTCTCATTATCCACGTAAGATATATCATTGGTGAAGTTTACCGAACCTCCCAGCTGCAAACGATACTTGCGGTCTTTGAAAGGTTTGGACCAGCGGTAATAACCGTTTGATGTGTAATATCCATCTTCATTAAGAAATCGCCTTTCCTGGATTAGATTGTAGGTAGTATCTGTTCCGCTGATAACAGGTTGGCGTACGCGGATCGTATTATTAATGATTCGATCACTGACAAGATTACCTCTTAGTCCTGCACTAAAATATGAGCCAGTCTCAGCACTGGTATTGTTGTATTCAATATTCAGACTTTGGTTCAACGATGATTTCAGGTTGGGATTACCGATAACGGGACTCTGAGGATTACTTAGATCAACTACGGGTTGGATCTGCTCAAAACTTGGCTCACTGCTTGCCCCTGAATAGTTAATTCTGAGTGATACTGTTTTGGCGAAATTATAAGAGAAACGTACAGTAGGAAAGAAATTGAAACCGTCTTTCCCTGCACTAACATTGTTTGTTTCTGAATAGCCTTTTAATGAGGTAGGCTGAGCGGCGAGACCGATGGAGAAGTTGTATAGCTTATCTCTGTCATACCGGTAGCTCAGGCCAAACCGGTTAGTGGTAAAAGCATAATCGAAAACATTGCTGAGTGAATCAGATCTCAGATAACCACTTGCACCCTCCAGATTAGTGATCCTGCTATTGTCGTATTCGCTCCGGCTGAACGCGTACGAGAAATCCAGTCGGGAATAAACGCCCAGCGGTTCACTGTATGTCATATTCAGCTCATTGTTAAACCGCTCGTTATCGGTGTATATCAACCTGTTAGAAGCAGAGTCGGCTACAAGAATACCGCCCGTATCATAAAACTCAAAGGCGTCAGCGATGTTCTGATCATTCCGGTTATACGACTTGTTAAAAGAGTAGTTTAAAGAGAAATTTCGTCCGGCCTTTAAGAACCGTTTGTTGTAAAGAATATCGGCACCAAACGCGGGAGAGCTAGCATCGCTGTTTGAAACGGTATTTTGATCTTGTCTTACCAGCTCTGTTATCTGCCTTGCGCTGAGGTTGTCTGATTTACTGGAACTCAGATTAAGAGAAGGTGCTATTTTAAGATAGTTAAGTGAGTCAATCTTATACTCCATGTTCAGATTGAGGCCCTGGTTGAGATTGTCGCGTTCAGAACGGCTATTTTGTATGGTCCGGATTTCCTGGCCTCCGGTGATTGCTTCAGATATACGGTCGGTTATCGCGTTATTATTAGAGGCTGAAACCCGGTAACTACCGAAAACCGTAATCTTTTTAGAGAGGTCCTTTCTATAGTCAAAGCCACCGGCCTGTGTATTGGTGATACCACCGCTATTGCCGCCGCGGCCACCGCCAGATCCCCTGAAGCGGCCGCCCCGCTGGTTTCCTCCTCCCGCAAAGTCGAACAGGTTGGCATTAGTGTTATTGAGGTTGAACATGAACGAAAGCTGTTCATCATTGTTCATTATCCTGCCCATGCCAGATGCGATATAACGACCCTCATTGCCACCGCCCGCAACGGCGTTGGCAATCATCCCTTTATTTTTGCTCGGACTGATAGTGATGTTCAGGATCTTATCCGGATCTCCCGTGCGGATGCCACTTGCATTCGCCTGATCACCATAGTCGTCTATGATCTGTATGTTCTCTATAATTTCAGCAGGCAGATTCTGAGTTGCAGTTTTCAGATCGCCGTCGAAAAAGTCTTTACCGTTTACCCGTACCCGTGTCACACTCTTTCCCTGCGTCGTTACGTTACCGTCCTTGTCGACTTCAATGCCGGGAAGCTTTTTTAAAACATCCTCCACAACAGAGTTCTCCCTGACGGGAAAATCGCTGGCCCTGTATTCTATTGTATCTTCTTTTACGGTGATTGGTAAGGCACCGGATACAACTACCTCATTTAACAGGTTGCTCTGGGTTTTAAGTGTGATGACATTCAGCTTAAGCGGTGTACTGCCATCCGGAAAAAGAAAGCGCTGATTAAAGTTCCTGTATCCAAGACTACTGATACTGATAAGGAACTGTGAAGACCGGACGTTTCTAAAGGAGTATTTTCCATCAATATCTGTCCGGGTGAATAATGTATCACTTGGTGATGTCAGTTTGACTGTGGCAGCTATAACGCTGGTACCTGTGGAGTCGAGTACAACACCGGCAACATCGCGTGTCCCCTGCGCGTACAGGAAAGAACTGAAGAGAGTAGTTAAGAGTAAAAGAAAAACAGGTTTCATTGAGCTTAAATGAGGGGTCTATTATTGCAACCCCTTTAAGACTCAATGAAACCCTGGAGGTTTAACCGCCAACTTAACTTTTTTCTTCCCAGATAAGCGCGATGTTGACGATGGTCTCAACAGCCTTCTGCATGTCCTGCACAGAAACCCATTCATGCTTGCCATGAAATGCATGCTCTCCGGCAAAAATATTGGGACAGGGAAGTCCCATAAAAGAAAGTCTTGAACCGTCTGTTCCACCCCTGATACTTTGCAGTTTAGGGTCCATACCGGCTTTTTCAATAGCAAGAACTGCGTTCTCTATAAGATGCGGATGTTCATCAAGAACGTTCTTCATATTGCGGTACTGCTCCTTTATTTCCAGTTGGTAGGAAGATGCAGGATAATATTCCATGACTTCGTCTGCAATTACTTTCAAAATTCTTTCATGGTTTTGCAACTCACTATCAGAAAAATCACGGAGGATAAAGTCAATTGTTGCTGTCTCCACCGAGCCTTGTATGGACACAGGATGAATAAATCCTTCTTTCCCTGACGTGCTTTCGGGTGAAAGCCTGTCTTTTGGCAGCAAGGCCACGATCTGGGAGGCGATCTTTAATGCACTTTCCATATGACCCTTTGCGAAGCCGGGATGAGAGCTTACTCCTTGTATGGTGATGCGGGCGAAGTCCGCGGAGAATGTTTCATTTTCTATAGATCCCCGGGTTTCTCCGTCGACGGTATAGGCGTACTTAGCTCCAAGCTTTTGCAGATCCACCTTATCTACACCCCGGCCGATTTCCTCATCAGGGGTAAACAGGATACGGATCTTACCATGCTTCAGATCCGGGTTAGACATCAGGAAAGCCGCAGCGTCCATAATCTCAGCAAGACCTGCTTTGTTATCGGCGCCGAGTAAGGTATCTCCGCTGGCAGTAACAATATCATTACCGATCTGATGCTGAAGATCGGGATGTTCGGCAGCTTTAATCACCTGTCTGGGATCTGAAGGCAACACCAGATCCTGGCCCTGATAGTTTTGGTGCACGATAGGAACCACATTGTATCCGCTGCAATCAGACGAAGTGTCCATATGAGAACAAAAGCATATAACAGGCACGTCTTTATCTGTGGTTGAAGGTATTGTAGCGTATACATAACCATATTCATCCAGCTCCGCATCCTTGATTCCCAGTTCTTGAAGCTCTTCAACAAGCAAGCGTCCCAGGTTTTTTTGCTTCTCAGTGGAAGGCTGTGATGGTGAAGCAGGATCTGACTGGGTATCGATCGTTACGTATTTTAGAAAGCGTTCGAGCGCTGTAAACGAGTAGGATTTAAAACGGTCCATGATATCGGGTTTTCAGACAAAAGTAAAATAATTTGTACATTACGGGCATTATGCAAGACCTATTTAGCCAGACTCCTGTAGCTGCTTTCATCTTTATCCTAACGATAATAACGAGTCTTTACGCCTTCTCAAATGAGCAGGTATATGGAAAGTTTATGCTTCATCCTTACAGCGTTTCGCGTGGACAGCGTGTTTATTCTATCCTTACCAGTGGCCTGATTCATAAAGACTGGGGGCACCTTTTCTTTAATATGTTTTCGTACTATTTCTTTGCCTTCACTCTGGAAAGAATGATAGGAAGCTGGCAATTTGCTGTCTTGTATATAGCAAGCCTTGCCTTAAGTGATCTGAGTACGATAAGTCGCCATAAAAACGATTTCTGGTACAATAGTCTCGGCGCATCGGGTGCGATAGCTGCCGTAGTGTTCAGCTATATCCTGTTTGATCCAAGCACGAAGTTTTACATCATGTTGATCCCCATTGGTATACCTGCGGTAATTTTTGGTGTGTTATACCTGGTATACAGTGCCTATGCGGCAAAGCAGGCAAGCGGCATTAATCACGACGCTCACTTTTACGGGGCACTCTCGGGCATGATCATCACGATCATCTTTTTCCCGGGAGTTGTCAAACATTTCTTCTCAGAACTATCAAGAATGCTGGGAGGCTGATGATGGCTGGGGATTGATGATAAACTCACCCTCTGCATCTAACAGAAAGCTCATAGGATGATCCGGATCTTTGATGATCTCAAAAAGGACATATCCCCAGGGCTTCCAGAACGTTTCGAGAACCTGACCGTATGTTTTTGCTTGCCAGGCATCGAAAACCGGCCTGCTGCTGATACGTAGTGGCATGGCGTCGATATAATTCATCTCTCCGGTTGAAAGCAGCGAATATTCGGGAAGACGGTTGAAGATGTATGCCGAGTAGAAGAAGCGCGCGCAAAGTTCTTCAAACTGAATAGGCTGAAGGGTACTCTCGCCTACCTTATTCAGAACTTCCTGATGATAGTTTGCATTCTCTCCGTTATCCTGCAGGCAGGCTATGATACCAAAATCTGCCATGGTGAGAGAGAAGACCAGCGTATTGATCTCATCTCTGTAAATAAATGCCGCCGGTGGATTGTCGATGGGAAACACCAGGATCTTCCAGGGAAGTACCCCTTCAAACTCGATCGGGCTGACCAACGACTGCAGCATGAGGTGAAGATTACCAAATTTTTGCATTAGCCCCTGAGAGAAATTGAGTGCTTCTCCTGCTGCTCTTTGCTGGCGCATTCCCGCTCTTACTTCGTGATGGATCATTCCATACACTTGCTTGGCGATCCATTGAAAAAGACGAAGATCATCCAGCTCCTTAACTGCCTGATAACCGTGGTTGAAGGCCGTACCTACTTCTTCTTCCAGTTTGTCTAGTTCGATGAATGCTTTTTCAGAGACAGGAATTTTAATATCCGGATAGGTGAGTATATGCTCGTCAAGCATTTTCAGTGCTTTGTCCTCCAGATGAAACTGACTTACCATCCACTCAGGGAACACCTGAATCTGGCGGCTAGCCTCAAGGCCTGTTAAGAAGCAAACCTTGTCACTAAAGCTGAATCTTTCAAAAGGACGGAATAATGTAGTACCCATAGTGTGAATATATCTTAAGAATTCTTTTTCTTTAATTCAGCGATTGCTGCAGAGATATGTGCGATCTGTTTTTCCAGTTCTTTCTTTTGCGGTGCACCGGCTCTCCTGGCAATCTCCTGCTTCGCCTGCATGAACGATTCGAAAAGATCGAGCATATAGACATCAATGCCATATTTGCGATTTTCCACTCCGATGTCTTTGAAGTCGGTAATGCGTTTGTTGATGAGTTCTGTATCGTTTACTCTGGCAAGGATACTCAGATAGGGGGTTGCCATTTCTACTTTGTCCTGAAGACCCGCCTTATCGAAAGAATCGCTAAAGAAAGGTAGTTCCGCATCGCCACCGCCATATGTATATGCAGCCAGGATGGCTTTGGTCAGCTCTACCTTACTTCCTTTTTCCAGGCTCTTAGCAATCGGGAACGCATCTTCCGGGTTCAGCATGATAACACCGGCAAGTGCCGCCGCTTGTACGGAGTAAGAGCGGCTCTTCAGGGCGACATCAAATAGCTGTCTGTTCGATGGATCGCGCATGGATGCGAGATTCTGAAGAGCTGCCGCCCGTACGAGTGTTTTAGGATCTGAAGCAGCAATCTCACGTATTAAAGGTAATGCAGCAGCTTTTGTAATGGAATCATCCAGATCGATGTTGTTAAGTGCGAAGATGCGCAAGCCATGATATTTATCCTTTAGGCCGGCAAGCATCACACTACGCGCCCCTTCATTGCTTTGTTGTGCGGCGCTGCATGAATCTAAGGCTTCAAGCCGGTCGACATACAAGGGTGCATTGAAATATTGGAAAGTGTACTCTTGCAGTGTCTTGTTATCCTTCTTCTTAGCGAGGAGCGTTTTTTCAGCGTCTACATTAACCAGGTCAGGCTTTGAATTAAGCTTAATAACGAGCGTGTCTTTTTTGTTCCTGACAAAGAAGTTGTACCGTTCGCTTTTTCCATCTGCATATACATCGACTGCCAGGGGAAGTATAAATACATTACCTGCCTGGGTCTGATTCAGAAATATTTTCTGGACTTTGGAGGTTTCATCCCATTGGTAACTGATATCCAGAACCGGGTGCCCGCTGTTAAAGTACCATTGGTTAAAGAACCAGTTCAGATCTTTTCCGCTTACCTGCTCCAACGCCAGACGCAACTGGTGGGCCTCTGTAGCTTTAAATGCGTTTTGCTTCAGATATAAGTTCAGGCCCTTGAAAAAAGCGTCTTCACCGAGATAATTGCGGAGCATGTTGACGATTCTTCCTCCTTTCTGGTAGCTAACGAGGTCGAACATGTCTTCTTTGTTTTTGTAGTGGAAACGCACCAGATGCTTGTCGGCATCTTCGGGTGAACTGAGATACCGTTGGATATCTTTATAGTTTACGGCATCCCCCTCATCTTTTCCATATTTGTATTCACGCCAAAGCACTTCACTGAAGTTGGCGAACGATTCGTTTACGGTTAGATTGCTCCAGCTTTCTGTCGTAACGTAGTCTCCGAACCACTGGTGGAACAGTTCATGCACGATCACATCTTCCCCTTCGTTCTCATCCAGCAGCTCTCTGTCTGTAGCCTGAACAAACTCACCATGAACAGTTGCCGTCGTGTTCTCCATAGCGCCGCTGACGAAATCCCGGACGACAATCTGCGCATACTTATTCCAGGGAAAGTCTACCCCTAGCTTCTTAGAAAAGAATTCCATCATTTCGGGAGTATGCCCGAATATCTGTTTTGCATAGGGTGCGTATGCAGGCTCCAGATAGTAGTCGACATTGAGGTCTCTCCACTTGTCTTTAAAAATGCGAAAATCGCCAACCGCCATCATGAACAGGTAAGGTGCATGAGGAAGATCCATCTTCCATGTGTCTGTTCGGGTATTATTGTTATTCAGCTTTCTGGATACCTGCTTACCGTTTGATAGGGTCTCGTACTTTGCAGGAACCGTCATGCTGATTTCCGAAGTGGTTTTCTGGTTGGGACGGTCGATGGTCGGAAACCATACTGAAGACGCCTCTGTTTCACCCTGTGTCCAGATTTGCACAGGCTTGTCCTTATCAGAGCCATCCGGGTTGATAAAGTATAGTCCTTTAGCATCTTTTATAGCCTGGCTTCCCTCTGCTTTCAACTCATTAGGTTTGGAGACATAATCGATGAAGACGGTATATTTTTCGTCACGATTGTATTCGCGTCCCAGTTTGATTTGCAGGGACCGGCCGTTGTATGAATACTTGAGGGGAAGTAAGGACTTTCCCGAAATGAGTGAGACATTCTTAATATCCATACCTTTCGCATCAAGCTGTAACGAATCGGTAGGATAAAAGTGCGGCTTGAGCGTTAACCAGGCCTTTCCATAGAGATAGCACTTTGCATAATCGAAGCGAACATCAAGCTTAGTATGGACCAGGGCGTTAATTTTCGCAGCGCTTTCCCTGTATGTACTTAATTCCGGAGCAGCAGATACGTTTACTTGCGTCATACCGGCTACAGGTATAAAAAGGGCAATTGTAGCAGCCAGTGCAAGTTGCCTGAACGATTTGTTAATCATATGAATAGAAAATTCTATGGTGCTTTTTGTTTGAAAAAATATCTACTTGCTGATGTAAGATCTGGCATCAATCGAAGCTGGAGACCAGTTGGTGAGAAACTCCAGCACTTTCTTTGAGCTGTGTCCCTTACCGCTTTCGAGATAGGCACTATTCTGGGTGTGAAGGCGGTTTCCTTTTCCATCCAGAATGACAAATACAGGAAAACCAAAGCGCTGAGGATATCCTAAAGATGCAAGCACCTCCTCATTTTTATTTTCCTTGCTGTGATTGACATGAACTACCACATAGTCTGACTTCATTTTAGTGCTCAGCGTGTCATTCTGAGTAACAAGCTCATTAAAACGAAGGCACCATACGCACCAGTTACCCCCGATCTGAAGAAAGACATGCTTGCCTTCACTTCCTGCCTTTGATACCGCCTGCCTGATTTCGGCTGCAGCATCGGCCCCGGGATTATATATCTTAACGTCTTGTGCCGAAACATGGGCACTAAGACCTGAGAGAACAAGAAATAGTAGGAGGATTCTTTTCATTTTATTCAATACAATACTTTCGGAAAGCAGATGCCACAAAGATATAAGCCTTTCTTAACATCTTTTAACATAATGCCATTAAACTATCTCCTCGTTTTGTCATCTATTCTTAAAACACACAGAAACATGAAAAAGACACTTATAGCAGCTGTATTGTTAGCAGGATTAGCAACATCAGGCATGGCCCAGGAAAAGGCAAACCGCGTTCAGGCCAGACATGGCGGACAATTTGAAAAAGGTCGTAATAGAATAGAAAGTCCGGAGCAACAAGCACGCCAGGCGACAGACAGACTGGACAAACAACTTTCACTGACAGATAAACAGAAATCTGAAGTCTATAAAATAAATTTAGACAGGTCGAAGAATATGGCAGTTGCCCGTGAGAAAGCGCAAAAACAGAGACTTCAGCAATTAAAAAAGATGGAGTCTGAAAGGGCAGACAATGATAAGAAGTTAAATCGCGTCTTAAACAGCGAGCAGCAGGCTAAATATGCCTCTTTGAAAAAATCAAGAGCAGATAAGTTCCGGGATAGGAAGGGACGTTCAGAAAAGAACCAAAGAAATGTAGCAAGAAGGGATTCGGGCAACAGAGGAAGAGTGGCAGTAAGGCCCGGAAAATAGTCTTGATTTTAAACAACAACGAAGCGGCTCCGACAGGGGCCGTTTCATTTTGCAGGCGATCCTTCAATGTAACATTTAATGTGTACCTACCTCCCGAGGAACCTCCGTTGCTCAGGTTGAATGCCAAATTAGCATCATTTATTTCTAAACCGGGTCATTATCGGGCATATCATATCCTCTGCTACTTGTTTCCCAAACATTCCTGCATTATATTTGCGTTCCAAATATTGATTTAGCAAATAATGAGAGAAATACAGTTCAGAGAAGCGCTTCGTGAAGCAATGAACGAAGAAATGCGCAAAGATGAAAAGATATTCTTAATGGGCGAAGAAGTTGCGGAGTATAACGGTGCTTACAAAGTGAGCCAGGGTATGCTTGCAGAATTCGGTGCAAAGCGAATAATCGATACTCCAATCGCGGAACTAGGTTTTGCTGGTATTGCTACCGGTGCTGCTATGAATGGCTTAAGACCTATCGTTGAATTCATGACGTTCAACTTCTCCCTGGTTGCTATAGATCAGATCATTAACGGAGCTGCGAAGATCCTTTCAATGAGCGGAGGACAGTTTCAGGTTCCTATTGTATTTCGTGGCCCAACTGGTAATGCAGGACAATTAGGTGCCCAGCACTCTCAGAACTTTGAGAACTGGTTCGCTAACGTTCCTGGATTGAAAGTTGTTGTTCCTTCTAATCCTTACGACGCGAAAGGTTTATTAAAGCAATCCATTATAGATCCGGATCCGGTAATTTTCATGGAATCAGAAGTAATGTACGGCGACAAAGGCCAGGTTCCTGAAGAAGAATACTATATAGAGATCGGAAAGGCACATGTGGAAACTGAGGGTACTGATGTAACTATCGTATCTTTCGGAAAAATGCTTCCAAGGGTTGTTCATCCGGCTATTGAAGAACTGAAAAAAGAGGGAATCAGCGCTGAGGTAATCAATCTTCGCACAGTGCGTCCGATTGACTATGATACCATTATCAATTCTGTTAAGAAGACTAACCGTTTGGTTATTGTGGAAGAAGCATGGCCTCTTGGCTCTATTGCAACTGAAATAGCGTTCAAGGTACAAAATGAAGCTTTTGACTATCTTGATGCTCCGGTTGTACGTGTGGTTTCGGCAGACGTTCCGCTTCCTTACGCTCCAACTTTGATCAAAGAAGCATTACCTAACGCAGAGCGTGTGGTAAAAGCGGTTAAAAACGTATTGTACGTAAACAAATAAATATTCTATAAATAAGAAAAGCCAATCCCGGATAACAGGATTGGCTTTTTTATTTTGGAGCCCTAAGATAGATTAGTACGGAGAACTACTACAGGTCAAGGCTGATCTGCCTTTTGATGCTTTCTTCCAGTGAAATAAATGTTTCGGTACGCTGAATACCTGCAACTGATTGAATATGGTCATTCAGAACCAGGCGAAGGTGGTTGGTGTCGCGGCAAATAATTTTTGCGAACATACTCCAGGCACCTGTTGTATAATGCAACTCAACGATCTCTTTTATTCCTCTGAGTTTCTCGACTGCATCCTTATATGTAGAACCTTTTTCAAGGTAAATTCCAAGATAGGCGCATACGTCATAACCGATCTTTTGCGCGTCAACCAATAGGTTAGAACCTTTTATTATACCCAGATCCTGCATCTTTTTCATCCTGACATGAATCGTTCCTCCTGATACAATCAGCTTTTTGGCTATCTCAGTATAAGGTATTGTAGCATCTTCCATCAGGATAGACAGAATTTGCATATCCAGATTATCAATTTCTAAATTAAGGCTCTTCTTTTCCATAAATTTTTTGAAAGATATTAATATATATACGAAGTAAATAATAAGTTCACAAAAATTAAAATATTTTGTTAAAATATTTGCAACAATTGCGTGCGCGATACTATATTTGTATCAAGCAGAAAGAAAACTGCTTAAGATACTGTAAGGTGGTGAAACTGGCAGACACACCTCCTTGTCTCGGTGGCGGAGAATATGGGAAACCAGCAATGGCTAACCACTCCTTGAAGGTTCGATTCCTTCCCTTACAGCTCCTTTCAATAATTTAGGTTTATAATTGGTTAGTTTGAGCTCTCGCCCATCGGGAGCTTATTTTTTTGCGTTAAAAGTAGAAAAAATGATCCATACAGTAATGTAGCCTGACAAAGATTTTGTTACATTTAACTTGATCATTTATGGCCAGCCCAGTTCTTAAATCAATACAATTTTCGTTTCTTTGATTAACAATTAGAAAATTATGTACGATTTCTTATTTCATGCGCACTCTCTGCTGCGATTTGTAGTATTCTTTGCCCTGGTGGTAGCAACTTTACTGGCTTTCATGGGCTGGTTCGGTAAAAAACCTTTCAGCAAAGCTAACAAGACGCTTAACCTGGTAACCTTAATATCGACGCATGTACAGGTACTTGTAGGACTATTTTTATATTTCGTTAGTCCGCTTGTCACCAGCAGTACCATGGGCGAGGCGATGAAAGACAGCACGCTGCGCTACTGGAAGGTAGAACACGTAGCGATGATGCTTGCAGCTGCGGTTTTGATTACCATCGGAAACGCTAAATCAAAGAAGATCGCGGATCTGACTGCTAAACACCGTCCTGTAGCTATCTTCTTCGGATTAGCTTTATTGTTAATCGTTGTTGCTATTTTACAGAGTGGAAGACCACTGTTAGGCATTAGCCATTAATTGAAAAAACATTTGGTAATTTAACTTGCTTTACCTTCATTTGTAATATGTTGAATAATAAATATACTCAAAACTGGTGGTGGCACGAATCTGTGCACCGGAGCGTTGTATGTTTATAATCCATTGATCTAATTTTTCAAGATAAATATAGAACCCGGTGCATCAACACCGGGTTTTTTGTTTTTAAGTTTTCGCATTAAGATAATAAGATAAACATGCATAAGTTATTTACATCATACAGAAAGCTGCTTGCTGACACCACAACACCTGTAAGTATTTACCTGAGAATAAGAGATGTGTTTCCTAACAGTATCCTGTTGGAGAGTTCCGATTATCACAGCCGGGAGAACAGCATGAGCTTTATTTGCTGTGATCCGATTGCGGGTATAGTATTGGATAAGAATACGCTGATGACTTACTTTCCTGACGGGAGCAGAATAGAGGTTCCTGCCGGGGAGATTAATTTGCAGGAGGAAGTGACCGCGTTCAGAAAGAAGTTTGTGTTTGAAGATGGTGATTTTAAGTTTATATCTAACGGACTGTTCGGATACTTCACTTTTGAAACCATTGAGAAATTTGAAGACATAAAGCTCACTTCTTCGTTAACTGAAGCCAGGGAGATTCCACTGTTGCAGTATCATGTATATAAGTACGTTATTGCTATTGATCACTTTAAAAACGAACTGTATCTGTTCGAGCACAGAAGTGCGGAGGAGGAAGAATCCGGGCTGGAGAAACTTCAGTATCTGACGCAAAACAAGGATTTTCCGCAATACCCTTTCGTTTCTGAAGAATCTGAAACATCTAATTTCTCTGACGAAGGCTTTATCGAAGTAGTTGAAAATATGAAAAAGCATATTTTCAGGGGAGATGTGTTTCAGATTGTACCGTCAAGAGCATTCTCAAAGCCTTTCAGCGGCGATGAGTTTAACGTTTATCGTGCGCTGAGATCAATCAATCCTTCTCCCTATCTCTTCTATTATGACTACGGGGATTTTAAACTGTTTGGATCTTCGCCAGAGGCGCAGCTGACGGTAAAAAAGGGGGAGGCAACGATCTTTCCGATTGCGGGAACATTTTTAAGAACCGGCAACGACGCGATGGATGCGCAGTTAGCGGAGAAACTGGAGAACGATCCAAAAGAAAGTGCGGAACATGTAATGTTGGTTGACCTGGCACGCAACGACCTGAGCAGGCATTGCAACAATGTGCAGGTAAAGGCTTTTAAGGAAGTTCAGTACTATTCACATATCATCCATCTCGTTTCAAAAGTTACCGGTGCGTTGCAGGCAGATGTAGACCCCTTCAAGGTTGTTGGAGACACCTACCCTGCGGGAACCCTTAGTGGCGCACCCAAGTACAAGGCCTTGCAGCTGATAGATAAATATGAGAACACTGGCAGAGGTTTTTATAGTGGGGCAATAGGTTTCATGAGATTCAATGGAGATTTTAATCACGCCATTATGATCCGCTCTTTTATGAGCAGAAATAATGTCCTTCATTATCAGGCGGGAGCAGGTATTGTAGCCGACTCGGATCCGCAAAGTGAACTTAACGAAGTGAACAACAAGATAATGGCGTTGCGCAAGGCAATTGACCTGGCTAAGACGATAGTACCTACACTCGAGAAAGTTTAAAAACATTATACTCTGATGAAAATATTAGTTATTGATAATTATGATTCATTCACGTTTAATCTTGTCCATCTGCTGAATGAGTGCGGACAGGATCCTGTTGTCTGGAGAAACGACAAGTTCCGGCTGGAGGAAGTGGATGAATTCGACAAGATATTACTTTCACCCGGTCCGGGAATTCCGTCCGAAGCAGGACTATTGCTTGATGTAATTGAGGCTTACGCGCCTACCAAAAGTATCCTGGGTGTTTGTTTGGGAGTTCAGGCAATCGCTGAAGTGTTTGGCGGAAATCTGTATAACCTCTCTTACCCAGTACATGGCAGGGCTACCGAGATGTCGGTTCTGGATAAAGAAGAAACGTTGTTTGCCGGCCTGCCCGAAACATTTAATATCGGACGCTATCATTCATGGGCGGTAAGCAGAGACGGGCTCCCTGAAAATTTACATATTACAGCTAAGGATGCAGAAGGCGTGATTATGGCCTTAAAACATAAGCATTACGATGTAAAAGGTGTTCAGTTTCACCCGGAGTCGGTGTTAACTGAACACGGAAAAATTATGATCTCTAACTGGCTCTCATAAAGTCTTAATAATGGAAGATAAAAACGTAAACAATTCCACTTCTGCGGCAGGACAGAGTGGCATTCTGACTAAAATAGTTGAACACAAACGCTTTGAGGTAGCTCAGGCTAAACAAAAAATATCCGTTTCCAGTCTTGAAAAAAGCGAATATTTTAACCGGACATGCTACTCACTTCGTGACTTTATGCTTGCTGAAGACCGCACCGGAATTATCGCTGAGTTCAAACGCGCTTCGCCATCCAAAGGCATTATAAATGATCAGGCAGAAGTATCTGTAGTAACGAGGCAATATGCTGATGCAGGTGCTTCAGCGCTGTCAGTACTTACTGATCAGAAATTCTTTGGAGGGAAGATCCGCGACCTTGTAGAAGCGAGAGAAGCAAATCAGATACCTATACTTCGTAAAGACTTCATTATCGACGAATACCAGATTGTAGAAGCAAAAGCTATAGGCGCAGACATAATCCTGCTCATTGCGTCGATTCTTACTCCTCAGCAAGTTGCAGGCTTTGCCAAATTTGCTAAAACTCTAGGCTTAAATGTTTTGTTAGAAGTACATAACCGCGAGGAGCTAGAGAAAAACATATTTGATGATTTAGACGCTATTGGCGTAAATAACCGAAACCTGGATACTTTCACCGTTTCAGTTCAGCATTCTCATGATTTGGTGAATCTGATTCCTGATAACTTTCTAAAGATCTCTGAAAGCGGAATAAGTGATCCGAAGACGATTACGGAATTGAGAGCTGCTGGCTTCAACGGTTTTCTGATTGGTGAAAACTTTATGAAGAACAGTGATCCAGGTTCGGCAATACAAAATTTTGTAAAAGAACTAAGAAATTAAAAATGCCCAGACAAGAATATTTTGACACAGCGATAAAACCGGAACGCGCCGTTCTAGTAGGAGTGATAACTCCCGACGAAAAGGAAGCGCAGGTACGCGAATACCTGGAGGAGCTGGAGTTCCTCGTGGACACAGCAGGCGGAATAACTGAAAAGACGTTTACACAAAAGATGGCTCATACAGACCGTTCTACATTTGTAGGAAAGGGTAAACTGGAAGAGATTCAGGCGTATGTTAAATCAGAAGAGATTGATATCGTAGTGTTTGACGATGAGCTTTCTCCCTCACAAATCAGGAACATTGAGAATGAGCTACAGGTAAAAATCCTGGACAGAAGCAACCTGATACTCGACATATTTGCAAGCAGGGCACAAACAGCTCAGGCAAAAACACAGGTTGAGCTGGCACAGCTTCAGTACCTGCTGCCCAGACTGACACGGATGTGGACTCACCTGGAAAGACAAAAGGGAGGAATTGGGATGCGTGGTCCTGGGGAAAGCCAGATAGAGAGTGACCGTCGTATGATCCAGACCAAGATTTCACTGTTGAAAGAGAAGCTAAAGCAGATCGACAAGCAGAACGAAACTCAACGGAAGAACCGCGGACAACTCATTCGGGTTGCATTAGTGGGCTACACGAACGTTGGTAAATCGACCATCATGAACATGATATCGAAATCTGATGTGTTTGCAGAAAACAAGCTGTTTGCAACACTGGACACAACCGTTAGAAAGGTCGTAATCGATAATCTTCCGTTCCTGATGTCTGATACAGTTGGTTTCATTCGCAAACTTCCTCATCATCTGGTCGAGTGTTTCAAATCCACTTTAGATGAAGTAAGAGAGGCGGACATTTTGATACATGTGGTAGATGTTTCTCATCCCAATTTTGAGGATCAAATTAACACGGTTAACGAAACTCTGAAAGATCTCGGAGCTGCCGACAAGGAGACCATTACGGTATTTAATAAAATTGATGCCTGGAAACCTGACTCTGGAGAAGATGCTCCTGCTTTAACGATAGAGGAATTTAAAAACAGCTGGATGGGGAAACACAACAGCCCTGCTGTTTTTATTTCTGCATTGAATAAGGAGAACGTGGAAGAATTTAAGCAGCTGGTATACGATAAAGCAAAAGCTATTCATACTGCACGATACCCATACGACAATTTACTATACTAGGGCACCCTTTTAGGGGGCTCTATACTCTGAACTCTTATCATTATCTTTGAACCGGCCTACAGGGAACACCTTGAAGCCTCTTACTTACAAAACAAGATGGAAAGCAAACGGCAGCAAAAATTCGCAGGAGTTATTCAGAAAGATTTAGCGGAAATATTTCAAAGGGAAGGCATGAGCTTCCTGCCTAATATGCTGGTTACGATCACCAAGGTTCGTATGACACCGGATCTGGCTATCGCCCGCGTCTTTCTAAGTTTCTTTAATAGTCAGGATTCAAGCCTGGCGTTAAATACTATTAAAGCACACGCAAGTGAAATCCGGTACAAACTTGGAGCAAGGATAAAAAACCAGGCCCGTATCATTCCTCATCTGGAATTCTTTATTGACGATACCAATGAGTACGTTGAACGAATGGACGAGATCTTTGACAAGATCAGTAAAGAACCGCGGCAACCGGATTCAGAGGAGTAAACTGACACTCAATAAATTGGTTTTCATTTCGTTATATTATAATGAAAGTGAATATTCTCCTGGGATCCTTATTTCTTCTTCTGACATCATTTATGCCGGGAGAGGATCCAACTTTCAAAGGAGGCAGTCCGGGACTGAGGACCTTCATAAATGAAAATCTGATATACCCTCATTATTCCAAGCACAATTGTATTCAGGGAACCATCGAAGTAAGCTTTCGGCTTACTTCGACCGGTAACGTAAGAGATGCCAAGGTCTCGAGAGGATTCGGTATTGACCTTGACGACGAAGCATTGCGATTGATTAGGCTGACATCAGGAAACTGGCGGATGCCTGCCCGGTACGATACAACAAGCACTATTACTGTCCCTATCAACTTCTCCCTCAGAAACCTCAACTGCTGGAGATCAGAGAGCGAAGTTAAGGCAGCTATAGAGGCCTATAAGGCCCAGCAGTTTCTATCAGATGCAGTAATTACCTATTATGAGAATAAGGATAAGGGTGGTTATGATAAAGCTGCTGAACAGAAGATTGCACAGCTCAAAGAACAGCTCGGCTACGATGAAGAATATATCGGCAGGATTATCGATCAGGCGAGGGAAAAGATAAAAAAGGGCGATAAAGAAGGCGCCTGTCAGGACCTCCAATTTGTAAAAAAGATAGGGAGCGACCGCGCGAACAAGCTGATCGGGGAAAACTGCAAAAGCGTTAAATAAAGCTAAGACCCGAGTATTTTTTGTTCAACACCTGCTGGTTGTTTACATTTAACCACTTGTCCAGCAAGGTTGCATATACCTCACGGAAATCCACCTTATACTTCAGATCTCCGTTATCGAGGTTGACCAGATCGGGAGCCTCGTTATATATTCCTGCCTTCTTTAACTTTCCACCAAAGACAAACACATTGTTAGCGGTTCCATGATCTGTACCGTTGCTTGCATTCTGTTCCACTCTGCGACCGAACTCTGAGAACGCCATTACCAACGTATCGTCGAGACTGCCGGCAGCCTTTAAGTCTTTCAAAAACGAAGCAACTCCTTCGCTGAAAGTATTCAGCAGTCGCCCCTGCTGACCTATTTGTCCGGTGTGAGTGTCAAAGCCACTCAGTGAAACATAATAAACCCTTGTGCTTAAACCGCTGTTGATAAACTTAGCCGCTGTTTTCAGTTGGTTAGCAAACTTTGTTTGAGGGTATTCTGCTGTGGATCGGTATGTTTTAGAAGTATTCTGAATGTATGCGGCTGATGAATATGTTTCAATCATAGTTTTATACAAGTATCCCAGATTATCTTCGTGGAGGTGCTCATCGCCCGCTTGTATGACCTCTTTGAAAAATGGCTCTCGCGTATTCTTAAAAAGCGACGCCGGATCTTTCACAGCTATCCCCTTCTTCCAGGAACCTTTAAGGGCTAAAGAAAGCGAGTCGTCCACCTCTATAGCAGCGTAAGGGTCTTTGCATTCCTGGCAATTCGAATCGAGATAGCGGCCTACCCATCCTGTGCTCAGATACTCGTCGGCGTTACTCGCCGTCTGCCAGATATCCATCGAACGAAAGTGCGAACGGTCTGGGTTCGGATAACCCACGCTATTAATCACAGACATCCATCCCTGATCATAAATTTCTTTTAATGCGACCATATTAGGGTTAAGTCCCTGCAGATCGTTAAGTCTGATAATATCGGATGGTGGTAGTGCTATACCTGGTCTTTTCTGGTAGTAGGTATCCATCCCGAACGGAACAACGGTATTTAGTCCGTCATTACCTCCCGAGAGCTGTATGATCACCAAGTTCTTATGCCCGGTAAGCTGATCAAAGGCCAGTGCCTCAAGCGGCTTAAGAAAGGAAGGTACTAAAAATGCACCTGATGCTAATGCTGAACTCCTCAAAAAATCTCTTCTTTTCATAGTGTTAACTTGTGACTAGCAAAGCTGATACTCTGGTGTGCTTACTAACTGAATGGCCATCTGTACTGGGTCTGATTGATCAATATTATCCATCGAGCCGGGCTTGACATTTGGGGTCAGTAAAACATAAGCAAGTTGCTCCCGGTTGATTCCTGAAGGAAGGTCCTTTCGGAACCTGGCCCATTCGGGATAAGTCTGCACCCTGCGTTCAACGTTTGTCTGACTTTTCCTTGCAGTGGCAAGATAAGCCTCATCTTCAGGATCCGGTTTACCTTCAGACTCTATTATGCCGCCGTTTAAAAGAGTGGATGGTAGCTTCAGACGTACCAGCAGGGACGAGCTGTCTATCCAGCTTGTTCCGCCCGGCCAACCGGCAACGTTTGGTGGGTAAAAAACAGCCTGCCCTAAACTTCTCTGTAACTGCAATAGCACTCCCGGTCTCCCATAGCGGATATAGAAACTTCGATTTAAACCGACCAGGAGTTCTATTGGCGATTTTATTTTGTTTCCTACATTATTTGCCTGATAGAACCATTTACTTGAGAATATCCTCCGGATCAACGGCTTTATCTCGTAATTTTCGTCGTAGAAATAATCTCCGAGATCTTTAACATGTATTGGGTCGGGAACATCATTTACAAAGAACCTATACAGTCTTTCGGCTATAAAATGGGCGCATTGTCTTTTCCCGAGGATCATGTCTATAATATCTTCTCCCCGGAAATTTCCTGTCTTTCCGAAAAATACTTTGCTGCCTTTGTCGTGTTGCCGCTCATTGAAAAAAAATTCAGATGTGTCTGCCCTGAATTGCCAGCCTGTAAAAGCACGGGCCGATTCGCGAATGTCCGCCTCGGTATAGTGCCCTCTTCCCAACATAAACAATTCCATCAATTCTCTTGCAAAATTCTCGTTCGGCTTTACCTTCTTATTTTGCTGATTATTGAGAAAGGAAAGCATTGCGGGCGTCTTGGAAACTTCGATAACCATTGTGCGAAAGTTGCCTAAGGCATGCTCCCGATGGACGTTATTTAGTTGTTGATTGTAATATCCATTGTTGGTTCGGCAGGCGAAATGCCCATGCCAGAAAAGGGTAAGCTTCTCACGCAGATGAGCCTTATCCCCGGAAAGGTGGCTTACCCAGGCAATATTCACTGCTTCCTCCTGTTCTGTGCGCTTTTTTGTATAGATCTTGATATCCTCTTCCGTAGGATTATCTTTCCTGCCCGGCCTGAGAATGTTTTCTTTAGCCACGGTCAGTAGCGTAAATGCTTCTGTATCCTCAAACATCTTGTCCAGCACCTTATCGCGGTTTACCTTTGAAAGCCTCAGCAGATCAGGATAATTAATTCCAAAGGATGCCCTTGAGTACAGATGTTTGATGGCATCAGTTCTATCTGACCGTTTCATTTTTTTCATCTTAAGTTCTAATAGACAAGCTACCAAACCGTTGGTTTAATTTAGAAATTATTTTAGTTGTTTCCTCTGTCCATCTGGTTGGTAGATTTATTAATAGTTTTGCTGCGATGATTTTTAAGCTTGATGAAAAAGACACCCTCTTCCCACCGCCGGAGCTGGCCGACGATGACGGGCTTCTCGCAGTAGGAGGAGACCTTAGTCCCCTGCGATTAATTAGTGCATACAGCCAGGGCATCTTTCCATGGTATTCCGACGAAACACCGATCTTGTGGTACTCACCCCACGAACGCTTCGTTCTTTTCCCTCAAAAGGTTAAAATTTCCAGGAGCATGGGGCAGGTCATACGTTCCGGCAAATTCAGCATCACACTGAACAAAGCATTCGAGGATGTAATCAAGGAATGTTCGGGGAAGACACGCCAAGATCAGGATGGAACCTGGATAACACAGGATATGCAGGATGCGTACATTCGTCTGCATAGCCTGGGAGTAGCTCACTCAGTAGAGGTGTGGAATGAGGGCAACCTGGTGGGAGGACTGTATGGCGTGTCAGCCGGCAAGGTCTTCTGCGGTGAAAGTATGTTCAGCCACGCCAGTAATGCGTCTAAGCTGGCTTTGATCTGGCTATGTCAGACGCAGGGATATCATCTTATCGATTGCCAGATTGAAAGCGAACATTTAACAAGGTTAGGGGCGGAAATTATAAGCCGGGAAGAGTATCTCAAGTTCCTGGCTTCCTAATTGAGTATATCCCTGATGTCTTCAGAACTTAAAGACTTAACGAAGCTCTCTTCAGTGGTGATAAGAGATTCGGCAACAATCCGTTTCCTGCTCTGCAAAGCCAATATTTTCTCTTCGATACTATCCTTCGTAATGAACTTGTAGATAAAAACGTTCTTTTTCTGCCCGATACGGTGTGTACGATCTACAGCCTGTTGTTCAACAGCAGGGTTCCACCAGGGGTCAAGCATGAACACATAATCTGCTTCTGTAAGATTTAAGCCCACTCCGCCAGCCTTGAGAGAAATCAGAAAAAGCTTGATCTGATCATTGCGCTGAAACTCTTCTACCACTTCTCCCCGGTTCTTTGTCGCACCGTCCAGATATGAATAACTGATACCTTCCTTGTCGAGATACCGGCGATAGATGTCGAGCTGCTTAACGAATTGAGAAAACACAAGAACTTTGTGACCTTCAGCAAGCACATTTTGTAGCGTATGAATGACATTTTCAAATTTTCCGGATTCGCCTTCAAAGCCCTCGTCGATCAAAAGAGGGTGGTTTGCAATCTGGCGGAGCTTCGTTAAACCCTGCAATACCTGAATCTGCGTCCTTGCCAATGTTCCGTCTTCCAAAGCCTCTAACAACGCATTCCTATATTCGGATTTCACGTTTTCGTAGTACTCGGCCTGCTCCTCACTCATCCGGCAATAGAATAACTGCTCCGTCTTTTCAGGAAGCTCTCCGGCAACCTGATTCTTCGTACGTCTCAATACGAAGGGCTTTATCAAAGCCTGAAGCTTTCTTGATTTCTCCTCATCCTTTTTCTTTTCTATGGGATTCACAAAATCGTTCAGAAAGAACGTTTGATTACCCAGCAAACCCGGATTTATGAATGACATCTGAGTCCAAAGGTCATTTACCGTGTTTTCAACAGGAGTCCCGCTTAAAATCAATTTGTGCTTCGCTTTCAGCTGCCTGACCGCCTTATATGCTTTTGAAGCCGGGTTTTTTATATTCTGACTCTCATCCAATATGATATAATCAAAATAAAGCTGGACCAGCAGATCAATATCTACGCGTGTAACGCCATACGTGGTTAGCACTACATCATACTCCAGGAACTTTTCAACCTCCTTGCTTCTAGCCGTTCCGGTATGAACGAGTATCCTGAGTTCAGGTGCAAACTTACCAGCCTCATTTTGCCAGTTATAAATGAGGCTGGTGGGCATAATGATTAAAGAAGTTGATATTCCCCCTTTCGAAAGATTCTCTTCTTTGATCTTTTGGAGCAGGGCAAGTGTCTGAACCGTCTTGCCAAGTCCCATGTCGTCTGCCAGGCAACCCCCAAAATTATATTTCCGAAGAAAATGAAACCAGTTATAGCCCGCCTTCTGATAAGGCCTTAGCACCCCCTTAAAGTTCAAGGGAACATCTGTTTCTTCTATTTCCTCGAAGGAGCTTAACATTTGTAACTTCCGGCCCATCGACAGTGTTGCAAGTTCGCTATTGGCGAAATCGGCTATCAAGCCTATATGATGCTTTTTTAATCTTAAATGGTTGCCCGACTTGTCGGAAAACATCATCAGATCGCCATACTGTGTAAACCACTCCTCTGGAATGATTGCAATCTCCCCGGAGGGCAATGTGTATTCGCGTATCTTGTTTAAGATGTGATGTCGCAAATCAATAAACGGTACCTGATAGGGACCAAAATACACTACGGCCTGTAAGTCAAACCAATCATTATTCTCTTTAAAGCCGAGTTCAACCTTACTGGAGCCAAACAAGAAACGTTTAGTACCCTCGTGCTGCTCAATGACAATACCCATAGCTGTTAGCTCATCATGATGAACGTTAAGCCACTCCAGCACACCTAATGCCGTGTCAGACGCCTCTGTCGTCGAACCTACTTCAAACTGCGTAAAGATATCGGGAGTCTTTTTCAGGCCAAGTTGAATAAGTTCGTCCTGCTTATTCTTTTCCCATGTTTGTGATCTTCTGATGCGATGGAAGCTATAGTTGTCGCCATCGGTTTCCATCTTAACCGAAACCTTTCTGGATCCCCCCGCGGGAAAAACGTAATTCCCGTACCGGAAGAACAGCTGCAGACGGGAAGTACCTTCCGGAACATAGTCCACTCTAAGTACCGGGACCGCATCATACCTCTCTGTATTTATCAGGAAACCATCAGCGAATACGTTATGCTTTTCGATCAGCGGGGTAACGAACTTTTCAAAATATGTTCTTTCTGACGTTTTCGGGATGGAGATATACCGTTTGTTCAAGAATGGCTGCAGCTTCTTTCCCTCCATATCATCCTGGAAATGGTACAGAACACCCTCAAGCAACAGCCATGCAGGATCATTGCACACGATCTGCGCGTCTTTGAACATGAACTCAATCCTGACTCCCTGAAACTTTATGGTAGGGAAATAGCGCGTTTCTGTTTCCGAACGTCTGAAATGGAATAAAACAGAGGCCGGCTCTTCAGCAATGGAGAGCGCCTTATCTACAGGCCATCCTTCCCGGCTCATAAGAAAAACTTCCCTGTTGCGTAGCAGCGCGAATGCCTCCACTAAACGCTTTTCAATTTTGGGACGTATTAAATTGAAGATCTTTTCATCGAATACCCGGGCAAAGAACTCAACCGGGCGGATCATCTTCTTATAATAGCGCTTGATCACATAGCCTTGCTCCATCTCATCAAGCAACTTGATAAGCTTAAAATCTAATTCATTAAGGCCCTTCGAAAACTCTTCAACCGTGTTGCTAAACAAACGTTGATGGGTTAGTGAGAACCCACCGTCAGAATTCAGCTGAACTGCATGGGGCTCAATTAGCCATCCAAGGAATTCATGCCTACATAGGGAATATACAACTTTAAAAGGCTTCGAACTATCAACACGCAACATGAAAGGCAGACTAAGGAAAATAAGTCGAACTTAAAAAACTTTAAACTTATGCAGAAAAATAGCTAAATCAAAATTTGATGCTTAACTTTGCGACATCTTAAGGGGTGCTTGTTAAACAGGCTGAGATTACACCCATCGAAGAGAATTGTATAAAAGCGTACTTTCCCTCTTCGTGAACTTGATCCGGATAATGCCGGCGTAGGAATAATAAATAAGATTGTGCGTATAGCCCCGTTACGCACTCATTTAATTAAAAACATTTTGAAAAAAATCTACTTAGCTGCCCTTATGGCGCTCATCCTGCCTTCTTTGGCATTGGCTCAATTTTCAATCAGGGGAAAAGTAACGGACAAGACGAGCAGCCGCTCTCTCGCCGGTGCAAGCATCACCGTTGGAGATCGTACCGGCAGAAGCAACTCCTCCGGAGAGTTTACCCTCCAAGACCTGGAGGCTGGAACTTATCGTATATCAATCCGGTTCATCGGTTTCGAGGAGATGTCAGCCACAATTAATCTCTCCGGAGATATGGTTTACAATGCTGCATTAGCTCCCATGAATATAATTACAGACGAAGTCATCGTACGGTCTACAAGAGCCACAGAGAGCTCAGCTACAACCTACCGAAACCTCAGCAAAGAGGAGCTGGATAAATACAACCAGGGTCAGGATCTCCCTTATCTTTTGAATCAGACGCCCTCCGTGGTCGTCTCATCAGATGCCGGAACCGGGGTAGGCTATACCGGGCTACGCATCCGGGGAAGTGACGCAACCCGAATAAATGTCACCTTAAACGGAATCCCCTTAAACAACCCTGAAAGCCAGGGTTCCTTCTTTGTCAATATACCCGACTTCGCATCATCCGTAGATAATATTCAGATACAAAGGGGCGTGGGAACATCAACCAACGGAGCAGGAGCTTTTGGCGGAAGTTTGAATATCCAGACTACTACACGTCGCGACTCTGCCTACGCCGAGCTCAATAACACTTTCGGATCATATAATACCTGGAAGAATACCGTAAACATCGGAACTGGCTTACTGAACGGCAAGTTCACCTTCGACGGAAGGCTGTCCAGAATCAAGTCCGACGGTTACATTGACAGGGGTGCGTCTGATCTTAAATCCTATTTCCTGTCTGGGGCTTACTATGGTAAGAAGGATATGCTGAGAATCAATGTATTTTCAGGGCAGGAAGAGACCTACCAGGCTTGGAACGGCATACCAGAAGAAAAACTAAGAGGTTCTGCTGAAGATCTTAATAACTACTATCAAAACAACAAAGGAGTGTACTTTTTCACACCTGCAGACTCAGCTAACTTGTTCGGATCAAACAAGCGAACCTACAACTCTTTTTTATACAAGGATCAAACCGATAATTACAAGCAAGATCATTACCAGGCTTTCTTTACTCATACCTTCAGTAGCAAACTTTCCCTTAATACGGCCCTGCACTATACCTATGGAAGCGGCTACTTCGAAGAGTACAAGAACGCTGCGGAATTTGGAAGCTATGGACTACCGAACATCATAACAGGTACTGATACACTAACAGAAACTGACCTGGTAAGACGCCGCTGGCTGGACAATCACTTCTACGGTTTAACCTATTCATTAAATTATACTCCTTCGAGCGACCTGAACCTTACACTGGGAGGAGCCTATAATGAGTATGACGGTGATCATTTCGGTGAGATAATCTGGGCCAGAAATAGCTCTACTGCGGAACCCGGCGATCGTTATTATCAGGGCAACGGCTTTAAAACAGACTTCAACATATACGGAAAGGTCACATACCAGATCGAAGATTTCCTCTTATATGGTGATCTCCAGTATCGTCGTACCGGCTACAAAATTGATGGAACCGATAAGAACTTAAATAATCTGAACATAGATGACCAGCTAAACTTTTTTAATCCCAAGGCAGGAATTACCTATAAGCTTAGCAACACAAGTAACGTCTACGCATCTTTTGCGGTAGCCAATAAAGAACCAAATCGCGACGACTATATCAATATGCCAGGCGGAGAAAGCCCAATAAGCGAGAATCTTAAAGATATAGAGGCCGGCTACAGGTTCGGCGGCTCCTCTTTCAGGGCAGGTCTAAATGGATACTGGATGATCTATAAAGACCAGCTCGTCTTAACAGGCAAGGTGAATGAAGATGGCGAAGCACTTCGTCAGAATGTGGCGGATAGTTACAGACTTGGTCTGGAAGCGGATGCTCAATGGCTGCTTAACCGAAAACTGACGTGGGGACTGACCGCTAATCTCAGCCGAAACAAGATAGACAGCTTCACTGAGTACGTCGATAATTGGGATACTGAAGGCCAGACAAGCTTTGTACACAAGAACACAGACATCTCCTTCTCGCCATCATTCGTTGGCTCAAGCGAATTAGCTTATCGTCCGCTTAAAAACGCAGAGATCGCCTTACTTAGTAAGTATGTAAGCAAGCAGTATATGGATAACACATCCAATGATAGTCGCTCATTAGACGCGTTTTTTGTTAACGATCTTCGATTACGCTACAACACATCCGCAGGAAGAATCAAAAACCTGGGATTTTCACTTCTGGTAAACAACGTATTTAGCGAGCTCTATGAATCCAACGGATTTACATACAGTTACATCGTTGGAAATACACTTTCCACCAGCAACTCTTATTTCCCACAAGCAACCAGAAACTTCCTGCTATCTGCGAATTTGAAATTCTAAGAGCATATTTTTTTAGCAAGCTCTGGCACTATCTGATGCCGGAGCTTGTTTTATTATAATCAGTCGCATTTTGATTTTCAATTGCGATATTTGAGTACATACATTTTAAAGAATGAATCTACGATACGTATTACAGGCAGCATTTCTACTGCTTGCCCTTGATGCATCCGCACAAAAAAAATCTACATCTTCTTCATCAACACCCAGACCGAAGCTTGTCGTAGGCATAGTGATAGACCAAATGCGATGGGACTATCTCTACCGCTATCAGGACCGCTATACAGATGGTGGTTTTAAGCGCCTGCTGAACGAGGGCTTTACTGCTGAAAACACCAATATCGACTATGTGCCTACTGTGACCGCCATAGGGCATTCAACGATTTATACCGGATCTGTCCCATCTATCCATGGTATCGCAGGAAACGACTTCATCATCCAGTCGACAGGAAAGTCAATGTACTGTACCGAAGATACAGCTTCGAAGACCGTTGGAAGTCCTTCTACGGCCGGGGAGATGTCGCCAAGAAACTTGCTTAGCAGCACCATGACTGACGAGCTGAAATTGGCTACTAATTTCCGTTCCAAGGTAATCGGAATTGCCATCAAGGACCGTGGAGGAATTTTGCCAGCCGGACATAGTGCGGATGCAGCCTACTGGTTCGATGATGAAACCGGAAACTGGATTACCAGTACCTATTACATGAATGAGCTGCCTAAGTGGGTCCAGAACTTCAATAACCAGAAGCTGCCAAAGAAATATCTTGACCAAAACTGGAAAACCCTGTTTCCACTCGACACTTACTTGCAGAGCGAAAAAGACGATAGCCGCTTCGAAGCTAAGTTCAGTGGAACAACTGCACCTGTCTTTCCACATGAAATATCCAGTATGTATGGCAAAGATTTCAGCATTCTAAGAACAACCCCTCAGGGCAATACCATTACCCTGGATATGGCCAGGGCAGCAATAGAGAATGAAAAGATGGGCCAAAGAGATATAACCGACTTCCTTGCAGTGAGCCTTTCATCAACAGATTACATCGGGCATCGGTTCGGACCGAATTCTATAGAGGCAGAAGATACATACCTGCGTCTGGATCGCGATCTATCTGCTTTTTTCAGCTATCTGGACAACAAGGTAGGCAAAGGAGCATATACCGTTTTCATTTCCGCGGATCACGGAGCAGCGCATAATCCCAACTTCCTGACATCCCATAACATTCCCTCAGGCCTATTTCCAACAAGTACCGTTACAAAAGAGCTGAACGCTTACCTGGCTCAGGAATTTAAGCAGGAGAAATTGGTTTTAAGCCTTATGAATTACCAGGTTAGTTTAAATAACTCCCTTATTGAAAAGAATAACCTTGACGAAGAAGCAATCAAAAAAGCCTGCATCAAGCATCTCCAGAAGAGGGCGGATATTGCTTACGTTGTAGACATGGAAGCTGCTGGTCAGGCGAGCATCCCTCAAGGATTGAAAGAAAAAATCATAAACGGGTACAATAGGGAAAGAAGTGGAGCCGTCCAGATAATCCTGAAGCCCGGATACTACAGTGGCAGCAGCACAGGAACAACACATGGAACATGGAATCCTTATGATACGCATATTCCATTCGTTCTAATGGGTTGGGGCGTTAAACATGGCAGCACCAGCCGACCAACCGGAATGACAGACATCGCACCAACCATATCAGCACTATTGCGTATTCAGGCACCAAACGGGAACGTTGGAAAGCCAGTTACAGAGGCATTACTTAACGAGGTACACTAAAATTATGCAAAAGTATATTTCCAGGTTTCACTACCTTACTCAGGACCTTCCACAAAGATCCCATCTGGAGCAGGTAATCACGGCCTGTGAGTCTGGAGCCAACTGGATCCAGTACCGTTGTTTTTCGAAGACTGAAGAACAGCATCTGGATGAATTAAATCGCATTGCTGAAGTCTGTGACGATTGGGGCACTACTCTGATCATCACAGATCATACCTCGTTGCTTGCAAAAGCCGATATTCAGGGAGTACATATCGAAGACATGTCTGCGGATTTTATCTCCATAAGGAAAGAGATTGGCCCGGATAAGACATTGGGCGCTTCAGTAAATACACTCGATGACATCAAACGCATTGCAGCAAGTGGAACGGTCGATTATATCGGCTGTGGGCCCTTTGCTGTCACACTCACCAAGCCAAACGACTACCCGATCCTCGGTGTGGAAGGATACAAAGCGATAAAGGCCGGGATGGACACGCTTCGAATCTCATTACCAGTTCTTGCAGTTGGCGGCGTTACGGCATTCGACATTGAAGCGCTTATGGCTACCGGTGTGTATGGAGTGGCCGTTTCTGCCGCAATCAATAAATCAGAGACCCCCCCATCCGCATTTAAGGAGATATATAAAAAACTCTATTGATATGTCGTCGCATCATATTGTAAGAGAAAAGCAGGAGCCTGCACTATTAATTGTAGACTTAGAAGGTTTCCATCCTGAAAACCTTGGACAGCTATTGGAATGGAGCCCCACCGTTATTGTTGCGGAGGAATCCTACGATTCTGCTGACTCTCTGGGAATAAAGATCGACTTCATCGTAGGAATATCAAAAGAATATTCACTCCAGCCAAGAACCCGGGTTATCCCTTCAGAAGATAATATAACAAAGGGTGCCCTTGACTATCTGATTGAGAAAAAGTATCCGGCCGTCAATATAATAACCAGTAAGCCAGTTATCAGCGACTATCTTCCCTACTGCGAACACATCAATATCGTTATCCTCACCGTCAAACAAAGAATCTTCATGGCTCGCTCCGGCTTTAACAAATGGAAACCAGCAGGCGAAGACATTGAGATCCTTTCTGACACAACGGAGCTCACCCATACAGGTCTAAATCATACCTCACCGAATACGTTCACTACGCAATCAGATGGCTTTTATTCGCTACGTTTTCAAGAGCCCTTTATCTTTGTAGCAGAAAATCTTTAGTTACATTTATGAGCTTGACAATAAGACTTGCCTCACTAGAAGACCTCCCTGTAATACATCAATTGGCTGAAGAAATTTGGTGGCCTACCTATAGTGATATACTTAAAAGCGAACAAATAAGATTCATGCTCGACAATATGTACTCGATAGATGCACTGAAAGAACAGCAGGCTACCGGTACTGAATTTCTACTCGCCGAGAGGGATATGAAGAACGTTGCTTTTGCGGGCTACTCCTACAAGGAAGAAAATGATAAGCTGAGTATTCACAAGTTGTATGTACATCCTTCAGAACAAGGCAAGGGCACAGGGAAATCCCTCATTCATCATATCGAACAAATAGCGAAGAATCTTGAATTAGGTACCTTAGAATTGAATGTAAACCGACACAACAAGGCATTAAACTTCTATAAGAAAGTAGGATTCGAGATCTTTAAAGAAGAAGATATCCCTTACTATCAATATTGGATGAATGATTTTATTCTTCAAAAACGTCTGAGTTAGCCTCACGAAGTATCATTCGCTTTCGCTTTTCCGTCTCAGCATCAATGCGCGTATCCTGAACAGCGTCCGTGACGGCCATATCGAAATCTCTGTTCTTAAAAGAACCGTGGATGGCCGCCTCTTCCGTATTCTGCAGAGCAATATCATAGGGCCCTTTATCGCTCATCAACTTCACAAAAACCGGAAGACACTCAAATAATATGAATAACAAGCCGATAAATGCAACTGCCAGATACGTTCCCAGATCTCTGCTCCCGTCGGCTTTAAAGCTTAGCTGACCTAAAGCCCAGTTCCTGTCTGCAAAACCGGCAACATTAGCAAGACTATCAAGTTGTTTGTTGCTAAAAAGCCGCTGACTCGTCAGCCCGTCCTGATCACGCCTTTCACGCACAAAACCCTCCATCGCAGATATCTCACCCCTGACTGCGTCTAAGCGAGCGACCTTTTGATTCAGAACCTCTTCCTTTTGCTTAGCATAAGTACCGTACCCCACCTTACCAGATGTCTGATTCGTTTTATCACCAAATATCTCCTGATTCAAAAGATAACGGGACCTGGTAATATCCGCCTGCAGAGAATCCCTTTCAGCAGTAAGGTCTTTCAACTTGCCCAGCTCCGTCCCATATTTATTCTGAAACGTACTGTTAAGCGTGTCAATCTTTGAACGTTGACCATTCAGATACGAAAGTTTAAGCTTCTCACGAATTTCCTTATTGAAGATCTTAAGCTCCAGCGGCCTGGAAATCACAATACCGATCATTATCGCAAGCAGAATTCGCGGTGTCGCCTGAAGTATCTGCTTGTTAACGGAAGCATTCTTGCTGATGCTGGAAACGATATACCTATCCATATTGAAGATGGCAAGTCCCCAGATCAGCCCAAACAGAATTGCAAAGAAAACAGCAAAATCATCACCGGAAAAGACAAAATACATCGCGTAGCCACCGGAGAGAGTGGCAAAAAGAGCAGTAAAAAAAATCGTAGCACCAATACCAACGTATTTGTTGTGCTCCGTAGGAAAGTTCTTCAACGTATCTGCGTGAACCCCAGAGCAGAACCAAAAAAAACGACTGACACTATCCATCCCTTATTTTTACCCTTTTAGAACATCAGCACGGTGTACTTGTTACAGAAAAATGTAAAAAAATCCTCCCAAAAGCTTTGATCCCAGCATTGTCCGGAAGCTTCAATCTTAATTCCTATCTTTGAATCAATAAACGTTTTGTCATGAAAGAAATAACAGTTGAAGAACTAAAACAAATGATAGATAACGCTGAAGACTTTCAGCTGATCGACGTTCGCGAACCTTTTGAATACGAAGTATCTCATTTAAATGGCGAAAACATCCCTTTGTCAGGTATCATCATTGAATCAGATAAGATCGCTACAGACAAGCCTGTAATCGTACAGTGCAGAAGCGGAAAGCGTAGCGCAGCTGCCATCATGCAGCTTGAACAACAGCTTGGGTATGAAAACCTATATAACCTGGAAGGCGGCATACTTGCCTGGAAAGAGAAGATAGATCCGTCAATTCAAGTTTATTAATCACGATACATAACACAGGTGCCCGGCGCACCTGTGTGTTTAATTGCTTCAAGTTCTTATGGGAAAAAAAATACTCCTGAATATCCTTTATAATATCGCCCTTATGGTTATGGTCCTTTGTCTTTTCTGGAGCATAAAACATGAGCAGTACGCCGTAACTCTTGGATCCACGGTCATTATCGCCTTCGTTATTTTCTTAAAAATTCAGCTAAGGAAAGAAGTTAAAGCGATGTTCAAAGAGAAAAAGAAATAACTAGGGGTTCAGCTTTTGTGCTGGCACCCTTTCTTTCGCCTTAAACTCCTTATAGGATTTTCTGATATAAACCACCAGGTCATACTCGTTCCAGGAGCGCAACTGTTCTACACCGGGCGTGTAACCTGCTCTGAAGTCCTGAAGCTCCTCCTGCTTTATTTCAGGAACCGCATTCTTTATCGATAAGTCATTAAATCTTCTCGCCACTTCCTGATATTCAAGTTCCTGATTTGCAAATTCATTGAACCTCCTGGCCCGCTTGCCGGTTTTACCGAAACGGTCTCCGAGTGCTGAAAGCGGACTGAATATATAAGCAAGTACCGGAGGTTTTCCTCCAAAGTAAGATCCTTTACTTCTATAGGCATCCTTAATTTCATTCAAATCAGACTCCAACGACTTACCCGTCACAACCACCTCTTCCAATCTGGTGATCTCCTGCAGATACACAATCTCATCCTTAAAGTCTGATACAATGAGTGGATAAGACATATAGCCGATGGCCGACACTTCCAATGTATCTCCCGGAGAAGCAAGGATACTGAATATCCCCATTTCGTTTGATGCTACAGAAAACTGACTCCTTTTATTCTTAATAGATGCGCCGCTGATCCTGAGATTGCTACCACGCTTTAGCACAGCGCCCTGCTGAGTCTTTATTGTCTGCGTAAAAGCCTGTCCACTCAGAAATAGTGTGGTCAAAGCCAAAACAACAGCTATAATGCGATAGTTTCCCATAAAGTATTACAAAAATAAGTTATTATTCTGGTCTCACGCCCCTAAATCCCCTCATATAACGACGCGATACTTAGAATAGTTCTATGAGATTAGTATCTTTGTTGATGATTAAGTCAATGACCGGCTATGGTATAGCCTCTAATGATTTTGCTAATACCAAGTATACTGTCGAGATCAAATCACTTAACAGTAAATTCCTTGAGTTAGCGCTGAAACTTCCCAAAGCATTTTCAGACAAGGAACTAATCCTGCGTAATGACTGCTCCAAGCAGATTGAACGTGGAAAAGTAAACATAACTGTGACTGTAGAATATGCTTCCAACGAGAAGAAGGCGGCTACTATCGATCAGGAATTACTAACTCTTTATTACAACCAGCTTAAGCAGGCTGCAAATACGCTGAATGATAACGGCAACAATCTTCTACAGCTTGCCCTTACCTTTCCGGATGTAATCAAGTATGAGGAAGATTTAGTATCTGAACAAGAATGGATACAACTTCAGCAAACCTTTGCGGAAGCAATGAACAACTTCCAGACATTCAGGAAGGACGAAGGCCGTGTATTGCAACAGGATCTGGAGCTTAGGATCAAAAACATCCTTAATGCCTTGAAGCAGGTTGAAGAGCAAGACCCTAAGCGCATCCCGGCCATCAGAGAAAGGATCTCACAATTGCTGGAAGAATTTGTAGGTAAGGAAAATACCGATTCCAACAGATTTGAACAGGAGTTAATTTTTTACATAGATAAACTTGATATCACCGAAGAAAAGATACGTCTCAGAAGCCATTGCGACTACTTTATTGAAGCATTGAAATCAAACGATGCGAACGGTAAAAAACTCGGATTTATTTCTCAGGAGATAGGCCGTGAAATTAACACGATGGGTTCCAAAGCAAACGATGCGCAAATTCAGCAAATCGTCGTTGGAATGAAAGAAGAGCTTGAAAAGGCTAAAGAACAACTCTTGAATGTTCTTTAATTTTAATATATAACACCCTTACACAATGTCTCAAGGCAAATTGGTCATATTCTCAGCACCATCCGGAGCTGGTAAAACAACTATAGTACACCACCTCCTAAAGCGCTTTCCGCAGCTGGAGTTCTCCATCTCCGCAACTACACGCGAATCCAGAGGAAAAGAAACTCACGAAAAGGATTACTATTTCATCAGCAAGGAAGAATTCCTGCACAGGGTCGCCAAACACGAATTTGCTGAATTCGAAGAGGTTTACTCAGGAACTTTCTACGGAACGCTTAACTCAGAGATTGAACGTATATGGAACCAGGGGAAGTGTGTGGTGTTTGACATTGATGTAGAAGGTGGCCTCAGACTGAAAAAGAAGTTTGGCGACAAAGCTCTTGCTATATTTGTGCAGCCGCCATCACTGGAAGTGCTTATCGAACGACTTACCGGCAGAGGCACAGACAGCGATGACAAGCTTAAAGAGCGTTTCGCCAAGGCAGGTAAGGAGTTAACTTACGCATCACGCTTCGACGTCATTCTTCCAAACAATGATCTTGAAACAGCTTGCGCAGACGCAGAAAAATTGATCAGCGACTTTTTAGCAAACTAAGAAATGAATATCGGTCTGTTCTTTGGTTCCTTCAACCCGGTACACGTCGGTCATCTCATCATCGCTAACCACATGGCCAACTACACAGACCTGGATAAGGTCTGGCTGATGGTTTCTCCGCATAATCCCCTAAAGGATAAAAATGCGCTGATTAACATGTATGACAGACTGGAAATGACCCGTCTGGCAATCGAAGATTCGCTGAACATCACGGTCAGCGATGCTGAGTTCAAGCTACCTCAGCCGTCATACACGATAGACACGCTTACACATCTAAAGGAGAGGTACCCCGAACATAACTTTTCCCTCATCATGGGAGCTGACAATCTCGCCTCGCTTAAGAAATGGAAGAATTACGAGATACTGTTGAGAGACTATAAGATCGTAGTCTATCCTCGCCCCGGTTACAACGAGTCTGAACTGATGCATCATCCCTCTGTGACGATTACGAATACTCCACTGATGGAACTATCTTCAACCTTTATCAGACGGGCAATTAAAGCAGGCAAGAGCGTTAGATACATGCTACCCGAGCCGGTAATACGTTTTATCGAATCAAAGAACCTCTACGGTTAAGCCTTTCGCCAGCCAATTACCTGCTTCAGATACCCATCGATCAACTCAGTGTCTACTATATCATTGATGTATCCGATATGAAGATCCGGTCTGACTACAACTGCTCTCTTTGCTTTTCCGCTGTTTATCTCAAAAGCCTCAAAGATGGCCTTGTTCCTGTCTGATGGGGGCATATAAAAGAAGTTCAGCGAAAAAGGGTAAGCAGATTTAATCCATTTAGCTATGCCAGAGACAGTCATCGGACTCAGCTCCCCAAGCACAAGCAAGGTAAAACCACCCTTTGAACACCATTGGTGAAGATCAGTATCCACTTTTAACTTTTCATCATACACCCGTAGAAATGGTAAACGATCGCCAGCCTTTATCACCATGGAAGCAGAATGATGAACAGACAGCGTACTTTTCCGGTAGCTAATGCCTATCTGAGAGATCCGTTTGAACAGCTCGCCTTTGAAATCTTTGCTGCCTGCAATACGCTGCAACAAGAGAGGCACCAACCATTTTCTGATCCGCTTGATCAGAAAGTTATCGGATACAATCATGGAAAACAGCCGGTCAGTAGTTTTTAGCAGACCACGAGCTACAGGCATCCGTTCCGACGAATACGAATCCAGAATCCCTTTGTTATATTCATTGTTAATCACGCCGGCAAGCTTCCAGGCTAGGTTGTAAGCATCCTGTAACCCAGTATTCATACCCTGTCCTCCTACAGGAGAATGAACATGGGCGGCATCACCGATTAAAAAAACTCTTCTCGACCGAAACTGATCAGCCATCCGGTGGTGCAGACCATACACGGAAAACCAGTTACATGACTCCACTTGCAGAGGAACGCCCAAAGTGAAAGTAACATAAGGTTTCAGGTCGTCAAAGCTGAGGTCAGTTCTATCTTTCAAAGCTGCTGGAACTATACCGATACAACGTACCAGGTGGTCGTTTAGAGGAAAAATAGCATTGAATCCTTCCTTCTTCGAAATGATCCGTATCTGATTGTCAGGAAAAGGTATTGTCAGGTTCAAATCTGCCAGGTAGAATCTGTGAATATAGGATCCCCCAGAAAAGTTAATTTTGAGAGCTTTTCTAACTGCGCTGGATGCCCCGTCTGCGCCGATCAACCAGTCGCAACTTATTCTCTTATCCAGCTCGCCTTGTCTCACCTCCAGCACTATACGCTCATCAGATTGCTCCACACGCACCAGGCTACTGTCCCAATACACCGGACAAGCATGTGCCGTCAGGTCTTCCAATAAATTTTTTTCAGTCTTACTCTGCTCGAGCATCAGAACAAATGGGAACAGGGTCTTATCAGAACCATCGATGATCAGCCTGGCGGGCTGCTCATCGTTTAAGAAGTAGAAATCAAACCCCGAAACCTGCGTTCCCTCTTTAAGAAACTGATCCGACAGCCCAAGCTGCCGCAGTATCTCCAGCGACCTGGCATGCACCGCCAGAGCCCTGGATTGCTTTGTCAGCTCCTTCTTCGAATCAATAATGACCGGTTGGATGCCTTGTCGTAATAACAGAGCAGCCATCATCAGGCCCGAAGGTCCGGCTCCAACAATTACTACACTGGCATGATCCGGTAAATTTATCATTTCATCAACAAGAATATAGCTGGTATTTTATGGAAGTCAACCTTCTGCTTACGCCATTGTTCTATCGGAAGTGAAATAATCCGCTCGTCTTGCGCCGTCAGGTTCACAGCCACACATAAGCGTGTCTTATCAGAGCACGTTCTCACAATCTCTTCAATGATCTGATTGTTACGAAAAGGCGTTTCTATAAATATCTGTGTTTGACGGAACTTCTCAGAATTGTTCTCCAATTCCTTAATCCTTCTAGCCCGCTGAGATTTATCTATCGGCAGATAACCGTGAAAGCTAAAATTCTGACCACTGAAGCCGGAAGCCATCAGCGCCAGCAGAATCGAACTAGGTCCAACCAAAGGCACAACCTGAATACCTCTTCTGTGCGCCTCCGCGACAATGTCCGACCCGGGATCAGCAACAGCAGGACACCCTGCCTCACTCATAAGACCTACATCTTCACCCGTTTCCAGCTCTTTGAAAAATACACTGAAGTCATTTTTCTCAGCATGTTTGCCATAAGGATAAAGCTTCAACTCGCTCTGAGGTGTTTTAAGACCCATTTCTTTCAACCATCGCCTGGCAGTTTTCTCATTCTCGACAATGTATGTTTTCAGCGTGTTAATCAGGGCTGATTGAGTTGCAGGAATGGTCTGCGCAACAGAATTCTCAGAAAGAGGTACCGGAAGTAAATAGAGCGTTCCTTTAGACATGGTGCAAATTTGAGCATTTTATTTGTAATACATAGTCAACCGACCTCTGCGCTCCTTAAAGACTCAACCATATAAATATGCGAACTCATTAGAACAATACGTACAGAACACTACGTATTATATATGAATCCTCCCCATATATACCCCTCAAACAATCTTGCCGGATGCCGTCCAATAACATAGCCATTGTCAATGTCAAGATTTCCCGAGATAGCTTTTAAGTTTTTTAAGTCAGCTTCTGTAGCTGTCTCTTTCACCTCGAAGCTTATTTCCTTGTTAAGAATAAAATCGATCTCCTTACCCGTTTTCAATTGATAATAAGCGATGTCACCATGGTGGCGTAGCTGATTGAACACGGCATTCTCAAATAAGGCTCCGCTACCTGCCTCGGCAGATGCTGCAGCAATACCGTTGTCAAGAAAGTAGACTTTTCGTGCCTTTGTAATTTCCCGGTCCGGACTGCTTGACAACACAGGAATCGTCCGAATCAAATAGCTCTGCTCAAGCAGATCCAGATAGTTTTCTACTGTAGGGCGCGATATTCCAGTCAGGCTCGTAAGCTTCGAGATATCGAGCTTCGTTCCGATGCGCACAGCTAGTAGCTTTATTAGCTTATATAAGTTTGCCGGGTTCCGGATATCTGAAAGTAAAGCTATATCGAAATTGATATAAGAACTGATAATGTCTTGAATCATATCAGCTTTTTCTGCAATTGATGACGACAATACAACTTCAGGAAAGCCACCGTAGTTAATATAGGTTTCGTAATAATTTTTAAGCCGCTCATATTCCGATCTAATAAAAACCCCTGTCTTCTCTAAAGGAAGCGGAGAGACGGTAACACCATTAAAAGAAAGTAGCTCGCCGAAGCTAAGTGGATATACCTCAAAAAGTTTTTTCCGCCCGGCCAAAGACTCCGAAAACATATTCTTCATGTAATATGCGCTGGATCCGGTTACAATAAATTTGATATTATAAGTATCGTACAGATATTTCAGTACACTTGGCAGGTTTGGTACAAGTTGTATCTCATCAATGGCAATTAGGACCTTTTCATTAAAGTCTGCACCCTGCTGAGTAAGCGCATATATGATTGTTTCATAATTCGGTTCCGAAAACAGGGAACGAATATCCATACGCTCAAGATCAAAATAATACTTTTGAACGATAGAAGAATCCTGCATCAATTGTTTAAGCAACGTCGTTTTCCCAGTCCTACGCATTCCAATTATAACAGTAATCTGCTTTTTATTAAGATGATTATGCAATGCTGAATAGATAATTCGATTGTAAAATTCCATTACTATTTTTAAAGTATAAGTTAAAAATAGTAAAACTTTATTATAACCTCATTTTAATCCACACCTTTTTCCAAAACACACTAACACACCATTCAATAATAACACATTGAATTATTTCATCTACCTTTAGTGTGTTCTTTTAAAGCTGTTTTTTTAAATCCAATTTTTAAGTGTTGTACACCACATAACTGAAAGGTGCCTTGCGGCAAGGCACCCAAAATAATGACTTTATACCGGGTCGTTGTCTTGATTTGCCATGGTGACTAATGTTCTTGCGGCCAGAATTCTCTGGAATTTTAAGCACCATGAACATGAAAAAAAGAAAAATGGCGCGGAAGCACCTAAAAAAGCTTCTGTTAAAGAACCGCAAAAATTTAACAAGAACAGAACGATGGCTAATTGAAATATTAATTTTCCAGTTACAAAAACATCCAGAGCAAATCATAAAACGGTTTATGCAAAAGATAGTGGAGCTGTTAATTCTGACCATGCCTAAGTTCTAGACCCGGTTTCATTTTTTAATTTATAATGAATACGATCCTAGAAGAAATAATAGATGAAAGATTGCTTAAGAGTCTATCAAGAAAATCGAAATACATATATCGGAAGACGACCAGAGAAAAAAAGAAATTTGGCAAAGCTCAACTTAATGAAGATGGCTCTATAAGATATCGTGACACTCAGGAACCTTGCTTAGAACTTAAAAACCTACAACAAAAAATAAATCGTTTTCTTCAAACATTTCCCTTACCAAATGTCATGTATGGAAGCATACGGGGAAAAGATAACATTAGGCATGCCGCGGCTCACAGTGCTGGTTCCCATTTTTTCATGGTGGATCTTAAAAATTATTTCTCGAATATCTCAAATACTCAAGTTCACAAAACCTTATTGTCTTTAGGTTTCTCGATGAGTAACGCGAGAATAATCACCAGACTTACTACTTTTGACGGACACTTACCTCAAGGCGCCCCGACATCCCCGACACTGGCGAACCTCGTTTTTGCAAAAACAGCAACAGAATTATCTCACTATTGCAAATCAAAAGAAATTGTCTTCACGAATTATGTTGATGACCTCGTATTTTCTGCCAATATGAATTTTAAAGAATTTATTCCCGAAATTCTTGCGCTAATAAAACAAAATGGCTTTTTCCTAAATCACAAAAAGATCCGCTATAGAAGAAGATATGGTGAAGTAACTGGTTTATTTGTTAAAGGCGGACTACTGCATTTGAAAAAGGAAATGAACGACAACATAGGAAATCCGGGAATCAAGAATTACGCCGAAAGGGTTGACGACTATAACGAGAAATTAAAAAGAAACGTCAAGGTTGAAAATACGTCTATCCGTTGACTGTGAGGCTTGCTTACAACTTAATATTTTCACTAAGCCGGCTTTTGTTTCCGATCAGATATGAGTTATTATGACCTAAAGAACTAATCTAACTTAAATACTCTTGAAGCACAAAATTCCCTCTTAAAAAGAAGAAGCCCGCTCTACCTATTGTAAAGCAGGCTTTAGTAGCCCCGGCGGGAATCGAACCCACATCTAGAGTTTAGGAAACGCCTATTCTATCCGTTGAACTACAGGGCCATTAATTGAAGTCCGAAAATAGGATTTCAAATTGAATATACCTACCCGAACGTCAATTTTATCTGATCGTACTGCCATTAGACGTACTTTCAAATGGAGCAACAAAATTAAGCTTTCCATCTGAATTTTCAGACATTAAAATCATTCCCTGAGACATGATCCCTTTGATCTCTCTTGGTTCCAAGTTCACAAGGATGCTAACTTGATTACCTATTATAGCTTCCGGCTGAAAATATTCCGCAATTCCGGAAACAACCGTGCGCGTATCTATTCCTGTATCTATAGTTAATTTCAGCAACTTCTTAGTCTTAGCCACTTTCTCCGCTGTCAGAATCGTTCCTACCCGGATATCCATAGCAGAAAACTGCTCATAGCTAACATTCTCCTTTGCAGGTGCAACAGTCGCCTCTTCAGCAGCATCAGCGTTAGCCACAGCCTGCGCCTTATCCGCCAGCTTTTGTAACTGTGCCTCAATAACATCATCCTCTACTTTCTCGAAAAGTAACTCCGGCTTACCCAGCTGATGTCCCGCCCCAAAGCTGATCTCCTGATCATAAGAAAATACATCCTGACCAAGACCCAGCATCGCAAAAATCTTTCCAGATGCAGCAGGAAGGAAAGGTTGCGCTAACACTCCAAAATGTGCAATAATTAATAAGCAATCCTCAAGAACAATCCTCGTAGCCCCCGGATCAGTCTTGAAAGTCTTCCAAGGCTCTTTTTCAGTAAGATACCTGTTACCCAGACGAGCAACTTCCATTAAAGAAGCCAGTGCCTGTCTGAACTTATATGTTTCTATATGCTCTTCAACCTCATCATACTGCTTTCCTATCAGGTCATGCAATTCCGGATCACTAAACGTAGCAATACCACTAACCTGACCTTCATAATATTTGTGCATCAGAATCATAACCCTGTTCACAAAGTTACCGGCAATCGCAACCAATTCATTATTGATACGCGCCTGGTAATCCTTCCAGGTAAACTCACTGTCAGAGGTTTCAGGTAAGATAGACGTCAGCACATACCTCAACTCATCCTGCTTACCAGGAAACTCCTTAAGGTACTCATGCAACCATACAGCATGATTTCTCGACGTAGAAAGCTTATCACCTTCCAGATTCAAAAATTCGTTAGCAGGAACATTCTGCGGCAAGATGTACTCACCATGCGCATGCAGAATAGAAGGAAAGGTAATGCAATGGAATACAATATTATCCTTACCGATGAAGTGAATCAAACATGAGTTATCCTCCTCATTTTCCTGCTTCTTCCAGTACTTCTGCCAGTCTTTACCCACATTCTCAGCCCATTGCTTCGTCGCAGAGATATACCCGATCGGCGCATCAAGCCAAACATAAAGCTTCTTACCCTTCGCCTCAGCCAAAGGAACATCAATTCCCCAATCAAGGTCTCTCGTCATGGAACGTGGCTGCAAGCCAGCCTTCAGCCATGAGCTGCATTGCCCGTAGACATTCGTCTTCCACTTATTTTTTTTACCCTCCAGCAACCACTCTTCCAACCATGGCTGATACTTATCCAGGGGAAGGTACCAATGCTTGGTGGTACGAAGAACAGGAGCCTTACCGCTAAGCGTAGACTTTGGATTTACGAGATCAGTGGGGCTCAATGAAGATCCACACTTTTCACACTGGTCTCCATAAGCTCCATCGTTACCGCAGTTCGGACACGTTCCTGTAATGTATCTATCTGCAAGAAACTGATCAAAATCAGCGTCATAATACTGTTCCGATTCCTTCTCAAGGAACTCACCCTTTTCATAGAGGTTCAAGAAAAATTCCTGCGACAGGTCATGATGAACAGGCGAGGAGGTGCGGTGATAGATATCAAACGAAATTCCAAATTCCGCAAAGCTGTCCTTTATTTGAGTATGGTATTTATCGATAATCTCCTGAGGAGTAATGCCTTCCTTTTTCGCGCGTATTGTAATCGCAGCACCATGTTCGTCCGATCCGCATATATAAACTACATCTTTTTTCTTCAGACGTAAATGCCTCACAAATATATCAGCGGGAATATATGCGCCAGCCAGGTGTCCTATATGTAAAGGTCCGTTTGCATAGGGCAAAGCAGATGTGATTGTATATCGCTTAAAGGAATCTAATTCAGACATTAATTATCGTGTATTTTGCAAAGATACTCATAGATGTTGAAATTTCTGAAGATTACAGAATATCAGGACCAATTCCGATATATCACGTAAATTAGATTTTTATAAGTACATGATCACTCCTCCATACCTAAAAAAGGGCGATAGAATCGCAATCACTTGTCCGGCTAAAAGCTTGCCGGGAGAAATAACAAGCGCTATCAGATTACTTGAGTCCTGGGGCCTTGAAGTTGTCCTTGGCGATACCGTTACCGCAAGTCACCATCAGTTTGCCGGCGATGACGAGCTGAGAACCAAAGACCTTCAGCGCTTCCTTGACGACAAAACAGTCAAAGCCATCATAGCTGCCAGAGGAGGGTATGGAACGATAAGAATCGTCGATAAGCTAGACTTCACCAGTTTCCTTCACGAACCTAAATGGATCGTCGGCTTTAGCGATATTACGGTTTTGCACAGCCATATTCACGCTACCTGTAACGTACAGACCATCCACGGCCAAATGCCTCTGAATGTCCCCGATGGAACAAAGCCCTCTTTAGAATCTCTAAGAAAGGCGCTCTTCGGCGAATCAATAAACTACAGCTATAAACCGTCAAAACCCGGCCGTAGCGGTTCTGCTACCGGCAAACTCATTGGTGGCAATCTTACCCTGCTGGTTATGATGAGCGGTTCCATATCAGACATGAGCTTCCGCGACAAGATCCTGTTCATCGAAGATGTAGGTGAGTACTATTACTCCATAGATAGGATGCTGTGGCAGCTGAAACGTGCCGGCAAGCTATCTGAATTGAAAGGCCTTATCATAGGTGGCTTTACCGATATGAAAGACAATGCCATTCCCTTTGGAGAAAGCATCCATGAAATAATAATGAGCCATGTGAAAGAATATGACTACCCCGTAGCATTTGATTTCCCTGCAGGACATATTCCTGATAACCACGCGCTAATTTTTGGTAGGGATACTAAGATGGACGTTACAGAAAGCGATGTGAGCCTCCGGTTTATCTAACTATTTCACCTTAAAATCCAACGTATATCACTTATAGCTTCTCTATTTCAGCAATAGAAAGCCCGGTCCCTTTGCTGATAATCTCAACGGGTCCACCCATCGCTTTTCAGGTCATGTGCTGTTTCTAATGCTTTCAGGTATGCTCCTTTCTCCTCAGCCTCCTGAACAGCATATTCGAGCACATTCTTATAGTCCCATTTCTCTTTTAAACTTGTCTCGTACAACATAAGCCCCCTTTGTTGATTGTGTATGTCAAGTCCACAATAAATCTTTCTTTTGCCGATAATATATAGCTTTCGAAAAACAAAACCGAGCAATCATGTGGACTTGACGTTGTATCCAGATTTTTATGCCGTCTGTGTATTCAAAAAATTAATATGTATTTTTGTAATTATGGAAACACTGATCGTTGAACCCCAAAATAAGAAGCAACTGAATGCCATCAAAGCTTTTTTAAAGGCTTTAAATGTCAGTTTCAGAAGAGAGGACGAAAGTTCGGCTAATCCTTCCCCAAGCGGGGACACCTGGTTCTTAGACCCTAACAATATAGCGATTGTAAAAAAGGGGATTGAAGAAGCTAAAACAGGGCAGGGAGTTATTTTGGACGATAAGCTGAAAAAGGATCTGTTTGGATAATGAGGTATGAAGTGTCGCTTGGCCCCTTAGCATTAGAACATATTCAGGCTTTGAAAAAAGCAGGAGACAAAACGGTCCTAAAAAAGATAGCCTCACTTATCGAAGAAATAGCCGAACACCCCTTTACCGGAACAGGCAAACCCGAGGCACTCAAACACACCCTTTCCGGCCTATGGTCGAGACGCATCAACCGGGAACACCGTTTAATTTACCGTGTTGAAGAAACTACCGTTTGCATCCAGTCAGTTAAAGGCCATTATTTATAATTAGCAATGTTTGCTCCATTTATGCAATCAAATGAACCATCCAGGCCTAAGATCCTGTTCATCGAAGATGCAGGAGAGTACTATTATTCGATAGATCGCTTGCTGTAGCAACTGAAGCGAGCCGGCAAGTTATCGGAACTAAAAGGTCTGATTGTTGGAGGCTTTACAGATCTGAAAGACAATGCCATTCCCTTGGAGAAACGGTCCTTTTCATTCCGAACAACGAACTGCCACCAAATTATCTTTCAGATCCTTAATGGCCTGTATTGCCTCTTCATAGGTAACAATAAACAGCTGATGATCCGAAGTGCCCTCAAGTGTCAATTGTTGATGGTCGTATTTGTTCAGGATACCCAGGGCATAACTGTAGTCCGTAACCACTTTCAGTAGCCCAGTGGCTTCTTCGGAGGTATTCCACAAAGTAGGTCTTCCCATCATTAGCAGTTGTTGCATTTTTTGCGACAACTGAATTTCGGTCTAATTCATCTTTTTTAAAAACATTCTTCAAGTGTCTTGAAATAACGGACTTATCCCTTTCAAACAGTGTAATTAATTGGTTAAGTGAAAGCCAGATGGTATCATGTTCCATCTTTACGTCAATGGCCCTCTGAGCGACTCCATATCAGACATGAGCTTCCGCGACAAGATCCTGTTCATCGAAGATGTAGGTGAGTACCATTATTCCATAGACAGATGCTGTGGCAGCTGAAGCGAGCCAGCAAACTATCCGAATTGAAAGGCCTTATCATAGGTGGCTTTACCGACATGAAAGACAATGCCATTCCTTTTGGAGAAAGCATCTATGAAATAATAATGAGCCATGTAAAAGAACATGACTACCCGAAGCATTTGATTTTCCCGCAGGCCACATTCCTGATAACCACGCACTAATTTTCGGTAGGGATTCAAAGATTGACGTTATTGAAAGCGATGTGAGCCTGCTTTTTTTCCTTCCATAACAGCATAGGACATGACATTATATCTTCTCTATTTCTTCGATGGAAAGCCCGGTGCCTTTGCTAATAACCTCGACAGATACACTCATCGCTTTCAGGTTACGTGCTGTTTCTAATTTTTCCTCCAACTTTCCTTTCTCTATTCCTTTCTCCTCAGCCTCCTGCACAGCATAGGCCAGCACATTCTCATAATCCCATTTCTCTTTTAAACTTCTCTCATACAACATAAGCTCCTCCTTTGTCAAATTACTTACTTCTGCTATTTGAATATCTTTTTGGTATATCCGTTCATCGAAATAGATCGGCACACGATCCAGCCGGCTCTTATTTTTCAACAGGAGAATCGATCATCTCGACGGCACTACAAGCAGTTACCGGAAGAAATGAGACACCTATTCTCAATGCATCTTGCATGCTTCCTAAATGTACTGAATATAGACATACTCTTAAGCTGAGAATGGTAATATAGCCGTCTGACTAATAGCATCGACTTCAGATGTCTGTCCACGTCAAAGGCGGGATAGGTTCAGAATTTAAAACAATCGGTTGAAACGAATTTTTGAAAATAATGTTCTGTTCAGCATGGACAAAGTTATCTATTTTGGCTAGTTGAGTAAATTTTTTCAACTCATCTACTGACTAATATAATTGATCATTGCAGTGATTTCATTTGCCTCCTTTAAATTTGGCCGATTTTCTTTAAGATACTTTTTTACCTTAGACTCTTGCCCTTTAAAGAGCTTGACAATAGACTTCTCAGTAGCCGGATAAATTTTGGAGCTATTATCGAGAAAATAGAATTGGTGTCTTCTCGAAAAAACCGTATTCTCGTCTATTGTGATATTATCATTCGGCCGTCCATTACCAAGCTTCTTATAAGATTCAACCCTGGTTGTAGCATTGGGTATATTATAAGCACCAATTTTATGCTTATCACTCACTACTATGACGTCCTTTATAAGTAACTTGGGGCTAATACTTCCGTTAACTAACTGAAGATACCCGTTTGAATAGTAAATTGAATCTTTTCCGATAACAACATACTTGATAGATTCCTGCCCATTGATAGCCAGCGTATCTCCTTTCGGCTCGATGAACATGACCTCATCGATCAAACGATTGTAATTCATTAGGGCTTTGGCCTTAGACCCATCATTAAATACTGCGACACCAGGCGAAAACGTTGGGTACTTATACATTTTCTGCTCCTTTAAAGCCTTTTGAACATTTTCTTTAGAATTGATGGAAAATGTATTTTGTGCAAGTAGACTGGTCACCATAAAGGTCAACGCAGACAACACGAATATGCCTTTCATAAATCTTTCTTTCCCTAAAGATACACAAGTTAATAAGAATAAGTATACTACATAGTTAATTAAGGATCAAGTAAATATTTTGTGCATAAAAGCTTGTATTATAGCTAAAAATAGGATGAAGCTATCGAAAAACAAAGAGAGCCTGTATCAAACTTGATAACAGGCTCTCTTACTAAATAAAATTGTATATACTACTGCACTTTAACTATCCTTACAGGATAAGAGCCATACCCTCCTTCATCCACGGTATAAGTACCGTTGAATAAAATCGTATTAGTACAAGCATCAATTTCTCCTCTACCCGCAATTGCAAAGTTGTGTGTACCCCAGGCCATAAAATCACCAGGTCCATAAATTTGCTTAGGGACATTTACCGTCCTGTTAACCGGGTCAACATCAATAACAAACTCCGCAGTTGGCTGACCGATAAAGCCAGAAACTTTAACTTTATTTTCACCGGCACTACTTAAAGTTACGAGGTAATCCTCCTCCCAGAATCCTTCTGCATCATAGACCATGAACTGACCTGTAAACGTATCCATATCAAGCCCACACACGACTTGGTACTTTAACGAAAGGCTTGCACCAGTTAAATTATACAAATCCGTTCCGTATGTATCTCCAACCGTGCTGAAGGCAGGAACTACTGTTCCATTTTGCAACGTAAAACTCATCCTAACCTCAAAAAACGTACCTGGAATTACATCATCCATGCTTAAACCGAATAATTCTGTAAGCTTGGGAAGAGTAATTTCTACCGCGCTTGGCAATGCTGTTAAGCCTGCACTATAAACCTTAACGTTACTGTAGTCACCATTTTTCGTTACAACAATATCATACTTCTGAGGCTTTATATCATCCTTGAAGTATACATCAGCGTTAAAGGTACTTTTAAAGCTAGCCTTCTCATCATTATCTTGAATGATAAGAGTAGAATTCGGAGCTAGAGTTAACAATGGCACCGGCACCCTTGTCAGATCAGGCAACTTGGGGTTGTCTTCCTTTCGACAGGAGTTAAGAAACAAAGTGCTCCCTATTATAGTTAAAATCAATAAGATCTTTTTCATACTGTATAGTTATTTCTTTAAATTAATCAACGTCCCAAAATACTCTGGAAGAACTAGGTTGCTTTTGAGCTGGAGCGTTAAGATTTCGCTCCAATTCATCTTGAGCCCATGGAAGCGAAAGAGGATACTCGCGGGTCAGCTGCACTCGAACAGCCGGCTGATCTCCATCGACTGTAGAATTTCCATCTACCGGAGGCTGATAGAATCCGCCTGGTGCCTGAGTATTATCGTTAGGATTAAATAAAATAGGATACCCTGTACGACGGTAATCAGTATACTGATCAGGATGGTTTCCAAAATTCTGGATCCACTTTTGAGTCATGATAATCTGAAGCTTTCCTGCATCATTCTTACTGTCATATTCCGCTAAAACTTTGTCGATATACGTCGTCACAGCTGCTGTTCCATTTAATGTAGGAACCGTTTGTGACGCGAGTGCTGCTTTTGTAACAACAAAATCAACCATTTTAAAAGATTCAACGATAGCTTCGCGTAATTTGGCTTTGGCATCACCAGGAATAACACCCGTCTTTATCAACTCAGCTTCTATATAAAGCCGGTCTGCATATGTTAAAAACCGGTAAGGAGCTGCTCCTGTACCGCTGGTACCAGAAATTGGAGTTCCACCGTTATCATCGAATCTTCCACCTGCAGGATAAATACCAAAAACCGTAACTGTATTATCTACACTGAAGTCACGATTTGGACCAACAGAGCCGAATAAAATGGACACAAATCCTCCATCTCTATATTCAGTTGGATTGGCAGTCTCGGTTGTAGGCTTAATTTGTTTATACCAATAATAAGGAATCCGCGGATCTTCATTATTCTTAAACACCTCGCCCCTATAACCTTTCATAATCTCATAAAACCAAGGACTTAAATATCTAGATTTTTGAGTTGCTACGTAATCTCCAAATGCGGGGTTACGATCGTCTGGAGTAATCCCAGCACCAAAGCTATACATAAAGCTTTCCGATGTCGCGCCGATAAGATTATTTGAGTTAGCCAATAAAGCGGTTACTTCTGCAGACACATTCCTTGTCAGACGTATTTGGTTATAAAGTTTCAGCTTAATTGTGTTCGCGGCTTTGATCCAAGATTGAACGTTTCCCTTATAAATAATATCATCTGTTCCTGGCTCTAAATTATTGGCGGCATCGGCATTGAGATCAGCGATCCCCTCATCAATCATCGCAATTAATGATGGATAGATAGTTTCATCGTCTTCAAATTTAGGATAAGATAATCCCTCCGAAAACTTAACCGTTTCGCTGAATGGGATGTCACCAAATACATCTACAAACTGACTAAACCCGTAAGCTTTCAAAATTTTTGCTATACCTACGTATTTCATATTTCCATCAGCCGTACCAGCAGTAATTATTTGCTCAAGGTCTGGAAGTGCACTACTGTAAAAGCTCCTCCAGGCGCCATTGATATTGAATTCACTTCCTACTGCACCGTATTGATCTGGAGTTTCGCGAACAACCATTTGATGTGTATAGACAGCCAATACCTCACCAAGCCCCACTTCAGTATTCCCGCGGCTAAAGCCTAAACTAAAGGTAATGAACTGCTCCGCACGCGGCAACAGCGTTTTCACTGATCCCTCAGTTGGTGTTATAGGATCTGTGTTAACATCTAAGAAATCTTTGCTGCAACTTGTGATTGTTAGCACAGTAGCTGCTAAAAGATATATGCTCTTCTTAATATATTTTAAGCTCATAATTTAATCATTAAAACGTTACTTTCAAATTGAACCCATAGCGACGGGTTGTAGGTACCGCAGAAAGTTCGATTCCCTGGGTTGTTGTAGCGCCAAAACTATTTACTTCAGGATTGAAATTTGTGTGTTTCGGTAGGTTCGGTGCAATATACCATAGGTTTCTCGCAGAAAAGCTCAGGCTTAAATTTCCAATTGGAGTTCTATTGAAAAATTTCTTAGGAAAATTATATCCTACTGTTAACTCTCTCCAGGAAAACATAGTTGCATCATATACTGCCCATTCAGAAGCTGAGTTGATTGCAAACGTGTCGCCAAAGTAAAGTTCATTAGTGCTTATAGCTGTTATATTCGGAATTTTATTACCACTAGCGTCCAATAACGGCTCTCCAGTGTTGGTATCTCCATAATATCCCGGTATAATCCATGAGTTTTCCCTGTCTTCTGTATCTTTTGTAACACCACGCCCAAGTAAAGAGTTTACGGTTACAGAATATACGTCACCGCCTTTGGTATAATCAAAAAGTGTGTTTGCAAAGAAGCCTTTATAGCCTACTGCAAGATTTAATCCAGCTTTATAATCAGGATTTGGGTCACCTATTGTCTCCTGTTCAATAGCAGGAATTAACATACCGGTGCTCGGGTTGATCAGCAGATTACCTTCCGCATCCCTTGCGTTCACCGATCCCCGCAATATTCCGAATGGCTGGCCTTTTTCCAAGTAAGGTCCGATATCAGAAAGCACACCTTGTAACGGCAGTCTGTCAATTCCTTCAAGAAGCTCTGTTATTTCACTCTTGTTCTTAGTAAAAATACCTCTCAAGCTAACATTCCAGTCATCTGTCTTGATCGGATTTATGCCCAACTCTACTTCAACACCTTTGTTAGTCAGCTCTCCGACATTCAACACGCCGACGTCAAAGCCTGTAGATGCAGCTAGTGGGATTGGGGCAATTTGATTTGAAGACTTACGAGTATAGTAAGCAGCATCCAAAGTAACCAGGTTCTTGAAGAAGTTCAATTGAGTACCGACCTCAAAATCTTGGGTAAATTCTGGCTTAAGATTCGGATTTCCTGCGTTGTCAGACAAAGTCAGAGCAGGTATACCCTGAACAGGATTTTCAACCAGATAATAAGTAGATAAAGAATAAGGGTCTGCATCCTTTCCTACCTTAGCCCAACTTGCACGGATCTTTCCAAAGTCTAATACTCCCCAATTGACATCAAATGCATCAGTGAATACCAATGATCCGGAAACCGATGGGTAAAAATAGCTATTATTTCCAGTTGGAAGAGTTGATGACCAATCGTTTCTTCCAGTCACAGTCAAATAAGCAAAGCCTTTATAACCTACACTAGCTTCTCCGAAGATACCCCATAAACGTCTCTTTTCGTCGTAAGTATTGCCCTTATCAGACAAAACCGTCTTGGTGTTACTTATGGAATATATTCCCGGAACAATAATCTCTGATCCGCTATTTGCCTGAGACACGGTAGTTCTTTGATTCACATTATGACCTAAAGTACCTCTGAATGAGAAGTCTTCATTGTTAAGCTTCGGATTAAAAGATAAAATCAAGTTAGACTCAATTTCGGTTTTCTTATAATTCTGCTCCAAAATACTTCCCAGGCCAGCAGCTCCTTCAACCAGTGTACCTCTAGAACCGATGTCTACAACTTCTCTTCTATTAAAGGAGTAGGTGTTGGTACCAAACTGATAACTGGCTGACAACCAAGGTGTAATATCATACCCTAATCTTAGGCCGGATACAAATCGATCCACTTGATCATTAACGGTATTGTGCTCGAACGCCCATAAAGGATTGTCATATTGAGCTTTCAGCGTAGATACCGGGTTTCCATTTGCATCTTCATATGGAAGCCCTAAATCCCAGTTACGACCCAAAAACAACGTTCTCGCAAATGCCGACGTAGCACCATCCACTTGATTCTCACCGAAGATCGATCCTAACTGATTTGATCTATTATATGAGAAGTTTCCACCAAGTGTTAATCCATTAGTTAGCTTTGTTTGTCCCCCTAAGGAAAGATTCGCTCTGTTGAAATTTGAGTTAGGAATATAACCTTCATGATCCAAATAAGTCGCAGTTGCACTTATAGAACTCTTTTCATCTCCTCCACTAATCGATACCGAGTTCTCAAAAACAGTTCCCTGCCTGAATAAATCTTTTACGTTATTAGGGAATGCCTGATAAGGAATATTTTTGGGCATGTCCGGAAACGCTGCAAGATAATCTGGATAGTTTGGAATCGAATCTCTGGAACCAAACGCCGCTCCCCATGATCCATTTGAGTTCGAATAGTTGAATAGGTTCCCTGTTCCGTATTTATTTTGGTAATTTGGAAGATTAACAACATCTTCTAAACTCACCGAAGAAGAATAAGTCACTTCCATTCCCTTTTTTGAGGCAGAGGCACTTCCTGACTTTGTCTTAATAATCAAAGCTCCGTTAGAGGCCCGTGAACCGTATAGCGCCGCAGCAGCAGCACCCTTCAATACTGTCATTGACTCAACATCATTCGGGTCTAATGTCGATAGTCCGCTTGTGTACGCACCACCACCAGACGTTTGATTCGAAGTAGATACATAATCATTTGAAAAAGGAATCCCATCTACAACAATCAGTGGCTCATTACTTCCGTAAAAGGATGTAAACCCTCTCAAGTTGATGCGGGTTGCAGCTCCAGGAGTACCTTGTGATGTTCTGATGTCAACACCTGCAACCTTGCCTTGCAGACTTTTCAATACATCCGGTTCTGAATTTTGAACTATCTGATCAGGAGTTACAGTTGATGTAGCATATCCAAGTGCTTTTTTCTCTCTTGAAAATCCTAATGCAGTTACTACTACCTCTCCTAACTGCGTCGCGTCAGACTCCAAGCTAACATTGATCGCGTTTCTTGATCCGACGGTAACCTCTTGAGTATTATAACCTACATAGGTCAATACTAACACCGCATCATTTCCAGGAACCTTAATAGAAAACTGGCCATTAGCTCCGGTTTGAGTTCCGGCTGTAGTGCCTTTAACCCTAACACTAACTCCCGGAAGAGGAAGACCATCATCCTTTCCTTTGATTGTACCTGTTACGGTACGATCTTGCGCTATTACGCTAGTGCATAACATCAACAAGATGAACAAACTTGATAGAATTTGCTTCATATGTTCTTTTTAAATTAATGATTAAAGTATAAAAATCGGTAGTTTATTCCATTTATCAAACTAAAAAATGTAATATTTTCTTAAATCCGCAACAAAAAAGAGCTAAAAACTGATATTCGTCAATTTTTAGCTTAAAAATCACTCGAAAATCGTAAAACACCGCCATCTGCCATTCATTCTACTCCTTACGATTCACGAGAAATTAATTAATCAAAAATATACTACTATGTATTGCATAGTAGTATATAAAACATATATCTTTGTGATATGATAGTAGAGAATACGCAAACCCAGATGAGGAAAGGTATCTTAGAATACTGCATCCTCTCCATTATATCCCGGGGTGAGATCTACGCCTCCGATATAATAAATGAGCTTAAACAAGCAAAAATGCTGGTTGTAGAAGGAACTCTTTATCCACTGCTAACCCGATTGAAAAACAACGGGCTCCTTAGTTATAACTGGATCGAGTCGACTTCCGGCCCTCCCAGAAAATACTATCAGCTCACCGAAGCCGGCCGGGATGTATTAAGCAAGCTGGATATAACGTGGGAAGAACTACGATATGCAGTAAACGTGTCCATGCAGGGCCGGCCAAATCAGAATAACGAAACCTCAAACGCTTAATCACATGAATAAGACCATCATTATCAATATAAACGGCATCGTTTTCCATATAGAAGAAGATGCCTACGAAGTTCTCAGGTCATATATGACTGAGGTAAAACGCCATTTTGCTTATTCAAGCGACAATGAAGAAATCGTGCAGGATATAGAAAACCGCCTGGCCGAAATGTTCACTGAACGTCTTACCGAGCAAAGTAAACAGGTGATCGTACTACAGGACGTGCTCGATATCACGGCAAGAATGGGTAACGTGAACGACTTCGATGTAGAGATCGACGATCAAAGCTTCGATGGAACACGTGCCGCACACCGCACGCTTTTCCGCGATCCGGAAGACCGCATGATTGGGGGAGTATGTTCTGGTCTGGGCCACTATTTTGATATCGAAGCGAAATGGGTACGCCTTATCGCTGTCCTTGCAACCATCTTATGGGGAACAGGGCTGATTGTTTATCTGATCTTGTGGATGGTCACTCCCAGAGCTAAAACCAGGGCCGACAGGATGGCTATGAAAGGCGAGCCCATCAACCTGCAGAACTTCAAACGGAACCTGGATGAAGAGGTCGACGCACTAAAGCAAAACCTTAACCAGGCGGGGACTCAGCTAAAACCCGGCTTAAACGCGACAGAAGATTTTCTGAGGGAAGCTGGTGATAGAACAGGAACATTCCTTACCAGGCTACTTGGAATCGCGTTAAAGATCCTGGGTGCTTTTGTAATCTTCGTTTGCTGCAGTTTGTTATTCAGCTCATTGCTGGGCCTACTCTTCATCATGGGATTCTTCGACGGACATGAGCTGGATACATTCCCTTTCAACGTAATCAATCCTGAATACCAGTCGCCCATCTATTTCAGTGCAGCGATATTGATCATCATTCCGTTAATCGCGCTTATTTTATTTGCCCTCCGCGTGCTGTTTAACAGGAAGATAACCGGAAAAACTACGTCATTCGCACTGTTGATCATCTGGATTACCGGTCTGGGGATGGCGGTCTTCTACGGTGCTAAGCTTGGATCGGAATTTAAATCGGAAGCCAGATACGAACAACAGTCGCTTATCAAACCTTTTCCCACTTACCATATTAAGCTCAACAAACAGCGGTTCTTCTCCAAAGATGATAGTCTTAACTACAACGTTACGTTTAACGGCAGACAGGGCAAGGTGAAGATTGCCAACGATATCGGTGAAATTGAGTTGTATGTAGAAAGAAGTGATGACAGCACCGCGTTTATCATTAAAGACTTTTCGGCCCGCGGACGTGATTTCGAGTCTGCACTTAGAAATGCTCAGAAGAGTGGCTACGAATTCATACAAGCCGATTCTATCATTACTCTCGACAAATACCTCCACTTTCCTCCTAAGCAGGCTTACAGAGATCAGGAAGTGAAGGTAACCTTAAAAGTGCCTCTGAATACCCGGCTGATCTTTGATGGCGAAATAAACTCCATCATACGCGACATCAATCTTCGCGATTGTCTGCCTGAAGATAGTGAATGGGAAACGCCGTCGGAGTGGGTCATGACTACTACAGGCCTTAAATGTGCTGATGAATCTATGGCGCGGAAGCCCTCTGATGATTAACTTGTAACATGGAAGATACCTCCCGGTATATTGGTTAGCATCTGATTGAGGTCAGCTCCTGACCAGGTTGAGGGTGTAGCCACAGTGCAGCCGCCATGAGTCCACAGTGCAGCCACGTTTTTCCCGTAAAAGGTGGCCGCAACGTGGACTCACTGTGGGCTCATGGTGGCCACACCCACCAGCTGACCTCTAGCTGATCACCAGCTGACCACTAGCTGGTCACTATCAGGCCCTCACCGAAGAGCATAAAAAAACGGCTACCAGAATCTGATAGCCGTTTTTTTATAAAGTAAGTAATACTAGTCAACAGTTGTCACGCGGATCATGTTGGTTTTACCCTTTTTCTCGATCGGCATTGCAGCTGTATTGATGATCACATCACCTGGCATTATCATCTTTTCTTCTTTTAAGATACGATTCACATCACTGATCGACTGATCTGTAGACTCTGCTTTATCGTAGTAAAAACCTCTGACTCCCCACAACAGGCTGAGGGTATTTAGAAGGCCCTTATTGTTAGTGAAAATATAAGTTCCTGCCTTAGGACGGTGACTTGATATTTCAAATGCGGTATAACCAGAAGATGTCATGGCTACAATACCTCTTGCGTTTGTCTTAGCAGAAAGATACACGGCTGAACCGCAAACTGCGTTTGACATATAGCGAGGTGAGCTTTCGTCTAATTTCTTAGGTGTCTGGTATGGATAAGCCGTTTCTTCAATATTCTTGATGATCTTGCTCATGGTTTCAATAACAATGACCGGGAATTCACCTACTGAAGTTTCACCGCTCAGCATCACTGCGTCAGCTCCGTCAAGTACAGAGTTCGCTACGTCATTTACCTCTGCACGGGTAGGGCGAGGAGTGGTGATCATGCTTTCCAACATCTGCGTTGCTACGATAACCGGCTTAGATGCCTGTAGACATTTTGCTGCAATCATCTTTTGAAGAACCGGTACCTGCTCCATAGGCATCTCAACCCCCAGGTCACCACGGGCAACCATTACTCCGTCAGTCGCAGCAATGATAGCATCGATATTTTCGATAGCCTCTGGCTTTTCGATCTTCGCGATAACCCTTGCAGTTTTTCCGCTCCTGTTGATGATGCGTTTCAGGTCGATGATGTCTTCGCCTGTACGAACGAACGATAATCCAATCCATTCAACGTCATTCTTCAGCGCGAATTCCAGGTTATTCAAGTCATCTTCTGTTAAGCTTGGAATCGAAATCTTAGTGTTAGGAAGGTTTACACCTTTACGTGAAGTAAGAATTCCTCCATGTACCACTTCGCAAACAACCTTATCTTTATTATTTGTATCGACTACGCGCATCTGAAGCTTTCCGTCATCCAAAAGGATGATTTCACCCGCACGAACATCCCTTGGAAAGCTAGAGTAGGTAATATAGATCTGCTTATCGTTGCCGACCATCTCTTCTGTTGTGATTTCAATCTGACTGCCGTTTACCAGCTTAATACCGCCATCCTGAACCATTCCGATACGGATCTTCGGTCCCTGTAAGTCGGCCAGGATCCCTACGTGCAGTTTATACTGATGGTTGATCTCGCGGATTACCTCAATCACCTTCTGGTGATCTTCCTGACTTCCGTGAGAAAAATTCAAACGGCATACGTTTACTCCTGCCTTGATCATGGCCAGCAAAGTCTCTTTGCTGGAGGAAGCCGGCCCTAGGGTGGCAACTATCTTTGTCCTTTTGTGAACTTGTCTCATCTTAACCTAAACTATTATGTTTGTAAAGGTGTACATTATACACCATTAATTATTTACTAAAATATTAGATTTTCTTTAGATTTTAGTTTTCCTGGATCAACTTCCGCCGCTACCACTACTTCAGGAATGCGATTGAGCCCTCCCAGCAGGTGATCGATGTCTTCCTGATCAATAAAATTCCTGATTAAAATAAAGTAATCTACGTTTTTCATTTCGGGTATCAAATAACCCTCCGTACCTTTGTTTGCCAGTAAAAAGAGATCTGTCTCAGATTCAGGTAGTTGATAAAAATACCTGGAGAAGAATGAGTGACCTGAGCTGGCATGGGGAACAGACAAATCATCCATACGGGCGAAATCATGTGATATTTGCCGATTGATCTTGAAGGCTAGCATATAATCTTTTAATGAAGATGTTATAGCTATTAAAACAAAATCGAGATCTAATTCGTATTTTAGAGTAAATCTGTTCAAAATGATTGCTGAAACCGCCACGAAGGTACAAAACAATAGCCATTGGGTATGTGATGTTGATCATTTTTAACCAAAAACAAAAAGGTTTGATATTTATCAGATTTTATTTTTCTTTGCAGATAATTAATAACCATATAAAAAATAGAAACTATGTCTGATATCGCTTCAAGAGTAAAAGCAATTATCGTGGAAAAATTAGGAGTGGATGAGAGTGAGGTGAATCCTGAAGCATCATTTACAAACGATTTAGGAGCTGACTCACTGGACACCGTTGAGCTGATCATGGAGTTCGAAAAAGAGTTCAATGTAGCTATTCCTGATGACCAGGCTGAAACAATCGGTACTGTAGGTCAGGCTATCGCCTACTTAGAAAAAAACGTAAAGTAATCACGCTGCCAAAACATAAATGGAGCTAAAAAGAGTTGTAGTAACAGGACTTGGTGCACTTACCCCAATTGGAAATACCGTTCCCGAATATTGGAACGGTCTGGTCAATGGGGTAAGTGGCGCTGCTCCGATTACGAGGTTTGACGCAAGTTTATTTAAAACTAAGTTTGCCTGCGAAGTTAAAAACTTCAAACCTGAAGATTTTCTTGATCGTAAAGAAGCAAGAAAGTTAGACCCATTTGTACAGTATGCACTTGTTTCTACTGATGAAGCCGTTGCAGACGCCGGCCTGGACTTTGAAAACCTTGACACCCACCGCATCGGAGTAATCTGGGGCTCGGGAATAGGAGGTTTGAAGACGTTTCAGGACGAGGTAACGAGCTTTGCACTTGGTGATGGAACTCCGCGATTTAATCCTTTCTTCATCCCTAAGATGATTTTGGATATTGCGCCGGGTCATATTTCTATCAAATATGGTTTAAGAGGTCCTAACTTTTCTACTGTTTCTGCTTGTGCCTCATCAACAAACGCGTTGATCGATGCATTTAACTACCTCCGCCTGGGAATGGCTGATGTAATTATTTCCGGTGGTTCTGAATCAATCATTAATGAAGCGGGTATGGGTGGTTTCAATGCCATGCATGCGCTTTCTACAAGAAATGATGACCCTGCTACTGCTTCGCGTCCGTTCGATAAGGACAGAGACGGTTTCGTTGCGGGAGAAGGATCAGGAACCATCATTCTGGAAGAACTTGACCATGCACTTGCCCGTGGCGCGAAGATTTATGCTGAGCTTATCGGTGGGGGTATGAGTGCTGATGCCAATCACATCACTGCGCCGCATCCGGAAGGATTAGGTGCGAAGCTGGTTATGTCAAACGCTTTGAAAGATGCGCGACTGACCACTGCCGATGTAGATTATATCAATGTTCATGGTACTTCGACCGGACTGGGTGATAAAAGCGAGTCTAAAGCCATCGTAGCCCTTTACGGCGAAGATGCTTACCGCTTAAATATCAGTTCTACCAAGTCGATGACAGGTCACTTACTTGGAGCCGCTGGCGCCGTTGAAAGTATTGCTGCCATCCTTGCTGTTAAAAATGACATTATACCTCCAACAATCAATCACTTTACTGATGATCCGGAGATTGACCCACGCCTGAACTTAACTTTCAATACAGCTCAGAAGAGGCTTGTACGTGCTGCTCAAAGCAACACTTTTGGCTTCGGTGGTCATAACGCTTCCGTAATCTTTAGAAAGTACGAAGATTAAACTGGATTTATTAATTGCCATAAGGCCCGGGTCTGTCTGATCTGCATTCAGAATAAATTTATCATCGAAGATGGATTTATTTTAAATGCCTTAATTACCGACCTCGGGCTTTTGACATTTAGTAAATGCATCAAACACGCGAATGCCAATATCCACTATTTATAAGCTTTATTTTTCTCCTCAACGCAAGTACATATCCTTGATGAGGAACCTGCTTGGTTTCGTGCCGGGTAATATCAAGCTTTACCGGATGGCTTTCAGGCACCGTTCTGTTGCGATCATTCTGAAAAACGGCACCAAAAATAGTAACGAAAGACTGGAGTTTCTTGGTGATGCGGTGTTGGGTGCTGTCATTGCTGATGAGCTTTTCAAACGCTACCCCTACAAAACAGAAGGCTTCCTTACTGAAATGCGCTCGAAGATTGTGAGTCGCGTTAATCTTAATCAGCTGGCTAAAAAGCTTGGGCTCGACGAGCTGATTGAGTACGATAACCGTATCGTAAACTTCCCTACGAAGCAAAGTTCCCTACTGGGTGATGCCTTTGAGGCATTGATCGGGGCTATTTATCTGGATAAAGGATATGAGTTTACGCATAACTTCCTTTTGATGCGGATCATCAAGCCGCATATCGACATCCTAACGCTTGAGAATACCGAGACGAACTTTAAAAGCAAGCTCATCGAGTGGTGTCAACGCCAGGGTAAGGATATTCTATTTGAGATCGTTCCGAACGGCGAGGGTGAAAGCATGAAGCTGTTCACGGTGAATGCGCTGGTAGACGGCGAAAACAAAGGCGTAGGACGCGATTACAATAAAAAGAATGCTGAGAAGCTTGCAGCTGAGAAAGCCTGCGAGGGTCTTGGAATTTAAATGGCACGGGTGTTCTACCCGCACCATCCTTTGTTTACTTATTCTTTTCTTCTTCTTTGGCCTTCTTCCGGAAAAATCCGCGAAGCAGGAAGTTATGCTGTAGAGCTTCTAAATTCTCATCTAGCTTTTGAGAACTGGTTTCCAGATTAGTCAGGGTCTTTTTCAGGCTTTCTGCTGATTCCTGATCGTTTAGGAGTACGCCTATCGCGTTATTCTTGTCGTTAAGCTTTTGTCCAGCCGTGCTCAGGTCATCGGATAAAGACGCGGCAGCAACGGAGAGTTTCCTGATGTTTCCTACAGAGCCTTCGAGTTGAGAGAATACTCCGGTATCGGTAAGCAACTCATCCACCAGGCCACCTTTTGTATTCAGCTTATTTGAAAAGGTAGAAAGTGACACAGCAGTACGGTTAATGTTCTGCGAAGCACTATTTAAGCCTGCCATGGTATTCTTCAGATTTCCGGCCATAAGCGAATCTGTTAGCAGCGCTCCAATAGCGCCTTCGCCATTTGCCAGTTTACCGCTGATGACCTTCAAATTACCTGTAATTTCGATCAGGTTTCTGTTATTGGCCTGTAAGTCTTCCAGCATGGCGTCGGTACTCAACGCTTTTTTAACCTGAATACGGTCTCCTGATTCTACAACAGGCAAATTAATACTTCCCCCTTCGATCACAATGATCCTGTTTCCGATGAATCCTTCTGAACTGATCTGGGCAGTAGCATTCTTATGTATGTACTTCTGCGCTTCTTCTTCTACATTCATTTTGATTTTGACCTGAGAGGTACCGTAAAAGTCAATCTTCTTCACAGTGCCTATCTTTACGCCAGAAAACCATACGTTATTTCCGATTTTAAGGCCCGCTACGTTATCAAATATTGCGTTCAGCTCAATACTCTTAACAAAGCGTTTCTGTTGTCCTGCGAGCGTAAAGATACCTGCTACGAACAGGACGATACCGAGGAACACAAAAATCCCAACTATTACTGAGCGTTTATTTTCTGAAGTTTCCATCAAGATGTAAAATTATAATTATAAAAAGTTTGAATCCGCTCATCATCTGTCTCAAAGACCTCTTCGAATGTGCCGGTCTTTTCGAATCGGCCATCGAGTAGCATCATAACACGATCGCCGGTTGATTTAGCGCACGTCAGGTCATGAGTGATGATAATGGAGGAAGTATCGTATTTTTCCTGGACCTCATTGATGAGGTTATTGATGTCTATACAGGTGATCGGATCGAGTCCCGCGGTGGGTTCGTCATAGAGCATGATTTCCGGCCGCATGATCAACGTTCGGGCGATACCGATACGTTTACGTTGTCCGCCTGATAATTCAGACGGCATCTGGTTTAATGCCTGCAGCAGTCCAACACCTTCGAGCACTTCTTCGATGGCATAATTGATCTCTTTTCTTGTAACATGCGGAGCGTTGCGGACTAGTGGGAACTCCAGGTTCTCTTTGACCGTCATACTATCGTATAAGGCGCTGTTCTGAAACGAGAAGCCAATTTTAAGACGCAATTGCTGTAATTCTTTTGTAGTCAGCTTGTCGACTTCCTGGCCGAGTACGTTCACCGTGCCTGAATCTTGTTTGAGCAAGCCTGAGACTATCTTGATCAATACCGATTTTCCGGTGCCTGACCGCCCTAGTACTACCAGGTTTTCCCCCTTATAAAGTTCCAGATCGATATCACGTAATACATGAAGATCCCCAAACGACTTTTTAAGTCCTTTGATAGAAATGGGGTGATTACTTGCGTCGATAGGTGTGAAAGGCTTTCTCATTAGCGTATTGCGTTTACTACCTGAACTACTAAAATCTCTTCGATAAAAATAAGGAACATCGATACCACAACAGCTGAATTGGCAGCCTTGCCTACGCCCTCCGTGCCCTTTGATGAGTTGTATCCCTGATAGCATCCCACGGCTCCAATAGTGAAACCGAACAGTATCGCCTTTATAATAGACGAAAACAGATCCAGGAAGGAGATGTTTTGTAAGGCACTTACTAAGAAAGAAGAAAAACTGGTTTGCTCATTCTGGGCCACGTTGATAAACGATCCTGCAAGGCTCACCACACCGGTGTAAATTGCAAGAATGGGGATCATAAAAGTGGTTGCAATCATCCTCGTCACTACAAGAAATTTGAAAGGATTAGTACCTGACACTTCCATAGCATCAATCTGCTCGGTTACCTTCATGGATCCTAATTCTGCCCCTATCTGAGAACCGACTTTACCGGCTGCGATAAGCGCGGTAACAAGAGGCGCCAAAGCCCTGATAATGGCGATAGATACCAGGCTGGGAAGCCATGAGGCAGCACCAAACTCTGCAAGAGAGGGGCGTGACTGCTTGGTAAACACCAATCCCGTTATAAAGCCTGTCAAAGTAATCAAGGGTAATGATTTATATCCGATATCGTAACACTGCTTTACCAGCTCCTTAAATTCATATGGAGGAAAGAGCACTTCTTTGAAGAATCTTAACAAGAACCTGTAGACATCATGCAAGGTTGTGAAAACCCCGTCTATCTTTTTGGAAATAACGTATTTACCTGATTTCTTCATAGATGAATGTGTAAGGTATTGCTATGAGTTCCTGACTTTTTTTGTCTTTTGTTCAAAAAATTCATACGTGGCGCAAACTTACTTCAAAATATATTATATCACATATGATTATTCTCATATTTATGTAATTGCTTGTAATAAGATAAAATTTCACGGCTATTTGTTTCAGATAAAATAAATACGTTGGAAAATAAGGTTTATACATGCTAATATTTTTAGTAATTTTGAATATGCCTTATGAAAACAATAGTGAATACTTCAAGGGTAGGGGAGCCCAGGTAAACACGCACAACAAATTTTCGAGTATCAGGTATGTTAAAGAGCATATTGAAGGGATCGATGAAGAGATATACGAGAATACAGCTACTCAGCTCATTGATACTTATCCGAAAAGCATAGTAAGCAAATCAGAAAGCCCTGATATCCGGTTTATGTACTCCGTTAATCCTTACCAAGGATGCGAACACGGTTGTCTGTATTGTTACGCCCGAAATTCGCATGAATATTGGGGATATAGTGCCGGACTGGATTTCGAGCGTAAGATCATCGTAAAGCGAAATGCGCCTGAACTGCTTGAAGCTTTCTTCAATAAACCTGGATACTCGCCTCATCCCATTATGTTATCGGGAAACACCGACTGCTACCAGCCCGTCGAGCGGAAACTGGGTATTACCAGGGAACTCCTTAAGCTTTTTTTAAAGTATAGGCATCCGGTGAGCATCATCAGTAAGAACAATCTTATTGTGCGTGATCTTGATATTCTTGAACCTTTGGCGAGATTAAACCTTGTTCATGTATCCATAACGATCAACTCGCTGAATGAGAGTTTGAGACAGAAGATGGAACCGAGGACGGTGACAGCAAACAGCCGCTTGAAAGTTATCCGGGCTTTAAGTAACGCAGGCATACCTGTACACCTTATGGTTGCTCCTATTGTCCCAGGATTAAACAGTGATGAGATTCCTGAACTGATAAAGGCTGCAGCAAACGAAGGCGCGAAGGCGGCATCATTCACACTGGTCCGGCTAAACGGGATTATCTCGGAAGTTTTTACTGATTGGCTTCATAAGGCTTACCCTGACCGGGCCAATAAGGTCCTGAATATGATAGCATCCTGCCATGGAGGGAAATTAAACGACTCGAGATGGGGAACGCGTATGAAGGGTGACGGGAAAATAGCGGAAAGCATTCATTCGCTGTTTGCTATCGCTTTGAAGAAATATATGCCGGATAACCAGCTTCCGGACTTTGATCTTAGCCATTTTCTTCCCGCCGGGGGAAGGCAGACTTCGTTGTTTTGATATAAAGCAAGAGAGGCTATACCGTTTAATCAGTATAGCCTCTCTTGCTTTATTTATGGACTAATCGAATAGAAATTCGCTTAGCTATATTTAGAAAACACCTTCTTCGGTGTGCTCGCCACTTAACGCTTCATCTACAAGTATTCTTCCGCAATGCTCGCATACGATAATCTTCTTATGCTGACGGATGTCCAGCTGACGCTGAGGAGGGATCTGATTGAAACATCCTGCGCAAGAATCACGCTGAATAGTTACAACTGCTAATCCATTCTTAGCATTTCCACGCAGACGGTTGTAAGCTGTAAGGAGTCTTTCATCAATATGTACTTCGGCTTCTGCAGCTTTAGCAGAAAGTTCCTGCTCATCTTTCTGAGTCTCAGATGTGATGTTCTCCAGCTCAGACTTCTTAACTTCAAGGTCTTTCTTACGTTCTTCAAGATCAAGAAGAGCTTTATCGTAAACCTGGGTTTTGTTAAGGATTTCGAAGTTAAATTCCTTTATCTTCTTTTCGCTTACCTGAATATCCAGACCCTGAATTTCAATCTCCTTAGAGATAGCATCGTATTCACGGTTATTCTTTACTTCGTTAAGCTGTGTTTCGTATCTCTTTGTATTTGCAAGAGCATCCTTAATCATGTTTTTCCGGGTAACGATTGAGTCCTCCAGATCATCAAGATCAGCTTTTATTTTTTGTATACGGGTTTCAAGACCGGCAACTTCATCTTCAAGATCGGAAACCTCCATTGGAAGTTCGCCTCTTACCTGTCTGATTTTATCAACTTTGGTGTGAATTGTTTGCAGTTCGTATAAAGCCTTAAGCTTCTGTTCTACGGTTTGTTCCATTAAATTAAGTAATTTATGGGGTTTGTATCTATTGCTGTTAAATGGATTGCAAAGTTAGGAAATTTTTTCTTAATAATATCAAATAAGAGCTCCTGCGTAAATTGCTCACTTTCAAAATGTCCCATGTCTGAAATGATGATTTTTCCCTCCGCGTCGAAAAACTCATGATACTTGAAATCTGCGGTTATAAATGCATCCGCTCCGGCTGCGATTGCTGCCTGTAAGAGAAAGCTTCCCGAGCCTCCGCACACCGCTACACGCCTGACAGGTTTATCCCTAAGGGCGGTATGCCTGACGACCCTGGCGCCGAGGGCTGACTTAGCGAATTGAAGGAATTGCATTTCATCTGCCGCCGTCTGGAGTGTCCCGACCATGCCCGCTCCTGCCTCATAAAATGAGTTAGACAGGGGATAGAGGTCATAAGCCACTTCTTCATAGGGGTGAGCTTCCAGGAGAGCTACCAAAATCTTGCGTTCCAAATATTCGGGGTAGATGGTTTCTATGCGTACTTCTTCTTCGTGATGCAGCTCATTTACCTTTCCTACAAACGGATCAGCACTTTCACCTGCTTTGAATGTACCGGTACCACTTACATTAAAACTGCAATCTGAGTAGTTACCGATATGTCCCGCACCCGCTTCCAAAACTGCGTTCCTGACCCGTTCCACGTGGCACAGGGGAACGAAAGTGACAAGCTTTTTAAGCAGGTTTTTCTTAGGTGACAGGATTTGCACGTTTTGCAGGCCAAGTTTCTCGCAGATCTTTGCATTGACACCGCCGCTTATATGGTCAAGATTGGTATGGATGGCATAAAGAGCTATGTCATGCTTAATGGCCTTCATTACAGCACGTTCGACGTAATTCTTCTTATTGAACTTTTTCAGCCCTTTGAAGACAATAGGATGATGGGATATAACGAGATTGCAGCCTTTATTAATAGCTTCGTCTATGATATCCTCAGTGCAATCCAGACTGATAAGGGCAGCGCTCACCAGCATATCCGGCTCTCCTACTATGAGGCCGGAATTATCGTAATCTTCCTGCAAAGAAAGGGGAGCAACGCTCTCGAGATAATTCGTTATATCACTTATCTTCATATTCCTTCTGCTCGTCTTTTTCGAGAACGTTTTTATACCAGCTTATCTTAGACCAATAGGTAAGGAAAAGAATGATCTGGAGGATACCGATGATCTCAATAGCCATTGCTACATTATCCGGAATCCCTTTAGTAGCGTTGATCATCTCTTCAGGGGTTTTAGCCGACATCCTGATCATCACGGAAGGGATGACGGAGATAAGAGAAATCGAGGCATAAAGCATCCCCTGCATGAAGGTAGGTCTTTGCGTTACGTCAAAGTCCCGGGCCAGTAGTTCTTTCTTTAATGATGAGCTTAACTTAGTAGCAACAACGAAATTCCAGATCCAGTTAAAACCGGGAATGAGAAGCAACCATACGAATTTAGGTTTGATGTCCTGATTTTCGGGTGATACATGAGAAAGTGTCCTGGTGATGCTAAAGCAAAAAAAGCCTGTCATTAAAAGGCTGATGAAAGCGGCTATAAATAGTGGAGCCATAGTTCTGTATTAATAATGTCTTGAGCAGACAAAAGTACGCATTTAGCCAGAGATGCTAATTGGTATGATTTTTAGCCGTTATACGCCATCTTTACCATTTGCGCACACTCAACGGCTACAGTCTGATTGAAGTCGTTGGCCATGCTTCTGTAATTGATCAGATCTACAACGGTGCCGATAAAGCAGAGGCCTGCAGTGAAGAAATATAAAATGCCCATTCCGATCTGACGGGTAGCAAAACGCTGCACACCGGCAACTCCAATGAAACCCAAAAGTGTAAAGAGCAGCATCGTGTCTGTACTGAATCTTTTACCCGAATAAAGCATAACAAAACGCTGTGCTTGTTCATCGGTCATTCCATTGGTTATTTGATTAAGGAATTGAAATTCTTCCGGTGTAATTCCTCTAATACCGTAAAGAAGATTTTGCAGGTTCATACAACTGATTTAGACAGGAAAGTTACTTTTATTTTTTGCGATAGAGAAACTATTCGGTGAAATAAAATAAAGATACCTGGAAGACCAAACCAGTGATAATCAAGCGACCGGGCGATATTACCGTGGAGGATGGCAATCAGGGATCTGCCAAAGCCACATCCGGGGCACCAGTGCCAACCCAGATTAGATAATGGGCATAGTGAGATATGCAGGGCTGAATCCAGGTCAGCATATGCCAGAAGACACAGTGCCGTTACCCAGAAAGCAAGTTCGACAATCAGACCATTTATTTTCACCTTATAAATTTCGCTGTTTATTCATTAAAAGTAATGAAATAGATAGTGTAAACAGCACGCCAACGAATCCTGCTGCACCTACGCGACCCATGATATCTGCACCTAGTTCGTTATTGACAAACTGCACGTAGACAACCACAAAAAACGCAGCTATTACTCCACCTACGAGCATGATCTTAAATCCTTCGAAAATACCTTCAAAGAATTCCATACGTCCTCCGTTATAATTATTTCTGAAGCTCCTGATTCCGAGATAAAGTCCGATAAGGGGTATGAATACCGAAATGTACTCCAGCCATGACGCTTTGTCTATTTTCGGATACTGCTCTTCGTAGACACCCATCAGATGCAGGAAGAAGATCCATACACCGCTCAAAAGACCTATTATTACTCCGTATTTGACTGCGTTTTTCATATTTAAAGATGTTTAGTAAATGTGTTGTTATGCTTAACATACGGTCGTCAAGAATTGTTCCTTATGCTTAACATATTTTCTTAGCAAATTGCGTTTATACTTATGTGAACGCAATTTCGGGGCCATTGGACGCAGCCTTGTGGTATACATGCATGAAAATGTATATTTGTGAAGATTTAGAAACGTGAATATAAGGAACATATTAGATCAATATAAAAAAGACGCAAGGGTAGAGGGTCTCGCCGCAGTGTTGAACTCATCAAAGAACCCGCGGGTGCATTTAAAGGGACTGGTAGGTTCGAGTGATGCTATGGTTGCTACTGCGACTTACTTTATACAGCATACCAATATGCTCTTTGTATTACCTGACAGAGATGAAGCAGCGTACTTTCAGAGTGACCTGGAAAGTCTTCTGGAGAAAGAAGTGCTGATCTTTCCTTCTTCCTACCGGAAACCTTTTGAATTTACTCAGCCTGATAGTGGAAACGTACTGCTTCGTGCTGAGGTTCTTAATGAACTCATTCATTCTACAGAATACGGCAAGGTGATTGTGACGTATCCTGAAGCTCTCGCTGAAAGGGTCATCAATCGTGATTCTTTAGAGAAGAATACGCTAGAAATAGCAGTGTCCAACAAGCTGAGCATAGAATTCATCAATGAGTTCCTGATCGAATATGACTTTGAACGTGTGGACTTTGTTTATGAGCCAGGTCAGTTCTCCATCCGCGGTGGCATCGTCGATATTTTCTCTTTCTCTCATGATCTTCCTTATCGCATTGAGTTCTTTGGTGACTTTATTGAAAGTATCCGAACGTTTCAAATTGAGGATCAGCTTTCTGAAGAGCATGTAAAAACTATCACCATCGTGCCGAACGTGCAGTCGAAGTTTCTGACGGAGCACAATATTTCTTTATTGGAATACATTGATCCAAATACCTCCGTCTGGTTTAAGGATGTGCAGTTTACGCTCGATATACTAAAGACGGGATATAAGAAGGCTGCCGAATTATGGAAAGGCTTAAGTGTTGCGGATAAGCAACAGAACCAGGAATGGATAGATCCTAAGTTTAACTTTACAGAGGACAAGCTTCTGGCAGACCAGCTGAGGGATTTTGCGATCGTTGAGTTTGGAAAACAGTTCTTCTATCCGGCTGGAAAAGTTATCGAGTTCGATACAAAACCTCAGCCATCGTTCAATAAGGACTTTAACCTCCTCATTCATAACATCAGGCAGAATGAGTCTCAGAAGTTAACGAACTATATATTTACGGATTCTTCTAAGCAGGTTGAGCGTCTATATACTATTTTCAGTGATATAGATCGTACGGTGACTTTTACGCCAATCCATATATCTATCAGGGAGGGTTTTCTGGATTATGAGCAGAAGATTGCCTGCTATACAGACCATCAGATATTTGACCGCTATTATAAATACAAGCTTAAAAAGGGATATACTAAGTCGCAAGCCATCACACTTAAGGAGTTAAAAGACCTGAAGTCCGGAGACTTTATTACCCATATTGACCATGGCGTCGGGAAATATGCAGGTTTGGAAAAAGTGGAGGTAAATGGAAAGACTCAGGAGATGATCCGCCTGGTATACGCAGATAATGACCTCTTGTATGTCAACATCAACTCCCTGAACCGGATATCCAAGTATTCCGGAAAGGAAGGTACGCAGCCTCGCATGAATAAGCTGGGTACTGATACCTGGGAGAAGCTTAAGAAGACTACTAAAAAAAAAGTTAAAGACATTGCCCGGGACCTGATTAAGCTATACGCTTTGCGAAAGGCCCAGGATGGTACTGCGTTCCCGCCTGATACTTATCTTCAGACTGAGTTGGAAGCCTCGTTTATCTATGAGGATACTCCCGATCAGGAAAAGGCAACGGCAGACGTGAAAAAGGACATGGAATCTCCGCATCCAATGGACCGTTTGATCTGCGGTGACGTAGGATTTGGTAAGACGGAAATTGCTGTGAGGGCGGCTTTTAAAGCTGTTGCCGATAGTAAGCAGGTGGCTATTTTAGTTCCCACAACCATCCTTGCCCATCAGCATTACAAAACGTTTAAAGCCCGTCTTGATGATTTTCCATGCAATATTGATTATATCAACCGGTTTAAAACGAGCAAACAGGTAAAGGAATCTTTGCAGAAGGTTTCGGAAGGGAAGATAGATATCCTGATAGGTACTCACAGGCTGGTAAGTAAGGATGTGAAGTTCAAGGACCTGGGATTACTGATCATCGACGAAGAGCAGAAGTTTGGAGTGGGGGTAAAAGAGAAGCTGAAGCAGCTTAGGGCGAACGTAGACACATTGACGCTGACTGCAACTCCTATCCCACGGACATTACACTTTTCACTGATGGGAGCCAGGGATCTTTCTATTATAGCTACTCCTCCACCTAACAGGCAGCCGGTGGTGACTGAACTGCATATCTTTAATGATACGCTGATTAAGGAGGCTGTAGAGTTCGAATTGGAAAGAAACGGACAGGTTTTCTTTATTCATAACAGGGTGAATGATCTGCCACAGCTGGGAGGTCTGATTAAGAAGTTGGTTCCTAATGCGCGCATAGGAATAGCACACGGCCAACTCGAAGGCGATGCTTTAGAGGATGTGATGCTTAAGTTTATCAACGGGGATTATGATGTCCTGGTTGCTACCACCATCATAGAAGCGGGACTGGATATTCCTAATGCCAATACCATTCTGATCAATCACGCGCATATGTTCGGCCTAAGTGATCTACACCAGATGCGCGGAAGGGTTGGACGATCTAATAAAAAAGCGTTCTGCTATTTGCTTAGTCCGCCTCTCTCTACCCTTACCTCTGAAGCCAGGAAGCGTTTAAGTGCGATCGAAGAGTTCTCTGATCTGGGCAGCGGCTTTAATGTGGCGATGCGTGACCTCGACATCAGAGGCAGCGGCAATTTGCTGGGTGCTGAGCAGAGTGGCTTTATTGCTGAGATCGGCTTTGATATGTACCACAAGATCCTGGATGAGGCGATTGTGGAACTGAAGGATGAAGAGTTCAAGGATCTTTTCAAAGATGAAAAACCAAGGCCGCTTATATCTTTCACGCAGATTGACACGGATTTGGAAGTACTGATTCCTGATAGTTACGTAACGAATATTACGGAGCGCTATAATCTCTATACGGAGATATCTAAGCTAGAGAGTGACGAGCAGCTTGCGGCATTCGAAAAGCAGCTTGCGGACAGGTTTGGTCCGGTTCCACGCCAGGTTAAGGAGTTACTTAAGACGCTGAAACTTCAATGGCTCGGAAAAGAAATAGGCTTTGAAAAGGTGTCTTTAAAGAAAAATACGCTTAAAGGTTATTTTGTATCTAATCAGCAGTCTCCTTACTTTGAAAGCTCACAGTTTGGCAATGTACTGCAGTTTGTTAAAGCAAACGGTCGGAGGTGTAACCTTCGTGAGGTCAAGAAGACTTTAAGATTAGCTGTCGAGGAAGTTCGTAATCTTGATGACGCAATAGAAGTGCTTGAACAAATATACTTTGGATAATGTCTCGTTTAATCATTATCCAAAGTATTATTAATTAAGGGGTTACTTATTGCAGTTGGAATGTAAGGGGGAGTATGCAGTAGGTTCTGACGGAAGCACCCTTGATTGATCCAGGTTTCCAGGCAGGAGAATTCTGCAAGATACGGATCGCCTCTTCATCGCAACCGCTTCCTATTCCCTGGCGGACCTTTACATCTGCTATGGATCCATCTTTTTCAACGATAAAGCTGAGGTAAACCTTGCCTTGAACGTTATTTTGGCGAGCCACCGCAGGATACTTCAGGTTTGAAGCGATATATTTCGATAGTTCTTTTTGTCCTCCGTTAAACTCAGGTGCGACCTCTACCTGAGCCATATCGTATATTTTGTTCTCCGCAGGAGCCTCGGCCGTGATATCTGGGGTAAATTCTTCGCCGGGAGGGGTAGAGATTGTATCAGGCGCGAGCTGCACAACTGATTCGTTCCTTGTTTCTATCACTGTAAGAGCTTCTATTTTACCTTCTTCATTAATCCTCATCTCATACTTCAGGTCGGCGGAATACTGTTGCCTTACCGATGGTCGGAAATAGCGCTCTTTAGCCCAGTATGTAGCGGTAATCTTCGAGTTTGCGCGCGAGAATTCCAGGGATGACACCACCCAATTTCTACTGAAGCTGCTCATCTGAGACATACGCTTCCAATAGATGTCTTTTAACCGGGTATAATTCAGATTATGATAATTATAAAAGGTCTCCGTTAAGGGAGCAAAATAGCTGGGTGGATCGAAATAACCTCTGCGCTGGTCGTGATAAAAAGCTTCTATAAACTTTACAAGTGAAGACCGTACCTGTTCATCACTCATAGATGCGCTCTGATCGAGTAACGAATTATCGTCAATTACCGTTACGGGTGTCTTCTCTTTCGAAAATATGCTCCAGGGATCATCCACAAACAGCGTCAGATAGCCCATGATAAGAATTACCAGGCCCAAACCGATCGCCATATACCATAATGAACGGTCTGATCTTACAGGGTCTTTTTCACTCTCTTCGTTGTTATTTTCGGGTGTCAGGTCCATTTAGCTTATGTTGTAAAAATTACCAAATATACGTAAACCAGCGGTGCTGCTATAAATAATCCGTCGAAGCGATCGAGGACACCCCCATGCCCTGGAAGTAAGTTTCCGGAGTCTTTCACATCAAAGCTGCGTTTTAACATAGACTCACAGAGATCACCAAGTGTGCCTCCAGTAACAATGATGAGGGATACGATCGCCCAGTGAATATAGGATATTCCAGTAAATTGCGTGCTTAGTATAAAGGCTGCAAGTAAGCTTACGATCATCCCTCCGAAAAAACCTTCCCATGTTTTTTTGGGAGAATGTCTTTCAAAGAGCTTGTTCTTACCAAGGCTTCTGCCAAAGAGATAAGCACCGGTATCACTGGACCATAAAAGTATTAGGAATCCGAGAGAATAATGGTAATTATATATCCCTTCTATAAAGCCGATTGCTGCATAAAAGCAAAATGGAATAACGGTCAGGATGACGCCGGTAAACGTGAATGCAATGTTCTGAAAGGGGTTAGTAGTCTTCCGGTATAGTTCAAAAATAAAGACTGCTACAGCCAGGGGTACTATCAGTAGCAGATAACGGCTATCATCATTCAGTAACTTGTACAGTACTGTCGCGAAAACACTGAGTCCAAGAAGTCCCCCTGTTATACGCTGAGGTCTAAGCACATCTGTTCTAACCAACCTGTAAAACTCATCCAGACATAATAAGCTTAAAATAAGGAAGAAGATAGCGAAGGTCTTTTCTCCTAAGAGAACTGACCCAAGCATAATTAAAATGAAGAAAAAGCCTGTTATTGCTCTGGTTTTCATAATTCGTTACTAATAATGATCTCGATAGCCTTTTGGAAATTGGCTTCGTGTATATATACTTCCACATCTCCTAATTTGTATGGAAAGCCTTGTTTATCTAAGATTACCGCTTCTATTTCGTGGTCTATAAGCACTTGTCTGACGATTTCAGACTTGAAGAAGTCAAATGAACTGTAAATTTTAACCCAGCCTTTAGTCATTCAATACTTCCTTTTTGTCTTTAGTCATTTTGAAAATTACATAGCATATAAGTAAGGCAAAAGCGAGACTTACCGATGCTTCTAGTAGCGATGTAGAAGGATTGTCTATGCTGTCGAGCGACTTACCCTTTGATTGCATCACATAGGCGCTTATCACAGCCGTCGCGTTGTTGACGAAGTGCGCCAGAACCGCCGGCCAGATACTACCGCTCCACACGAAGATATAACCGAACAAGGCTCCGAGGAACATTCTTGGAAAAAACCCAAGGAACTGGACATGTATGGCGCTGAAGATCGCCGCTGCAAGCCATATTCCAAGATGTTGATTCCGGGTTATCTTCGTGATGATAGTCTGGAAGCATCCCCGGAACAGAAACTCTTCTCCTATTGCGGGTATAACCGCTACGACTACGAGATTTATCATCAATTCTGTAGGGGATTTCATCGTTAGGAGATGCTTGGTTAATTCAGCAAGCTCTCTTTCTTTTTCTCGCATCCATTGTTCGATACCTTCCATGAATGCAGGAAGATCCATCATCTGATTAACCTTGACGGTCCAATCTATGAATGGTGCGATACTGAACATCAATACGACGGTTAAGATGACTACTTTGCCGGAGATTTTCCCATTCAACCTGAGGTAGTCTGAACCAGACTTCTTTTCAAACAGATGTAATGCCAGCGGAGGCGCAATGAATGAACCTATTGAAACGATGGACTGCATAAGCAACAAAGATCCCTTGGAACTCATGCTAGCCGGTGATGGCATTGATCCCCCATTCATCAAGAATAGAACCGCCACAGCCAACAGGGAAGATAACGCATATCCTAGAATGATAAAGATCACCAGATAAAAGAGCGACATCAAAGGATGACGTTGAACTGACCCATATTCAGGCATGATGCGATAATTTTGTACTTTTGTAATTGATAATCATCGACAAAGATAATTGTATTGAGCGAAGCTGATGCCTGTTAAGATTGGAAATATAGATTTAGGTGCATTCCCCCTGTTGTTAGCACCGATGGAAGATGTGAGCGATCCGCCTTTTCGTTATGTGTGTAAGCAGAATGGCGCTGATTTGATGTATACTGAATTTATATCATCTGAGGGCTTGATCAGAGATGCTGCAAAGAGCGTACAAAAGCTGGATATATTTGAATATGAGCGTCCTATCGGTATCCAGATATTCGGAAGTAATATCCAGTCTATGAGAGAGGCGACTGTTATCGCTTCGAAAGCTGGTCCTGATCTCATTGATATTAACTACGGATGCCCTGTCAAGAACGTAGCTTGTCGGGGTGCGGGCGCAAGTCTGTTGCAGGATATTGATCGGATGGTTGAAATGACCAGGGCAGTAGTAGAGTCTACACACCTTCCTGTTACAGTGAAAACGAGGTTAGGATGGGATGATAATACAAAGAACGTTTACGAAGTGGCAGAACGCCTGCAAGAGGTAGGCATCAAGGCTCTGACTATTCATGGACGCACGAGGGCTCAAATGTATAAAGGGCAGGCCGACTGGACAATGATACGCGATATCAAGAGAAATCCTAATATCGAGATTCCTATTTTTGGAAACGGTGATGTTGATTCTGTAGAAAAGGCTGCGAACTGGCGTATGGAGTATGAAGTGGATGGTATAATGATCGGTCGCGCAGCTATTGGTTACCCCTGGATATTCCGTGAAATAAAACATTTTTTTAATACCGGAGAAATTCTACCGGGTCCTACAATTTCTGAACGGGTGGAAAATTGCTTCACTCATTTGCAAAAATCAATTGAGTGGAAAGGCGGGAAAACAGGCATTTTTGAAATGCGAAGGCACTATTCCAATTATTTCAAAGGAATTCCTGACTTTAAAGAGTTTAGAATGAAACTCGTAACTCTTGAGTCGGAGGAGCGTATAACTGAGGTACTTGCAGAGATAAAGGACAAATATGAAGCAGAGATGGCTTGATATTTGAGCTAGGATTCTCAGCTTTTATCACTTTAATAAGATACCGATGGTAACACAAATTACTCGTGGAGTAAAAATATCAGTAGATACTACCTATCAGCCGGAGTTTTCCCATCCGGAAAATGATCATTTCATGTTTGCCTATAAGATTTCCATCGAAAATCTTACTGATTCAAGCATTCAGCTGATGAGTCGGCACTGGCATATATTCGATTCAAACGGATCTCATCATGATGTTGAAGGAGAAGGTGTTGTTGGGCTCCAACCTGTTATTGAGCCCGGAACTTATCACCAATATGTTTCAGGATGCCATTTAAAAACTGATATAGGCACAATGAAAGGCAGCTATTTTATGTATTCGCTTACAGATGGAGAGCGATTCGAGGTTGAGATTCCAGCATTTCAGCTAATAGCTCCTTACAGATTAAATTGATCCATATCATATACAAAACTGGATTGGCATACATTAGAATTCCAATTTAAACACGAAATTGGCGGTTTGAATTGCGCAGCCAATCCGACCTAAATGGAAAAATTCTTTGAGTTAAAGAAAAATGGAACTTCGATATCAACAGAAGTTATAGCGGGAATATCTTCTTTTCTGGCTACATCTTATATAATCATTGTTAATCCCAGTGTACTAAGTCAGGCTGGATTACCTTTTCCCGCTGTTCTAACTGCTACGGTTCTGGTATGTTTCTTCAGCAGCCTGATGATGGGCATCTATGCAAAGAACCCGATACTGGTAGCTCCCGGCATGGGTCTTAATGCCTTCTTCACTTATTCCGTAGTTATCGGAATGGATATACGATATGAAATAGCACTGGGTGCTGTATTCTGGTCAGGCATTGTATTCTTCCTTCTTTCTGTTTTTAATATCCGCACTTATATTATTCAGGCGATACCGCGCCCATTGCGATATGCAGTATCTGCCGGGATTGGACTCTTCATAACACTTATCGGCTTTTCCAATGCTAAATTCGTCGTTTCAGACCCCGCGACGATCATCAGCGGCAATGCTTTAGACGCTGCTCTGGTGACCTTTGTTATTGGACTGCTTGTTACAGCGGTAATGGTTGCCAGAAACGTTAAAGGCGCCATTTTATTCGGTATCTTATTTACAACTTTGATATCATACCCTCTGGGAAGATGGTGGGGAATTACCGAGGGTGTCGCACCGCTTATTCATTTTAACGGAGTTTTTGCCGCACCGGACTTCAGCCTGTTCTTTAAGCTGGATTTGGTTAATTCACTAACGCTGGCAGTAGTACCTGTAGTTTTCGCTTTTGTCTTCACTGACATGTTCGATAGCTTATCAACTTTTGTTGGAATTGCAGAAGCTGCCAATCTCCTCGATGAAAATGGAGAACCGAAGAATATTAAGCGTTCGCTCCTTACTGACGCATTCGCTACGACGTTCGCAGGATTAGCAGGTTCGAGTCCAGGTACAGCCTATGTCGAATCTGCGGTAGGAGTAGAGGCAGGGGGACGAACGGGCCTAACTGCAGCGGTTGCTTCTCTCTTTTTTCTTCCATTTATATTTCTTTCTCCCTTATTATCTACAATTCCGGCTATTGCAACGGCCCCGGCTTTAGTGCTTGTGGGTGTGTTTATGATACGGCCTGTGGTGAAAATAAACTGGGGATCTTTAGATGAAGCTATTCCCGCGTTCCTCGCACTAGTGCTTATACCTTTCACTCATTCTATAACACACGGCATTATTTGGGGATTTCTAAGCTGGACTGTTCTTAAATTTTGTGTTGGCAAACGGAACGAAATCACCTCATCTTTATTGATTATCGATGTTTTTGTGATACTTGCACTCATCGTAGAGAAGTAACTGATATTAGAACTTTCCTGGGCTCCGCTCTATTTATAATCTTTGAAGCAATGTAAGGGGTATCAAGGTCGCCCAGTATCCATCTTTTCGATCAGGTCGTTCCGTACATCCGTATCGCGCATTACGAGAACGAAAAAAGGGACTGCAGTTAGCCCGCAATCCCTCTTTAATATCAACTATTCCTTCGATTAGTCTCTTCTTCCACCGAACAACATCATTGCCAGATAAAGAAGTTGTGCCAGAGAACCTAATGCAGCCACTACATAAGTCATAGCCGCCCACCATAGGGCATCTTTCGCCTGCGTATGTTCTACACTGGTTTGCATCACACCTTTATTGCTTTGCAACCAGGCCAGGGCTCTGTTACTTGCATCAAACTCTACAGGAAGCGTCACTACACTAAACAGCGTTACCACGACCATAGCACAAAAGGCTATCAGAAGCAGGGTATAACCGAAGCTTGAAGCATACATGATCAAACCAAGCATAAACACGTATTGCAGTAAGTTTGACGATATATTAACGATAGGTACCATTGCCGAACGAGCCTGCAGCCATGTGTAAGCCTTAGCGTGCTGAACAGCGTGGCCACACTCGTGAGCTGCGACGGCAGCAGCGGCTATGCTCCGTCCGCTATATACTTCAGGACTTAAGTTTACCGTGCGGTCTGCAGGGTTATAGTGATCAGACAAAGAACCCTGTGCAGAAAGGATGCGCACGTCAAAAATACCATTGTCATGAAGCATCTTTTCCGCTATGTCCCGGCCAGTCATGCCTGTAGATAGCGGTGTTTCAGAATACTTTTTAAACTTATTTTTAAATCGTGCCTGTACAATAAAACTGGCTATTGCTACAGCTACAAAAATTATAATTCCCATTTATATCAATTTTATTCTAAGCTAACAACAAAAAGCATTCCCTCTCTTCATTATCACTTCTTTTTTACATAGTAAGGCAATCTTCATCTATCGTCTTTTTTTTGACATGACATAAATTCAGATATTTTACTATTTTCGTGATAATTATATTAGCATTATGGATTACACAGCGCTCATTATACTACTTTTATTATCATTATCTCTCAACATCTATTTTTTTTATAAACAGCGTTCCGAAGTATCTTTGGTGACAGGTTTGAAGTTTAAGGCAGATCAACTAACCACTGAGTTGGCTCGATACGAAGAACGATATATCTCCGCGAAGGCAGAAAAGGAAAATCTGACATATATACTGAGACAGGAACAGGAGCGGATTTTCGAAGAATTGCAGGTAGAGCGGCAAAAGGTAACTGATCTGTCTCAACTTTATGAAGGTAGTAAAGCTTACCTAAGAGCACAGCAGGATAAGATAGCCGAGCAGAAAGAAGAAGTGGCTTTACTTCAAACCAAGTTCAACAAAGATTTTGAACTGATTGCCAATAAAATCCTGGAGGAAAAAACGCTTAAGTTCACAGAGGTAAACCGTTTCAATATTGATGCGCTGCTCAGCCCGCTTAAAGAAAACATCAAGCTATTCGAACAAAAGGTTGATCGTGTCTACAAATCCGAATCTGATGAGAGGAACGTCCTGAAAGGCGAAATATCCAAGTTGATGGATCTCAACAGACAAATCAGTGAGGAAGCGAGCAATTTGACCAAAGCGCTTAAAGCGGATACTAAAAAGCAAGGTAACTGGGGTGAGGTGATTTTAGACAGGATCCTGGAAGCTTCGGGTCTTATTCTGGGCGAGAGCTATGTGAAACAGACCAGCTTTACCGATAAAGACGGAAACAGGCTTCAGCCTGACGTGGTTGTTACTCTTCCTGATAATAAGCATATGATCATTGATTCAAAGGTTTCACTGATTGCTTATGACCGGCTGGTAAACTGCGAAACGGACGCAGAGAGGGTCAGCTTCCTGAACGATCACATCACATCTATAAAAGCTCATATCAAGAACCTCTGCAGCAAAAACTATTGTGACTTATATGGAATAAATTCTCCAGATTTTGTTTTGCTCTTCGTTCCCATTGAATCCTCTTTCGCGGTTGCGGTTAAACATGACCTGGAGTTGTTCGAGTATGCGTGGAGCAGGCGAGTTGTAATCGTCACACCATCCACACTACTGGCAACGCTTAAAACTATCGCTTCTGTGTGGAAGCAAGAACAACAAACCAGAAATGCAATCGATATCGCAACGAAGGCGGGTGCTCTATATGATAAGTTCGTCGGATTCACCAACGACCTCAGGAAAATAGGAGATAAGCTGGATGATGCGAAAAGCGCTTATGCTGATGCATTTAGTAAGCTATCTTCAGGAAGCGGGAATCTGGTTGGGCGTGTAGAAGCCTTAAGAAAGCTGGGAGCAAAGGCCTCAAAGAGGATTGATCCAAAGTTTATACTGCAAGAAGAATAGAACCTCTCCCAGTATAAATTAGTTAAATGCATTCCAACCTTGTGCCTTCAAAGCATGGACGTTGCCAGAACGTGATATTAAATTCATCCCCGCTTCCGGCTCTGTGATATGTCCGATGACAGTTATATCTGGGTTAGCTTTGATTTTATCGTAGTCATCCTGTTTTATTGTAAAAAGCAGTTCATAATCCTCTCCTCCGCTGAGCGCACAAACCGCAGGATCCAGATTAAATAACCTGGCTGTATCGTAAGTCATGGGATCCAAAGGAATCTTCTCTTCGTATAAATTACAACCTTTGTTTGATTTGGTACATATATGAATCAGTTCAGAAGAGAGACCGTCAGAAACGTCAATCATAGCAGTGGGCTTAATACCCAGTTCTTTTAATAAGAAAACAATGTCTTGGCGGGCTTCAGGCTTGAGCTGTCTTTCAATTATATAATCCTTGCCTTCAAGGTCTGGCTGTATTTGGGGATTTTCAAGGAATATCTGCTTTTCACGCTCGAGTAATTGCAAACCAACGTAAGCGGCTCCAAGATCTCCCGAAACACATACGAGGTCTCCCTCTTGTGCGGTATGCCGGTATGTGATATCTTCTTCAGCAGCGTATCCAATGCTTGTCACGCTAATTACAAGACCCTGCTTGGATGCAGAAGTATCGCCTCCTACAATGTCAACGTTGTATTGTTTGCAGGCCAGAAGCATACCCTCGTAAAGCTCCTCAACAGCTTCAATAGGAAATTTACTGGACAAACCTAGTGATACCGTGACCTGACTTGCTGTACCGTTCATGGCGTATATATCACTCAAGTTGACCTGAATGGCCTTAAAACCTAAATGCTTAAGTGGAGTATATGCAAGATCAAAGTGAATCCCTTCTAATAAAAGGTCGGTTGAAATAAGCGTTTTTTTGTCTGAGAAATCCAGAACGGCTGCATCATCGCCGACACCCTTGGTGGTTGTAGGCTGCGTGAGCAGTATATTTTTGGTGAGATGGTCTATCAGGCCAAATTCACCTAGATTATCAATGTTACTTCTTTCTTTATTTTCAAACATGATTGTCTAATTAAAGTCCCAGTCGCGCCGATATATCAAGCATTCTTTCGATGGGAAGCCTTGCCCTTTCAATAATATTCATAGGAATAGTTACTTCAGGCATTTCATTTTTCAGACAAAGATATAGTTTTTCGAGGGTATTGCGTTTCATATGCGGACAGTCATTGCAGGCACAGCTATTATCAGGAGGTGCCGGAATGAAAGTTTTGTGTGGATTCTCTTTTTGCATCTGATGCAGTATCCCGCTTTCCGTTGCAACAATAAACTCTGTTGCAGGGCTATTCATAGTGTATTTCAACAAGCCAGTTGTTGATCCGGCGTAATCAGCCATCTGTAGTATGGCATCTTCACATTCAGGATGTGCTATGAATTTGGCATTGGGATGTCTTTCTTTCAACTTGGTTATACGTTGCATCGAAAAGATCTCATGCACCATACACGCTCCATTCCAAAGAACCATATCTCTCCCCGTCTTTTTAGAAACGTATTTTCCAAGATTCTTATCCGGTCCAAAAATTATCTTTTGGTCTTTGGGCAGGCTTTCGACAATCTGCACAGCATTTGAAGACGTACATACTATATCACTTAAAGCCTTAAGCTCAGCAGAGCAGTTCACGTATGTAATGACGATATGATCCGGATACTTTTCTTTAAACTTAGAGAATAGCACAGGAGGGCAGCTATCGGACAGCGAACAACCAGCTTTAAGATCCGGAAGTAAAACCTTCTTTTCAGGTGACAAGATCTTTGCGGTTTCAGCCATAAAGTGAACCCCGGCAAATACGATCATGGATGCGTCTGTCTTTGCTGCTTGCTGGGAGAGACCTAAACTGTCACCGATATAGTCAGCTATATCCTGAATATCCGGCTCCTGATAGTAATGAGCAAGGATAACAGCATTCTTTTTCTTTTTTAATACTTCGATCTCATGATATAAATCTAGAGTCGGATCTACAGGTTCATCTATGAACCCTTTCATATTCAATTCTTCAAGGACATCCATCTCAAACATCGCAATACGTATAAGTTTTTTATAAAGAGCAGATTAAGTTTTTTCTCATTCTACAATATTGTGCAAGCCCGTCGGGTAAAAAAGTCAAACCAGCCTTTTAATAACGACTTTAAGCCACATTTTCATATATCGTCTAAAATATATTTATGATATATAATATACTAATATACAGTAGTTTACAAACAAATCATCATTCGTTCTATTTATAAAAATGCAAACACGGCAATTCTGTATGCATCATTTACTACTTCCTTTTTTATCCAATTACATTTTTCTATTTGGTTCCTCAAAAGTAGCCATTTCCAACATCTCAATAAATACAATTAATTACTTAAGTAAAGAATCTTATAGGTTATTAGTGTGTTAGTAATGTTTGTAAACTCTATAAATTTTGATTGCAAATTAAGCTTATTGATCTTTTATTAACATTTTATTAACACCATAGAATGCTTAATTGCTTAAAAAGTAGAGCTCTAGAGAAAACAAATTTTTAGGATAAAACTTTTCCTGTTCATTTCTTCGTGTGTGGAAAACGTTGATAACTCTGCTGATCTGGGCTCATAACTTTATCAAAAAACAAAAATTTTCGTCCGGATCTCCGGTAATCGATTAGTTATTAAAAATTATTAGCCTTGTTAGGTTCAAAATTAACATCTTTACGTAGGTTATCCACATAACCGATAGAGGATTTTAATTTTTAGAATAGTTATCCATGAGAGATGTTGATTTCTTAGTTGTTGGTTCTGGGATCGCCGGACTAAGTTTTGCACTGAAGGCCGCAAAACACGGTAGTGTACTGATAGTTACCAAAGCAAATGAAGATGAATCAAACACTAAGTATGCCCAGGGCGGAGTGGCTGTAGTTGTGGATAAACAAGATTCTTTCGACAAACACGTCGAAGATACCCTGATTGCTGGTGATGGACTTTGTAATAAAGAAATTGTTGATATAGTAGTTAATGAAGGTCCGGAGCGTATTCAGGAGATTATAGACTACGGTACCCGCTTTGACAAAAATACCCAGGGAATCTACGATCTGGCTAAAGAAGGAGGTCATTCAGAACATAGAGTGCTTCATTATAAAGATGTTACGGGATTTGAAATTGAACGGGCACTGTTAGAGCAGGTTCATAGTAATCCCAACATCGAGATTCTTACACATTTTATCGCTGTCGAGTTGATCACCCAACACCATTGTGGAAAACTCGTGGATAAACGTTCTGATGACATAGAATGCTATGGGATCTATGCATTGGACAGTACAAGTGGACGAGTCGTTAAGTTCCTCTCTCGTGTAACCGTAATGGCTTCCGGAGGTGCGGGCCATATCTATTCCAATACTACGAATCCTACTATCGCAACAGGGGACGGTATTGCTATGGTCTATCGCGCCAAGGGAAAAGTAAGAAATATGGAGTTTATTCAATTCCATCCAACAGCGCTTTATAATCCTGGGGAATATCCGTCTTTTTTAATTTCTGAAGCTGTTCGGGGTTTTGGAGGAGTGCTGCGCAATAAAGATGGTGCGGAGTTTATGCACTTATATGATGAAAGGCTTTCTCTGGCTTCCAGAGATATTGTTGCCCGCGCTATAGATTCTGAGATGAAAAAGTCGGGCGATGAATTCGTCTATCTCGATATAACACATCGTTCTAAAGAGGATATCTTACGCCATTTCCCTAATATTTATGCGAAATGCCTCAGTATAGGCATTGATATGTGTCGCGATTATATCCCTGTTACTCCTGCATGCCATTACATGTGTGGTGGAATCATGGTTGATGAGTTTGGAAGATCATCTATACACCGACTGTACGCCTGCGGAGAATGTTCTTCCACCGGACTTCATGGTGCAAATCGTTTGGCTTCAAATTCCTTACTTGAGGCTACAGTTTTTGCACATAGAATATATGTAGACGCTCTCAAGCAATACAGTTCAAATATAATTCCTGATCAGATTCCTGAGTGGGATGAAACAAACACAGTTTTATCAAACGAAGACATTCTGGTTACTCATAACTTGAGAGAAACCCAAAAAATTATGAGTGATTACGTTGGTATCGTTCGCTCAGATTTCCGTCTGGAAAGAGCACTTCGGCGTTTAGGACTATTACATTCCGAAACTGAAGAGTTTTACAAGATGACGAAACTTTCAGTGAAACTATGTGAGCTTCGTAATGTTATTCAATGCGCTTATCTTGTTATTAAATCCGCTTTAAAAAGGAATGAAAGCCGTGGGTTACATTACACTACGGATTATCCTACTCATCAGGAAATTCCTGAGGACACTATTTTATAAAGATCTATATGCCATTACTATTACCCGTTAAAGGAGTAAATCCAACCTTTGGAGCTGATTGTTTTTTAGCTCCTAATAGCACTATTGTAGGAGACGTGACTCTGGGCGACAACTGCTCAGTTTGGTTCAATGCTGTGATTCGCGGTGACGTTAATGCCATTCGAATTGGCAATAACGTCAATATACAAGATGGTGCCGTTATACATTGCACCTATTTGCGGGCAGCAACGAATATCGCTGATAATGTTTCCATAGGACATAATGCACTTGTCCATGGTTGTTCTCTAGAAAATAATGTCCTCGTTGGAATGGGCGCAATTATAATGGATAACGTTGTAGTAGAGCCATTTACGATTATCGCAGCAGGCTCAGTAGTATTGGAAAATACACGTTGCGAGTCGGGTTATATCTACGCCGGCACTCCTGCAAAGCGCATTAAAGAAATTTCCGGGGCCCAGCGTGAGTTACTGGTCCAACTGCCTAAAAATTATATCATGTATTCAGAATGGTTTATGTCTCCGGAGGGATAGTAAGCTTTTCCTCCAGCTCCCAGTTCGCTCTTAGTGTGATTTCTACGTTCGCATTCCATACGTTTTCTGGTTGTTTCTTGAGGTAGACATCTCCGGTGTCCCACTTACCATTCTTGTTGGCATCATAGATGACCCGGAAACGGTACTTTCCAACCGAATACATATTATACTGAATAACGGTATTCTTACTGATTGGATTTTCCTTTAATAGTTCGTCCTTATCGTTAAGAAGTTGTACAATGTAATGCTGAGATGTATCCGGCACAGTAACATTTAGGGCCAGATTTCCATAATTGAGTTCTTCATCCCGTGAGAATACTTTTTCAAATGGCTTGTTCGATCCTCCAAAGCGTCCTGAAAAAGCATTTTCATCTAGCTTGAGTATGTAACTTCGTTCTATTTTCCAGGGATATTTGAATACGTATTTCCTGGTTGAAGTCGTATCTCTGAAGATTCGGAGGCCACTTACAGATACGGAGTCCTGAAGAAAGGTTATTTTGGAGGGATCCACTTTGTCACCGACCGGAGCAGAGAAAGTTAATACTAAATCTGTTCCCGGCTTGATCCTCGAATTTGGAGTATTATCAGTTATCTTAAGTTCCCGGTTGTACTCGTCTCGTTTATTTCTTCTGATGACTGAAGTATCGATATCTTTACCTTCGTTCATAATGGCTACTTGAATTGAATCGAAGTCCATCTTTTCAGTCCACATGGACAGGGTGTCGTTAGTGCGGCTAAATTCTACAATCTTCGACTGGTCCAGTTGCTCAGGTTGTAATATTCGGATTCCTGGTCTCCTGAGCTTCTGATTGAACATGTACACAATCTTTCCATCTTTTTCAATTTTCCTGTCAACAATTCTGAAATTTCCAGCCTCTTGTTGGAATAATTCAAGCTTGATGCCGGTTGTATCTTTAGTAAATACCATTGGCTCACTCAGGAAAGCAATTTCCTCGTTCGGCGAATTGTACACTCTGTCTCCACCTTCTTCCTTCAATGCATATACCCGATAAGTATTAGCTCTCAGATATTTCAAATTGAAGTTCCCTGAAGAGTCAGTAGTTGTAAAAATGTTAGCCCGTCTCTTACCGAATATTGAATCCTGCGTTATTGGTATAATGAAGACAGTAGCGTCCAGCACTGGTTTTTTAGTCAGAGTATTAGTGACTGTTCCACTTATTGTCAAGGAATCAATCTTGTCACCTGTAGAAAAAACATACATGTAGTTTTTAAGAACGTTGCCCTCATTATAATCGACCAGGCCTCTTCCAAAGTTTATAGTGTAAGTGGTGTTTGGAGCGAGGGTGTCCTGAAGCTGAATATTTAAGACTTTTTTCCTAACCTTAAAGAACGGGTTTTTGTCCATCGCAGGAGAGATGCTGAACTCCTTGGATTCATTGCTGATCTTAAAATACTCATCGAGCTGGATGTTGATCTCATCTGACCTGAAGTTTGTGGTAAAATTAGCAGGTGTCTCTTTTAGGACCTTCGGGGCAATGCTATCTCTGGGTCCGCCCGTCGGGGTTTGTATACTTGCACATCCGTGGAAGAAAATAGAGGATAGGCTAAATAGTAGAATGGCTAAAAAAGAGGTGAATCGTGTATAACGCATTTATAAGCTGTTTAACGAGATTTGAGTCATTTTGGAAGTATTGTACATCCTGTATATTTTTAGTGCCTTATATCGTATTTAAATAGGTCTGCTATATTTTCTATTAAATGATTGATATTCAATTACTTAATAGAAAATCACTTCAAGTGAACCATAATCACTGAAATATCAGAAGGAGAAACTCCGGATATTCTTGAGGCCTGACCCAGCGTTCTTGGCCTTATCTTCTTCAACTTTTCTCTCGCTTCTTTGGAAAGAGAAACCATAGTCGAATAGTCAAAATCGGGATTTATTTCCTGATCTTCCATTCGCTTCATCTTTCCAACGATTTCTAATTCCTTATCGAAATAACTTTCATACTTTACTTTTATTTCAGCTTGCTCTACCGTTTCTTTATCAAAGGCCGATAATAGGTCTTGTAAGCCCCCGCTCACTTTCCGAAGATCCGAAATAGATACTTGTGGACGAGTTAAGAGTTGGAAAAGCTTGAAATTTTGCGGAATGGAGGCTGTACCTAGTTCTTCCAATATTCCATTTACTTGAGCCGGCTCAATGGAAGTAGCTTTGAGATACTTTACAATATTGTCAGAATTACTAATCTTTTCCTCTACCTTCTTTAATCGTTCATCATTGATGAGCCCTAATTTATGGCCTATAGGACTTAACCTGATATCAGCGTTGTCCTGACGTAAAAGTAAACGATGTTCTGCCCTGGAGGTGAACATCCGATATGGTTCCTCTGTTCCCTTTGTTACCAGGTCATCAATGAGCACTCCAATATAGGATTCGGATCTTTTCATAATTAGCTCATGAAGATCGTTAATCTTTTGATGTGCGTTAATTCCTGCAATGAATCCCTGGCTTGCCGCTTCTTCGTAGCCTGTAGTTCCGTTAATTTGCCCTGCGAAGAAGAGGTTGTTTATTAACTTCGTCTCCAAGGTCAAACTTAGTTGAGTAGGAGGGAAGAAGTCATATTCTATTGCGTAACCTGGTCTGAACATTCTAACGTTTTCGAACCCGGGTATTTTGGTGAGTGCTTTATATTGTATGTCTTCCGGTAGTGAAGTCGAGAATCCGTTTACATAAATCTCCACGGTATTCATACCCTCGGGTTCTACAAAGATCTGATGACGATCCCGTTCAGCGAATCTGTTAATCTTATCTTCAATAGAAGGACAGTACCGGGGACCAAGACCCTTAATTCTTCCGGTAAACATTGGAGACTTTTCAAAACCTTCTTTAAGCGTTTCATGTACAGAAGAATTAGTATAGGTGATCCAGCAACAACGTTGCTCAGTTGGGACGTCAACATCGGTGTAAGAAAAACGTCCTGCATTTTGATCTCCCCATTGCTCTTCCATGAGCGAATAGTTTAAGCTGCGACCATCTACTCGAGGTGGAGTACCAGTTTTCATTCTTCCTGATTCAAATCCCAGTTCTACTAGTTGTTCTGTCAAGCCGGTAGCTGATTTTTCTGCTGTTCTACCGCCACCGAATCTTTTCTCTCCTATATGAATTATACCATTAAGAAACGTACCATTTGTAAGAACGACTGCATCACTGTGGATGTCTATACCAAGTGATGTTTTAACTCCGGTCACTTTATCGCCTGTTACAAGTATTTCTTTAACGGTATCCTGCCAGAAGTCCACATTTGGAGTTCGCTCAAGCATTAGTCGCCATTCTTCCGCAAAACGCATTCTATCGTTCTGCGTCCGGGGGCTCCACATTGCCGGACCCTTGGATAGGTTTAGCATTCTAAACTGGATTGTAGACTTATCAGAGACGATTCCAGAGTATCCACCCATCGCATCTATCTCACGAACTATTTGTCCCTTGGCTACTCCACCCATGGCAGGATTACAACTCATCTGTGCGATTGTTCCCATATTCATGGTTATCAAAAGCACTGATGATCCTAAATTAGCAGCCGCTGCAGCAGCTTCACAGCCTGCATGTCCTGCCCCTACAACTATTATATCGTATTTTTTAAACATTTTGTCGCTGTTCCACGTGGAACGTTTATATCGCTTTAAATGGTTCCACATGGAACCATTTAAGATTATGCCTCTTTAATTTCCATTAATTCAAGCCATCTTGAACCCAGTTCGTCTAGCTTGTCTTTGAGATCCTTGATCTCTGAAGCTAATTTGGAAAGTTCTTCATGGTCTGTCAACCCCTGATTAAGTCGATTACTTAACTCCTCTATCTTCTCTTCAATTTTGGGAATATCAGTATCGATCTCCTCCAGTTCCCGCTCTTCCTTATAAGAAAGCTTATTCTTTTTGTTACTATCAGTAGTGTTCTTTGTGGTAACTTTTACCTCATCCTTAACCTTCGACTCATTATCTTTCTCTAGTCTGTAGTCAGTATAGTTTCCAGAATAAACTCTTACCTTTTTATTACCTTCTAAAATGAACAACTGTTCTGTCAGCCTATCCATTAGATAACGATCATGGGAAACAAGCAGAAGTACACCAGAATAACGCTCGAGAAACTCTTCAAGTATATTAAGGGTGTCTATATCCAGATCATTAGTTGGCTCATCCAAAATCAATACGTTAGGATTTTTCATGAGAACGCGCATTAACTGCAATCTCTTTTTTTCACCTCCACTCAGCTTGCTTACCATGTTATGCTGCTTAGCAGGAGGGAAGAGGAAGTGTGTCAGTAGTTGAGAAGCAGTAAGCGTTTTGCCATCTGCCATCAAAATATACTCAGCTACATTCTTGACCACATCAATTACCCGTTCATCATTGTTGAGCTCCAGTCCTGCTTGCTTATAATAACCAAAAACTGTTGTCTCTCCTATAGAGATCGTTCCGGAGTCAGGCTGACTTACCCCTGTGAGTAAGTTAAGCAAAGTAGACTTCCCTGTTCCGTTGCGTCCGGCGATACCTATCTTGTCACCCTTTTTAAAGGTGTAACTAAAGTCTTCGATGAGAACTTTGTCTTTGAACCCTTTCTTTACGTTATGTATCTCAATGATCTTATTACCCTGACGAGATACTGACGTGCTGAGTTCCACCTTTTGGCTTTGGGTCGTTTTAGTCTTCGCCTCTAAGTCATAAAAAGCGTCTATACGCGCTTTAGATTTTGTAGCCCTGGCCTGAGGCATCCGTCTCATCCATTCGAGCTCTTTCTTTAGAAGATTGCGATTCTTTTGTAAAGATGATGCGTCCTCCGCCTCTCGCTCAGATTTTTTCTCCAGATAGTAACTGTATTTACCATTATAATTGAAGAGCTTTTGCTTATCCAATTCAATTATCTGGTTACATACATTGTCAAGGAAATACCTATCATGGGTTACCATCAATACTGTCTTATGACCAGTAGTCAGGAAGCTCTCCAGCCATTCAATCATTTCAATATCCAAATGGTTAGTAGGCTCGTCCAATATATAAACGTCTGGATTGTCGATCAGAAGCTTTGCCAGTGCAAGTCGTTTTCGCTGCCCCCCTGATAGACTTTTAATTTCCTGCTGGTGGTCATCGATAGACAAGCGCTGTAGAATAGTTTTTATCTGATGTTCGTATTCCCAGGCGTCGAGTTCGCTGAGCTGATCGATCAAGCGCTCCAACTCCTTTGGATCCGGATGTTCCTCTTCAATGAGCTTCTCATATTGCCTGATGACCTGTTGCTGCACATTATCCAAACTATATATATAATCAGATATCGTATTCTGCCCGGTGAAGTCAGGATCCTGTTCCAGGTACCCTATATGCAAGCCTCGTTCCTTTACAACCTTTCCTTCTTTAGGTGCAATCTTTTCCGCCAGAATCTTTAAAAGAGTCGACTTTCCAGATCCGTTGATACCAACCAACGATACCCTTTGTCCTTTCGCTATTCCAAACGTAAGATCCTTAAATAACCATGTATCGTTAAATACATGGCTTAACTGTTCTCCTGATAAAATGCTCATATTATTGCTTTAATCTTGTCTGAAGTATATACATGCACTCCATCAAGATTCTTATGTGTATTGGTAACCATAGCTTGCGCTACGGCACTAGCTTTAATGCTCCTGTATTTTTTAAGTGATCCTACGAGTAATGGGTTAAGGCCCCGCATCACAAATATTCCTAATTTTTCAGCCGGCCTTGACTCTTCTCTGGATCCATCCAGTAAGGAAGGCTGATAAATGCACAAACACCTGAATTTCAAGCGTTTAAGCGCATCTTCTAACTCGCCCTTTAACTTGTTATAAGTTATAACAGACTGACTATCAGCGCCTAATGCGGAAATGAGATGATATTGACTTATACCCTGTGCCAGAGCAATCCTCGCAAAATCGAGAGGATATTCAAAGTCAACTCGTCTGTAAGCAGCCGGGTCGGGTGTCTTTGACCTGGTAGTTCCAAGGCAACAATAGAAGACGTCACCGCAAACATATTTCGAATAAGATTTTTCATCATCGAAGTTCACAACGTACTGAGTGAGTTTTTTATGTTGTGTATTCAGGGGCTTTCGCACTAGCGCAACAACCTCCCCAATGCCATTGTCTAATAACAGCAAACGGATCAGGTTTGACCCTATCAGGCCACTGGCTCCTATAACAATAGCTTTTTTCAAAGTCGACGCTTAATTTGCAAAAATAAGCAAATAAAACATGCTTTTCTATAACAGAAAGGTCAGTAAATGAAAGGACTTAGAATGTTCTGGCTTCAAGGTATTGGTTCTCTTTCGCAGTCATGTTTGCCTTATGCTCTTTGCCCTTATCCTTGTAGCCTAACAGGTGCAGAATACCATGTATAATAACGCGATGTAGTTCATCACGTTCAGAGGTATTAAAGCGGGATGCGTTATCTCTGATGCGATCAATACTGACGAAGATATCGCCCTCTATCAATCCTTCCTCGTCACTATTGTCGAAGGTGATGATATCTGTAAGCGTATCATGGTTCAGGTATTGAATATTCATCTCAAGGAGATAATCATCACTGCAGAAAATAAAAGACAGGTCTCCGCAAAGCTGGTTCTCGTTAGCAATAGTGGCTTTGATCCATTTCCGGATTTCGCCTTTTTGTTTAAGTACAAAGGGAATTCCCTCAGAATGAAAAAGGATACTCTCTTTGGCCATCAGATCTTGAAATGTAATTCTATTTGGTTTCCAGTCATATTAAAAATGCATTGGTCTGCCAGGTGCTTAACAATAAAGATTCCTCTGCCCGAAAGGTTCTCAAGGTTGTCTGGAGCAGTTGGGTCAGGCAGATTATTATAATCGAATCCTTCACCCTCATCAGTGATGGTGAATTGAAGTTCCTTTTTATCGACTATTTCGAGATTAATATATACTTTTTTAGACTCGTCCTGTTTATTGCCGTGGATAATGGAATTGATTACAACCTCATTCAAACAAGTCAACATATTGGCATAAACATTTTCGGGGATGCTATTCTCCTCTTGAATGGTGTCAATAAAATTTTCGAGAATAGTTATACTTTCCAACTTTGAAGGCAACTGTAAAGTATAAAGAACGGAATTATCCGAGTTATCTACCCAATTAGTTGTCATATTCACTGTTTTGATGTTAAAGATCTAAAATAATCACCAACTTTCAATTGATAAAAAGAGTTAAGTCCAGGCGGAACAGTTTTAAGATAATCCGTTTCTCTTGCTTTAATCTTTTCCAATTGTTTTAATATAGGAATAGCGCCAGGTGAAAAGTCCGCACCTTGTCTGCTTTCACGTTTATCATCCTGCTCACGTTCCCTGTCGGACTTGTCTGCTTGCAACAGTCGGGCCAAAATATCCTTTTGCCTGTTCATTGTTTCAAGTTGAATTTTCTTGTTTACGAGCTCCGTCTCGCTTTGTTCCATATCTTTTGCTAATTTCTGCAGATTTCCCAATTCTCTCACGCCCTCCGCCATCAAATTTTTAGTAAAGTCTTCCAATGCACGTCTTATCAGATTCTGCTCACGGGCCATTCTGGCCATTTTTTCAGACAGAGCATATTCCCCCCTTTGTTTACCATTTTGCTGCCCGTTTTGTTTTAGCTGCTCCCTTGCTTTTTGCATATTTTCATTTAACACATCCTGCTGTTGTATTAATTGAGAAAGACTTTTCTGCTGACCCTGGCCCTGACCTGATGCGTTTTTCATAGCCTTTTCAAGCTGTTCCCTGATTTCACCAATCAACAAAGCGAGGTTATTCATCGATGTCATCGCCCCTTGTTGAAACTTTACAACCTCGTTCAGCCTGCGCTCAGCCAGACCTTCCAGTGAAGAACTGATATAACCACCAACATTTCTAACCTCCATATTTACAGTGGATTCTATCTGAGGGAGAACGCGACTCAAGGCATAGAGGCTGTCACCGATAGTTTTCATGTTATCCTTGATCTGCATTTGCGTTTGGGTGTACGAAGCAAAAAGAGGGTCGTTAGGCTGACTAGCCCTAACCGACTTCAGCAATTTTTCCTGATCAAACGAAGACTTCAGCAGATTGTCCAGAATTTGGTTAAGCGTCCTCATTTTTACCCTGTTCTCGGCTGTCTGACTACCATTTTTTGCCTTTTCCAAGCTGGAAGATAGCTCCGACATTTCCGCCGCCGCCGACTCCATGTCTTTCTGAGCCCGGGACATATTAGCATTAGCAAGAGATTTCTCACTCTGTGTCTGCGCCTTGACGATAGCCTCTTGTTTTGCAGCCGACTGATCGAAAGGACGGCCACGTTCTAACCCGCTGTTCTTCTCTTCCAGAGAAGCTAAATCTTTCCTGATATTCTTAAATTTCTCCGATAGCGCCTGTTGGCGTCGAAGCATTTCTTCCTTGTCCGCCGCTTCCCTCGAAATCTTTGTAGCAAGCTTCTTCTGCTCCGCCGCCGTCGTTTTTAGTTCATCAAGAGTGCGTGCGAGCTTCTGTTCGAACTCCAGCTGTTTATAAAGCTCCAGGATGCGGTCAAGCTCCTTCTGAAGCTCCTTACTGCCCGTTTGCATTTTGCTTATCTCTTGTTGCGTCCCAGCTTTCTGATTTTCCTGAAGCATTTTCTCAATGTCTTTTAAAAATGCCTGCGTCTTATCATCCAGCACGTGGTCCAAAAGCTTCTCGAGTTGCTGTTGCTTCGCCATCATAGCATCCGCATCTTCGTAAAGGTCCTTCTGGTTCATCCGGTTCTTCTGGCTTTCTTCCTTCGTCTCTCTGACCAGTTGCTCAAGATCTTTCTGCTTCTGAAGCAGATCTGCTACCTGTTTTTTCTGAGAAAAAGACAGCTCTTTTTCATTAATCAAGTCTTTGTTCAAACGTTTGGCTTCCGACTCAATAGCCGCAGCCCCGATGATCGCTTGCTTGAGCTTCGCTTCTGTGATCTGATGCGATTGCTCCACCTGCTTCACGGTCGCGCTGACGGAGGGACGGGCTATTAGCATAGTCTCCGTTCTTGAGCTCTTCAACCCGCTGGTAGCATCATTATCCCGAACTTCGAAGTAGAATTCAAGATCCTGTCCTGGCTCAAGCTTAAAATCAGACGCGGTTACGCTCTGAAAGAAAGATTGCTGAACCGCCCGTCGATCAATAGCAATAGGTTTCGAGCGGAGAGGCAGTATTTTCGAGCCTTCCCGAACACGGTACATCAGCTGCAAATCTGTGAACCCATGATCATCGTTAACCTGTCCTATGAAAAACGACATCTGTTTATCAAGCGAATCTTTTCGTTCAATAATCTGAATGGATGGAGCTTCGTCAGGAACAACATTTATCCTGAAATTAACAAGGCCTGCATCCTGTATATCGTTATCTTTTGGCAGGAACTTCAGATTGGTAGATTTCGTCGCAATTAACGAAAACTGGTACGTAGAGTCGTTCTTTCTCTCAAACCCCTGAAGGTTGCCTTCCTCCTGAGATACCGCCAGACCTGATGTATGATGAGCAACAATTCTATAAACGATGCGCGTACCTGCAGGCACCGTCAGATCACTTAAACTATTTTTCCTTTCGTTCTTCTTGTTCAGATATCCGGGAAAGATAAGATCGACCTGCGCTGCAGTTAAGGTTGGACGCTGTCGCACCTCAATAATGAAAGGCTCCGAAAAGAAGTCGCCTCCTTTAAAGCGTATAGTCTTCGTCTTCTGGATGTTTTTAAACGTGTGCTTAAAGTTGACGGTATTTTCTTTTTCGATCTTAAACGTGTTTACCCCGTCTTCCAGATACACCGCATCTGGAACCTCATTTCCTATCAGTTTAAGATGCACAGTAAAGTCTTCACCCTGCAAAGCGGACCTATCTTCATTCACTACAACAAAGCGAAAAGGAGCCTTTTTTTCATAGGGCTTTTTGTAATGTATAATCCTTTCAGTTCCCTCACTTAATATATACGGGGCTGTTAAAGCAAGTAAAATAATCACAAAAAGCGGAGGAAGCGCATACCGGAGATACTTACGGTTTTCCCCGATGCGTATGGCCGACTGAAACGGCACCGGCTTAAGTTCTGCAATCTTTTGGTTTATAGCCGATTCTATTATAGCATTGGATTCCGGAGATCTCCCAGCCAATTCCTTTAATTGAAGCGCGTTAACGAGCTTATCCTTAACATTAGGGAAGTGTTTGCCAATAATGAAAGAGGCCTGATTATGGTCGATCCGTTTGCCAAGCCGGAAATATCCCATAATGGGTATCAGAAGAAAACGCAGGAATACACCTACTTGAAGGAGTATAAAGCTATAGAAAAAAACAGCCCGTATAAACGGGCTGAAGTTTCCAAAATATTCTGAAATAGTAACGAAGATATAGCCGGTCAGGAGAGCGGCTACGAGATATAATGATCCACGCACTATTTTATTCAAATAGTATTTACGTATGAACTCATCGATCTTAGCGATCAGTCCGGTATAATTCGCGTCTGAAGCATCCATATTATTCGCCTATATAAATCTAACGAATAAAATGATATTTAAGATGCTTATTGAAGCATACAACCGGCAACAGTAGTATGGGCGGTTTCGTCAATAAGAATTGCGCCACCGTTCGCCCTAAGCGTATTATAGCTATCATAAGCAATGGGAGATGCCGTCTTGATCGTTACGTTCACCACGTCATTTAAGCCAACCTGGTCAAAGTCCTCATGGCGTTCCAGGGTATTCACATCGATCTTATAATTGATCTCCTTAACTACACATCTCACACGCTTGCTCTGAACCTGCAGAAGGTATTTATTACCCTTCACCAACGGCCTGCTATCCATCCAGCAGATGGTCGCCTGCAGATCCTGAGATACTTTGATGATATCCGATTGCTTAATGATCAGATCGCCACGGTTAATATCAATATCATCCTTCAGCCTGATAACAGCACTTTGCGGAGCGAATGCCTCTTCAACTTCCTCTCCGTGAACTTCCACAGCCTCAATAACCGAATCGATGCCATCCGGAAGAATTGTTACGCGATCTCCTTTTTTATAAGTGCCGCTAAGTACCTTTCCCGCATAGCCGCGATAATCGTGCAGATCATCAGACTGCGGGCGAATCACATACTGGACAGGAAACCGTGATTCATCATAGTTTATATCCTGTGCCACGTTTACATTCTCCAGCAGATGAAGCAAAGTTTCGCCTTTAAACCATGGGGTATTAGCCGAAGGGTTAACAATATTATCGCCATTTAACGCGCTGATCGGAATGAACTTCACATCCTTGATATTCAGCGATTCAGCCATTTTTGAATATTCTGCAACAATAGAATCGTATACCTCCTGAGAGAAGTCCACCATATCCATTTTGTTGATGGTTACCACCACATGCGGAAGTTGCAGAAGAGAGGCAAGAATGGTATGCCGACGAGTCTGCTCAATCACACCAAGGCGGGCATCCACCAGTATAATGATGAGGTCAGAATTAGACGCACCTGTAACCATATTACGGGTGTACTGAATATGACCAGGAGCATCCGCAATAATGAACTTTCTCTTCTCCGTATTAAAATACTTATATGCTACGTCGATAGTAATGCCCTGTTCTCTCTCGGCACGCAAGCCGTCGGTAAAAAGCGCAAGGTCAATTTCACCTTCAGACTTATTCTTACTTTGCTTCTGAATCGTTTCAAGCTGGTCAACCTTTATCGAATCCGTATCATATAAAAGCCTCCCGATCAGGGTGCTTTTTCCGTCATCAACGCTACCAGCTGTTATAAATCGCAGTAAATCCATTTAGTTTTTATTCTTTCTTAACCGGTAAACGCCAGGCATTTACCATATCTTGATTGTTAAGCTCAGCAAAAGAGCAATTCGTTTCAGAACGATTTAGAAGTAACCGTTCTTTTTGCGATCTTCCATCGCAGCCTCAGAAACCTGATCATCGATCCGCGTTTCGCCCCTCTCACTAATATTAGTGCGATGGATCTCAGCGATGATATCGTCAATTGTAGATGCCGTTGATTCAACAGCCGCTGTACAGGTCATATCTCCAACCGTACGATATCTGACGTTTTTCTTTACAATTACGTCGCCCTCATCTACACGGATAAAATCAGAAAGCGCAACAAGGTGCTCATTATGGACAATCACCTCCCGCTCATGAGTAAAGTAGATAGACGGAAGTTCAATTCCTTCACGCTTGATATAATTCCAAACATCAAGCTCCACCCAGTTACTGATAGGGAATACCCTTACATTCTCTCCAAGCGCAATTTTGCCATTGTACAAGTTCCACAATTCCGGGCGCTGTTTCTTAGGATCCCATTGTCCGAATTCGTCCCTTACCGAAAAGATACGTTCCTTAGCCCTGGCCTTTTCTTCGTCGCGACGCGCTCCACCTATACATGCATCAAAGCCGAATTCTTCGATGGTATCAAGCAGAGTGTACGATTGCAGAGCATTACGGGAAGCGAACTTACCTGAAGGTTCTTTAAGACCTCTGGCTTTGATCGTGTCTTCCACTTTTCTCACAATCAGTTTAGCTCCATATTCTTCCGCAATCCTGTCACGGTATTCCAACGCCTCCGGAAAGTTATGACCCGTATCAATATGAACCAATGGAAAAGGAATTTTTCCAGGCTTAAAAGCTTTAAGAGCTAATTGTACAAGGGTAATAGAATCTTTACCACCAGAAAATAAAAGTGCAGGTCGTTCAAACTGACCGGCTACCTCGCGCATAATGTGTATTGACTCCGCTTCCAGCAGGTCAAGATAATCCAATGTATGTTGCGGCATAAAAACTATATTTTTATATTATGAATGGGCATGAAGGCCACATTCTTTATTCGTTCTGTCTTCCCACCACCATCTGCCAGCTCTGAAGTCGTCTCCAGGCTGAATAGCCCGGGTACATGGAGCACATCCAATGCTGACAAAACCTTTGTCATGAAGAGTATTATATGGAATACCGTGCTGATTGATGAAAGCACGCACTTCATCTGTTGTCCAGTGAAGCAGAGGGTGATACTTGATAATCTTGTTGGTCTCATCCCATTCTATTTCAGGGAGGTCGCCACGGTCGGGTGAATGTTCGGCTCTCAAACCTGTAATCCAGAGAGAATGCCCCTCAAGAGCTCTCCGGAGAGGCTCAACCTTCCTGATAAAGCAGCATGATTTACGGTTATCTACAGATTCATAAAAAGAATTCGGACCCTTAAGGCTTACAAAGTTCTGAATATCTTCCTGGTTGGGGTAATACGCTTCGATCTTTGTATTGTACTGCTCGTTGGTACGGCTCCATACATAGTATGTCTCGTTAAACATGCGGCCGGTGTCCAGCGTAAAAATCTTCACAGGCAGGGACTGGCTCAAGATCATATGAGCGATTGCCTGATCCTCCCAGCTGAAACTGGTTGAAAAAATAATCTTCCCCTCAAACTGTTTAGCTAGCAAAGCCAAGCCTTCCTGCGGCGACAATTTCGATGCGACCGCTGCTAGCTCTTGTACTTTATTTTCCAGAATCTCTGACATTTTCTATTCTATTGCCTCCCCATTTTACCAACAATCGGTAAATCTATAGAAAAGGTAGGCAAAAATAGAAACATTTGCTTATTAAAGCACCATGAAATTTAAAATAAGGCACTTACATGACCATCAACGCAGTGAAACGGAAGGGTCTGTTTGTATAAAGCGGAGGAAGCGTATCTTTGCGTTTTAATTAGAAATTATGACGGATAACGTAAGGGTACGTTTTGCTCCCAGCCCAACAGGAGGTTTGCACCTCGGAGGTGTACGTACAGTTTTATTTAACTATCTTTTTGCTAAAAAGCATGGTGGTAAATTTATTCTTAGAATTGAAGATACCGACCAAAGCAGATACGTCGAGGGAGCTGAACAATATATCGCTGATTGTCTGGAATGGTGTGGGTTTCATGCAGATGAGAGTCCGCTCGCAGGCGGTCCTTATGGCCCTTATCGTCAAAGCGAACGCAAGCCCTTATATCGCGAATATGCGGAAAGATTAGTTCAGGAAGGCTATGCTTATTATGCATTCGATACCTCCGTAGAACTCGAAGCCAAGCGAAAAGAAATACCTAACTTCCAGTACGGTCACGCACACCGTCAGGAAATGAAAAACTCCATTTCCCTGCCACAGGAGGAAGTTCAGCAATTGCTGGATAGTGGTGCCCCCTACGTTATCCGGATCAGGATACCAGAAGGAGAAACAATCTCTTTCATTGATCTGATCAGGGGCGACGTTACTTTTGATGCCGGTCTTTCAGATGACAAAGTGCTGTTGAAGGCCGACGGGATGCCTACCTACCATCTCGCTGTAGTGGTCGATGATTATCTGATGAAGATAACGCATGCCTTCCGTGGTGAAGAGTGGCTGCCATCCGCACCCGTTCATTTGCTTTTATGGAGATATTTGGGATGGGAAGACGAGATGCCCAAATGGGCACACCTTCCACTTATTTTAAAGCCCGACGGAAACGGTAAGTTAAGCAAACGAGATGGAGCAAGGCTTGGTTTCCCGGTCTATGCCATGAATTGGACGGATTCTGCCACAGCAGAAGTAACGCCTGGATTTCGTGAGATCGGCTTTATGCCGGAAGCGTTCATCAATATGCTGGCTATGCTTGGCTGGAATGATGGCACCGAGCAAGAACTATTCACTCTGGAAGAGTTGATCGAAAAGTTTAGCCTGGAACATGTCAGCAAAGCAGGAGCGAAGTTTAACTATGAGAAGGCAAAATGGTTTAGTGCTGAGTGGATCAAAAAGACTTCAGCAGATAAACTATATCCTGAAGTGGCGAAGCTCTTTGCTCAGGGAGGTATCGAAGCAGCGGAGGATAAAGCGCTTTCCGTTATCGACCTGGTTAAAGATCGCTGCACATTTATAACTGATTTCGTTCAACAGGCGGGATATTTCTTCCGTGCACCGGCAGAGTATGATCTTAATTCGGTTCAGCCGAAGTGGTCAGAACAAAAAGAAGATTTCTTTAACGCATTCTCGGCCTTGCTTGCCTCCGGGTCAAATCTTTCCTCAGCAGAGTTGGAGGCAGCATTTAAGCAGCTCGCTCAAGAAAAAGGATTGAAAGTGGGTGATGTGATGCTTCCTTATCGCATTATGCTCGTTGGCGGCAAGTTCGGACCTGCAGTTTTTGATATTACCAAGGTGATAGGAGAGGAAGAGGCTATTTTGAGAATATCTAAGGCTCTTGTTGCGTTTAAAGGATAATCATAAGGGTAGTTAAAAACCCGTGTGTAACCGGTTTTAAAAACGGGGGTGTATCATAAATCATGATCACCCCTTTTCTTTGTCCGGTGAAATTGATCACTGAAAAATGTCATTGTCAATGACAGTAAAAGGGACTTCTCTCAGTTTCAACGTGAACCTGCTTTATATGCAGCCGATAACATGCCGCTTTAGTTCCGTGATAAGTCCGACCTGCTGAGCTTAAAGTCGGACTTTTAACAGTCTTTCATCTGGATTTATGCGCCTTGATATAGAGGAATGGGCAAGGGATTCTAACCTTTATATAGAGTTCTAAGCTGAGCCCCCGGTGTCTTATATCAGACAATTTTCCAAAATCCATAAAATCTTGACGAAAAACGGATAAAAATCGTCATGTGCCGCCAGCCGCTCTATCTTGTTCCCGGGAAAAGAGACAGAGCGATATAAAAGATATTCGGACTGAGCATCGCATCCGTTTTTGGGAAAATTCTGCTTTATTCAGGAAGATTCGGGAAAAAAACGCTTACAATTCGACACCTGGATTTCTTCGCTCTATCTTGTTCCTATAACAAAACAAAAGAAGGCTATGGCAAAAGTAGACAACAAAGGTATAGTACGCGGCACGGTAGGTCCCGTAGTATACCGCGGGTATCGCGATATGAACATCGTTCAGGGCAAACCCCGCAAATTCAAGCAGACCAGCGAAAGCATCCGCGCCTCCACCGAGTTCGGTCTTTCCAGTACGACGGCGGCGGTGATCCGCAATGCATTCCAACCGGCTTATATCCACCGCGACGGGAAGGCGGTCAGCCGCAGCACACAGCTGGTATACCGGGGTATCCGGGGCAGCTTGAGCGCAACTGTAGGCAGGCGAGACCTGCATGATGCTGATC
>Ga0160433_100068_pt1 | contig 111942 bp, 74 predicted proteins | sample HID1972K_E0MG_FD_108235 | JGI IMG/M metagenome (GOLD analysis project Ga0160433, IMG submission 108235) | Enriched pill bug-associated microbial communities from UW Madison campus, WI, USA - HID1972K_E0 MG | ecosystem: Host-associated > Arthropoda: Insects > Digestive system > Unclassified ...
ACGTTGTTTTATTTTAGGAACAAGATAGAGCGAAGGAATCCAGGTGTCGAATTGTAAGCGTTTTTTTCCCAAATCTTCCCGAATAAAGCAAAATTTGCGCAAAAACGGATGCGATGCTCAGCTGGAATATCTTTTAAGTAGCTCTGTTTCTTTTCCTGGGAACAAGATAGAGCGGCTCCCGGCACATGACAATTTTTATCCGTTTTTCGTCCAAATTTTATGGATTTTTGAAAATTTGATGGATATAAGAGACTGGATGCTTAAGCTGGATATCCTTTATATGGCAGCATACAGGTTCAGATGAAAGGCAGTAAAAAGTCCGACTTTAGGCTGTTACCCTCGGACTTATCGCGGAATAAAGCGAGCCTATTATCGGTTGCATAGAGCGGCTGTCTTTATTAGAAAGAGATGTGATTGCAAAAGAAAAGGGTGATCATGATCTATGATACACCCTTTTTAATATTTACAAGAAGAAAATTATTTAATGAATAGCAACTCGCTCAATTTAGGAAGCGGCCAGATGCTATCAGCAACGATCTTTTCCAATTTATTTACATGGTAGCGGATAGGGTCGAAGTATGATTTAACGTTCTCGTCATAAGCGATCGCTTTCTCACGTGAATCTTCAATAACGTTCGCTTTTTTACGCTCGTTAATCATTGTCGTGGTATTCGACTTAATAAAGTTCACATGGTAAGAAATCTTTTTGATGATCTCCATCTGCGCAGCATAAGACTCTTCGTCCAGGCCAAGATCCTTAAGACCCTTAACATTGTCAATCAAGGTAGTTTGGTAGCTTACAGCAGCAGGAATGATCACGCTGTTCACCATTTCACCCATCACCCTTGCTTCAATCTGTAATTTTTTAAAGAAGCTCTCCAGCAGGATTTCATGTCGGGCATGACTTTCACGCTGCGTATATACGCCGGCTTCCTCAAACAGACGGGTTGTTTTTTCAGTAATCAGGACGTCTAAAGCCTTAGGAGTAGTCTTGATGTTAGAAAGTCCTCTTTTTTCAGCTTCCTCAGCCCACTCATCACTGTAGCCATTACCTTCGAAACGAATCGCTTTAGATTCCTTAATGTAACGTTTGATGACAGTCATCAGCGCCACATCCTTTTTTTCGCCTTTTTTAAGCAATTTATCTACTTCCACTTTGAACTTTCCAAGCTGCTCAGCAACGATGGTGTTCAAAATAGTCATCGGGTTAGCGGAATTTGCCATAGAACCTACAGCACGGAGTTCAAACTTGTTACCTGTGAAGGCAAAAGGAGAAGTACGATTACGGTCAGTATTGTCAAGCAAGATCTGCGGAACCTTAGGGATATGAGTCCATAAAGCAGGCTCTTGCTTCATTTTGCTTGTTACACGAGAAGTTTCGATTTCGTCAAGAACATCATTTAACTGAGTACCCAGAAAAATCGAGATGATTGCCGGGGGCGCCTCATTGGCTCCAAGACGGTGATCGTTACTAACCGATGCGATAGAAGCGCGAAGTAAGTCGGCATGCTCATAAACCGCTCTGATCGTGTTCACAAAGAAAGTAAGGAACATCAGGTTGTTCTTCGGAGTTTTGCCGGGAGCAAGCAGGTTCTTACCAGTATTGGTAATTAACGACCAGTTGTTGTGCTTACCTGAGCCGTTCACACCGGCGAAAGGCTTCTCATGCAGTAACACCTTGAAGTGATGGCGGCGGGCAACCTTATCCATTAAGTCCATTAACAGCTGGTTGTGATCGATCGCCAGGTTCATTTCTTCGTATAAAGGCGCACACTCAAACTGAGAAGGAGCAACCTCGTTATGACGGGTTTTCAAAGGAATGCCCAGTTTTAACGATTCCGTTTCAAAGTCCTGCATGAAAGCAAGTACACGCTCAGGAATAGATCCGAAATAATGATCTTCCAACTGCTGATTTTTAGCAGACATGTGACCGAATAAAGCTCTTCCTGTAGTATATAAGTCCGGACGTGCATTAAACAACGAAAGGTCAACAAGGAAGTATTCCTGCTCAATACCCAAAGAAACAGAAACCTTCTCGATACCCTTGTCGAAGTATTGAGCAACAGATACAGCGGCCCTGTCAAGAGCAGAAATCGCCTTTAATAAAGGAGCCTTATAATCTAATGACTCACCTGTATAGGAGATGAAAACCGTTGGAATACAAAGCGTCTTCCCCATGATGAAAGCAGGAGAAGAAGGATCCCAGGCGGTATAGCCTCTTGCTTCGAAAGTAGTACGGATGCCACCGTTAGGAAAGCTGGAAGCATCAGGTTCCTGCTGAGCTAAGGCCTCACCAGAAAATTTCTCGATGCCAAAGCCGTCACCGGTTGGTTCAAAGAAAGAATCATGTTTTTCAGCCGTAGTTCCAGTCAGCGGTTGAAACCAATGCGTATAGTGTGTAACACCAACGCTCATTGCCCAGGCTTTCATTGCAGATGCAACTTGTTCTGCAACCTCACGGTCAATTCTTTCCCCGTTAATGATGGAGTTATCAACGCTTGCAAAGGCATCTTTAGAAAGATACTCTTTCATTTTACGTTTGTCAAAAACGAGAGAAGCGAAGTAATCTGAAATTTTGGGGGACGGTGAAGTGACCTCAGGAACAGTCCTGGTTAGAACGGCATTTAATGCCTGGAATCTAAGACTTGACATGATTTAATGTTGTTTTTTAAAAATATTTAAATAAAATATTCGTGTTGGGCTCAAATATTTATATAATCTAGCTAAAAAGCTAATAAAATTTCAAATTAATGATGTTGTATGACAAAAGGTGGGGCTGAACGACTAGTTTGTGATCTAAACAATAGTTGATGTCTGAATCGGTTCGAAATAGACATTAATAGGTACAAAAGCTATTGTAAGCAAGAATTTGGTATGAAAATGCAGCGTTGCCTGTGACTAATATGGATTTTATAGAAATTCTTACATTTGGAGATCTGTCCCGTGCGGGCAAGTTTACCAGAATAGATGAAGAACATCTTTCGTTTTAAACAGTTTAGTGTCGACCAATCCGGTTGCGGCATGAAAATAAACACAGACGGAGTATTATTGGGAGCCTTAGCCGGAGGATCCGACCCGGAAAGGATTCTCGATATCGGAGCGGGGACGGGAGTTATTTCGCTCATGCTGGCCCAGCGCTTCCCGCATGCCAGAGTCGACGCTGTTGAAGTAGATCCCTCCGCAGCAGAGGCAGCGCGGGCGAATTTCGCGGTATCGCCTTTCGCCGGTTGGCTACAGCTTATAGACAGTTCCTTCCAGGACTATGGCAAGCAGCTGGATTCGATAGTGTACGACTTAATTGTTAGTAACCCGCCTTTCTTTCTGAACTCTTTAAAAAATCCTGACCATCAAAAGAAGCTGGCCAGGCATGCTGAAGAAGGGTTCTTTGGTGAGCTGGTTCAGTTCGTAGAACAGTATCTTAGTCGGGAAGGAGAACTTTGGCTTATTCTACCAACAGAGGCGGCGCTCCAAACGCAGGACTTAGCTGGCAGGGCAGGATTATATCTAACAAAGTGTATTGAAGTGAAATCCTTCGCAGATGATTTGCCGCACCGGGAGGTTCTCGTTTTTTCGAGGAAACAGGAAAAAAAAGATACAGCTTCACTGATTATTTATGAAGCTCCAAAAATATATACAGAAGCATACAAAAACGTGCTTCGTGACTTCTTAATCATTTTTTAGATACATTATATGAAACGGATCGGACTACTTTCTGATACCCACGGGTTTCTGGATGATGCGGTTTTTAAACATTTCGATCAGTGTGACGAAATCTGGCATGCGGGGGATTTTGGCAATATCGAGCTGGCCGATAAGTTGGCTGCATTTAAGCCACTTCGTGGTGTTTACGGGAATATCGATGGCAAGGATGTACGGATTTGTCATCCTCTGGATCTGCGCTTCATGTGCGAAGGTGTGGATGTGTGGATGACGCACATTGGTGGATATCCGGGAAAATATGACGCAAGAATCCGCACAGAATTATACATTAACCCTCCCAAACTTTTCATCTGCGGACACTCACATATCCTAAAAGTTATCTTTGATAAAAAAATCGGTACTTTACACTTAAATCCCGGTGCAGCGGGAAAACAAGGATGGCATAAAGTGCGTTCTATGTTAAGATTCAGCGTTTCTGAAGAAAATATTCATAACTTAGAGATCATTGAATTAGGAAATAGATAATGTATAAAATACACTAAGTATGTCGGTAGTTAAAACGTTAGGCCAGTTTATTATTGAAAAACAAAAAGACTTTCCCTATGCAAAGGGTGAGCTATCCCGTCTGTTAAGGGATATTGGTATCGCCTCAAAAATTGTGAATCGTGAGGTAAATAAAGCGGGTCTGGTAGACATCCTTGGTGAAGTAGGAACTCAGAACAGCCACGGCGAGTCGCAGAAAAAGCTTGATGTATTTGCAAATGAGCAATTTATATCTGCTCTTACTGTAGGTGGGGAGTGCTGTATTGTTGTGTCTGAGGAAAATGATGAACCTATTTACATTAATTCAGAAGTATCTCCGAACGCGAGGTACATTGTTGCTATCGACCCTTTAGACGGCTCATCCAACATCGACGTCAATGTTTCTGTAGGAACCATTTTTTCCATTTACCGCAGGTTATCTACTGAAGGACCGGCGCAGTTAAAAGATGCCCTTCAAAATGGTACAGAGCAGGTTGCTGCCGGCTATGTGGTGTACGGATCTTCAACGATGCTGGTTTACACGACAGGTAAGGGTGTTAATGGCTTTACTCTTGATCCGTCTATCGGTGAGTTTTGTCTATCGCATCCGGATATGTGCATGCCGAAAGACGGCTATATCTACTCCTTGAACGAAGGGAACTATGTTCATTTTCCACAAGGGGTGAAGAAGTATCTGAAATATTGCCAGGAAGAGGAAGCTGAGACGAATCGGCCATATTCTTCTCGTTATATTGGTTCGATGGTTGCTGATTTGCACCGTAATTTGCTGAAGGGCGGTATATTTATCTATCCGAGTACGGCAAGTGCTCCAAACGGAAAGTTACGTTTGGTATATGAGTGCAATCCGATGGCTTTCATCATCGAGCAGGCCGGAGGAAGGGCTACTAATGGTTTCAAGCGAATCCTGGATACAGAAGTGGAATCTCTTCATCAACGGTCTCCTATTTTTCTGGGCTCAGAGAATATGGTGCGTAAAGTGGAAGAGTTCATGCGGGAATATTGCCCTGAACTCGCCCCAAAAGAAGTTGAGAGTTCTGAATTATAATGCCTCTGCCTCGAAAAAGGCGTCTATTAATAATTTATCTTTTTGTTGAGCCGCTGCGACCGCCAAACGGTCGCAGCGTTCGTTTTCAGGGTGTCCGGCATGGCCTTTCACCCACTGAAAGCGTACTTTATGCTGTTTGTAGATCTGCAGGAAGCGTATCCACAGGTCTTTGTTTTTTTTTCCTGCAAAACCCTTGCTCATCCAACCGAAAACCCATTTCTTTTCTACGGCATCTACAACATATTTGGAGTCTGAATAGATGACGACGTCTTGTCCGGGCTTGGTCAGGGCTTCCAGTCCCACGATTACCGCCATAAGCTCCATCCTGTTGTTGGTAGTTTTCCTGAAACCTGCCGACAGTTCCTTGTAGTGGGGACCTGATCTGAGCACCACACCGTATCCTCCCGGACCAGGGTTACCACTTGAAGCACCGTCAGTAAAGATTTCGATCATTTTGCAGAGGGGTTTTAGAGCTGGCAAAAATAGCAAGATAAAGGAGAATAGTAGGGAAGGCGGGGGTGCTTAAAAATAATTGTGTTCAGAATTAGGGAGTTAATGAAATAGTAAATTTAAAATTTGCAGAATGTAATATTTGAGTTATTTTTGCAGCATAATAAAGCACGGTGGTTTTAGCTCAGTCGGTTAGAGCGCCTGATTGTGGTTCAGGAGGTCGTGGGTTCGAGCCCCATATTCCACCCGGTTTTTAAAGCAGTTCTGAAGAAGAGCTGCTTTTTTTGTTTAAGATGTTTGATTTATTGGGGAAATCCTCTAGATAGCAGGTTATAGAATCAACGAAGTTATTTTTGTAGATTTATGATGATGAATGGCAAAAAACTTTACATTATCGCTGGTTGCAATGGTGCAGGAAAAACAACTGCATCGTTCACTATTTTACCAGATATTTTGGACTGTAAAGAGTTTGTCAATGCAGATGAAATTGCAAAGGGCTTATCTCCTTTTCAACCTGAAAAAGTGTCATTCGGAGCAGGTCGAATAATGCTAAACCGAATCGATGAATTGCTCTCCGAAAATGAAAATTTTGCATTCGAGACAACCTTAGCAACAAGAAGTTATAAAAGCAAAATCGAAGAAGCCAAAAAATACGGATATCAAGTAACATTGTTATTTTTTTGGCTTGAAAACATTGAATTGGCTCAAGAACGTGTTAAAATAAGGGTGTCAGAAGGGGGACATAATATTGAACCGGAAGTAATCAAAAGAAGATATAGTAAGGGCATTAAAAACTTATTTGATATCTATCTTCCAATTGTCGACGGCGCCTTAATTTTTGATAATTCGCAAGGGAAACACGAACTTTTAGCTGATAAACAAATTGATGGTTTATTGAATGTTATAAATCAAGAAAAATTCAACCACCTAAAAAATTGCTATGACCACCAAAGAACTACAAATTGAGGAGAAAAATAAGATCCTTAAAGGACTTGAAAAGGTTTATGAGAAACTGATTGAATTTAAGAAAGCGAAAAACAGTGTGCTCGTCGTGATTCAAGACGGTAAAATCGTAAAGATAAAACCTGAATAAATATGAGCTTATAATTCCGCCTTGCTACAGCATCAAATATCTTAATCGGTTTATGTTTTGTGCTACTTTCAATTTCGGGGGTAAACAGTTAATATAAACAGGTATGTTTTCCACTCCGGATTTTGCAGAAAGCCAAAAAGGAAGTTTTTCTTTTAGGCCTACGCCACTGTCTGTCGCAGTCTAGCCATAGCTTTGCTTAACAATGATCGGAGTGTCCGCTCATTTAAACGATTTAATTATGGCAATAGCAAATGTTCAAACAGAAGGGTCATGGATCAGAGTCTATGACGAAAGAAGCAAAAGAATCTCTCAGATGTCGGCATTCAATATTGAGTTGGCCGCTGTCGGCGGAGACTTCTTTGTCACCTTGGAGGGAAGCTGGTTACGAACTTATGACGAAAATTGTAAGAGGATTGCCCAGATGTCTTTGTCGGGAGTACAAATTAGAAATGCTGCTGGCCAAACTTTTACCACCCGGGAAGGTAACAGGAGGCCGAGAAAAAGTCTGATTTTAGGCACAAGTATGAAATTGGAACAAATATCGAGAGGTTAATTCGAGAGAAGTTATCAATTGAATTACTCGATAGGGTGACGTTTATAAACGATGATACATTAAAATCATCTGATATTCAAGGAGGCCAAGACATCATAGTGCAGCTAGATGGAAATCCGATCTATTTCATTGAAGTGAAATCCAGATGGAACTCTGAAAGTTCTATGTCCATGAGTAAGTTGCAGCTACAAAGAGCAGTTGAAGAAACTAAGAGATATGCGTTATGCGCAGTGGATGTTTCGCGGTATACGGGCTCGAATGATAGGTACAAACTATCAATTGGGGAAGTCTTGCCGCTTACAAAATTCGTAAAAGAAATAGGTTTAAGTATTAAGCCTTTGATCGAGTCAAATTTAGTTGCAGAGAAAAAACAAAGTGAATCAATCCATCTCATTGATTATAGGGGTATAATACCGCAGGAAATAGTGCAGTCAGGGGATGATTTTTCCGAGTTTGTTGATTCGCTTGCGAAAGTGATAAATTCTATATCTATCGATTATTATGCTTAGCCCTACCAACGAACAAGCCCTCGAATCCTCTATAGAAAAGCGACTGACAGGCACTTGTCTTGAGGATCTGAATAAACTACCAGGCAAAGGCAGCTTCGCTGACCGGATAGAATCATAGCGCTCAGGAAGCTAAAGAACCATGTTGTTATTTACTATTTCAAACAGTTGTTCTTTAATAAAATCTTTAAATTCTTCTTCAGAATTGTTGTCTATATTAGCGTTTTTCATGTAAAGCTATTGTTTTTTGATAGCTCCACTTATGCCATCAATATATTCTCTGACGCCTGCAGGTAGCTTATCAAATTCGGATTTCGCATTTTGATCGATCTTGCATATATCATGGATTAACATTGCTGTAAGGTAGATGGCGATTCTGGTAATCGGTTCCGTATAGTCTTCTGACATCGGTTTGCTTCTGGTCTGCTCGAAATGTTCTACGGCCAGATAATTGGTGTGGGTATGGATGGATGTATATCTGTACATATTCATAAATCCTCTGGTTTTACAGGTGTGCCTGACAAGATCTGTGATTTTTAGTGGTGTTATTTTATTCGCTAGAATTAAAAATCTCCAGGAATACCTGCGTTTATCCGGCTTGTATATCTTTTCCAGTTCTTTAGGGTCTAGATTTTTGTGAAATTCGCAATTTTCAAATTCCTTTATGGTGGTTGCGAGGAGCTGCTCGTCTCTTTTAAGAATCGTATCTGCACCATCAAAGTCATCTCCTCCAATATCCATTTTCTGCTTATCAACTAGCCCGTCTATTTTCCATAACAGGAACCGGAACTTTTGTTCTTCATAGGTTTGAGGCTCAACAAACAAATGGTTGAATGTCGCATAGTTTTCCATCAATATCCTGAACAACGCATTAACGGTAAAAAGATCATAACCACGTTGGGGAAGCTCTTTTGTCGATTGTTTTGTTTCTATGATCCCTTTTGATAAATGGAAAAAGGATGAGGAGTGGATGGCGAATTTATCAATGATCAGATTGGAATAATTCAGAAACCCTTCCAGTTTGGTTTCTGTACGCCCTTTGTAAACGGACATCATTGGGCCTAAGAGCAGGTATTCATAAAAATCTAGCAGGTTTTCTTCGAGCGGGTGGTTCATGTAATAATTTTTGATATACCGATTTCAGGTAAAGTTATTATTTCCAGCGTGGTATATTGCTACACATTTAACATGGCTCCTAAAAACTCAAATTTGAGAGCCGGCCGTTTTTTTAAATAACTAGAGCATGTCTATGAGTTAAAAAACTAATGAATAATTTTCTGGACCTTTATATATAATAAACCAACCATATGTCAGCAATTGCCGCACTCAAAGGATACCGTACACAATTTTTATACTCATTGTATTTTATACTTTCCAATCAAAATAACTCGTACAGCTATAGATTGGAGGGTGAAGAAGATTTAGATATATTGGATGAACATGGAAATATGCTGTTAGCGATTCAGGTTAAAAATCTTTCCAAAACATTGACTTTATCGGACTTACTTGCTGAAAATAAAACCTCATTTCTAAAGCGTTTTGTAAATATCTATCCCAAAAGTACTCCTGTATTAGTTTCATTTGGTGAAATTAGTGAAGACATTAAAAAATGGAAAGATACCATTGGAAGCGTAAATTCTAAGGAGAAGATCGCATTCTCAAAATATGGGATTTCTGAACCAAAAATGATTTTGATAAAAGAAAAGATCCTATTTGAAGAAGTAGAAGAAGAGGTTTTAACCGAACAGATTTTGCAATTACTCAAAACCCACAAAAGTATTGACCCGGTACCAACAGCGGAAAATCTTTTGTATTACATTCAGTATAAAGCCGAAAAACAACAGATTATAACTGCTCATGATATATTTGAAACAATCGAAAAAATGGGTGTTTATCTGTCAGAACGCATTTCCTATGCGAATCAGTACGGTATTTACATTAAACCGCTATTAAAGATTGATAGTTCAACTGTCGAAATGGAAAAGCTGAAGGAAGAATTCTATTATGGTATTAATGCCAGATATGAACACATTTATTGCGGTATTGATGTCCGACGTAGTAATTTCCTGGACAATATTGAAGAATATTTCACAAAGCTTAACATTGTTGTTTTGCATGGTGCATCAGGACAGGGAAAATCTACCCTAGCATATAGGTATGTATTTGATCGTGCTGCTCAGACGCTTATTTATGAGATTAATCTCCAAGAAGATCCCGTAAAAACCAATGAAGCCATTATTGCCATTTCAGCCTTAACAAAAGGATTGAATGTGCCTGTAGCATTCATCTTGCATGTTGCACCCAATACCATTTCGTGGTTAAAAATAGCCCGTGAGTTCTCTAATCATCCTTTGCTAAGGTTAATTGTCACAATCAGAAACGAGGACTGGTATAGGGCGCAGTCTGCGGAAATAGATTTTCTATATTCTGATCTGGAAATAGAATTGTCTGCCGCAGAAGCAGAACTGATCTTTAGCAATCTAGAAAGTAGAATGTTGATCAAAAAGTATGTTGATTTCCAGGAAGCTTGGATTGATTTAAATGAAGGTGTTCCGTTATTGGAGTTTACACATGCGATTACACAGGGAGATTCATTAAGAAACAGGCTAAGAAATCAGCTTGCCGAATTACATAGGGAAGAGAATAATAATATTGTGCTAGGACAGCTGGAATTTTTGAGGATTATCTCGTTTGCAGATTCCTTGGGGGCGAGAGTGGATGCTCAGCGAGTTAAACATTATCCTAACATCAAAGTCATCATAGAAAAGTTTGAGCAAGAATATTTAATAAAACATAGTTATGACAAAAAATCCTTGACTGGTCTGCATCCGATCCGGTCTAAACTCTTGGTTGATTTACTGTTTGATGATCTTGTAGTTTGCAAGAACGATTATGTAGTGTCTTGCTTGAAGGTGATTGAACGTGAAGATGCATTACCATTCCTATTACAATGTTTACACCTTCATATCATCGGATTCGAAAGTTTAGTTGAGGGTTTGAAACAGATAGATCAAATTTCCTGGTCTTTTTATGGGGCTGCTGCGAAGAGTCTTTTGTGGGCTGGTATCAGAAACTATATTGATCAAAATACTGTACTTCTTGACGAAATCTATGAAAAAGTTGGAGATTCGTGGTCGATCGTTACCGATATTTACCATGGTGACACACTTGATCTTGAAGAAGTCCTGGGAAGTCTTCCGATGGATAACAATGGTCTTGTTGATTATGCCAGAAATATAAAAGACAGACTGTCTCCTAAGCTGGAGGTATTTGTGCCTATAATTAAACTTTTTGATAACTTGGATTTACCACATCCTCCTAAAACTTATGCAGACTGGAGCGCATTTGCTGAAGTCATATTTTGGTTAAGTCAAACAAAAAACAAAGCAAAGAACCTTGATAATCTTGATGTGAAAGATTTTCAGATCGCATTTGAACTCCTTGAAGTAGAAAAATTATCGCAGCTAATGCTCGGTATGCATTATTACTCTAAGAAATTTAATTCAATCCGTTTAGAGCTTGCTGAAACATTCAATGAAAAGTTAAGAGAAAAATATTGTATACCGTTGCTTAAGATCGATAATGAGGTCAGTTTTGACTTTGTTATCAATATCTTGAATGATGAACTAGCGGGGGGAATCCATGATATAACTATTGAAATTATAGAAATTTTAAGAGCTGCGTATCCGGAGAAATCCAGTTTTAAATCCCAGGGCCACGGACACCGGATGAATTTAATTCCCCAATATCATGACGAAACCACTAAGCAAATTTCTGCGAAAAGTCTGCCGCTGGATTTTTGGGCAGACATCAATACTAATTTACGTCGATTAAATGATTTTTCACGCCGCCCTGAAGACTGGCACGAATTTCATCAAAGACTTGAAGAATGGGAGAACAAGACCAAGAGCATAATTCAGGCTTTTAGTAAATCGTTCCATTCTTTTAAGAAGTTAAACTCTTTTACTGAATTGGTTCCTGTAATGAATCAGATGAATTTTCAGTCAAACACGAAGCTCACCACTCCTAAGATTACTGTAGATCCTCTGGGGATTCCAATAAAGACAAAAAAACAATTAAAATCTGATAATGGTCTAGATCCTTCAGCAAAAAAGGAGGCGTTTCTGGTAGAAAAGTATAGGCCATTTTTCAAAAGTTATTCTGATTATAAAAGATCAATTGAAACGTTTATCACACAATCTGGAAAAGCCTCATATGATGTAATAAAGAAAAGATCAGACAAAGATCATAGCCTGGATGAGAATAATCTACGGCTTACTTATATCAATCTTTACGATGCAGCTGCTCAACGGGGCTCATATTATGAAGCTAAAGAAGAGTATTTCAATAAATTCACCAGAAATGCTACCTCAATTTCAGAATCGGAAATTTTTAATGTTGCGACTACATGGAAGAGCTTTTGGACGGCAATTCAGGCGAATAATCATAAGCGTGTTGTTCTAACTGAGGGCGTGTCTTCCATCAAAAACGATTTTACGGCTTCTCTGCTGAAACTGATCAGGTCAGCAAATAAAAATGGCACCGTTACCATTGAATATATAAATAACAAAACTACCGAACATCTTCCAGTTTTTTTGCTTCATGCCAAAGACCCTTTGGCAGCAATAACGGCTATCAAACTCTGTTATGACCTGATTTTTCAAAGTATCGGCCAAGCAGAATATGTAAGCTTAAAATACTTGATGCTTCAGAGATACTTCTCGAAGTTTTATTTCATCAGTGAGGTTAGCGGGTACGTTTTTGATTACAAATGGCTTGAACTTCCTCTACACCTTTTCTTAAATACAAGATTTGAAGAGTTGCCCATATATAGATTTATGCCTTATCCTATTAAAGATGAGGTTGTCAGCAGCATGAAACTCCAAAGTTGGTCATTTATTTATCCTAGAACCCAAGAGATTCAAGATCTTGCAACTGATTTTTCAAAGCTTAGTTTATACGTTGGACACCTGGTAGATCTAGTTTTTTTTGATCACAACGATGAACTCGATGAAAAGGGCCTTTCGATTATACAGAATCACTTTTCAGCCACAGGAACAAAAGTAACATCAATTTTAAATAATCTACTTGATCGGTTGGGAGAACTTGCAAAAGACTTCCCAGAGAATTACGATTTGGTTGTGGACGATGTTGAAAATGAGTATTGGAGTTTGCTTTTAAAAATTATGAAAGATATCTTACCAACCACTAGCGAAGATGGGTCAGTAAATTTCAATATGGAGGTATTAAAAGATTGGTCAGCAAGATTGCAGTCCATTACACAAGACTGGGGAATTTTCATGCTTTTATTGCAAAAGAAATACCTGGAGCAATACCTTGAACAGACTACATAATGGAGCTAAAAGCAACTTCTAATCCAAATGAAGGACTCTGTGCACTTTGTGGAAACATGGGTAAGCTCACCTTTGAACATGTTCCGCCGCAATGTGCATTTAACAACAAAATGATCTATGTGCAAAGTCACGAGCACTTAAGCGATGAAAAAAGCTTGCTCTTTGGAAAGAAAAAGAAAAGTCAGAAAGGTTTTGGAAAGCAGTCTTTGTGTGCAAGCTGCAATAATAATACGGGGAATTGGTATGTCAAGGATTTCTGTGAGTTTACTGAACAGGGATTGAAAATCCTTAAAGCAAGTCAGGCATTGCCAATTGTCAGCGGGCAATATACCATTAAACCATTCAATGTATTAAAGCAGATTTTAATGATGTTTATTTCCGCAGATACCAGTGGAGAATTAAGAAGTCATGAAGGTATTGTTGAGTATCTAATGGATAGGGAAAACGTCAATTTTCCTAAAAACATCAATATTTTTATATATTCAAATTACAGTCGGACTAAACGGATGTTAGGTTATTTGAGAGTATTTGAGCCGGGATTTAACGGCGTTTATCAATGGTCTGAAATCAATTACCAGCCATTTGGTTATTTTCTAACCTATAATAGTCCGCCGCCTAATGACATGATGGTAAATATAACTTCTTGGAAAGACTCTGCCCATAATGCAAAAAGACTGGTGAATTTAACAACGGCCTATTTGGAAGTAAGTACGCTTTTAATCGGCACTTATGACAATTATAAAGGTTAAACTTAAAAGCTATCCTTTTCCATTACATGAATTTAAATTTCCGCCATATCTGGAAAATTCTGAACAACTACCAGGTCATCATCAAATTTATAACCCCGCTCAAAAAGACAGTTCCATGTTTCTCCTTCTTTATCCAAATAGATACTGGTAAAAAAGCGAAAGTCAAATCCCATTGATGCCAGTTCTTTTTTTGGGAAGAAATGTAACTTCATTAGATTCTAGCGGTTCCCTATGCAGCGCTTTCAGGATTCATAATTCCGTTTGATGATCTTAAGTATCTCAGGGGAATTTGGAACAGACGTTGAGAAAAATCAAAGATTTAGGCCGTTTTTCCAATCAAAGGGACAAGCTGATCGAAACCATTGATACCCTTGATGCTTTTGAGGTGAAACAACTTGACGAGGCCGAAGAAACCAATATCAACCACTTTCAGGGCTGCAAGCTGACCATTGCCGATGATGCGGGCAATACGTTCAGCACTAAAAACCCATTCATTATTGACCAGGTCTCAAAGAACATCAACAGCCTTTGCATGGACAAATTAATTGAGGTAGAGGGGCAAATTGCTTTGCACAAAAAGACCTGAAGGCATATCTAACGAAAAAATACAATGTTGACAATATTCGGTGAAGGACAGAGATTTTTTTATCAAACTTTTTGATGACGTTAATACTCTAGCTATATTAATTAGATATATAATTTAGAATGGAAAGTGTATTTAGCTTTCCATTCAGGGAGAGTACTACAAGACTCCCAGGATTTACGTCACTTGACGAAACACGCTCTTTTGGTAATAAATCTACTGCTCTGTCTTTTAATGCTAAACTAAATCTCTTTTTAGATATCCAAGGGATCACAAAAGAACAAGCCAACATTCTTATTAAATTCTCAGAAATCAGAAATAAATTTGCGCACGTGGACGGAGTTGAGACTATTTATGACTGCTTGCAGATATGCGACGCAACTCTTAAAAAGTTTTTAGAAAAAAAATATAGTTCAAAAGTTGAAGAATATAAATATGACATAGTAGGCTGTTACTAGACAGTGACGTTCCGCCTTTCAGTTCAAAATTAAATCCCTGCGCTTTTAGGCCGTACAAAACATGCATCAGCCATACCCAACTCATCCTCGAGTATACGCAATAGCTCAGGAAAATCTTTTCGATCATGCAGGTAACTAAGAGACATCCTGTTTAGCTGTGGACCAATAATGGAGTTAATATCTTTTTTGTCTTTGCATTTCCGTAATGAGACACGGAACGTTTCAGCTTTTTGATGTCCATAGTAGGAACTTTTAAAGCAACATTTTTTAATACCTCTGTTGGGTCTTCAGCAAGTGTTTCAATGTTATTCACCAGGTCAACCAACAAAAATTCTTTGGTTGCTTTACTCGGAAAGTGTGGCTTCATGCGAAAGGTGAACTTCCTGTTTCCCAGTTTGAATTCACCATGCCTTTTATGATTGTATACGGTTCTTTCGTTATACAGCTGCGTAGTGCCAACCCCTAAACTGTTATAAGAACTTCGCGAAGAAAGCAGGAATCTATCATCTTTAAGAAAGCTTCGTATTAATACCTCTTCTTCCGGTGGAGTTTTGCCAAAGGCACTTAATTTCGGGTAATAGTATAAGCCCTGAGAAAGTTTTTGAAGTGTATCTTCCTCAACCAGAGCATCAAGGTGCCGATCAACTGATTTAGACCATTTGGCTAAATCATCCCGTCGATACACCTGACCTCTTTTAAGATGCTTTTTTAATTCCTCAAGTCTGTTCATGCTTTCTTTAGTACAAAATAGTGCTAGTTATTTATAATATGTAGCTATTTTTATTAAAAATTCATGCAGATGATTGATGTATGTTTCGGTTCATGGAGAAAGCGATGACCTATGCAGGTAAATGCCAAAACTACTGCTTTAGAAAATTCCATAGATCAAGTTATGAACTTCATGAAGCTTAAGCAAACCTTATAATGCCTTATATAGAATCTTTGCATGATTAAGTTGTCATGTATAAAAAGTTAAATTATTTTTACATGATAAGAGTTTCATATATAAAAACTTTGTACGAAGAAAAAAGCCGGACTTAGAAGATTAACTGGAACCTCATGAAAAAATGCTGTTACTGGTGAAGTTATTTACACTCAACCGGATGATTATGATACAATCCTAGCATTAATGAAAAACTTAGAGGGTATATAAATGAAACTGATGTACTTTCTCCATCGAGTAAACTGGCAGTCTTTCTATGGATGAAGCTGCATCTCAAAAATAATTTATTACTGTAATAGGGGTAAACCGAGAGTTCGTTGTATTGAATAAGAACAATTCGATACGCATGAAATTTTTTAAACTGTTTTATCTGGCACTGCTGTTCCCCACCATTTTGACAACAGCCTATGCCCAAAAGAAAGTTACAATTAGTGGTTATCTAAAAGATGCTGTCAGCGGAGAAAGCCTTGCAGGTGCACTTATTATTGTCCAGGAAACCGGCATCAAGGCTTCAGCTAATAACTATGGGTTTTATTCTTTATCACTTAGTGCCGGCGATTATAAGCTGAGTTATTCTTATATGGGATATCAGCAGGATGAACGTTCTGTTTCGCTTATGAGAGATACTTCTTTAAGTGTAAGTCTTAGCCCAGCTTCAAATATGATGGATGAAGTAGTGGTAAGTTCTTCATCTAAAAAGGATAATGTAAGCAAACCTGTGAGTGTCGCTCCACTTACAATGGTTAAGGTAAAACAGCTGCCTGCTTTTTTGGGCGAGGCAGATCTGATCCGCTCGTTCCAGTTGCTTCCGGGGGTAAGTACCGTTGGAGACGGAGCATCAGGATTTAATGTAAGAGGCGGAGGGGTGGATCAAAATCTGGTTCTTATTGATGAGGCTCCGCTTTATTTTACATCCCATTTGTTTAATCTTTTTTCGGTAGCCAATCCGGATGCTATTAAGGATGCAGCGCTTTATAAAACGGAAATGCCTGCAAGATTTGGTGGCCGCCTGTCTTCAGTCCTGGATATTCGTATGAAGGATGGTAATAACCAGGACTGGAATTTTGCCGGGGGGCTCGGCCTTATTGCAAGCAGATTTACTGCTGAAGGCCCGCTGAAAAAGGACAAAAGTTCAATGATTATCAGTGCAAGGCGTTCGTATACTGATGTACTTACCAAACAGTCATCAGATCCGGCGATCAAAGATAACTCCATCTATTTTTATGATTTGAGTGCCAAGCTGAACTTCACCCTGTCAAACAAGGATCGTTTATTTATTTCCGGCTATTTTGGTAAGGATCATATTGAGGCAGCAAAGAGTTTTTTGTTACAATGGGCTAATGGTACCGGAACAGTAAGATGGAATCATATCTTTAACCCACGGTTGTTTTCTAATACCAGCGCGATGTATTCCAGTTACAAGTATCGTCTGGGTGCTTATCAGGATCCGGCGACCAGCTTCACCTGGGATGCTTCCATTATCGATTATAGTTTAAAGAATGCCTATACCTGGTATCCAAACTCGCGAAATACCATTTATTTCGGTGCTGAAGTTGGTTTACATGACTTTATGCCAGGGAGTGCCAAACCTTCAAACGATAATTCTATATTCAACTATACTAAAATGCCGGGACAGCGGGCTGCCGAATACAACTTGTACTGGGATCATGAGATTGCACTTTCTGATGTAATCTCAATGGAATACGGGTTAAGGTATTCATCATTTCAAAGTCTTGCAAAAGGAGAAACTGTCATCAGTGATTATGAGGGACCTATCGGCGAACGTAAAAAACCTATCAACCAGCGAACATTCAGTGACTGGCAATCTATAAAGTGGTACCATAATTTGCAGCCCAGAGCTTCTGTCAAGATTCAAACAGGTAAAGATGCTTCGGTAAAAGCTTCTTTTAGCAGAACTGCTCAAAATCTTCATCTGGTGTCTAACACAATTTCTTCAAGTCCTTTGGATATTTGGACACCAAGCTCATATAATGTCAAACCTGAAATTGCAGATCAGGGGTCAATAGGATATTTTAAGAACTTAAAAGATAATAAGTATGAAGCATCAGTTGAGCTCTATTACCGCAAGCTTCATAATCAGATAGATTTCATAGACGGGGCGGAAACCCTGCTTAATGAAGATCTGCCCGGAGATATGCTGTTTGGTAATGGCAGGGCTTTTGGTTCCGAGTTTTATCTTAAAAAGAACACTGGAAGATTGAATGGCTGGATAAGCTATACGCTCAGCAAAACGGAAAGAAAAATCAACGGAATCAATAATGATCTTTATTTTCCAGCTAAGTATGATAAAACACATTCGCTTGTGCTTGTTGCCGTTTATGAGTTAAAGCCACGGATCCTTCTTTCAGGGACCTATAATTTTGCATCAGGAATACCGGCAACATTACCCGACGGTCGTTTTGAGTTTGATAATTTTCCGGTTCAGTATAACTCAGGAAATTCCAGGAATAATTATCGGATTCCCTCTTATCACCGTCTCGATCTGTCGGCTACTTTTAAAAAGAAACCGATTCCCGGAAGGAAATTTACCAGTGAATGGGTTGTTTCCATGTTCAATGCACTGAATCGCCGGAATGCCTTCTCTCTATATCTTCGCCAGAATGAAAACCATCCTACCGAGCTTGAGACAGTCCGCTTTTCTATGTTTGGCTCCGTAATTCCGTCTGTTACCTGGAACTTTAAATTTTAATCATCATGAAACAACATAAATTAATACTGCTATTTTCATTCTTCACTTTCTTGTTTTCCGCATGTGAGGACACCGTTGATATCCAAGTGAACAAAGGCACTTCAGCACTGGTGGTTGAGGGTTGGCTTACCGATCGCCCGGAAAACCATTATGTGAGACTATATTTAACAAATACGCTTAGTAGCTCTAATGGATTTGATCCGGTAAGCAAAGCATCACTTTTATTAACTGATGATGCCGGAAACTCTGAACAACTTAAAGAGATTGGTCCCGGCCGCTATGAAATATCAACTATGAAAGGTGTGGAAGGTTATACTTATACGCTAAGGATTCAGACTTCAGACGGAAATTATGAGGTAGTATCTAAAATGCCGCGACTTTCTATGGCTCCGGATTCTCTTACTTTTAAGTACGAAGAGGAATCTGTTGTTTATGAAGAGTCCGGCTATTATCCCTATCTCCACGGTCAGGAACTGGAGGGCAAAGATGATTACATTCAGGTTAAACTCTTTAAGAATAACAAATATCTGAACAGTGCCGGTGATATTAATATATTTCCTGATGAGTTTGTTGACGGAAATTATATATCTATGGGCCTGGATATTGATAGTGCTTTTGTTCAGGGAGATACGCTAAGGGCTGAGGTTTGGTCGCTTAGTGAGAGTGCGTATAATTTCTGGACCGACATTCGTACGCAACTGCAAAATGGTGGCATTTTTGCCTCCCCACTAACGAATGCCCGTACTAACGTCAAGAAATTGGCAGCGGATTCTAAAAATGTGGTTGGTTACTTTGGCACTTCACTGGTGAGAACTGTAGAAAGAAAGGTAGAATAGCTAATTAAACATTATTATTTTTATTCCAGGATAAGTATATCTTAACACTTCGGTGTCATATCAATAACGCCCATTACCTGTTTTTACAAAATTGATTGTTGATGCCAAAAGAAAAATTCCAGACTGTATTATTGTTTAAAGAAATCCAAGACGGGAGCAAGGCTGCATTCGACGAACTTTTTTTCTTGTACTATGATAGGCTCCTGGCTTTTGCAAGACAATATATCAAACAAAGGGAAAGTGCTGAGGAGATTACGTCTGAACTATTCGTTAAAATATGGCTAAAAAGGAATGGCTTGTCAGAAGTGATCAATCCGGAGGTCTATCTGTATATTTCCATTAAAAATGCCTGTCTCAACCTGATCAGGTCTGAGAAAAAAAGAAATCTTTTATTTATAGAACTGCCCGGTGAGCAATCATTTGAAGAACCTTTGGATGTAAACGTATTGGAATTAGGCGATAAGGAACTGGAAAGATTATTGAATCTGGCGGTTGCGGCTCTTCCTGAGCAACGCAGAATCATATTTACTCTGATTAAAGAGCAGCAGCTAAAAAGTAGTGCAGTTGCTGAAATTTTGGGAATTTCTGTGCGGACTGTTGAGAGTCAGTTATATAAGGCGGTAAAAGTACTTGCGAATTCTGTAAGTGGGTATCTGGGTTATAATCCGCAAGCGAGAAAATCCAGAAAGCGAATTCTTTCAAATCTGTCGTTGTTTTTTTGATGTTGCAGTAAGTAGTTTTCTACTTATGACTGTCATTAAGGTATAAGCATTGAATGATGAAAAGAAAAAAATTCTTAGACCTGTTGTCAAAGAAACTCTCTGGGCAGATTGCTCTTGACGAGATCGAACAGCTTGATAGGGCAATTAGAGACAGTGAAGAATATAAATTTATATCAGAAAAGCTTGATGATTACTTTCAAAAAAGAGCGAATTCAGAGACAAATACCGAGCAGTTGCATAATGTCTGGAAAACAATCAGAGTTGGTGAAAACGAAGATTTCGATACTAAATTTAATTACAAACAGCCAACGAAAGGTTCTTCGGTTTTTAAAAACCTGCTAAAGGTAGCCGCAGTTCTGATTGTTTTGTTTGGTGTTGGTATGCTGGGCTATCATCTGCCAGGTAATAAGGCAGGACAGAATTCCAATTTAGTAACAACAGAAGATGGAAAGACTTTCAGAGTTCTTGATGACGGTACCAAAATCTGGTTGAACAAAAATTCCAGGCTCAGCTATAACGGAGAATTTGGCAGGCATAAACGTGAAATAGTATTGGAAGGTGAGGCATATTTTGATGTTGTTAAGAACAAGAATATTCCATTATTTATTCGAGCAGGAAATATTGATATCGAGGTAAAGGGAACGGCTTTTAATGTTAACGCCTATAAAGGTAGCCCTCAGATACGCGTAGCGCTGGTAAGGGGATTGATCCAAGTGACAGACAGGCTAGATAAGCGAAAGGTTTTATTACATCCAAATGAGAAGCTTATTTATAATAACTCTCAAAATATGGAACAGCATGAGTTCCTGGTTAAGTCTATGGAATCAGAAGCGTTATTAAATGATACCAGGTGGATAGCTGACACGCTTATTTTCAATAAAGAGAAGCTTATCGATTTAGCAGTCCGGATGGAGAAAAAATTCAACGTGAAGATAGAGATCCATAGCGAAAGGTTAAAAGGTAAGCGCTTTAGCGGAGTATTTATAGATGAGAACATACAGCAGGCGTTAGAGTCACTCAGGCTATCTTACCCACTTACGTATACGATCAATAATAGGTTAGTAGTAATTAAGGACGAGAAATGAGAAAACTTATACTGCTGATACTGATGTCGGGTCAACTGGTACTTTTTGCTCAAGAACGTAAGTTGTCATTGTATCTTAACAGACAACCGATCCATATACTGTTCAAAGAGATCCAATCGCAAAGTGGATATAATATTGTGTATAGTGATGAAGTGATTTCAGATACTATGCTGGTGTCGGTGAATGTTAGCAAACTGCCAGTTTCTAAAGTGCTGGACAGTGTGCTATCCCCGCGACGCCTTTTTCATAAATTCATCTCCGAAAATATGATTGTTATAGGAAGCAGGCTACTAAGGGAACAGGAAAGCAGAACCGCTAAAACTAATGTTTTTGGAACTGTTATAAATGCAGAGGGTATTGCCTTGCCCTTTGCTTCCATTTCATTGATGGAAGAAGGATCGTTCTTGAGTGGGGTTATTTCCAACGAACAAGGGAATTTTCAGTTTTCCCATAGCTTCAAGAGTAACAAAGACTATAAGCTGCAGATAACCTCATTGGGCTATGAAATGCTGGCCTTCAAATTTTACCCGACAGAACAGGATCTTGAGAATAAAATGCTGGGAAAATTAATATTACAGCCAAAAGCAAGGGTTTTGAAAGAGGTGAACATAACCGAAAGTCCGAAGATGATCGAAATGGATGGTGCAAACATCGTGTTCAATGTATCTAAAAGCATCAGTGCACAGGGGACTAATGCACTTGATTTACTCGGTCGTGCACCAGGAGTGACCGTGGGAAGTGATAATAACATTTCACTCAATGGCAAGGCCGGTGCAGCAATCCTGATTGACGGTAAACAGACCTATTTATCTGCCAGGGAAATTGCCGAACTATTAAAATCAATGTCTTCCTCCAGCATCAGGTCGATAGAGATCATCAATAGTCCAGGCGCAAAATATGATGCTTCCGGAACAGCGGGAATCATTAACGTGAGAACGCTGAAGTCACTCGTTCAGGGTTTCAGTGCCAGCCTGACCACGGGATTGAGCTATGGAGTATATCTTCGGAACAACCAGGATGTTTCTCTAAGTTTCAGGAAGAACAAGTTTACCCTTTATGGAAGTTATAGCCATTTTTTAGGGTATTATTCATACCTCTATGGAGCGGATCGAATTCAGGAAGGAAAGTTCTACAACAGTTTTACTGATGATATCGATAAGCGGAAGAAAATGGGATCAAGGCTTGGTGCCGATTTCGCTATCGATGAGAAACAAACCATCGGTATGCAACTGAATGGCAACTTTCTGTTTGGAGGAGGGATCACTGATACCAGAACTGAGATAGGTATTGCGCCAAGTGAGGATATAGATCAGGTGCTCACTGCTGTAAATGACTACTACCACCAACAAACCCAGCGCTATAATATAAACCTCAACTATAAATACGAAGATACACTTGGACGGATCATCAATTTTGATGCGGATTATGGAGATTTTACCAAGAGTTCAGGAAATCTCCAGTCAAACAGATATACTGCTGATGATAATACCGTGCTTAGTGATAATCTTTACCGCTCAGTGAATGGGATTGATATCGATCTGCGGGCTATAAAGTTGGATTATACCACTAATCTATGGAAGGGAAAAGTAGAGACGGGCGCCAAGTATTCGTCTGTATCCTCTCGCAATGACTCCAGATTTCTGGATGTTCAGCCTGATACAGAAATTCTGGATCCATCGAGGTCAAACAAATTTGCGTATCAAGAGCAAATTACCAGCCTATATTTCAATTATAAAAAGGATTTGGGCAAGTGGCAACTTCAGGGTGGGTTGAGAATGGAGAATTCAAACTCAACAGGCGAGCTTGATCAAATCTCCGCTGTTGCGGGAGATGAGCGATCCATCAGTAGAAACTATACTAATTTTTTCCCCTATTTTTCTTCCAGTATAAAACCTTCAGCCTCACATAGCTTTTCGCTTAGTTATTCCAGAAGAATAGACCGTCCGGCGTATCAGAATTTAAATCCTTTTATTTATTTACTAGACGAACTTTCGTATTGGCAGGGCAATCCATTTTTGAAGCCTCAACTTAGCCATCGTGCCCAGCTGCAGTATGCCTATAAAAGCGCCACTATACTTGGGCTTAGCTATACTTATACCGACAACTTCAGTGTTGAGGTAACGGATACCATAAACACGACGAAGATTGTGATGGTCCCACGGAACCTTGGGGTGCAGGAGCATTTGGCATTAACACTTACCCAGACGCTTAATCCGTACAGTTGGTGGAATATTACGTTTAACGGTACATTCTTCGGACTTTTTAATGATATAGATTTTGGGGCTAATCGAAAGCTAAATCTCAGGCAGGCCGCTGGTAGACTTAGCCTGCAACAAATGTTTAAGTTGCCCTACCATATGAGCGGAGAAGTAATGGGAGTCTATAATTCCAGGCGCCTGACCGGGGCCAACCAGTTTCGAAATTCGACGAGTCAAATAGATTTAGGGCTGCAACGTAATTTAATGGAAAACAAAGCAACTTTGAGACTTGTCTTTAGCGATATTTACAAGGGAAGCAAGGCAAATTCGATACAGCGTGTTGATGGTCTTTATATCAATAACTATAGTTATTTTGAAACCAGGCAAATAAAGCTAAATTTTAGCTACCGGTTTGCCACGCAAAACTCGAGGGGGCCAAGAATCAGGAGTTCTGCACTGGAAAATGAAAATGACAGGATTAAGTAAAATACATTCTATCATACGTTGCATTGACAAAAACATTCATTGGGAGTGAGTTGTCTTTTATGATTGATATAAGTACTGATGTTATAAAAACTTACCTTAATGAAAGACCTGATCGAAGAACTAAGAACGCTATTGAATGGGGGAGGAGCCCATGTCAGTTTAAAAGAAGCCACTTCCGGTATCCCGTTCGAAATGCTTGGCGAAGCTCCTCATGGGTTGCCATATAGTATTTGGCAGCTAGTAGAGCACATTAGGATCGCGCAATGGGACATGGTGGAATTTAGCCGGGATCCCAACCATAAGTCGCCGGAATGGCCCCGAGAATACTGGCCTGTGGAGAATGCCCCTGCAGATGAAGCTAAATGGAAAAATACTTTAAAACAGATCGAGGATGATTTGAAGTCTTTCCTGACCTTGATTGAGCAAGAAGATCTATACCAGCCCATTCCCCATGGTAGTGGACAAAATATTTTACGGGAAGCGCTTCAGATCGCTGATCATAATGCATATCACACGGCAGAAATCGTTGTCGTCAGACGCCTGCTGGGCATATGGAAATCCTAAGTTTAAACCGTTAAAACTTAACGTCATGTTAAAAAACTCAAAAGCCTTCAGTTCCTTTTCAGCAAATGATCTTCAAAAAGCTAAAGAATTTTATCAAACCATGCTTGGCTTGGATGTAAAGGAAGGTTCCATGGGAACTCTGGAATTGCACATTTATGGTTCATTGCCGATTTTGATCTATCCTAAACCAAATCATGAGCCTGCAAGTTTTACTGTGCTTAATTTTCCGGTAGAAGATGTTGATGCAGCTGTTGATGAATTAATTTCAAAGGGTGTCCAGTTTGAACACTACGATTATGAAGGTCTCAAAACTGACTCAAAGGGGATTTTTCGTGATGAAGGCCCTATTATTGCCTGGTTTAAAGATCCTGCAGGTAATATCCTATCTCTGATTGAGGTAGATTATTAAATTAAAACCCTTGCTTGAAAAATACCCTTTTTAATCAAGGGGCCTTTGTGAAAATATGCAGATCTATAAACCGTATAGGCAGCTGGACGGAAGAGTGACTTACTAAGAAGATACTTTGGGAACATGAAAGGTTTGATATGTGAATATTTTGAGGATGATGCTACTGATCAATAGTTGATTATCAGGTTAATTTACTGTTTAAACTCTTTTAGAAGATTCTCAAGCTGCTTAAGAGGAACTTCGAAATTTTTCTTGTTTTCTGAATGCATGGCTGTGGCGCATGAAGCGAGCGACAAGATAAAATAATTGATGCAGCGGTCGGATGTGCATTCACCCCACCCGTAGAGTAAATTCTGAATACCATCCATGTCATAATCGCCGCACTCAAGACTACCAGAATGATTTCATATCTTTTTTTGAATTTATAAAAGCTTGCTAAAAGGTCATGATGCTGAAGTATGTACTCATTCATAGGAAGTCCTGTTGCGTGTTGATCATCAGACTTCAGGGTTGCCATGGTCTTAAATTTCTTCAAGAGCATAATCGTAAACGGAACGTAAAGCAAGACACAGAAGATGCTTGTAATAACAAGGGGAGAATCGTTGCAGTATCCGATAATTACATGACTCAGATAACTATATACAATGATCTGAAGGATAAATGAGGCCTAGAAATAGCTCATGCTAATTTTGGTCTGTTGGTAAGTCCGATTCGTCGCTTAACTGAAAAGTTGAAGGGAATTGCAACAAAAAATTGGACATTCAGTTAAGCTGCAATTTTTTGTTTAATGTCTTTCCGTACTTATCAGATGACGTGTATCCCAAGGCAGAATGTAGTCGTTACGATTATACCAAGCCTCTATATATTCAAACACCATTAGCGCTGCCTGTTGACCCTTTATAAAAGACGAAGACAGCCTATAAAGACAATGTGCATTGTATGGGAAGACCATATGTTAATCAGATATGATATTGAAGAGGGTTGGGTATGAAGATAAATTCCTAAATATTAAAATCCGTAACGCAAAATAATCTCTAAAAGGACTTACTTTTGGGGAGTAAGATCCCCGAAAATTATTACTTTTGGGGATTAGAAATTTAGGAATGATTAAGAGAACCATAGAAAAGGCGATTTCAGAAAGGCTTTTTAAAGGTAAAACTATTATTGTTACCGGACCCAGGCAAGTAGGCAAAACAACATTGCTTAAAAAAGTGTTGGGGCATAATGACTTTCTATTTCTTGATGGTGATGACCCTTTGGTGAGAACCCAATTGACAAATCCCAATACGAAAGAAATCGAATCAATAATAGGCAGTGCGAAGTTGGTATTCATTGACGAAGCCCAACGTATCGAAAATATTGGAATTACAGCCAAGATTATCCACGACCAGTTTAAGGATGTACAGCTACTTATGAGTGGGTCTTCTGCCTTTGAACTACGAAATTATACCAATGAGCCATTAACGGGCAGGAAATGGGAATATAATTTATATCCCATTTCTTATGAAGAAGTGGAAACGTCAACAAGTTACCTTGACGCCAGAAGAGATCTGGAGAACCGTTTGATTTATGGCTTTTATCCTGATGTGATCAACAATCCCGGAGATGAACGAGATATTTTGAACGAGATTACTCAGAGTTATCTGTTTAAAGATATTTTAGCTTACGGGAATATTAAGAAACCAGACGTGTTGGAAAAAATTCTTCGAGCATTGGCTTTTCAGGTAGGCAGTGAGGTAAGTTATAACGAAATAGCCCAATTAACCGGAGTAGATAAAAAAACGGTTTCAAATTATATCCATTTATTGACGTTGTCATATATTGTATACCCATTGACTTCATTCAGCAGAAATCTTCGCAATGAAATCAAGACTAATCAAAAGATCTATTTCTACGATAATGGCGTTCGAAATGCGTTGATCCAGAATTTCAATCCGATTGAATTGAGAAATGATGTTGGCGCGCTATGGGAGAATTTCCTGATCACCGAGCGATTAAAAAGAAATAATTATCACCGTGTGTTTACCAACCGATATTTCTGGCGTACCAAACAACAACAGGAAGTCGATTATGTAGAGGAAAAAGATGGCGTAATCCACGGTTTTGAGTTCAAGTGGAACCCGAAAGCCAAGGTAAATATTCCCGAAAATTTTACCAAAACTTACGATGCTAGGGTAACTATCATAACGAATGAAAATTTCAGGGATTTTATAGGGATCTGGGGATAAATTCGGGTCTGAACTGGAAAGTTACTGGCTAAGCGGTAGGGAAGTGGTCCGGTTATTTTATCTGGACATTCCTTTTTTATGCCTGAAATATATATCGGACGGAGCTGATAATAATGCAGCTGAAGACTGGAATGTTCAGGTTCACAAAGCGGCGGCCGCGTATGGAGACATCTTGAAATTGAGGCGTCCAAGTGACGTTTATCTATAGATACCCGGGCTGCTTTAATCAGGTAGAAAGTCTTATGTGAAGTGCTTTAAATCGCTGACTATGATGCCAGTCACCTTCTCTATTTAGGCTGAATACTAAGATTAAACGCCTAAACAAAAAGCAATTGTTCCTGTTTCTATCATATGGAAAACTACGCAATTTCAGTTCGTTATGGCGAGAACATCCACGATTTTGAAATCGGTGAATATCTGCATCATAACGAACGATGCAAATACCGGATTTATGAAAACGGTGCTTATGTTGCCAGCTTTGAACCGGATGCGCAGAACTATTTGCATATCTGTCAGAATGTGTCCGGTCTGGATGAGGATCTGCTGTACCGGTTGGCCGAGCAGATTGAGGTCTTAATCCCACATTTCAGAGGTACTGAGTTCGACGACAATGCTCTTGAGAATAAAGATTTATTATGAATATTCACAGCTACGCCAGACGCTTCATTATTTTAGCCTCGGCTTCACTTGTATTGATGTCTTGTTCAAGAAAGAAGGAAAATGTGCAGGATCCTTCAACGCCGACCGGCGCAACCTCGCCGGTTGAAACCAATCCACCCAATACCAACTACAAGCCTGCTTTCGCGGGACAAACGCAGGTGAACGGTGTGAAAACGAGCGTTGCCTATAAAGCGACGATTGTTACGTCATCCCTGTCAAGTCCCTGGGGAATCGTTTCTTTGCCCGATGGCCGACTTCTAATAACTGAGAAAAGCGGCCGGATGCGTATTGTTACTGCTAAGGGTGATATAGGTGAAGCAATTGCCGGCATACCGCAAGTAAACGCTTCAGGACAGGGCGGATTATTGGGCTTATGTCTTGATCCTGGTTTCGCTAGTAACCGGATGGTATATTGGTCATTCTCTGAGCCTGGTAATCTTACTGCGATTGCGAAGGGAAGGTTAGCAGACAATGAACGTGCGCTTGAAGGTGTGACTGTTATATACCGTGCTACACCAGCATATTCGGGAGCTAACCATTATGGGGGAAGGGTGATCTTTGACCGAAACGGAAATCTTTTGGCGAGTACAGGTGAACGGTCAGACCTGGAAACCAGGGCGCAATCACAATCTGTCAGTTCAGGTTTGGGTAAGATAGTAAGGATCAATAAGGACGGACAGTCTGTTGCCGGTAATCCATTCATCGGGCAAGCCGGGGCCCGGTCAGAATTGTATTCTATCGGTCACAGAAATCCTCAGGGATTAGCTCTTCATCCTGTGACCGGTGACTTGTGGGAAAGTGAACATGGTCCGAAAGGAGGGGATGAGATAAACAGGATACAACCAGGTGCCAATTATGGATGGCCTGTTATTACATATGGCATTGAGTATAGTGGAGAGCGTGTGGGTGAAGGTATCCAGCAAAAGGAGGGACTTGTGCAACCGGTGTATTACTGGGACCCGGTAGTGTCGCCCAGTGGAATGACATTTTACAGCAGCGATCACATTCGGGAATGGCAAAATAATCTATTTATAGGCGCTTTAAGTGGAATGCATATCGTCCGTTTGGTAATTGAAGACAATAAGGTTACAGGTGAAGAGCGGTTGCTGGCAGGTGAGAATCAAAGATTCCGCGATATTACACAAGGAATCGACGGAGCGTTGTACACCATTACTGATCAAGGCAGGTTATATAAGATAGACCGCGAATAGTTAAACAGTAAGCTATATTAGTTGAATCAATAGCCATTTGTAAAGAGCATTTCTGTAATTGCATCAGTTAATTTTGGTTGACTGAGTAATTAAGAAATGACCTGTAGATATTCGCTTAAAGTTTCAATTATATTTTTTGTTACAGCTTTTAGTCTTAGGATTGGTATAGCTCAAACAGGGCAGCCGTTCATCATGGACATGGTTCACCATAATCCGGGGGAAACATTAACCGAGACTGCATTCAGTGATCCTGAGTATCTTAAAACTCATGGCTATAATGGCATTGTTGTGAATGACTTTACGTTTGCACATGCTGCTTTAACTTTTGACAGCCTCAATCGTGATATCTTTCCGGAAGGAAGCAAAGAAAGGGCTTGGGTAATATCCGCAGCTGAGCGAGTTAGAAAGAATATATCCATGGCGAAGAAAGCCGGGCTGAAGGTATATTACTTCACAGATATTGTTGTTTTGCCGAAAAGGTTGGTGGAGATCTACCGTGATGAGATTGTTGATATGAACGGTAAAATAACGTTTGACCGGTCTAAAACGGTTGAAATACACCGGATCATGCTCGCCGAGCTATTTGAAAAATTTCCGGATTTAGACGGGTTGGTGATTCGCACAGGTGAGACCTATCTTAATAATGTTCCTTACCATACAGGTAATAATCCAATTACGAATGGTGTTGAAAGTCATATTCGTCTGATTAACTTTCTAAGAGATGAGGTAGCCGTTAAGCGCAACAAAAAAGTGTTTTACCGTACCTGGCTATCTGCAGGTATGCATGAAAAGCCTGAGGTTTATCTATCCGTAACGAATCAAATTACTCCTCATCAAAATCTGATTTTTTCGATAAAACACACTAAAGGAGATTTTCATCGGACGTTCGATTTTAATCCTACGCTTACGCTGGGCCAGCATCCTCAGATTGTTGAGATTCAATGTCAACGTGAATACGAAGGAAAAGGTGCCTACCCGAACTATATTGCGGAAGGTGTAATAAACGGATTTGAGGAATTTAATTCCAACACACCTCAATCGGGATACAAGGGACTCGCAGATATTAGAAATCATCCCAATATGAAAGGTGTTTGGACCTGGAGCCGGGGTGGTGGCTGGGTAGGCCCCTTTATTACAAACGAGTTCTGGCCACGCTTGAATGCCTTCGTTATCAGCCGGTGGATGAATAGTCAGAATGTTTCTGAGGAACAGATTTTTGAACAGTTTATGGTAGAGAATGGCGTGGCTCCAGGAAGCAGGAGGATGTTCAGAGAGCTCTGTCTCTTATCAGCTAAGGCAGTTCTAAGAGGACACAACAGTGCCACCCTGGATTGGAACAGCCGGTGGGTATGGTGGATGAGGGATGAATTTCTTAGCGGTACAGATGGCCCGATCCTGAAGTCAGCTTTTGAGAAGTTGTATGCCAGCTCTTTACTTGACGAAGCGGTGGAGGAAAAATACCAGGCAGTAAGGCTCTGGGCGAAAATCGAAGCGCTAAGTCTGAAGATTAAGATCCGCTCGAAAGAAGATGAGAAATACCTCCGTACCTCGTCGCGATACGGGCATTTATTGCATGAAATTATTGCTGAAGGATGGAATGTGATGGCTCTCGGTTATGTGGGCGATAAAACGGGTAAGTATGATATCGACAAAATAAAAAGTTCCATAGACAGGTATGACAGGGCCTGGGAATCATACCGGAACTTGAAAAGTTCTGACCCGTCTGCAGCAACCCTGTATCGGCCATACCAGTTTATCTTCAGAGCAAGCGGTTATCATTCAACAGCGGGACTGGATGCATCTGTGAACAAATACCGTCAGATTAATCTAGACTAACAGCGTTATGAGATCAATAATAAATAAATTTTCACTCACCTTGTTTTTATCAGCCACGGTTTTGCAGGCAAATAGTCAGACAATGGACGAAATGTGGGACAGCAGATCATCGGATCAGGAACACCCTCAGATAGGCTGGTTCAAGGATGCGAAGTTCGGAATGTTCATCCATTGGGGTTTGTACTCGAAAATTGCGGGTGAATGGAAGGGTAAACGCTATTACGGTAGTGGGGAGTGGATTATGAACCAGGCGAGAATCCCCGTTGCGGAATACAGGAAGGAAGCGGCGACATTCAATCCGGTGAACTTCAATGCCGACAAATGGGCCCAGCTCGCTCAGGACGCAGGGATCAAATATATGGTGATCACAGCTAAACATCACGAAGGCTTTTCCATGTTTGATTCTAAAGTGACCGACTTTGACATTGTTGATGCTACGCCTTTCAAGATGGACCCGATGAAGGATCTGGCTCAGGCTACGCGCAAGAGGGGAATCCAGTTTGGGTTTTACTATTCGCAGTTTCAGGATTGGTACGAACCCAACGGGGGAAAGAATACATGGGACTTCGATGAAAGTAAAAAGGACTATCAGAAGTATTATAATGAAAAGGCTATTCCGCAGCTAAAGGAGCTGATGACGAATTACGGGCCACTGGGAATTGTCTGGTTTGATACTCCCGGGGGACTTACCAAGGAACAAACCAGCGACTTTATCAGCAGCTTGAGGAAATATCAGCCCAATAGCTTGTTCAGCAGCAGAGTGGGACACGGACTGGGAGACTATCGCGATTTTGGCGACTCGGAAGTCCCGGCTACACCGATCAAGGGGGCCTGGGAGTCTATTTATACGCACAACGATTCTTGGGGGTATATCAACCACGACATGAACTTTAAAGCACCTAAGGAGATTGTTCATCTGCTGGCAAATGTTGCTTCTAAGGGCGGAAACCTGATGCTGAATGTCGGACCGGATGGGTCAGGAAATATTCCCGAATATTCGGAGAAGTTTTTAAGAGCAACCGGGAAATGGTTGGATAAGAACGGAGAGAGTATTTATGGGTCGACATTTGGTCTGATACCGGCGCAGCCCTGGGGCGTGTCGACTTCCAAGCCGGGGAAACAATATTTACATGTTCTGAACAGACCTTTAAACGGCAGGCTGGTCGTTCCTGATTTTAGCGCGACCGTCCGATCTGTGTATCTTCTGGCAGGGAAGAAGAATCTTCCTTTCCGGAAAAAAGGGACGATACTGGAAATTGATCTGCCTGCTGCAGACCCGGCTGATCTGAACACGGTTTGTGTGGTGGACTATAGCGGAGATCTGCCTGTTTACGACCTGAATACTCCGGTGACCATCTCTTCGCAGTTTAATCTGAATTATGCAGACGCCATATATGCAAATCTGCAGGGTAAGTCGCAGATCAGATCTCTGACCTACAGTCATTATTATGGCGACTGGAAACACACAACCTGTGTGACTGATATGAAAGATACTTCGGATGAGATCACCTTCCAGTTACGGGTTTTGGAGCCCGGAGATTACCATGTGATCGTGGAATATGCCTGTCCGCAGGAAAGCGCTAAACAAGAGGCGCTGTTGAGTATTAATGGCCGTCAGTATCCTTTTCGCACCTTACGCAGTTCAGAGTTTGTAAAGAGCTCACCACTGATGTTTATCAAGCATACTGTGGCAACGACGGCTTTCCTGAATGCGGGTGTGTACCCTCTTGCAATTCGTCCGATGCAAAACGGACAGGAGCTATTTAAGCTGAAGTCTATTATTCTCGAACCGGTAAGATAGTTATATGTTCAAGTCATTTTGTTTAGTCGCGGGTCTGAGCCTAAGTGTATTACATACAGGTGCTATGGCCCGGCATACTGTGTCGCCTCAGGTTGATTCAGTGGTTCGCAATGGCGTGAAGTCTGAACCGCTTTCATCAGATCCTTTTATTAAAAGATATGGCAGCCTGAATAATTTCTATTACCGTCTTCGGCACAAGAAAGAAATTACGGTCGCGTTCCTGGGTGGTTCGATCACGAAGAATCCGGGTTGGCGCGATAAGGTAGGGGAATATCTGCAGGTGAACTATCCCCATATCCACTTTACCTTCCTGAATGCGGGGATACCATCGCTGGGGAGTGTGCCTCATGCCTATAGGTTCAGCAAGGATGTGCTTGCGCATGGACGGGCAGATCTGCTGTTTGTGGAGGCTGCTGTAAATGACCGGGGGAACGGAACTTCAGAGGTGCAACAGCGCAGAGCGCTGGAAGGCATTGTGAGAAAGGCCTTGTCGGTTGACCAGCGTACCGACATTATTCTGATGGCTTTTGCTGATGAGTTAAAGACTGCCGACTATAACGCCGGAAAAGTACCTGTTGAGGTGCGGGTTCATGATGAGGTTTCCGCTAAATATAAGCTTTCTTTTATCAACCTGGCCGAAGAGGTTACCCGAAGGATAGCAAATAACGAGTTTACCTGGGCTGGCGACTTTAAAAATCTTCATCCTTCACCTTTTGGGCAGGAGGTGTATTCCAAATCGATCTCCAGGCTCCTGGATCTGGAAAAAGCATCGTCTGGTGCTTCTAAAAGTCTGAAGAAACATGATGTGCCGCCGGCTATGGATCCGTTCAGCTATGAACGCGCCCAGTATGAGCGATTGTCTCTGGCACAAGCTCTTAAAGGATTCCGTCTGGATACGCTTTGGAAGCCTGCGGATGGGACCCGTACAAGAGCCGGATTTTCGAACAGGCCGGTGCTGTTGGGGGAGGCTCCCGGTGATGAGCTGAAGCTTTCCTTTGATGGGAACGCGACTGGTATTGCAGTGAACGCAGGACCCGATGCCGGTATCATTGAATATAGCATAGACGGGGGGACCTTACAGGAGGCTGATCTTTTTACTCCCTGGAGTAAGTCGCTTCATCTGCCCTGGTATCTGGTATTGGGTGATGGCTTGTCCGCATCGAAACATACACTGATGATCCGTGTAAAGGAGGCGAAGAACCCGAAGTCTAAGGGCCATGCCTGCCGCATTGTCCATTTCCTCCTGAATAAATCCATCGAATAAGTACATGCTTATTCAGGCTTATCAGGTAGAGTTGAATGCCAATTGGCAGGATGAAGGAGTGTGGACAGGTTGATATCTTAGGCATTCAGACAAATCAATCCAGTATGGTAAATCCTCTGTTCCGTGGTTTATTTCTTTCGCTGGCAGTGACCACTAGTCAGCTGCAGGCGCAACCAGCTTATGAAAGCCGGAATTCGGCAATTCTTGTTCAAGCCCCCGCTAAGCTGCCCACATCGATGGTTCCAGCGGCTGCGGTAGCCGGGAATGGTGATATAGGCGTAACGTTTGGGGGTAATCCAGACCATTTACGATTCTACCTTGGTAAGAACGACTTCTGGCGTGCGCACCCTGTTTATCCCGGCGGCGGCATTGCATTTCCCGGTGGCTTCGATATCATGATCAAAGACCTGGCTGGGGCTAGCTATCATGCGGAGCAACAAATCGGGAAGGCGCGTATAGCCGCTGATTTTAAAGCAGCTAATCTGCGAGTTCAGGTGAATACCTGGGTGTCGGCCACTAGTAATAACGTATTTGTGGAGCTGAAGGCGAATAGATCTTGTGATCTGAAGTTCAACCTGTGGGCTCCTGAGGGAAACGGCTCGGTGGTGTCGAAGGGTCTGGAAAAAGGAATCTATTGGACGACGCGTTCGTTCGAGAATACGCCCTTGCTTGAATGGCCATCGCACTTGATGATGGCTTTGAAAGTGTTGAATGCTTCGGCTTCTGAAAGTCAGCATATCAGGCTTGAAGCCCGTAAAAAAGTCACCTTCGTGATCAGTATGTTCACGAACCATGATACGCAGGACTGGAAGAAGCATACTATTCAAAATGCGTTGACAATCAATAGAAATAAGGCGCAGGGGCTGGAGAAAAAGCACCGGGAATGGTGGTCGGCTTTTTGGAAACGGTCGGAGGTTCAAATACCAGACAAGTCACTTGAAAAGTACTACTACACCTCGCAATATCTTTTAGCCTGCAGTTCCAGGAAAAATAAATTCGCTCCGGGGATATGGGGCCCCTTCATTACCCAGGACTCTTCTGCATGGGGTGGAGACTATCATCTTAACTACAATTATCAGGCGCCGTATTGGGCCGCTTATTCATCCAACCAGATAGATCTTACTGATAATTTTGATCAGCCGCTTCTTGATTATATGGAAAGGGGTAAGGAGCATGCGCGTGAATTGCTTGGGCAGAACGGAATTTATTATCCGGTAGGTCTTGGTCCGAAAGGTTTAGCAACCACGAGATGGCCACTTACGCCGGAGGGGATGCTGAAGCGATATGGCACCACTGAGAATACGATAGACGGAGGCTATAAATTCCTGGGTCAGAAGATCAATGCCGTGTTTAGCGTGGGGAATATGCTGATGCGCTTTTATAGTACTTATGATACGGATTATGCTAAACGCGTGTACCCCTATATGCAGCAATGCGCTATCTTTTGGGAAGAGTACCTGAAGTTTGAAAACGGGAGATATGTGGTCTACATGGACCACTTTAATGAGGTGATGCCTAATCTGAAGAACCGGGGTATCTGGAGGAACCGTTTGGGTGACTTCAATTCAACATTATCTCTTGGTTTGGTGAAAATGCTGTTCAAGGGCATGCTGGATATGAGCGAGCACCTGCAGGTTGACGGAGACCGTCGTGTGAAGTGGAAGCACATTTATGATCATTTAAGTAAACCTCCTCTTGGGGAAATGGATGGGAGGACTGCCCTGAAGAGTGTTGAGCGGAATGCAGATTCTGATAACCCTCCGGTGGTTGGGCTTAACCGGGTTTCTATTCATGGACTGGTTCTGCCAGGTGGGGTTGCAGGACCAAAAACGGATTCTGCTTTCAATAAGATTTTATTGAGTGATGTATCGCATTGGAAAGATCACATCAGTTCCCCTGCGGAATGGGGAAATACGATTGGCAATGGAATAGAGACCTGTTTTCCCGCAGCTGTGCGGGTAGGCTATGATTCGGATGAGATCTTAGCGTATCTCAAGGAGCGAATTGCCGCGCGGTCGCACCCTAATTTCTGGATCATCCAGGGGGGCGGGGGTATTGAGACCCTTGCTGCTGTTCCTTTGACGATTAATGAAATGCTTCTTCAAAGTTACGAGGGCGTAATCCGGGTTTTTCCGAACTGGAATAAAGATAAAGACGCGAGTTTTAAAACGCTTAGAGCCTATGGGGCGTTTCTGATCAGCAGTAAGCTGGAGCAAGGGGATGTTCAATACGTTGATCTTTATAGTGAAAAGGGAAGGACCTGTACCATGGAGAACCCTTGGCGGGGTACGAAGGTCAGACTTACACGTAAAAATAAAAAAGTTGAGATTTTGGAAGGAGAAGCTTTTGTCTTCCAAACATCTGAGAATGAAAGCATGAAGCTTACGCGGATGTAAGAAAGTGGACTTTCATACGTTGCAGGATCGTTTTTTCCGGCAATGAGAATTTAAAATTATTCATTTTCGCGCCAATATCCTGACCCCTCCCTTCGAATGTGGGGATGTTAAGATAACAGACAAAATAGCCAATGCCCCCTCAATATCTGAGCTGGCAGAATGCTGATATTGGCATTAATTGTAAACTTATATCTTTTAGATGTTCATAACTAAAACAAGCGGAGTTGCTTTGTTCCTCGGCCTGGTTGCCGCCGTTCATTGTCCACTAGATTCAAATGCGCAAAATAACAAACGGTCAATCTATCATAAAGGCTGGATTGATTTTAATAAAAATGGGAAGAAAGATATATACGAAGATCCTGCTCAAGCCATAGAAAAGCGAATTGAAGACTTGTTATCTCAGATGACGGTGGATGAAAAGACTGCGCAAACTTCAACTCTTTATGGATATGGTCGTGTGCTTAAAGATGAGCTGCCAACAGTAGAGTGGAAGAATTCGATATGGAAGCACGGGATAGCGAACATAGACGAGGAGCTAAACAGTGTACCGAATAATAAGAAGGCGGCGACGTCTTATTCTTATCCGTTCAGTAAACATGTAAACGCAAAAAATACAGTGCAAAAATGGTTTATAGAAGAAACACGTCTCGGTATTCCGGTCGAGTTTACCAATGAAGGCATTCACGGATTATGTCATGAAAAGGCGACTCCGTTTTGTGCGCCAATTGGAATCGGCAGTACATGGAATAAAGAACTGGTAAATAGGGCCGGACGAATAGTTGGTCGCGAGGCGAAGGCCCTCGGATATACTAATGTATATGCCCCGATTCTGGATCCTGCACGTGATCCGCGATGGGGACGTGTGGTTGAGTGTTACGGTGAAGATCCGTTTCATATTGCGGAATTAGGAAAGCAGATGGTACTGGGTATTCAAAGTGAAAAAGTGGCGGCTACATTAAAGCACTATGCCGTTTACAGCGTACCTAAGGGTGGACGGGATGGTCATGTCCGCACTGACCCGCATGTTGCGCCGCGGGAAATGCATCAGTTATATTTGTACCCGTTCAGAAGGGTAATTCAGGAAGCCAGCCCGATGGGCGTTATGAGCAGCTATAATGATTGGGACGGAATTCCTGTAACGGGCAGTTATTACTTCCTCACGAAGCTTTTAAGACACCAATTTGGTTTTGACGGGTATGTGGTGTCCGACAGTGAGGCTGTAGAGTTTATTGCTTCCAAGCATCATGTGGCCGCGGATTTTAAGGGCGCAATTGAGCAGGCTCTGAAAGCAGGCCTCAATGTGTGGACAAACTTCCGTGATCCGCAAATTTACTTAGATCCCCTGAGAGAGCTGGTAAAAGAAGGACGCCTGCCCATGGCCGTCCTCGATCAGCGCGTAAAGGAAGTGCTGCGTGTGAAGTTTAGGTTAGGACTTTTTGACGAGCCTCTGGTTCAGGACCCTAAAAAGGCGGATCAGCAGGTGCATACAAAGGCCGATGAGGATTTTGCCCTTCAGCTGAATCGTGAGTCACTTGTGCTGCTTAAAAATAAATCGAATACTTTGCCGCTGAGCAAAGCGAATGCCATGAAGGTACTGGTTACGGGCCCGCTTGCCGACGAAGTAAGTCATACCGTGAGCAGGTATGGGCCTGGAAACAATCCATCGCTTTCTATTTATCAGGCTTTACAAGCATACAAAAGTGAGAAGGTCCAGTTTGACCATTCCAAGGGCTGTGACATCATCAATGAGGGCTGGCCGGGTACTGATCTCGTTCCGACTCCTTTAACTCATGCAGAGCAGGCAGCTATAGCGGAGGCTGTAGAGAAAGCTAAAAAATCAGATGTGATCATTGCTGTTGTTGGGGAAGATGAGAAGCGGGTAGGGGAAAGCTTAAGCAGAACAAGTCTCGATCTGCCGGGCCGTCAGCAGCACTTGCTGGAAGCCTTGCATCAGACAGGTAAACCTATTATTCTCATCCTTGTCAATGGACGTCCATTAACCATTAACTGGGCTGATCAAAATGTAAACGCTATTCTTGAAATCTGGTTCCCCGGTCCGATGGGAGCGGTAGCAGTTGCCGAATCCATATTCGGCGATTACAATCCAGGAGGTAAACTATCGATGACCTTCCCAAGATCTATCGGACAAATTGAGCTTAACTTTCCGTTCAAACCTGGTTCCCACGCTGATCAGCCTTCCAGTGGCGACAATGGATACGGAAAAACCAGAGTGAATGGTCCACTCTATCCTTTTGGTTACGGATTAAGTTATACCACTTTCAGTTATGCGAATTTAAAGGTTACACCAGAAAAACAAGGATCAGGAAGCATTTTTACCATTTCAGTTGATGTATCTAACGTCGGAGCTGTCAAAGGAGATGAAGTAGTACAATTGTATGTCAAGGACAAGCTTAGCAGTGTTGTGATATACGATACACAATTAAGAGGCTTTGAAAGAATTCACCTTGCTCCCGGTGAGACGAAAAATATTGCGTTTAAAATCAAGCCGGAAGATCTGGAGCTTCTTAATCACGAAATGAAGTCAGTGGTAGAACCCGGAGAGTTTGAAGCCTTGATTGGAAGTTCTTCAACAGACATCAGACAGCGGGAGGTTTTCCATGTAGAATAGGTCAATACAGTTGAATGTTTCGCTAATTGCCCAACATAATCACTTTTATATTTTCAGTCAATTGCAGCCATGAAAGGTTTTTACAGAATGGGTCTTTAAGTACTAAAGAGAGCCGAATAACCAAACAATTAAACCAATTAATATGAATAAAATTTGTACCCGATCTTTTTCATGTTTGATAGTAAGTAGTAAGTGGATCGCGGGGGCCACCAAGCTGCTTATACTTCTATTCGTGATGAATTCAAACGCATTTTCCCAGTCGGCCGTTTCCATTAGCGGTACCGTTACGGATATTAAAGGCGAACCACTTCCAGGCGTCAGTATACGCGTGAAAGGGAAAACGCAGGGGACCAGCACGAATACGCTGGGAAAGTACGCCCTGAAAGTTACCGAAACAGGAACTGTGCTGCAGTTTACGTACATCGGTTTCGAGACTAAGGAAGTTAACGTGGGCTCACGTACTGTCGTAAATGTATCATTGACAGAAAGCGCTAATGCTCTTCAGGAAGTGGTAGTGAGTACCGGGTACGGAGGTTCAGCAAAGAAGAGGGACCTTACCGGGCCGATCAGTACAGTGGGCGAGAAAGCGATTGCTGAGCGGCAGCCGGTAACGATATTCGACGCTTTACAAGGCCAGGCGGCGGGTGTGCAGGTGTCTAATGATAATGGAGATCCGTTTGGTCAGGGAACCATTCAGATCAGGGGAGCTTCATCCCTGAATTCGGGTAACGGACCGCTTTACGTCATCGATGGTTTGATTTCTCAGGATGCGTCGTTCGTTAATCCATCGGATATCTTGTCGTTTGAAATTTTGAAAGATGCTTCTACCGCTGCTATCTACGGTGCGCGGGGTGCGAACGGTGTTATCTTAATTACCACAAAAAGAGGTAGAGAAGGGAAACCGATGGTGCAGGTCAGCTTATCAAATGTTTTCGGTAGCTTGTCTAATAAGCTGCGCACGACTAGTGCTGATGAACTGCGTTATTTCAGAAAGATGCGCGGAGGAGGTGATGGCTTCGGCGGAAACGTCGATTCCGTTAATCCTTATCTCAATGCAGATAATGATTTTCAGGATCTGCTGTTTAGAAAAGGAAACAGGAAAGTATTGGGTGTGAACGTAAGCGGGGCCACAAAAGGTCTGAGTTATTACGGAGGTGTTACCTATACGGACGATCAGGCGATTGTTATCAATAGCTGGATGAAGCGTCTGCAGGCTAAAATCAATGTGGATTATCAGGCTACTCCTAAGCTGAAGTTATATAACAATCTGTCTTACAGTTATCAGACAGGAAACCAGATTCCGATTTCCAACAGTGCTAAACAGGTTTTTGAAAGGAACCCCTGGACGAGTTTGTACCGGCCGGACGGAAGTTTAGCAAGCTATGTAGAGTCAAAACGGAATCCTGTTGCTTTCGCCATGCTCAATGAAGATTTGGATAACGACTATACTGCCCAATTTAATACCAAAGCTGAGTATAAAGTTTTAAGCTCACTTACTTTCACAACGCTGTTTAATGCCAGACTAGATAACGAAACGAACAGATCTTTCACCCCATCCTCACTCACTAATGGAGGAACTGGTGATGCAAGGGGAAGTAATACTTTCAATAAAGACTTTTACTGGGAATTTCAGTCGTTTTTAAACTACGACAAAACTATTGCGAAAGACCACTCGATTACTGGTTTACTGGCATTCACTGCTGACCGGTTCAGGTTTGATGATTACAATATTTCGATGTTCAAGTATGTAAGCGAGGCGATCAATACATCCAATGCAGGTATGCTGGATCTCAGTGGAACGGGTACCAATGCAGGAGCTTATTCTAACGTTTCAGTATTCGGACGTTTGGGATATAACTACAAGAGTCGTTATATTTTGCAGGGAACTGTAAGAAGGGACGGATCATCGAAGTTTGGGATCAACAACAGGTGGGGAACTTTCCTGTCAGGATCCGGAGCCTGGAGGTTGTCTGACGAAGAATTTATGTCGTGGGCAAAGCCTGTTCTTACTGATGCTAAGCTTAGGTTTGGTATAGGACAAGCGGGTAATGATGCGATTGGTAACTATTCTGCATATACGCTGGTCAACTTCGGCGGCGAATATTACAACGGAAACAGTGCCGCTGCGGAGTCGTCCACTTTAGGGAACGACGCCATCAAATGGGAGACTACTACGTCTAAAAATCTGGGACTCGATGTATCTTTCCTCAAAGGAAGACTAAACCTTGTTGCCGATGTATATTCCAAAAACACCACGGACCTTCTTTATAAACAAGAGATTCCGAAAGAAACAGGAAAGTCGACAACGACGATCAACCTTGGATCTATTCAGAACAAAGGTCTTGAAATATCTTTAACCGGTACACCTATCTCAGAAAAGAACCTGGGCTGGGATGTAAGTGCTAACGTTTCTTTTCAGAGAGGAACAGTAAAGCAACTTGCTAACGGTACGCCGTTTATCAGCGGAAACATCTGGAGAATTGAAGAAGGTGGCAAGATTGGTGATATGTTTATGTGGAAAAACTTAGGTGTTTACCAGTATGACGTATCAAATGCTTACACGCCTTCAGGCGAGAGACTGACACCAGTAAACGTACAGGTTTCGGCTGATGGTTCGTCGGTAGTTGATTTTGATGGTTATACGCTGAACGGCCAGCCTTATAGCGGTGATGTTCGCAAAAAGATGAGAAACGGGATTGTGCTCGAGGGTGGAGACACGGAATGGTATGACCTGAATAACGACGGACTGATTGATGATAATGATAAAGTTATCGTAGGTAACGGATTACCTGATTACTATTTCGGTATCAGCAACAACATCCGTTATAAAGGATTCTCACTGAGCTTCCTCTTCACTGGTCAGGTGGGCAATGAGATCTATAATAAGGTCAGAAATGATCAGAACTCGGCTTCATCTACCTATACCCCTCCAATCTGGGATGCTGCAACAACCGCATGGGCAAAGCAGGGCGATGTTTCAAAATACCCGAACTGGGTAAGGAAGAACGATCGTCAGAGTATCGTTACCGGATATAACAGTCTTTATATTGAAGAGGGATCGTTCATTCGTTTGTCAAGTGCGAGACTGACTTACACATTTGATTCAAAGTTAGTTAACCGGATGAAGCTCAGGGGACTAAGTGTTTATACCTATGGGCAAAACCTCTTTACCTGGACCAACTATAGCTGGTATGATCCTGAGTTTAGCTCTTCCGGATTGAATATCGGTCAGGATGATGGAAAATACCCTAAGAGAAGAGAGCTTGGTTTAGGTATAAACGTTAATTTTTAATTGGAAATGAAAAAGATATTAATAACCATTATAGCTTCAGCCATTTCTTTAGCTGGATGTAAAGATTTTTTAACAGAAGAGCCGCTGGCACAGGTTGCCTCCGAATCGTACTTTAAGTCAGGAAAGGATCTTAATGCTGGATTGGCGGGCGTATATAGCTCATTCCAGGAGATGATGACAGGAACAGGGGAGGGATTCTCTGGTATGTATCACTACTGGGGTGAAGGAAGATCAGACAATTTCGATCGTTCCCAATATGCCAACAGCACAATTTCTGAGCTTGCAATTAATACCCTGACATCGGGGAATAGTTCTGCCAACTGGAACAATCTTTACCGTACGATTGCGAGGGCCAATTTAATGATCAAGCGCTTACCTGATATCCAGAAATACGATCCTAATGTTACGGCAGCTACTATAAATTCTGCGCTTGCGCAGTGTTATGCCATGCGGGCGATGTGCTACTTCTATATCGTTCGCATATGGGGAGACGCGCCTATTCGCACAGAGGTATATGAAAGTCTAAGTGTCGATCCAGAACTTCCCCGGGAGTCTAAGGAAAAGATCTTTACAGATGTTATTATTCCAGATTTAACCCTGGCATATGATCTTATTCCGAAGAGCCAGACACCTGTTATATGGAATATCAATGAAGGAGCCATAGCAGCTATGTTAGGAGATGTATACGCCTGGAAAAAGGATTATGAAAATACCAAGTTATGGCTAATGAAGGTTTTTGAAGCAAAAGGAGCAAAAGGCGTCGGATATGGTGTGAATGGTAGCTCACTTGAGTCGCAGGCGACATGGAAGACCTTATTTTTAAACCCTGCTATTACCAACGAGGCAATCTGGAGTATTCACTGGGATTTTCAGAATAATGGTTGCGCCTGCCTTCCAATATCTGTGGGAAAGACAAACAACCCGGTGCGTGTGGATTCGATTATCCATGCCGATTGGAAAAAAGAGAAGTCTGATACACGTGTCGCAAAGACAATAGACACGCTGTCGGGCCTGGGACACATTGATAAAGTGGTTAAATACTACGATGTCAAGACCTTCGGAACTATTGCCAGTGTAAATGAGCAGTTTCCTGTGTTTCTTGTTATGTACCGGCTTGCCGACGTCTACTTGCTATTTGCAGAAGCTTTAAATGAGACGGGATCTCAGTCTGAAGCAATCAGGTTTTTAAATTATATCCGGACCAGGGCAGGTCTTCCATCCATTACGGCGTCAAGTCCTGAAGCAGCAAGCAAGGAGACTCTGGCAAATGCCATTCTGAATGAAAGAAGGTATGAGCTGTTTGCAGAAGGTAAGCGATGGTTTGATATCGTGCGGGCAGGCAAGGTAAATGAGATTATGGATCCGATTATTAAGTATCGCGTGCAGCGAATTACACAACGGCCAGATTCTGTAGGCTTCGGCACAGATATGAATAAAGTGCTATGGCCTATTCACAGAACTCTTTTAGAAGATAATAAAAAATTAGTCCAGAATCCATCTTACAATTAGTGAGCTATGAAAAATGTAAAATTATTAACACTCCATTCGTTTCTTTTCATCTTTCTGGGTGTTTTACAAGGATGTACACTGTTTGGTTTGGATGTGCAGGAAGACTTCGACCGGAAACCACATACCCTTAACCCGAATTTGAATAAAACAGCCTGGCAATATCTGAATGATAGAGCAAAGGGCTCTACTACAAATGATCAGATTTTCAGCAGAATGCTGGAAGGGATCCAATATGCGGGGATTGACAGCAATGAGTATAAGAAACCGAACAGGACCTATATATTCTTGCATAACGATGCAATCAATCGTTCCAGTACTCCTCCAACAGACAGCTTTTTTGGTGCTAATCTGGTAGATGGAAAGCCAGTTCTGGCATGGACCGGCTATCCAAAGGAGTTTGTGAAAAGGTATTTTGAATATCTGATACTGGAAGGTGAGTACAGCCATTATACCCTTCCCGCGCTTGAGGCTGTGGAAGCAAATACGCTGGCACCCAAGGGCTCACTAACAACATTGCCAGCTGGTATTACCAGGCATGCAAGCGTTGTTTTTACGCCAAACCCTGAATCTACTATGTCTATACGGGTTCTGAATAGTTCGCCTTCTAATACATCTGATTACCCAGTTCAGCTCAACGGTGTGCGCAACGTGCGGACAAGCAGCTTGTTGGCTACAAATGGAGTTGTACATGTAATAGACAGGTATTTAACTACCACAGTACCTGAGTAGAATCTGTAAACATACAGATGGTCGTTAAGCGATTGAGCCGATTCACGACATCTGGCTAAAATAAGTAATAGGCTGTGATCATGAAATGACACAGCCTATTAAATGCAAGCCTGGTTTTAACGACCAGCAGGAATCTTTAACAAGTCGAAGAAGTGAAGCGATATCCATTATTATTACTTATTCTATCCCTTGCAGTGGCATCCGTCACCGCTCAACAAAAAGTAAGGCTAAATGATAACTGGCAATATATACGTCAGGATCTGGGAGGTATTTGGGAGGCTGTGCGTAATGCGCCATTGGGGGATCCTGAGAGTGTTCCCTTATGGCAAAATGTTTTGTTGCCACATTGTGTCAACGCCACAGATGGAGTGAATCCTGACGTTAATTATTACCAGGGTCCTTCCTGGTACAGGACCCGGCTGAAATTGCAGAACCCCTATGAAAATGGGAGAATATTGCTGCATTTTGAGGGAGCAGGTCAGAAAACCACAGTATATGTTTATACCACTGAAGTGGCTAAGCACGTGGGAGGTTACGATGAGTGGACCGCAGATATCACGGATGCCGTAGAAGCATTTAAAAAAACGGAAGTCTGCAAAAAGCAGTTCAACGGTGAAGTGCCTGTTTCTATACGCACAGATAATTCTAGAGACCTGGAGATGATCCCTTCGGACCTTTCGGACTTCAATATTTACGGAGGACTGTACAGATATGTAAATCTTGTATATACTCCGGCTCTTTCTATCGATAAGGTGTTTGCTCTTGCTGAGGTGGATAAGACAGGTAAGAATGCAAGGCTCCAGGTCAAAGCAAGATTTTACAATCCGGATAAGCTGAGCGCTGCAGATGCAGAGGTGATGTTGCTGGACCCAAAGGGAAAAGCTGTTCGAAAGGAAAAGTTAAAACTGAATATACAAGACGGATCCGTATCTCTGACGGACTGGCAATTGAAAAGCCCGGTGATCTGGTCGACTGAGCGCCCGGCACTGTATACCGTGGAAGTTCGTATCCGCACTTCGAAAGGGGAGTATAAACACACGGAGAAAGTGGGATTCCGTCACTTTGAATTCGTCGAAAAAGGTCCTTTTATGTTGAATGGCAAGCGGCTTTTGCTGCGTGGTACGCACCGGCATGAGGATCATGCTGGTGTAGCCGCAGCCATGACAGAGGACATGATTCGTACTGAGATGAAGATGATGAAGGATATGGGAGTGAATTTCATTCGTCTTGGTCATTATCAGCAGTCGCGAATTGTCTTAGACCTATGCGACAGCTTGGGCATATTGGTTTGGGAAGAGATTCCCTGGTGTCGTGGCGGATTGGGAGGAGATATATACAAAGAGCAGTCGAGAAGAATGCTAACCAATATGATTGAGCAGCATTATAATCATGCTTCCGTGATCATCTGGGGATTAGGTAACGAAAACGACTGGCCGGGTGATTTCTCAGACTTTGACAAGGAAAAGATCAGATCCTTTATGAAGGAATTAAATGATCTTTCTCACCGGCTGGATCATTCAAGAAAGACGGCTATTCGTCGCTGTGATTTCTGTAGCGATATCGTCGACGTTTACTCACCCTCGATATGGGCAGGTTGGTATCGCGGTCTTTATACCGAATACAAGGCTGTTAGTGAAGCAGAGTTTAAAAAATATAAGCATTTTCTTCACGTGGAATGGGGCGGTGACAGCCATGCGAGGCGACACTCCGAAAACCCTGACAACGCGCTGATGAAGGTGCAGGCGGCAGGAGAAGCAGATGAACGTGCGGGAGATGCTTCACTCTACGGTGGCGGTACACGTGTTTCAAAAGACGGCGACTGGAGCGAATCGTATATCTGTAACCTGGTAGACTGGCATTTAAAAGAACAGGAAACAATGCCCTGGTTAACCGGAACAGCTCAATGGCCTTTTAAAGATTTCTCTACTCCGGTGCGTCCGGATAATCCTGTTCCTTATATGAACCAGAAAGGAGTAGTGGAAAGGGATTTTACGAAGAAGGAAGTATTCTACGTGTATCAGTCTTACTGGACAGATAAGCCAATGGTTCATATCTATGGACACTCCTGGCCGGTACGATGGGGTACAGCTGGGGAAAAGAAGATGGTCAAGGTTTATTCCAATTGTGATGAAGCTGAGCTCTTTCTGAACGGCAAGAGTCAGGGAATTAAGAAACGGGACAGCCAGAACTTTCCGGCGGCAGGTCTTCGTTGGAATCTCAACTTTATTGCCGGCGAAAACAGCGTGAGTGTGATCGCTAAAAAGGGCAAGACCATCGTCAGGGACTCTATACGCTTTGACTATCAAACACAGAAATGGTCTAAACCGTCGCAAATGACACTACGTAAGATTGCGGAGAAAGACGGCGTTCAGACGCTTGAAGTTAAACTTCTTGATGCAAATGGCGTTCCTTGTCTGGATGCAACCAATTGGGTGCGGTTTTCTCTGTCAGGGGATGGAGAGCTTATCGAGAATCAGGGTACGTCTTCCGGATCCAGCTATCTGCAAACTTATAACGGAAGAGCAATCATCAGCATCAAGTCGAATAATGGCAAGTCAACCGTTGCGGTTAAGTCTAATGAAATTCCTACGGCTTTTATAAATCTATAAGATATGGTTTTCCAAATAAGGCGGAATATGTTGCTGTTGGTCATGTGCTGGTCTGGTCTTAGCTCTGCTCAGAACAGATCCAGGGGAACTGACTTGAAGCTTTGGTATAATACTCCGGCGAGAGCCTGGGAGGAAGCGCTTCCACTAGGGAATGGAAAGACCGGGGCGATGATATTTGGCGGTGTTAAAACAGAACGGATCCAACTGAATGACAATACCCTCTGGTCAGGATATCCCTTATCCGGGAACAACGCTGATGGGCCTGCGATTTTACCGCAGGTGCGAGAGGCTGTTTTCAAGGGTGACTATCAAAAGGCATCTTCTTTGTGGAAGAAAATGCAAGGACCTTATTCTGCCAGGTATCTTCCTCTGGGGGATCTTATTCTTAACTTTCATTTAAAGGATTCAGCCGCCAATTCTTACTACCGTGATCTTGATCTTAATCAAGCGGTAACAAGCACTAGATTTAAGGCGGGAGGGATCAATTACTCACGGGAGAGCTTTATCAGTCACCCCGATAAAGTGATGGTGTTGAAGTTAACTTCCGATAAAAAGGGGGCATTGAACTTCACTGCGAGTTTATCCAGCAAGCTGCGTTTCAAAACAGCGGCGTTACAGGGCGACTATCTGGTACTCAGGGGTAAGGCGCCAAAATATGTTGCAAACCGCGACTATGAGTCTACCCAGGTTGTCTACGATGAGCAGCCGCGGGGTGAGGGCATGACTTTCGAGATACACCTACGGATAAAGACGGAGGGAGGGAGCTGCTCTGCAGCCGGCGATAGTTTGAAAGTTAGAGGTGCCAGTACTGTTACGCTTTACCTGACCGAGGCGACAAGCTTCAACGGCTTTGACAAGTCTCCGGGCTTTGAAGGAAAGAATCCAGCAATTGAAGCCCGTAGTAATATGGAACAGGCTTTGAGGAAGAGCTATGATCAGATCAAGAGAACGCATATTGCGGATTATGCGTCGCTTTTTAATCGTGTTCAGTTTAATCTGAGCGAGGGGAAGTCGAATTTTCCTATAGACGAGCGGTTAAGAAACTTTAAGGCTTCAAACGGAGATCCCGGGCTTCAGGTACTCTATTATCAGTTTGGCCGGTATTTGATGATTGCAAGCTCACGTCAGGGTTCCCGTCCCACCAACTTGCAGGGAATCTGGAATGACGAGGTTCAGCCACCCTGGGGAAGTAACTATACCATGAACATCAACACGGAGATGAACTACTGGCTGGCTGAGAATGCCAATCTATCGGAACTGCATCAGCCGCTTTTTGATTTCATGAAAGAACTGGCTGTAAACGGAGCCCGGACAGCAAAAATAAATTACAACATCAACGAGGGCTGGGCTGCCCATCATAACGCTGATTTGTGGGCTAAAACATCCCCTACAGGTGGATACGACTGGGATCCAAAGGGAATGCCCCGCTGGTCTGCGTGGCCGATGGCAGGAGCCTGGCTTTCGACGCACCTATGGGAACACTATCTCTTTAGCGGGAATACAGATTTCCTAAAAAAAGAAGCTTATCCCTTAATGAAGGGATCTGCAGAGTTTATGCTTCATTGGTTGATAAATGATCCGTCAAGTTCGTATCTGGTCACAAATCCCTCCACTTCTCCGGAGAATACGGTTAAGATTGCGGGTAAGGAGTATCAGTTGAGTATGGCTTCCACAATGGATATGGCGATCATTCGCGAATTATTCACTGCATGTATTCAGGCCTCTAGCCTGCTGGAGGTAGATGAAGCATTTCGCGGAAAACTGGAAGTGGCTGAAGCGAAGCTGTACCCTTATCAGATCGGTCAATACGGTCAGCTTCAGGAATGGTACAAAGATTGGGATGATCCGAAGGACACGCACAGGCATATATCACACCTCTTTGGGCTCTTTCCCGGCAATCAAATCTCTGTATACACCTCTCCTCAACTTGCGGCGGCAGCGAAACAGTCTCTCCTTCACCGTGGCGATATCAGCACAGGGTGGTCAATGGCCTGGAAGATGAACTGGTGGGCCAGGTTAAAGGACGGCAATCATGCCTATAAAATACTCGAGTCGGCATTTACTTATATAGACCCCTTAGAGAAGCGGGAGCAGATGAGTGGCGGCGGTACTTACCCCAATATGTTCGATGCGCATCCTCCCTTTCAGATCGACGGCAATTTTGGTGGAACAGCCGGGATAACGGAGATGCTTTTACAAAGCCATGAAGGGGAGATTCACTTGTTGCCTGCTCTTCCGGACGTATGGAGAAGGGGGTACATCAAGGGAATTCGTGCGAGAGGAAATTTTCAGGTGGATATTACATGGGACGATAATGAATTACAGCGTGCCGTGATCATCTCCCAAGCAGGGGGGAACTGCCGGGTCAGAACGCAGGTTCCTGTAGTAGTACGCGATGTGTCCTCTAAAAGCGGAGAAGGCGAGAATCCCAATCCCCTGATCTATGAAACGGAAAAACAAACCTTTAAAAATGCGACCCAGGCAGTATTGCCGGAGTTGGATCTGAAGAAGACTTACGTGATCGATTTCCATACAACAGCAGGGAAGAGGTATGTTATAGAACCCATCAGAACATCGAAAATAAAGCGCTGATCATGGATAAACAGCCTATAAAACTCCTCCGTATATTCTCATTATTGCTTCTTAGCGTTCTGAACGGTTTCCATTACAACGCATCGGCGCAAGTACCCGGTGATGAAGATCAGTATATGTTCAACCAGGCACAGCAGCGTGATGAAAAGGCCGTTTCAGAAGCAATGAAGGGATGGTGGAAGGAAGCGAAAAAGACACATCCTCAACGTATTGCATGGTGGCGTGAGGCCAGGTATGGCATGTTTATACACTGGGGAATCTATTCTGACCCCGCCGGAGAGTGGAAAGGAAAAAAGGTAGAGGGGTATGCCGAACACCTGATGAGGAAGGAGCAGCTGACAAAAGCAGAATATAAAGATCTTGCACACCAGTTCAATCCGAAGATGTTTGATGCTGAGAAATGGATCCTGGCAGCGAAAAAAGCCGGAATGCGCTATTTCATTGTCACGGCAAAACATCATGACGGCTTCGCATTGTGGAACTCGGCGGTGTCAGATTTTGATATATATGATCAGACTTCTTTCAAGCATGATCCGCTTGCTGAACTTGCAGCTGTGGCAAAGAAGCATGGACTGAGATTTGGATTTTACTACTCTCATGCCTTTGACTGGGAGCATCCTGATGCCCCGGGGAATGACTGGGAGTACTCAAACCCGGGAGGTGACAAGCTTCTAGGGGGAACAAACTGGTTCGATGCGCATCCTGAATGGTTGCCCAAGGCAGCTAAATATGTCGACGAAAAAGCCATTCCTCAAATTAAAGAGCTCATCGCGAATTACCATCCCGACATTCTTTGGTTTGACACACCTCATAAGCTCCCCTTATCTGAAAACCTTCGTATCCTGAAAGCCATCCGTGAAGCAGACCCGAATGTGCTTGTGAATGGACGCCTGGCCAGGAGTGCCACGTTTAATTTTGGCGACTATATCAATACAGGAGATCGCCCCGCGGAATTCAGATCTGTTGAAGGCGACTGGGAAGCGATCCCTACAACCAACGAATCATACGGATATTCCAGACACGACAGTAGTCATAAGTCATCGACGTTTTTCATTCAGCTTCTTGCGAAAGCGTCTGCTAAAGGCGGCAATCTTCTCATGAACATCGGTCCGAAAGGTGATGGGAGCTTTGATGCCAGAGATACCTGGATATTAGACAGCATTGGTACTTGGGTGGCTAAGTACAGCGAAAGCGTGTATGGTGTACAAAAGAGCCGGGTCCCCGTACCTGCATGGGGGGTAATAACAGAAAAGCCGGGAAAGCTTTATCTGCACGTATTGGAGTGGCCTCGCGATGGACACTTACAGGTGGGAGGATTTAAGAACCAGATTACTAAAGCCTATATTTTAGCTGACAGGCGGAGAAAAGCCTTACAGATCCAACGGACAGGAGAGTCTGACCTTCAGATCAGCGTTCCAAAAGATGCACCCGATGCAGCCGACGCTGTAGTTGTGGTGGATATTGTTGGTTCCCTTCAGCCGGATACAGTGCGCCGGATCGCTTCTGCAGACATCACGAATCGTCTGCTAGCGTTTGACGCACAGGTTCACGGACAGGGCTTCACCTTCGGAGATGGTAAAGCCAACCGCTATTTTGCAGAGGGATGGAAGGCAGCGGGTGACTACTTGTCATGGGACTTCAAGGTTCTGAACCCTGCCAGGTACAGGCTTTTGGCGCGTTATCTTCCTGTAACTGAATCCGGGATGACTTACGAAATCGCTATCGGAGATTTTAAAGCGAGGATGATCCCCGCAGGAGGGAAAAAGGATGTTCCCATTCTGCAGGAAATCGGGGTTCTTAGCTTAAAGCCATCGTCTCACCGCCTTTCCGTAGTACGCTCGCATGCCGGAGGGAATGAATTGCTGAAACTCTTAGAAATAAAACTAATACCAATCAAAGAATAAATACACAGGAAATATGAAATGTAGTTTTATCTGTATGGCAGCGTTCGTCGCGCTCTTTTGCACGGACGCCACTGCCCAGGAAGTCAACATCAATAAAGCGATTAAGCACTCCGAGAAACAAACTTTGTTGATGCTTAAAGAAGTTCAAAAGGCGCAGGACCCCTCCAAACCTCAGCTTGTTTCTCCGCGCACGCTGGAAGATGGCAAGCTCAAGCTGGTTGCATCCCGTGATTGGACCAGTGGATTCTTTCCGGGTGTTCTTTGGTTCCTCTACGCTCATACAGGATCAAATAAATGGCAGGATGAAGCCCGTAAGTACACGGCTTTTATCGAAAAGGAGCAAACGAATGGCACCACACACGATATGGGTTTTAAAGTCTACTGTAGCGTAGGCAGCGGCTTTAACCTGACGCAGGATCCTCATTACAAAGCTGTCGTTATGCAATCTGCAAAAACGCTGGCTACACGCTTCAATCCCAAAGTGGGTGTGATCCTGTCATGGGATCATAGTCGCGATAAATGGGTAAACCCTGTTATTATCGACAATATGATGAACCTGGAGCTGCTTTTTGCTGCGACTACTTTAACCGGGGACTCTACGTACTACCAGATCGCGGTTCAGCATGCCAATACGACCATGAAGAACCATTTCCGTCCGGATTATAGCTCTTACCACGTGATCGATTACGATCCTCAAACCGGAGCGGTATTGAAAAAACAAACGCATCAGGGATATAGCCATGAATCTGCATGGTCGCGTGGACAAGCCTGGGCGGTTTACGGATACACCCTTTGTTACCGCGAAACAAAAGATAAGCGCTACTTAGATCAGGCGGAACACATCGCAGACTATATTCTAAGCCATAGGAATATGCCTGAAGATATGGTCCCTTATTATGACTTTGACGCTCCGAATATTCCGAACGAGCCCAGAGATGCATCTGCTGCTGCTGTAATCGCCTCAGGTCTTTATGAGCTCAGTACATACAGTCAGAATGGGAAGAAATACAGCGAGTCGGCAGATAAGATGATGAATAGCCTGACTGCCAAATATATCTCACCATTAAAGAAGAATAAGGGCTTTGTTCTGCTACATAGCACAGGATCAAAGCCATCAAATAGTGAGGTAGATGTTCCTTTAAATTATGCCGATTATTATTACCTCGAAGCTCTATTGCGTAAAAAGAACATAAATACTGGAGCTCCTGTACTGAGGTGGAGAAAATAAAGGGCAATCTTTCTAAGTATTTCGGTGATCTGAAGATATATTAGGCATGGCAGTAATTAAAAGAGGTTGATCGCTAAATGGATCAACCTCTTTTAATATATTAAATAATTACTATTGCACTTTTGTTAGATGCCTGGACTGTCCTGAAGAGAATTAACCGGCAAGTCGAGCATATAAAGGGGAATAACTATTTCTTTCTTCGGCTTTCGTATTGTGCCATATACAAAGACTGTGGATTTAAGCCCTTCCTGTTCTGATTTTCCCAGAATCCGTCAGGCCTTCCAGGAAGCCTGCCCTGATGTTTTTCACCGATGGTTCCAATACTGTAATTGGTACCCGAAGACCACGGACTTTGTACGGCAGCCCTTTTGACAGTGCAATTCCATAAAACCTGGGTAACACCTGCCCAGCCATGTCCGCTTCCCCAGTTTCCTCTATCCTGGACGTTAATCTCGCCATCGGTTGTAATATTATCGTATAGCGTTCCTACGGCCCAACGATGATGGGGACCGATATCCGCATGTGTCTTTGATGCTTTACCGTTGTAAAAAACGTTAGGGCCAAGCGTACGGGCACCGGTTACGAAATCATGCCGGCCATCACTTGTCTCCAGGTTCATCATCAGGTTTTGCTGGCCATTATTGTTGAATGAATACCTCCGGGCTCCGGTGATGATTGATTTGGCGTCAAAACATTTGGCTTCTGTTACGGTAATATTTTTTGCAGAATTATCGAGGCTCACCCCGGCATATACGAAGTGTTTTGCGGTAATATTTCGTACCCATCCATTTTCTACTTTATTAAAAAGAATCCCGGTCCAGCTATGCTCTTCATCAGTATCATTAACATAAGCCGACTCACAACGAATATTCTCAATTCCAACCTCTCTGATCCTGCCTTCGAAGCTTGATTTATAAATGCTTGCTCCGCCATACTTATAATCAATTTGCATCATGACGGGGTTATCAAGCGTAATGGTATTCCCCTTAATTTCTGTAATTTTCCTTTCAAAATGTAGGTCGAAGTCGTTGGGTTTCCACTGTAGGGTTCCGGGGCGAACCATGATTGCATTCATACGTATGTCGTTGATCCAATTTGTTGTTCCTGGCCGTAAAAGCACGATTTCATCTCCTACGTTGTATCCTTTTGTCGACTCAAGTGTTAACGATTTCTTTCCAACGGGCACAAAAGCATCTGTTACCCGCATCCTGGTGTCCTTAATTTCACTAAGACTCCCGGTACCCAAAACCTCAATCAGAGCTCTTTTTCCGGTGCCGGTAGCTATTAATCTTGTGCCGTCCAGGTCATCTCCTTCACCACGTAAAACGATGCCGCTCTGCAGAATTTTAATGTTTCCTGCTATCCGGTATATTCCTTTTTTAAGAAGTACTGCTCCCCGGACGCCATCGGCATTCAGTGGTAGTTTTGCAATTTCATTGATGGCCTGCTGGATGATCTGGTCGGCGTTCCCACCTGGTATTGGTAAAACTGTTTTTAGTATTGGAACATTGGGAATCTCTTTATTGCCATGATGGTATCCTACATGGCTGAAGTCTGGAATTGTATTGCCTTGTATATCAGGTAAATAATTGAGTTCTCCATCTTTATCAAGCGTTAAAAGTTTAGATTGCCATTGCTTCTGTGGCGTGAAGGCGAGCATAAGGAACAGGCTCCCTGAACAAAGGATTTTTTTTATCATATCAGCGATACTTCAATAATTTTCATGCAACTTCTTGTATTTAAGCGGCAGGAGTATTTTTCCAAGGTAAGGAGATAACAATATCTTAGACGTCAATGTATTGGCATTTGCTTCTTTATAATGTAAAATCTCTTCATTGTTATACATGGAAACAACCTTGTTCTTATTCAAAAAGTCCTTTTGATAAGTTGAAGGACTTTTTCCGGTAACTGCTTTAAAATATTTATAGAAGCTTGCGAAATTATTGAACCCGCTTTCATAGCAAATTTGTTTTATATTATAGTTATTCTCAATGAGTAGCTTGCATGCGTGTCCGACTTTTAGCTCAAGGATAAACTGGGAAAACGTCTTCCCTGTCTTCGATTTAAAGAATCTGCAAAAAGAATTAGGACTTACGTTGGCAATTCCGGCGATTTCCTCCAGCGATATCTTTTCTTTAAAGTGCTTAAAAGTATAAGCATAAATATTACTCACACGTTCGCTTTCATTGAAATCAAGCTTAAAGCCAATAGAAGAGAGTAGGGTTATGCCAGGAGATTTCGTTATTTCATGAAGTGCCTGAATTAAAATAAGCATGCGCTCCAAGCCATCTGTATGTAGCATTTTTTCCATCAATCCCGCCACAATTTTCCGGGCCGGTCCTGTAACTTTGATACCTCTTTTAGCTTTCTCCAAAAGTTCTTTAATGATTTTATTTTCCGGTAAATTCAGAAATGTGTCACCCAGAAAATCAGGTTGAAAATGCGCTACGCGAATATCCACGGGAAGCGTGTTCTTCGATTCAAAGTACTGGTCGTCGAAGCGTGAAATATGAGGCATCTCTGAACCTATAAGTACCACGTCACCTGCCTGGAATCTTTTTATACTGTCTCCTACAAACTGTGTTCCTTTACCCTTATTAAAATGGATAAGCTCTACTTCCACATGATAATGCCATTTGTTATTAATATCTGGTAACAGATCTTGTCTTACATTAAAAGACTGTGTAGGCTCTTTTGATAGTCGCAATAATTGAGGTTTCATAAAAAGGATAGCTGGTTAAAAACTATAAGAGGCAGATTCTTTGTCAGAATGGTTAGTTATGATCACTTGTGGTTTCTGCCGATCTTCTGTTATCAAAGTAACAATATGTATTGTTCCGATCGGATGGATGAAATAGGATACATGATGGATAAAAACGGATATGTGGCAACGACAGGGATTTAAATGAGAGAATAAAATATATTCGTTTTAATTGTAGTAGTTTTGGTGCGATTGAACCGATGGATACCTGAATGCGCATATACAGATACTGTTCTTTAATTCTCCTCCTTGTTCTTTTTTCTTTGAGGACCGATTTCTGTTTTGCCCAATCTTCCGTTCCTTATTTTAAACATTTGACCCGGGCAGAGGGATTGTCATCCAACAAGATCAACTGCATCGTTGAAGATAAATTTGGCTTTATATGGTTGGGCACTGAAGATGGAATATCGCGGTATGATGGAGTCCGTTTTAAGTTCTATAAGACGGAAGATGGTCTTTCAGACAACTATGTAAACTCTGTTTCTTGCGATCCGGAAACTGGTGATTTATGGATAGGAACCCGAAAAGGTATTTCTTTTTTCAATCGTAAAGAAGAACGATTTTATAAGAATATGTTGCACGTCACTGGTCGGGACTCCGTGCTCTTCGTGACCAGTATTCTAAAGATCTATCTTGACAAGCGAAGCCATCTCTGGGTCGGTACATCTCTTGGATTATTCCACTTTAATCGCAAAATTTCCAGTCAGAGTAACCCATCCTTTAAAACTAGCCGGTTAATAAGCAAAAAAGTTGTCAATGATATATTCGAAGATTCTAAAGGTCAGTTATGGTTAGCCACTGGTGGGCTTTACAAATATGACCTGAAAAAAGCTGCCTTAGTCCGCTTTAACTTGCCCGAGAAAAATGCGAATGTACGCGCCGTCCGGGAAGATAGCCGAAAGAATCTATGGGTGTCGACGGGTGATTTTGGTGTTTATCTATTAGATGAAAGAGGTGTGCTGTTGCATCATTTTCATAAAGGCCATTCTCTCCGGACAGATAATATTACCGGTGTCGTAGAAGATGGAAATGGCAGGATATGGATAGGCGCCAAAGACGGTGGAGGCTTGTTTGCATTTGATTATAACACCCGAAAGGTAGAGTTCCTTAGTGGCCATAGTAATATTCCGAATGACCCAGGCGGTATAACAAGTAATGCAATCACGTCAATTTATCGTGATCGCAGGGGTTATATATGGTTAGGAACTTATGCCGGACTTAACTATTATGACCCCTATAAAAAGAACTTTTTCTTATACAGAGTAAATTTTAAATCTGATGGATTGTTTAACAGCAATGTACGATGCTTTTACCAGGAACCCGACGGACAGATTTGGGTGGGAACGCGGGACGAAGGTGGAATTAGTAAATTTGATCCTATACGTGGCGTTTTTGTCAATTATAGAAGTAACTCTCAATCAGCAACCGGACTCACGGATGGAAATGTACTGAGCATTACATCTTTAGATGCTGATCGCTTGTTACTGGGGACCAATAGTTCAGGGCTGTTTATTTTTAATAAAAACTCAGAAACATTCAGTAAGCCTATCCTTAAATATGAAAATGGGGCGATGATTAAACGCGGAAGGATAGGCTTGGTGCATAAAGACCAGACGGGAAAAATCTGGGTAGGAACAACTACCTCTTTATGCACATATGATCTTATCAGTTCGTCGCTGCATTCGGTTCTGAAAATTCCTTCTGTTATACAGATTTTGGAGTATAACAAGGATGAGATGTATATTATAACTTTGTTTTCGGGTATGTATCACTACAACCGAAAAACAGGAAAGTTAATCCACTATACACAAAGCGATAAGAAGTTCAGCCTGAGCAACAACAGGACTAATTCCATACGTAAAGATAAAAATGGGAATTTATGGATTGCTACAAACGAGGGCTTGAACTATTTCGATGTTCGAAAAAGGCAGTTTAAAGTTTATACCGTTAATGATGGTCTTCCTACCAATATAATCTGCGGGATATTAATCGATAAACATGATAATCTATGGTTCAGCACTGTTGATGGTCTTGTTAACTATCTACCAGCTAGTAAAAAGGTGAATAAGTTTAACATTCACGATGGTCTTCAGGGAAATGAATTTGAGAAGGGGGTTTGTCTTCAAACAAACGACGAGGCTATGCTTTTCGGAGGGATAAATGGCTTTAATTATTTCCACCCTGATAGTATCAGAAAGAACCCATTAGCTCCTACGGTAGTTCTAACAGATCTGAAAATCTTTAACAAATCCGCTTCCATAGATTCTGAAGGTTCGCCCCTTAGAGAGAGTATAAGCTTCGAAAAGACCGTACAACTTAATCACACCCAAAGTTTTTTGGAATTTGAATTTGCCGGGCTCAGTTTTACATCCCCGGAAAACAATCACTATGCATACAAACTAGAGGGTTTGGAAGAGGAATGGAATATAGCCGGAAATAAAACCTATGCCTCATATACGGGCTTGCAGCCGGGTCACTATGTTTTCCGAGTAAAGGCATCAAACAATGATGGTGTTTGGAGTGAAGACGAAGTAGCACTAAAATTGGAGATAGCTCCACCATGGTGGAGAACCACTGTGTTTCAGTGGATGGTATTGCTCTTCCTGATGGGTGCAGTCATATGGTTCAACTTTTACAGAACACGAAGCCTGAGAAAGCAAAAGCGTAAACTTGATCGTCTGGTTAAAGAACGAACCGAAGTGATACGTCAGCAAAATAAGCAGTTAGAAGATAGCAGAGATCAGGTGGTAAAGCTGAACGGCAGGATTAAAGCCATCAGTGAATATAGGATGCAGTATTTTACTCATGTTTCCCACGAATTCAGAACACCCTTAACACTTATTATAGGGCCTGTCAATAGACTTCTTTTGGGAGTAACAGATAGCCTCGAAATTAAAGAGAACCTTATGGTTGTGAAGCGCAACGCGGGGAGACTGCTGCATTTGATCAACGAACTGATGGATTTTCGGAGCCTGGAGAATAAAAATCTGCCTTTGAAGGTCAGAAAGATAGATTTGACGCTGCTGGTTAATGAGATAGCAGCGTTATTCGTGGAATTGGCAAAGGAAAAGCAGATTTCATTTGTGTGGGAACAGGAAACGCTGGAAGCCCAAGGCTGGGCAGATGACACCAAGCTTCAGAAGGTCATTTTTAATTTGATAGCCAACGCTTTTAACTATACAAAGCCTGGTGGTTCAATCTCTATTAAATCCAGAATCGACACTGCTCAACCAAAACGTACAAGTGGATCGGAGATGATAATTGGAAAGGGGATAAAAGGGGCTACTTACTTTGAGGTATCTGTTCGCGACTCAGGAATGGGAATTCCCGAAGAAAACTTAGCCAAAGTTTTTAAGGAATTTTATAGAGAGTCGATAACCAGCATAGATACCAAGGGAACTGGTTTGGGACTTTCAATTGTTAAGGAACTGATCCGCCTGCACAAAGGGGTTGTTACGGTTAGAAGTGCAGTTGATGTTGGCTCTGAATTTGTGATTAGGATTCCTGTAAATAAAGGAGTTTATGCTGCAGAAGCAGAGGACTTTTCCGAGCATCAAGAAGTGATATACGAAAAAGAACAGGTGCTTGATCTCTTAGGAAGTCCGGTTCGACAGTCCGAAGCGGATGCTCCGCCCAATAGGGGAAAAAGAAAAGAACATGTATTAGTGGTTGAAGATAATGAGGAGTTACTTCATTTTATATCCCGTCAGTTAGCAGGAGACTACAAAGTATCTCAGGCACGTAACGCTCAGGAAGGCTTAAGCTCAGCGCTCAAATATACGCCGGATGTGATTATATCAGATGTGGTTATGCCCGGTATGTCGGGCGTAGAACTTTTGAAGATCTTGAAAGATAATATGAAAACGATGCACATTCCTGTGGTACTGTTAACAGCAAAATCTGACATCGAAAGCCAGATTGAAGGGATAGAAGCAGGAGCAGACGATTATATTAGCAAGCCATTCGACATAGATGTTTTCCGTTTACGCGTACGCAATCTGATTCAAAGCAGAATAAAGTTACGACAATTATTCTCCACATCATCGGAAGATATCCCGGCAGAATCCGGCATTAAAAATCAGGATGCTGTTTTTCTGGAGAGAATAATAGCAATCATAAGAGAAAATACCTCGAATAAGGATTTCGGTGCAGGTGAGCTTGCCAATCAAATGTGTGTCAGTCCAAGTTTGCTTCAAAAGAAAATTTCCCGATTGGTCAATCATTCTCCGTCCGAGTTCATCATGCTTCATCGTATGAAAAAGGCGCTAGAATTGATTAAGGTCCCCGAAATGTCAGTAACGGAGGTTGGTGAACAGGTAGGGTTTAGTGATCCTTATTATTTCAGCAGATGTTTCAAAAAACACTTTGGTAAAAGCCCTATGCACATGCGGAGTCATTTGTTGCCTTAACGAACTAGGCTTTATTAGCTTTAACATTGCTATCAAAACCATTCTTCTTCACTCTTTCCTCTAGTTCTAACTGTCCTTTTTAAAAGAAGATGATTTTAGCTTAGAGGTAATGTCTATAGATGGTATTTAGTAAAAGGGGAACGACATAATTAATGAATGATAAAAAAACATACCAAAGTAAAAAAATGCGTCTTCTAAGCTGACCGGGACTATTTAGCAAAATTTTCTCTCCTTTGTTACAATTAATCAATCGATTGATTAATTTCGCCGCACTAAAAATGCAGAAAGAGAAAATCGATAAAAAAGATCATATCCTGATAGTGGCCGAGAGGGTATTCTCCGAACTAGGTTATGACGGAGCTTCAACCAGGCTGATCGCAAAGGAAGCAGCCGTTAATATGGCCATGCTCAATTATTACTTCGGATCGAAGGATGGCTTGTTTAAGGCCGTCTTTGAGCGGCGCTCGTCCACTTTGGGTGCTGTTCTGCATCATATAAATGAGGAAGATATCTCATCTTGGGAAAAGCTTCAGAAGTGTATAGATCTTTATATAGAGCGCATCATGCCGAATAGTTGCTTCTATAAGCTCGTTTACAGGGAGCTATCGCTTCTTCAGCGCTCAGAGCATACAGACACCATCACGACCGTGCTTATGAAGAACATCCTGGAAATTAAAAAGGTGATTAAGGATGGCATCGAAAATGGAAGTTTCAGACAAGATGCGGATGTTGAAATGCTTATAGCAACATTGTTGGGAACTAAATACTATATAATGAATGCGCCTAGCATTTCATCAGCCTTTTTGGAATTGGATGTTGAGGATGAAAAAGTACTTAACGAACAGATCAAGCCAAGAATGAAAAGACATCTGATAAACCTACTGAAGGCCTACCTGCTAAATTAACACATAGAAATGATTAATAAATATCTCGGCGCGACACTATTCTTATGTTTTGCCGTTACCGCACCTGATTTTGCTCAGGAAAGATCACTATCGCTTGAAGCAGCAATCAAACTGGGACTAGAAAATAGTAAACAGCTGAAGTTATCCCAAGCTCGCGTAGACGAAGCTGTTGCACAATACAACCAGGTAAAAGACAGGTCCTTACCTTCTGCAAATGCCAGTGTTGCATATAATCATGCTGAAATACTGAACGACAAATTCCAGCTGGGAGAGGGGGAACCGTTTGATCTTCCCACACGTTCCGATGCGTACATTGGCACTTTGTCTCTTCAACAATTAGTATTTCAAGGGAATAAACTAAGGTTTGCTAAGCTTTCCTCAGAGCTTCTTACGAATGTCTCGAAACTCGATATTGAAAAAAACAGGCAAGAAATCACTTATAGTATTATCAACGGTTATTTCAATCTATACAGGGTTGTTCAGAGCCAGAAAGTGGTTGAGCAAAACCTTGATGTTATTGAACGTCAGATCAAGCAGTCTCAACGCTTCTTTGAACAAGGTTTAATTACCCAAAACGAGGTTCTTCGTTTTCAATTACAAAAATCCAATATTCAGCTGACTGCTCTCGATCTTGAAAATAACAGGAAGATTGTCAATTATAATCTGGATCTGTTATTAGGTCTTCCTGAGACTGCAACTATACAAATTCCAGAACTTCCCGTTATTACCCCACTCAGCTCGGATCTTGTCCACTATGTTGATACTGCATTAGCAGATCGGAAGGAACTTAAACAGATAGGACTCAGAACGCAGGTAGCTGAATATAATATCAAATCAGTCAAAGCGAATGTTCTTCCTTCGTTAGGTGTAGGAGCAAATATGTATTACATCAATCCAAGCGGAAAATTCATACCATCATCTAATCAGTTTTTGGCCCCAGTATCCTTGGCAGCAACTTTATCTTGGAATATAGGCAGCTTATGGTCCAACAAGAATAAGGTAGCTGAAGCAAACATTCAGAAAGAGGAAACACTGATCAGCAAAGGGATTCTGGAGGATCAGGTAAAATCGGAGGTCAACAATGATTTTCAGAATTACTTGAGAGCAGTGCAGCGAATAGGGATATTACAAACTTCTATAGCGCAAGCAAGGGAAAATGATAGAATCCTTGAATCGAAATACGAAAACAATATAGCATCTGTTACAGACCGTATTGATGCTACTACGCAGCTCTTCCAGTCTGAAATCAACCTTGAGCTAGCTAAAGCGGACGCAATGCTCGCATATTATACTTTATTAAAATCCTCTGGAAATCTGAAACTATACTAGAATGAATAAGAACGAAAAGAAGCCTGTAAAAATAATTCCGATCATATTAGGTGTATTAATTATTGTCGGAGTAATCTTTGGAATTAAAGAGTACCTATACTATAGTGTTCATGTGGATACAGATGATGCTCAGATAGATGCGGATATTAGTCCGGTTGTAGCACGAGTAGGTGGGTATGTGGATTCTATCTTTTTTGAAGAGAATCAAAGAGTTACTGAATCTCAATTGTTAGTTAAGCTTGACGACCGTGATTATCAGATTAAGCTGGAACAGGTTTTCGCTGCTCAGAACGGAGCAAAGGCCGGAATTGGCGTTTCCCGCTCACAGATAGGATCTATGGTGGCCAACTCAGCCAGCGCAAAGGCCCAGGTTGAATCTGCCAAAGCGAGGTTGTGGCAGGCTGATATGGATTATAAGCGGTATGCTAACCTTGTTAAGGATGGTTCTATTCCTCAGCAGCAATTCGAGCAAGCTAAAGTTCAAAGAGATGTCGCGCAAGCTGCATACCAGGCAGCTGAAGATCAGTATAAAGCCGTTAGTGAGCAGGTTGGGACGACCGAATCACAGTTAAAGGTTACAAATATTACCGTGGATCAGCGTCAGGCCGATGTCGACTTCGCTAAGCTTCAATTATCGTATACAAATATTACAGCTCCGGCTACAGGAATTGTATCTAAGAAGAACGTTCAAAGAGGTCAGTTGGTTCAGGCCGGACAAACGCTTTTCTCTGTTGTGAATGAAAATAGTCTTTATGTTACTGCTAATTTTAAGGAAACCCAACTTCAGGATATCAAAGAGGGAAATAAGGTTGATGTAGTTGTTGATGGCTATCCCGATGAGAAGATTGAGGGAAGTGTATACAATTTTTCACCTGCAACTGGTGCTAAGTTTTCTTTGCTACCTCCCGATAACGCTACCGGAAATTTCGTTAAGGTTGTTCAGCGTATTCCTGTTAAAATTAAGATCAATGCGTCAAAAGAGGTAATGAACAAATTACGCCCGGGAATGAGTGTTAAAGTATCTGTAGTTACGAAGTAATTCAATGGCAGAAACCGGATTTAAAAAATGGATCATCACCTTCACTGTGATCACAGCTTCGTTGCTGGAGTTGATCGACACAACGATCGTGAATGTGGCACTGCCACAAATACAAGGTAATCTTGGTGCAACGCTTGAGGATGTTGCATGGCTTTCTACCGGATATGCGGTGGCCAACGTGATCATCTTGCCTATGTCGGGTTGGTTGGGAAATCGTTTTGGGCGTAAGAATTACTTTCTTGCTTCTATTATCGTATTTACGATTGTGTCTTTTCTTTGTGGAAATGCGACCTCTCTTGATGAGCTTATTCTGTTTCGTATTTTGCAGGGTGTAGCTGGTGGGGGGTTAATAGCAACGGCGCAGGCGATACTGATCGAGACATGGCCGAGAGAAGATGTGGGTATTGCAACGGCTTTGTTCGGTTTAGGAGCGGTTGTAGGGCCAACAGTTGGACCAACGATAGGCGGATATATTCTTGACATAAGCTCATGGCCATGGATCTTTTATGTGAATATTCCGGTAGGTATTCTTGCTGCTTATTGTACACATACTTTCGTCAGAGCGACACCGAAAGAGGGTAAGGGGATGCCAATTGACTGGTGGGGAATTGGTCTGCTCGCTCTTGCTGTTGGCAGTTTGCAAACGGTTTTGGAGAAGGGTGAGAGTGAAGACTGGTTCGCTACTCCTTATATAACAGTATTGTCGGTAGTGTCGGTGTTTGGAATCCTGTTGTTTATCTGGCGCGAACTTGCTACAGATCATCCGATTGTGAACTTTAAGATTATGCGTCATCGCAGTTTTTCTGTCGGTATGTTCACTTCCTTTGTGCTTGGATTCGGTCTTTATGGCTCGGTGTTTATATTTCCTATCTTCTGCCAGAACCTGTTAGGCTTCACGCCTCTGCAGACAGGTGAACTGCTTTTTCCCGGTGGTTTATGTACCATTATTATGATGCCTTTCATTGGGATTATGCTCAAAAAAGGTGTTCCTGCACAGTTTATGGCAACCGCGGGCATGCTGTTGTTCTTTGTTTTCTGCTGGATGTTGAGTAACTCCACTCTGTCTTCAGGAACCGGCGATTTCTTTTGGCCACTTGTTATAAGAGGTTTTGGAATGTCCCTGTTATTTGTGCCTCTTACAACCCTGGCTATCCAGGACTTAAAAGGACCCGAAATAGGACAAGGGTCAGGATTAAACAATATGATGAGACAGTTAGGAGGGTCGTTCGGCATTGCAGCACTTACCACGCTTATACACGTGCGACAGGGCTTTCATCGCAACAACCTTTTATCTCACATCAACAATTATAATACGGCTTTCGTAGAACGGTTTAATGTTTTGATAAAAAACTTTATGGGTAAAGGGTTCTCAGCTTTAGATGCTGAACATATGGCGGCAAAGGCTATCGAAGGAACTGTGGTGAAACAAACCTTATTGCTTACCTACGATGATGCTTACTGGATTGCAGGATTGATCATGTTATTCTCCATTCCATTGTTGTACCTACAGAAGTTTAAAAAGAATGTTGAAGTACCGGCAGATATTCATTAGAATCTGATTATCATCTGTTTTAATGTTATTATGCTCCGTTTAAACCCCTCTTCTGCTCTGGTTACCAGTTTGGAAGAGGGATTTCTACTTTTATAAACTATTTATCCTACAAATTTGGTAGTCTAATTATTTAATGTTTAATTTGAGAAAAAACAGCTATAATGATTAGACCAGTACCTTCCCGGTTTCGGAAAATTTTATCATACGGAAATGTAACAGCTACATCTCTCTTAAATAGTCAGAGGTGTTGTGGTAAAGCGCATTTATCCTGTATGTAGATTTAACTTGTTTTTAAATACAAGAAAGGGAAGCACTGTAGAGGTGCTCCCCTAGGAAAAAATAATGAATCAGGCTATCAATTGGAGTTGCCGCCTGTTTCCATCAATCCATTAATCCATATCAAAAATATGCAAAAGTTTGACAAAGTCAACCTGGCACTTTATGCCCGGACTTTACAGAACGCATTATTATTTTCCAATTTATCAAAAGGAAACCCATTTTTCAAAGGTAGAATTACAGAGAACGCGACTAAGGTAAAGACATGTCCCAAGGGTCGGATTCTCACTTTGAAATTACTTGTACTGGCGGTATGTTTTCTGCCTTATCTGTCATCAGCCCAACAAACCCAACCTCTTATAAACTCGACACTAACAGGAAAGGTAATAGATTCCAAGACGCGGGATGTACTGCCGGGTGCAAATATTTCTATTCAGGGAACGACTCATAAAGTGGTTGCAGATGCAGAAGGAAAATTCAGCTTCGTAACCGGGCAGAAATTTCCGTATACCTTAATTGTTACTTATCTGGGTTATAAAACTATTGAATTTGTTGTTCAGGAGAGTCCGGTCACCATCAATTTGGAAGAGGCAATCAATGAGATGAATGAAGTTGTTGTTGTAGGTTATGGTTCTCAGAAAAAAGTAAATCTTACCGGTTCTGTCACAAGCGTAGATCAAAAAGTCCTTGCTAACCGTCCGATTACAAATGCTACTCAGGCTTTGCAAAATCTTCCCGGCGTGTTCACCAATCAAACAAAGGGTAGGCCAGGGGCCGATGCTGCTACAATTCGGATTCGCGGTGTTGGGACGTTGAATAATAGTAATCCACTTGTCCTGGTAGATGGTATAGAGTTTCCACTTGGAGATATTAATCCAAATGATATTGAAAGCATTTCCGTTCTAAAGGATGCAGCATCGGCATCTATATATGGAAACAGGGCGGCCAATGGTGTCATTCTGGTAAAAACAAAAGGAGGGAAGCGTGGCAGTTTTAGGCTTGATTACAACTTCTATGCAGGAAGTCAGGAAGCGACACAATTTCCGGACGCTGTAACAAATTCTGTGGAGTATATGGAAGGAAAAAACAGGGCACTGGCTAACGAAGGCAAGCCGGCAGAAAGTTCACAGGCCTTGATTGATGAATATAAGGCAGGAACCGATCCTTTTATTTATCCAAATACTGACTGGTTCGATCTGATGTTTAAAAGTGCGCCGTTGCAGGAGCATAATTTGCGTTTATCCGGAGGTTCTGAAAAAACGGCTTTTTCTGTTTCACTGGGCTATTTAAACCAAGACGGTATCCTGATTGAAAGCAATGGAAAGCGATATTCTTTGAATACCAATATAACTTCTGACATTAATAAGAGGCTAAAGATAGGCGCCAGTCTGGTTGGTAATTTCTGGGCTAATAAGGAGAGTGCGTATACAGCGGATGAGGGAAACGGTGAAGGTGGACTGATGGGATTGATTTATCGTGGATTGCCGATGCAAACACCGTACGCACAGGATGGCACCTATGCGGATCAGTGGATTCGCGTTCCTGGACACAATTTTTTCAGAAATCCGGTTGCATTGTCAAAGGAAGGATTTCGGAAGGATAACAAGTTTAGAACGCTATCTAATTTGTTTGCAGAAGTAGCTTTGCCGTTTAACCTGCGATACAGAACCACCATAGCGGCTAACCTTCTGTATGGTATTGAAAAATTCTCGTATCCTCAGATTAATCTTACTAATACTAAAACAGGTGTTATAAGCCCTATTGGAAATACTCCGCTGAGAGGAATTCGTCAGACCAGTACCAACAATCTGAATCTGACCAATTTCCATACTTTAAACTGGGATAAAAGTTTTGATAAGCATACTCTCGGCTTTCTGGGAGGGTTTAGTGTTGAAACTTTTGACGATGGGAACTTTTCTGCCTACAATCAGGGTTACCTGGGTAATGACCTGACCGAACTTAATGCAGGCAGTACTTCTCCGCAGGTATCAGGCACATCGGGGAAGAACAAACTTCTCTCTTATTTTGGCCGTTTAAATTATAATTTTTCCGATAAGTATCTATTAGAAGCCAATGCACGATACGATGGATCGTCCATATTCGCAAAGGGGAATCGTTGGGGTTTCTTTCCATCATTCTCTGCCGGATGGAGGATAAGCGAGGAGGATTTTCTTAAGAGCAATACTAGTATCAGTAATCTTAAATTACGGGCTTCCTATGGAAAGTTAGGTAATCAAAAGATTTCTTTATTTAGTTATGTCGACGCAATTTCATTAGGTCAGAACTATAGTTTCAATGGCACGGTGGTAAGCGGAGCTGCCATTATTCAGTTAAGTGATCCTGAGATCACATGGGAAACAACAACAATGGCGGATATTGGTCTGGAAGGAAGCTTTTTCAATAATACCCTCTCTTTTGAAGTTGACTGGTTCGATAAGAAGACATCCAATATCCTGAGACAGATAAGTGTACCCGCGCAGGTAGGAAATTTGGCAGGACCATTTAAAAACATTGGCTCAGTTTCAAATAAGGGTGTTGAAATAACCCTTGGGTATAAAAATACCATTAGTCAACTGCGGTATAATTTAGGTGCAAATGTGACCTATCTTAAAAACAAGGTAATCGATGTGAATGGGCAGCGTTATCTGAGTGGAACCACCATTATACAAGAGGGTTCTCCAATTGATGCTTTTTTTGGATTGCAGGCCGAAGGTATATTTCAGACAGAGGAAGAAGTTCAGAATCATCCTTTTCAAAATGCAGGGACCAAGCCAGGAGACTTGAAGTATCGGGATATAGATGGCAATAATATAATCGATAACAATGACCGCGTAGTTATCGGAAATAGTATTCCTAAATATACATATGGATTCTCCCTTGGATTGGGTTTAGGTGACTTCGATTTTAGTGCCATTTTTCAAGGCTTGTCTGACGTTGACACGTATTTGACGGGCAATCTGGCTCAACCATATAAGAATGGAGCCGGCGTTACACGGGAATGGTTATCTGATTCCTGGACTCCCGAAAATACGAATGCAAGCTTACCAAGGCTTACGACCTCGAACGGATATCCTCAGAATTTTCAGACATCAAGTTTTTGGGTGCGTGATGCATCTTATTTAAGATTGAAAAACGTTCAATTAAGCTATTCCGTACCGAAGAAGCATATCTCGAAAGCTGGTCTTAGTCAGCTTAAGATATTCGTAAATGCGCAGAATTATCTCACATTCACCGACTTCAAATTCAGTGATCCTGAAAGGAATCTTACCAGGGGGGATATTGTTGAATATCCCAATGCTAAAAGTATTACTGCCGGACTAAATGTTTCATTTTAAGAGTAATTGCCATGAGAAAAATTATATTTACGTTCATCACTTTGTTTTCTTTAACGGCTTGCAAAGACTCCTTTCTTGATGTGACGCCGACAGACCGTTTTACACAGGATACCTACTGGAATACAAAGGAGCAGGGAGAAGCCGCCTTGAATGCTGCTTACGCAATCTTAATAAACTCAAATTCACCGTTTTCGGCACGTAACGCTGTTTATTTGGATGCACTCACTCCCAACACTTATCAATATAATGCTGACGAGAACATTATTTCAAGAGGCCTTCACAATGCGGCAACTTCAACATTTAATAATACTTGGAATGCTTGTTATAGCGGAATAGGAAGGGCTAATAACTTTCTGGCAAATATTGATAAGGTTTCGATGGATGAAAGCCTGAAAAATCGTTATAAAGCAGAGTCAAAATTCCTCCGCGCGTTATTTTATTTCCCACTATGGAACCTGTATGGGGGAGCTCCCCTTATTACAGAGGCAACAAACTATGATACTCAGGCCAGTCTGCCACGTAATTCTGCAGATGAAATATTGGCTCAGATCTTAAAAGATCTTGATGAAGCTGAAGCCAACGATGCTCTGCCGGCTAGCTATACCGGAGCAGACAAGGGAAGGGTAACACGCGGGGCTGTACAGGCTTTAAAGGCCAGAATTTTATTATATGCCGGTAGGTGGGAAGATGCCGCTGTTGCCGCGAAAAAAGTTATAGATTCTAAAACTTATACGCTCTTTCCTGACTATCGGGGACTTTTCTATCTCGAGAATGAAGGTAATTCAGAAGTTATCTTTGATGTTCAGTATAAGTTTCCAGAGTTTTCACACTCTCTTGATGTGAGTCTGGATCAGCAGCTTGGTTCTGCGCCGCTCCCCGATCTCATAAATGACTATTATGCCACAGATGGAAAACCTGTTTTGAGTTCGGCTGTTTATAATGCGACAAAGCCTTATGAGAACCGGGATTCCCGTCTTCAGGCTACTGTAGTCATTCCGGGAACAACATTTAAAGGATCGACCGTGACCGATATACAATATCCGAGTACAGGTTATGGACTGAAAAAGTATACCATATTTAAAGACAATGAAAAACCAACAGTTGTTCCAACAAGTGGTACATCTGAACTGAATTATGTCCTGCTACGGTATGCAGATGTATTATTGATATATGCTGAGGCGATGAATGAAGCATTCGGGCCTGAGGGAGCTGTCGCTGGTTTTACAGTGTCTAATGCAGTCAATCTCGTCAGAGCAAGAGCTAGGATGCCGAACTTACCTCTGGGACTTAGTAAAGATCAAATGAGAGAAGAAATCAGGCATGAACGTCGGGTTGAACTAGCAGGAGAGGGATTGTATTACTACGATATACGTCGATGGAAGATAGCTGAGAATGTTCTCAATTCAGATGTGTACAACAGAAGCGGAGCCAGGATAGACGGCCGGAGTTTTAATCCAGATCGTGATTATTTGTGGCCCGTTCCATCTATTGCCATCCAAAATAATCCAGCCTTAACACAAAATCTTAACTACGGAAAATAACATCATTATGCAAAAGAACCTATATGTCTTAATTTTAATTAGTTTATTGCCTTTAGCAGAAGTGTTTTCACAAGAGCATAAACAGAAAAAGCCAAATATCATTTTTATATTGGCTGACGACCTTGGGTATGGGAACCTTACCAGTTATAATAAGAATTCACCTATACCTACGCCCAATATTGATCTATTAGCTAAGGAGGGTGTGAAATTTAACAGGTTCTACTCAGGCAACACAGTTTGCGCACCTTCCAGGTGTGCACTGATGACAGGCATGAATATGGGGCATGCCTGGGTAAGGGGAAACAGTAAGGCTAAAGATGGTAAAGGAGCTTTGCGTCCGCAGGATACTACTATAGCTGAACGTCTTCAGGGTAATGGGTACGTAACTGGGATGTTCGGCAAATGGGGACTTGGCGACGCGGAAACACTAGGTGCACCACATCTGAAAGGCTTCAACGAATTTTACGGTTTCCTTGATCAGGCTCATGCCCATGATTATTATACCAACCGCTTATATGAAATCCGGAATAACATCACGCAGGAAATTAAAGTAGACTCGAATGCGTATACGCAGGATTTAATTTTAGACAAGGCCCTGAATTTTGTACGATCACATAAAGATGAGCCTTTCTTTTTGTATTTACCGTTTACCTTGCCACACGCTGAACTAAAGGTCCCAGCTGAAATCTTGAAGAAATTCCAGAATGCAGACGGATCAAGTAAGTTTGGTAAGGAAACACCTTTTAAGAAAACAGGTAACTACGATGATCAGGATCAGCCGCATGCTGCTTTCGCCGCTATGATATACAAGTTAGATACGGATGTCGGCCGTATTGTGGAACTTGTAAAGCAATTAGGCCTGGATGATAATACTTACATATTCTTCACTAGTGATAATGGTCCTCATAAAGAAGGAGGCGCAGATCCGGTATTTTTCAACAGCGGAGGTCCGTTACGTGGAGTAAAGCGCGATCTGTATGAAGGCGGGATCCGGGTTCCTCTTCTTGTACGCGCTCCGGGGAAAGCTCCAGCCGGCACCGAAAGCAACATACCATGGGCCTTCTGGGATATTCTTCCAACGGTAGGACAAATAACTTCAACTCGTGTTCCTTCAGATATTAACGGGATATCATATGCGCCTGCCATATTGGGACAGAAACAGGAGAAACAACATGATTATCTATATTGGCAATTTAACGAAGGCGGTCTAAAAGAGGCTTTGACCCAAGGGGATTGGAAGCTTATCCGTTTCAAACAGAAGGGTAAGCCGGAAACATTGGAATTGTATAACTTAAAGGAGGACATTGCTGAGAAGAATAATGTTGTATCAAAGCGTCCCGCTGAATTACGAAAGCTCAAAACGCTTCTTTTAACAGCTAAGACTCCTTCAGAAAATCCAACATTTGATTGGTCAGAAGAGGAGCTATAATTGGAATTTCCATTCATGTCTATTATGCATCGCTTATGAAAACGAGAAAGCTAGCGTTTTTTTTATTTGTAATATTCGTTCGATATGGAGCTTTTTCTCAAAATCACAAGCCAAATTTTGTTGTGATCATGGCTGATGATATGGGATACTCAGATTTGGGTTGTTTCGGATCTGAAATTAGTACACCGAACTTAGACCGATTGGCGGCAGAAGGGTTAAGGATGACCCAATTTTATAATAGCTCCCGCTGCTGTCCTACCAGAGCTGCTTTACTTACCGGTCACTACCCTCATAATGCAGGTGTAGGAAGTATGAATAGAGATCTGGGAACTTCTGCTTATCAGGGGTTCTTAAATAAAAGCAGTATCACAATAGCCGAAGGTTTAAAGACCAGGGGATACTTTACGATGATGTCTGGTAAGTGGCACGTAGGAGATAAGGAAGACCAATGGCCTACTGCCCGGGGATTTGATAGGTTCTTTGGGTTTATAGGAGGGACCAGTAACTATTTCTATCCACATCCTCATAAGCTGCTGGGTAATGATTTTGTGCTGAATGGTAAGAAGTTAGAGAACTACACGACTGAAAACAAACCGGAGGATTACTATTTAACCAATGAATTTGGCAATTATGCGTTGAAGTTCCTTGATGAGGCGAAAGAACAGAAGAAGCCTTTTTATTTGCATCTGACCTTTAATGCTCCCCATTTTCCCATTCAGGCCCTTCCTGAAGATGTGGCTAAATATCGGGGGAAATACATGAAAGGTTGGGATATACTCCGTACAGACCGGTATAAAAGATTGGTTGACTTAGGGATTATTAGTGATAAATGGCCTTTATCTCCCCGTGATACCTTAATACCTGAATGGAATCAGATGCGGGAAACTGAAAAGGATTCCTGGGACCTGAAGATGGCAGTTTACGCTGCAATGATTGATAGACTGGACCAAAATGTGGGACGAGTTCTTAACAAGTTGAAAGAGATGGGAGTGGAAAAGAATACTCTGGTTCTATTCTTTTCAGATAATGGTGCAAGTCATGAGTATGCTTACCCCGGTAGGCCGCAAGCGGACCAAGCGATAGCTCAGCGCATAAAAGGCTTGCCCGCCAGTGATCCGCAATCGTATGTGAGTTACGAATATAATTGGGCAAACCTGAGCAATGCCCCTTTCAGGTCGTTTAAGCATTGGGAGAATGAAGGAGGAATAAGTGCACCTTTTATCGCTTATTACCCGGATCTTATTAAATCGCGTACTATCAACAACCAGCCAGCACATGTTATTGATATTCAATCAACGATTTTTGATCTCGCAGGGGTTAAATATCCCTCTGTTTATAAGGGGCATTCTTTAACTCCTCCAGATGGTCTTTCACTAAAGGACGTGTTTTCTGGGAAAGCCTGGAAGGGGCATGATGTATTGTATTGGGAACATCAGGGAAACAGAGCTGTGAGGCAGGGTAAATGGAAGATTGTTTCCAATTATCCCGAAAATAAGTGGCGCCTGTTTGACATGGATGCAGACAGGACGGAGCTTAATGACTTAAGTCAATCTAATCGGGAGAAATTAAGGGAACTTGTAGATTTATATACATCATGGGCATCAAAATCGGGTATTGTTGATTGGGCGACAATCAGTGGGAAAAAGTAAGACAAGAAGAGATGTACCCTTTTTCGTGCATTGTTTCAATTATTCAATCTCTGTACGATTTCCAATTTCGCCCCATTTGTTCCTGTAACTTTTATCGTCAATGGATCGGAGTCTTTTATGAACTTTCCAGTATATTTTACGTCTTTCTCCGGGCCTTCAAGGAATGTGAATTCAATATCATAGTCCTTGAACCGCCCGGTGAAATTATGAATGTCGCCGAAATTATTCTGCTCATTTCCGGTAAGTGTACTTTCATTAACGTCCCTTTCATCTGCAGTAAAAAAGAAGAAAGTACCCCTGTTACTTTCCCATTGGTTAGATAGATTAGGAACAAACAGGTCTAGAATACCTCCATCGCCTGAGCAGCTTGTTAGCGAGATTATAACAACCAGGGTAGTAAATAGCTTTTTCATAACATGAAGTATTTAATTGTTAATTACTTTATTATTAGCCAACAATGAATTCATATTCGTTACCCTTTCTCCCAAACTGACCAATCTTCTTTCCATAGATGAAGAAAATGTTTCCATGTCGTTTTTTAGGTTTTCCAGGCTTGCCTTCTTTTTGTTTTTGTTAGTTTCTTTGTTCAGATCGTAAAAGCGGTTGATGAACGTGTAATTCACTTCGAGAATGAATGGCCGATGAAGATCTTCAATTGCGAAATCAATCAGATTGGAGAATTTTAGAGATAACTCTTTGCTGTTCCAGTATGTAGCAATAGCTTGTTGATAGACGTCTTTATTTGCATTTAGAAGGTTGAAAATGTCATTGTATGCATAAATGGATCCATTTAGTTGTTCGTATGCACCTCTGTTTGTTAAGGAACCTGACAGAGACAGGAATGCATCGTTGAAATTTCGCGTTTCATTTACATAATTGTTTAGGGCTGATGATATCAATGGAAAAAATTCCATCCGTCCTTTAGCCAGCTCACTTTCATCTATATCTTTGTTATTCAGGAGCTCAACAATCCTGTCGTACCCTTTCCGGCTCTCATCTTCCAGCTTTCTAATAATCTTATTCTGCATGCTGGCCTGTGTACTCGCTATTTCAGCCCTAATTTGTTTGACTGGATCTCCTGAAGGCTTCTTAATGTAGATGTCAATGAAAGTACCCGGATCTTTAGGTAATATGGCTTTACCCTCCAATGGATACATAACTTCATATTGCTTAAGATCAGAAGATTCAATATTAACGTAGTTAAGCTCTTCGGAACACTTGAAACTTATCACTCCCTGAGGATCTGTGCTTAGGCGCTGTCCGCTGATTACAAACACAGAACTTCTGAAAGGAGTGTAATCGCCATACCTCACCCTAAATTTATAATTTATCCCTTGTGCCAGTACGGTCTGAGTTACAAGGCAACCAATGGTAATGATGAAGACCACGTATTTCATTCTACCTGTGTTAATGTTAGAAAATCGTCCTGATAGACTGTTCTTAAGCTATTATAGACCTCTTTGTTCCCTTTGAATGCGATTATTCTAATCTCACTACCCGGCTTAACCGGCAATTTTGCTGTGAAATTTCCAAGGCTGTCCGTATTCGCTATATACGAAGTGCCAACAAAACGGACAACAGCATCAGGTATACCTATTTTATTATGTGCAGAATACAATCGTCCCTGAATGGTTGTAATTTCAACATCTCTTTGGAGTTGAATTATCAGATTGGTATGATCGGAGGAGTCACTTAGTTTATAGGTCTGTTCTTGATCTGGATGATATCCTGAGACGTTTAGAAACAGATCAATCTTGCGGCCTTTGTACTGATTGCTTATACCGGTAAAGAAAGCAATACCCTCGCTGTTCAGGTTTTTGGTTTGCTGGAAGAGATCGATTACAACATTTACTGAAGCATTCTCCGGAATCTTGTAAGAAGTTTGACTTCCTATTAAACGAACGGCCAGAGATAAAGGACTTTTCTTTTCGATGGGCCTGTACTGATATCCGAAGTACATGACAATGCAGAATATGACAACTGGGCCAGCTAAGTAGAGTTTTCCATTACTACTTGAGTTTTCATATCTGCTAACAGACTTCATGGCTCCTGCCAGAAAGCCGCTGGCAACAAGGCCTATGATGATAATCAAAAAGAAGTAAACGGAAATGTCAAGCTCTATTCTTCGTCCGGTGTTTATGATAAAGAAAAAGAATAATGCAAATAGAACAAAACCTCCAATAGAAATATAGATCCAGGTCAGTTGTGACAGCTTTTTCATAATGGAAGTGATTAAATCTACTCATATCAATTCTGGCCCGAAATAGCTAGTAGTAGCTATTTTATCTCGCTCATGTAGTGGTTAATTTAGTTAAGTATTCCATAGCAGAATCGCTTTAATTAGTTACAGATGGCTAGTCCGAAATTGATCGCTGGACCCATTCTCAGAAGGGTAGATAAAAAGAAGGTTTCTGTTTGGGTAGCTTTTTCCAACAACTACCACTGTTCCCTGAATGTTTATGAAGGGGATGGAATTAAACTGACAGCATCTGGAGACCATAGCTCTTCTGCCCCTGAGACGCCATTAACAACAGTTAAGAATACGACACCCACCGTACAGTTTGGTGCGCATCTATGGATAGCAATGATCACTGCGGAGATAAGTACTCCGGGTTTACAAGCAGATCAGATTTACAGCTATAATGTTTTATTTGAAAGTAGCGATGATCCAACAGATAAGGGCGATCTACGAACAGAAGGTTTATTGAGTGATGAGAAGCACGAGGAGCGGGCGCAGAAAGCAATAGGCTATAAAACGGATGTGTTACCAACTTTTCTTCTTCCTTCTGATGATCCTGCCAAGCTTTTCTTAGCGCAGGCTTCCTGCCGGAAAATGCATGGGCATGGAGAAGATGCTCTCTCATATCTGGATAAAGTGGTCGAAGATTTTAATAAAGCAACAGACAAAGATATCCAGAAAAGGCCTCAGCAGCTTTTTTTAACAGGTGACCAGATCTACGCTGATGATGTGTCGGGAATGTTGTTACGTTATGCCGGTAATGCTGATGGATTTTCTCGCGTAGGTGAAGAAATGATCCGGGTCAGGGAAAACAATACTTCGCCCATCGAAGAATTTACAGCCGAACATGTGACGTTTCCTCCTTATATCAGACAACATATCATGTCTAAGTATGCAGGCTTTACCAGTGGGAGTGCTGATTGCCATCTAATCGGCTTTGAGGAATTCTCGGGTGTTTACCTGAACTACTGGAGCTTACGGTCGTGGCACATTGACTTTTACAAGAAGGTAGAAAAAATCATTAAAGACAATAAGGATTCTGTACTCAATGAGGTAGTAAGCAGTCTGCTCGATAGCGAAGCTGTCGAGGATGACCCCAATTTGGTAAGTGTTATCATGGACAGGGAAAATCTTCGTGGGGAAGCTAAAAAATATGTGTTTGATGTTGGTATGCGCGAGACGTTTGCGGATACTACTAACGAGAAGTTCGTCAAGTGGAAGGAGAAGATCCGCTCAGCTATGCGTAAAGAGTTGAGGGAGATCGCCAGTTTTGCAAGCACCTTACCTTTAGTGAGCAGGGTCATGGCGAATGTGCCATGCTATATGATTTTTGACGATCACGAGATTACTGACGACTGGTATATCACTCAACGCTGGAAGAATCAGGTTTTGTCTAAACCTCTTGGCAGGGATATCATCCGTAATGGTTTGATGGCTTATGCGGTCTTTCAGGATTGGGGAAATGTGCCGGATGAATACGTTCCGATAGGTGATGGTGCAGAAGCCGCTTCCAGTTTGACTGATAAGACGAAGTTCATTCGTCTTATAAATGAGTATTGCTATCGTGTCGCAAATAAGTTAAAATTAGACACCATGGCCTCCGAAGTTATCGAACCTATGGAGGTTCTTCTGGGAATGGGAGACGAGGCATCCAAACTTAAATGGCACTATGACGTCTCCACCGGCAAAGCGACAACCTATGTGCTTAATACACGAACATCCAGGACATATCCTTCCCTCAATACTCCTCCCGGCCTGATTTCAGATGAGTCATTTCCCGAACAGCTACCAGAGGATATTGCCGACTCTGCTCCATTTACATTAGTCATTTCACCCGTGCCGGTACTCGGACTGGCCAGTTTTGAAGAGTTGATACAACCGCTTGCGGCATCTGTAGTTGGGCTCTCTCATAGCTCTGGCACCAATCAAGGTGTTGTAGCAGGTGAAATAGAATTCGATTTTGAAGCCTGGAGCTTCAATGTGGCAGCTTTTGAAAAGCTACTCGGGAAGTTAGATAAATATAAGAAGGTCATACTGCTATCCGGGGATGTTCATTACGGTTCATCGGCAGCGCTTGACTATTGGAAAGGTGAAGGAGCTGCACCGAGCAGTCGGATTGTCCAGCTTACCTCCAGCTCTTCAAAAAACCGTTGGATGGAAAATATGGCTTTTTTTAAGTCGGCAATCATTCAAAAGATCTTCACCGGCATCGGAGCTAATCTGGAGAAAGTGGGATGGAAGGACAAGGTTCTGTCGCTTTCAGGAAACGTGAGTATCAGGAACAGACAGCGTTTGAGACAAAACCCTGGTGTGATTCCTGTAGCAGGTTGGCAGGCAGGCGCAACAGTGAGCCAGAAACCAGATTATGGCTGGCGATTAAAGTTTGTGACTGACGAGCGCTCTTCAGCAGATGAGATTTTTACCAGTGATATAGACATCAACAATGCCACTTCCCTGAAGGATGGGTACAAGAAAGTGGTGCAGCGGCATCTTCAGACCTTCGTTTCAGGAATTTCCAAACGGCTTGTATGGCCATCACACGTCAGTAAGATAACATTCAGTGCCGATGGAGAGGAATGGAAAGTGAATCATGAATTCTTGTTTAAAAAAGGCGATCTAGATGTAGCAAAAAGATCTGTAGGAAATCATATAGTCCATGTGATCTCTTTGAAAACACCAGTGGCTGAAGCGACTAAACCTGTGCTACCTTAATACTATTACTATGGCTGAAGAAAATAAAGACTTCTTTAAATCGCTTCTATCCAGGGTTAAAGATATTTTGGCTCCAGGAATAAACTTGCTTAGCGACCCTCAGTCAAGAGCAGAGTTTCTGGGCACTCTTGGCATAGAAGATGCCGGTACAGCTTTGACAACTGCTTCAACCAATAGTCTCGATGAGTACATAGCCTCGGAATCTCACGAAGTCGACGCTTTCAAGCTAGCCAGTGCCCTGGCAGACCTGACCCAGCTTATGCTATCGATTGAAGGCTTCTTCAGGGCGGCAATAGCTGCCGACAGCGATTCGGAATTTGCAGCGGGAGAGGCACTGGACACTTTCACTAACATGCTGGTTCTGGACTACATTCGCAGACGACAACCTACTATTCACAGCACTATACGACTTCTATCAGTTCTTAGCCAGCAAACGGCGGAACAAGGCGGTTCTGTAAAATTCGTTAAGGATGTGGTATTCGGATTTTTCGAGAGACTCGGCAAAGGCTTTGAAAGTTTTGAAACTGAGGAAGATGCTAAGATCGTATCTGATTCGATATTCCTTCTTCTGGGTGCGGGTTTGTTTATCATCAATGAAAAAATACTTAAAGGTAATGGAATTGAGTCTGTAAGAATTGAGTCGGGCTATGGATTTGAAGGATTGTCTTCATCAGCTACCCCTATTGCCGATAGCATTACTGACCGTTCATTTACTTATTCTGTCTCATTCACACCCTTAGACGATCCTGATAATATTGCTACGCTCTACAACACACTTTCACTTGTTCCAAAAAACCAGGGCGGCATTGCTTTGGTTACTGATCTTGCCGGTAAGCTGGATGCGACGCTTCCTATTGATGAAAACAGGTCTTTAAAGTTTGATTTTGCAGGGGAAGGGATATTCAGGATAGGCGAGGCTCCTGGAGCAGATGCAGGGAAGAACAATAAAGCAGCTATTTCTTATACAGACACACGCAAGGATCCAACCTTATGGTCACTACTCGATAAACCATCTATTAAAATTGGTATAGGCACCTATATGATCGGGTTTAAGGTTTCTCCTGATGATTTTGAGCTGAAAACGAAGATCGAAATGCCCTTTAAGTTCGGCCGGGGAGGCTTATCAGGCTTCCCTTTCGAGTTGCTGCCAGAAAAGATCGAGGAAAAAATACCGATAGCGTTTGGCTATTCACTGAAGCGTAACTTCTTTTTTGGAGATGGCAGCGCAGGAACAGATCCCAAAGCTCCAACTTCAATAGCAAGAACAACCGGAGAGCCGGCAGAGGACCCGGGCTTGGTTGCCGGAATAGCGAAAATGGTTCTTAATGCAATTGATTTCAGAATACCCCTGCATCAGAACGTGGGTGGGGTGCTTGGCTTACAGTTATTAAATGTACGTACAGGAGTTGAAGGGAATTTCGACACGATACAGCTGGAAACTTCATTGGATTTCTGGTTGAAATTTGGATCTGTGCTTACCCTTTCTGTAAGCCGGCTAGGTATGTTGCTGACGCTGGCGAAACGTGAAGACAATGGAGGTGTTGGGGGGTATGACATTAGTCCGAAAATCAAACTTCCTAATGGAATAGGTGTTCGTGTTAATGCTGAAATAATTAAGGGAGGAGGTTTTCTTTATATCGACGAAGAAAGAGGCGAATACTTTGGAGCATTGGAACTAGAATTCAAAAACCTGTTCTCTTTGAAAGCGGTGGGATTAATCAATACGGTTATGCCTGATGGCTCAAAGGGATTTTCGATGATCGTTATTATTACCGCAGAATTTAGTCCCATTCAGCTTGGCTTCGGATTTACTTTATTAGCAGTAGGAGGACTTTTAGGTCTTAACAGAACAGTACAGGTAGAACCACTTAGGATAGGTATTAAAACAAATGCTATCAAAAGTATTCTCTTTCCCGAGGATGTTGTTGGGAACATAAGCAGAATTATCAGTGATATCCGAGAAATTTTTCCAGTAAAACAAGATCAGTTTCTGATTGGTCTAATGGCTAAATTTGGTTGGGGAACGCCAACGCTCATTAAGATCGAACTGGGGGTTATCGTTGAAGTGCCGGACCCTAAAATATTGATTCTGGGTGTTATCAGCACTAAGCTTCCGACGGAGGAGGCAGCAGTTCTTAAATTGCAGGTGAACTTTTTGGGAGTGATCGACTTCCAGAACAAGTTTATTTATTTTGAAGCTCATCTTTTCGACTCCATGTTGGTAGGTTTTCCGCTAACAGGTAGTATGGCGTTTGTGGTGGCCTGGGGAAATACCAGCTTGTTTGCTATCAGTATCGGGGGTTTTCATCCGGACTTCAAAGACTATCCATCCGTTCCTACTTTGCCCGGTGCTTTCAGGGAAATGACCAGGATCGGTCTCTCCTTGCTTAGCGGCAAGAATCCGCGCCTTACTATTGAATGTTATATAGCGATAACTTCTAATACCATTCAGTTTGGAGCCAAGCTTGAATTACTTGCATCAGGACCGATGGGCTTCAATCTCTATGGAATGCTCGCCTTTGATGCCATCTTTATTTTTGATCCATTTAGCTTCGGGATTGCACTTGAAGCAACTCTAGCTATACGTAAGAATACCAGCATTCTTTTTGGCATTCATTTCAAAGGTGTTCTCTCAGGTCCAACGCCATGGCATGTCGAGGGTGAGGTAACTTTTGGTGTGCTCTTCTTTGATGTGACAATTGGATTCTCTGCCACTTGGGGAGATCGCCCTTCCGAGATTACCAGGGTAACTGTTGATCTCCTGGAAAAGGTTAAACAAGAGATCTTCGATATCCGAAACTGGAGGACAGAACTCGCTGAACAACAGCATCAGGCTGTAACTTTAAAAAAGCTAGAAGATGAGGAAAACGCTCCTGTGGTGCTATTTCCATTTGGAGAATTGAGGTTTAGCCAGAGATCCATTCCGCTGAACTATAAAATAGAAACGTATGGAAGTCAGGTTCCTCTTGATGTAAATCTGATCAGGATTTCGAAAATAAAGATTGGAAGTGAGGAGGAGGCTACAGATGATGAGAAAGAAATGTTCTCTCCCGGACATTTTACTAAACTTTCAGAATCAGAAAAGCTGTCGCGGAAATCGTATGAAGCATTGCCAAGCGGATTCAAATTAAAAGACAGCGGAAAGTTAGCGACTGCCAGTCCACATCTTGATCCTGTCGTAATGGATTACGAATTGGATTATACTAATGACGATAAGAAGTTACCTTTTAAGCTTTCCATATATGCCTTTGATAATATGAAGCGATATGCTGCAGCTTCAAAGTCGGAATTAAGCTGGCTTAAGACGGCTTCCAGACCTCTTAATGCACCTGAGAAGGTTGAAGTGGAGAATAAAGGGTTTGCCATTGCCAAAACATCTAACCTAACTGAGTACGATGCCAGTTTCAGGGCTTCAACGCTGGCGGAAGTTAATAATTTTTATGATAGCCTGCTTAGATCCAACCCGGCTTTGGCAGATGAGATACAAATTGTGGAGAGGTATGAATTAGCGGAAGCATGATGAACAAATAAAAAATTGAGCGATGAGTTTTGGACAGTATCAATTTCTTTCATGGGCAAGACGAGGAATAGCACGGCATATATCTGAGCAGGATACGCTAGGAGCAGGTGCAGGCAGTGCAAATGAAAGAGCCGGAATTTCTATCTCTGTACAGGTAAATGAAACCGTTCTACCTGACAGAGTTTTTGCCTTAACCGGACCCGGGGACATTACAGGAATACAGAGCAGTATGATCATCCGTACTGAACCGCCATTAGGCATCGCAGACTATGAACCCAATCTTCTGCCGTATATCGAGTTCTATGATGAAGACTTCCCCTGGAGATATAGTCCTGCTTCTCCAGCAGGTGACAAAGAACATCTGCGTCCCTGGCTTGCGCTTATTGTATTGAAAGAAGGAGAATTCGAAGATACAAAAAGACGGGAGCCCTTGACCTCCATCAAAATTACAGACCCTGCTAACCTGCCACCTCACGACCAGCTTCATTTATGGGCTCATATGCACTCTAATCTTCCTCACAAACAAAGTGAGTTTGAATCGTTTATTGATGATTTAGAAGAAGATGCTAAGCGGGATCCTGATGGTGTTTACAGCAGGATTCTTTGTCCGCGTAAGTTAGAGCCGAACGCTTTATATCATGCCTTTCTTGTTCCCAGTTACGAAACAGGGCGTTTAGCAGGAACGGGGCGGCCTACGGTGGATGTAAAAGCCCAGCAGCCAGCCTGGCCCTCTGCAGATTCAGAATTTCCAGTCTATTACCGATGGTACTTCCGTACAGGGCAAAACTTTGATTTTGAATACTTGGTCAAACTTCTCGAGCCAAGAATAATGGACGAGCGTGTTGGATTAAGACCTATGGACTGTTCCAGACCAGGCTTCGTTCAGGCAGATAAAAACGAGGAAGTATCCGCTCCTGTGCCGTCAATCCTGTTATTGGAAGGTGCTGTCAAATCGCCAAGCGCGAAGTCAACCGTTTTCCCACCAGCGGAAACACCGCAGCCTTTCTTCGATGAGATGAAGAAGCTTGTGAATTTAAACAAGTATCAATTGGAAAACCTCGATAGTGACCCCTATGTTTCGACTCCGTACTATGGCATGTACCATGCCATGCGTAAAGATCCTGATCATCCTGGGAAGAAAGAAGTTCCGACCTTTGATCCGGAATCAGGCAACTGGTATAATGACCTGAACCGTGATCCACGTACCCGGGTTCCCGCAGGTTTTGGCGTGCGTGTAATGCAGGAGAATCAGGAGAAGTTTATGGATAAAGCCTGGAAGCAGCTTGAGGGAGTGCTTGATGCTAACAAAAAGATGCGGCTGACTAAGTTTAGTGCCGTTATATCGCAGCAACTATTCAATAAAACCATTCTGAACAGGCCGACGGAAGATATTTTGAGCTTAACCTTTCCTCTGGCTTCCCGCATTCTTACCGTTAATGAAACCTTAAAGTTCACTATTCAGAAGAGCGTCTTACCAAAAGCTATTTTTAGTGCGGGATTCAAAAAACTTACCAGGTCTAAGACATCTTTACTTAAAGGTTTGAATGTAGAGGATATTTCTGGCAACTTCGTTAGCCTTACGGGAAAAATGAACCAGGTAAACGGGCTCTCTGCCCGGTCTAAGTCCACCTTTAAGGGAATAGAAGGGCTGAACGCCATTACCTTCTTTGAAGCACCATCTTCGATTAATCAGGTTAAGGGATATACGATCAAATCTAATCTTGAGTTGGATTATTTATATACTCCCCCTGCCAAGGGAGGGCTAAAGAATATTGATATAATTAAGGAAGTAGATAAACCAGTGATCTTCAACCCCGGTGTTTTTAAGCCTATAGGGAACATTGGAGCGCTCAAGCCGGTAAAGCTTTCAAAGGAGATTGAGCGTGAGCGCCCTCTGCCAGACGTGAAGAAGCCACCGTTAAATTTGGATATTAAAGTTGCCCCTGTTTTGGTCCAGGAAATAAAGGTGGTTAATCAGCCAGATGTTCAAAAGCTGAATGTGGAAGTAAACCAGGCCTTCAATAATGTAAATTCACGCTTTCAATACCGTGAACCTGTAAACGAGGATCCGGTTTTGCAGATGGCTTCTGTTAAAACATATGTAACAAACACGTTGAATCCCTCTGTTTCATATAAAAAGCTTATTGCCGGACAGATAAAATGGCCTGGAGGAATAATTAAGCCGCCCAAAGAAGATTTTCTACCGGCCATGGCCTACCCGGATATTCCAGAACCAGCTTACAAGTACCTGATAGATATTGATAAGGAGTTTCTGTTACCTAACCTCCAGCTGATACCTCAAAACACATTATCACTTTTAAAAACCAATCAGAAATTCATAGAAGCTTATCTGATGGGACTTAATCATGAAATGGGCAGAGAGCTCCTTTGGAGGGAATATCCTACAGATATGAGGGGAACATATTTCAGGCAGTTTTGGGACACAGCCAATTTTGTAACACCAGATACCAGTCCTCAGAATGCGGATAAACTTAAAGATATCAGACCCATACACCAATGGGGTAATTCCGGCTTATTAGGAAGCCATAATGCGCGTGATGCTCAGGGAGACGCAGAACAATTGGTATTTGTGATCAGAGGAGATCTGTTGAAGAAGTTCCCGAATACTGTTGTCTATGCGCAAAAAGCTATTCTAATAGATGGTAAGAAAAAGATCAGGGTTGATTTGACGTCAGAACAATATGCAAAAGAGGTGAGATTCCCGCTTTATCAGGCAGAGATTGTCCCGGATATTAAATTACTTGGCTTTGATCTGACCATTGATGAAGCAGCCGGAATTGATGAAACTCCGGGTTTTTCTGATAAGGATGGTTGGTTTTTTATTATGGCCGAGGTGCCCGGAGAGCCGCGTTTTGGTATGGATGTTACCTATAATCCAAACACCCCAAATGGTAGTCAGACATGGAATGATTTATCATGGGAGAACTTTGGAGGGCAGAATTTAAAATTTATCAGGAAGGAAATCGTTCCGGGCAATACCGGAAAGCCGGGAGGAAGCTTCAACGTTTCTGGTGAAGGTAATAAAGGAAAATGGGGAACGAGCTCCAGCGATATGGCTGCCATCCTTTTTCAACGACCAGTAATGGTTGCTACTCATGCAACGGAAATGCTTGATATACCTGTACCAGACAATAAAGTTAGCAACAGGTTTATTAGCCTGATTGAATATATACACTCTTCAATCCGTTAAATCATGCCCACTCTTGATCAAGATCTTCAGAAAATAAGAGAAGCCCGTCTGCAAATTGAAAAGGCTAATAAGGAGCTGTATCAGAGTAAGTTGAACCGGCAGAAAAGTTCAGGTGATAACTCTTCTGCTGCTGATTTAAGTGCTCGAAGTGAAAACTATATCAAAGCTTCTTCGGCATTAGAAAAGGCTCGGCGAGAGCTGTTTGAGCGGAATAGTTATAAGAATATTGTTGCAAATATGAGTGCAGGAATCCCTGTTCTTTTTTTCCCGGTAAGGATTGAAACACGCTTTATAAATGCTGGAAATGCTACTGAACTCTGGATCAGAATCTATCCGGATGATATTCATATCCATACTCATGAATTTCTTTTAACGGAAGAAGAGCATTTTGCAGGAAGACAATACTGGTTGAATCTGCTTAAAGCAAACAGAGAAAATGTATCCGCAGAAGACCAAAAGAAAGCTGCCTGGAAAACCTTTTCAGAAGGGAGGGGTGTACAACGAGCGCTTTGGGTTGCAAAACAAACCACGCCTCTTAATTGGTCAGTGGATTCAGTCCTGGAAGACGAGGCTTTACAATTCCCAGAGGCAGGAGATACGAAGACTCATAACTGGACCCAGGCTCCAAAAACCCAGCTTCTTCCTGACCAATTTGTTGTCAGCCTCTACCGGAGCGGCAGAATAGTCCATACGGAGGTAGGAGCTCCGGTTCCTGATACCGTATTTCTTGGTCCGGATCCACTTCAGGCCAAAGAATCTTTTGAGAAGAAAGATAATTCCATTGTTCTGGATGATAGTTTCGCATGGATAACAGATTTTGATAAAGCTGTTGAAAAAGGGCTTGCACTGAAAATAAAGATGCAGGAACATTTTCTTAATCACGGCATGATAGAGAGAATTGTTGTTATGGGCGTATGCTCTTCTGCTTCAGTACAAGAAGGGAAAGTCTTATTGGAGGAACTGATCGAGAATCATCAATACTCTGCAAAAGGTTTTAGTTTCTTACCTCAACGCAGTTCAACCAATAATACAGAAAGCTCCGGATCTGTTTACAGTAAGAATGAAAATTACCTTTCTAAGGGCTATTATGATGGTATAGACCTGAATGCCTTAAGCGATGCGGAAGAAGATGGGATCCAGTTTGCGAACTTGCTGGGAATTGATAAGACTGTTTTCAGAAATGCCAGTCATGCGTCACAAAAGCACGTAAAGGAAGCATTGGCAATGAACAAGGCAGTTTATCCGGCAACTATAGGATCCTTTATAGAAAACCTGGCGAAGCCTATGTTTAGTGAACAGCAAAAGAACCATCTCCGTGATTTTTTCACTGATTTCGTTACAGCATCAGGACCATTCCCTGCGATTCGGATTGGTGATCAACCCTATTCTTTTCTTATTACGAGCGACATGGATAGATGGGTGGATAAAGAACCTTTTTTTCAGGGTATGGCAACTGTCCTTAAGAGACTTCAGTCTATCTGGTATGATCTTTCGAATAAGAATGTTGCACATGTGGGGCGAGACAGGGATCCCTCATCAACGCTAATTGATATTCTGGGTTTGGAAGCCGGATCTGTATCTTTTATTCAAAGACTTGCACATCTGCCTGATTTTTCATTGTCTGCTACTAATGTCATAGGAAAAGCCGGAGAACTTGCCAGGAAACAGGAGACCTTACGCGGGTTTGTCAAGTCGCTTCATCCATATGGGGATAGAATGGATGTCGGAGCCCTGATTACAAATCTTCATTACTATAAATTTGAGAACAAGATAGACCTTATCAAGCTAGTTGATGGTAAGACAGCGTCTGTTGACCGGTTTCTGGATAAGCTTGGACCTAAGAATCTTAATTACATTGAATGGTTGTCTCAAGTACAAAAAGAAGAGGAAGTGAGTGCTCACAATCTGGGTGCCACTCCTCCGCGCTCTATTCTCTATTTACTTCTTCGTCACAGCTTGCTTCAGGAGTTAGAAAAAGCTTCTAAAGTATATTATTCAAACTTAGGAGTTTCTACAGTTTCCGGATTAGAGAAAAGTGTCCTTAATGTTAACAAAGAATTCAAGGATTTGACTAGTTGGGAACTTATAAAAGGTACACCATCAGCTATTAACGATAAAGTTTTCAAAGTTAATATACCCTTAGGTGACTACTTGCTAACCAAAGGCTGGAAAGATGTAAAAAGTTTAAATGAGTTTAAAGGAGCCCTTCAATTATTGGGTAATCTTTCAACCTTGAGCCTTCAACATCATCTTACTGATCACATAGATCTGTGCAGTTACCGTTTGGATAGTTGGCAAATGGGACTATTTACCAAACGTCTGCAGCTGAACCGCAGTAAGCAACCTGAAGGTATCTATCATGGTTCGTACGGGTGGGTGGAGAATCTCAGGCCATCGGGAGGGAAATTGATAGAAGTTCCTGAAGCACTTAAGCCATCAAATCAACAGCCGGTCTATAAAGATCCCAAAAATGCAGGATTCGTTCATACTCCTTCTTTAAATCATGCAACTGCTGCAGGTCTGCTTCTGGCGGGATACCAAAATCACGCAACCAGGAGTGATCCAGGGGCATTCGCCGTGAACCTTTCATCAGAAAGAGTAAGAAAAGCCCTATTTGTTATCCAGGGTATTCAGAATAACCAACGGCTTGAGGCACTTCTTGGCTATCAGTTTGAGAGAGCGCTGCACGATATGACAACAAACAACGCAGCAAATAATTTGAATCAATACATTTTATCGCTGCGTGAAAAATATCCTCTTGAGTCCGCTTCAATCCCACAGGCAGGAACAGAGGCTCAGGAAAGTGTACCTGCATATTCTGTGGTTGATGGACTGAAAATTGTAAATGCTACTGGCGATGAATTGCTGAGCTTGGTAGGTAATCAAACGCACTTGCAACTTATTCTCAGGGAGAAAAATAGATTGGAAGATACACTTGATGCTATAAATGATCTCTTAATTACGGAAACCGCTTTTCAGGCTACTCAGGGCAAAACAGACAGGACAGCTGCAGTGTTGAACTCGTTGAAGAACGCAGATATACCACCGGATTTGGAGTTTCATAAGACACCCCGATCTACACACTTATCTTTTACGAACAGAGTTACCATTCATTTTGATTCTAAAGCTTCGCAGCACGTAACCGGGACCTGGACAGCTATATCAAGTCCTCGTTCATTAATGGAGCCGGGAATGAACCGGTGGCTGGGTGAGATGATTGGAGATCCATCCAGGATAATATCGAGTGTTTCCCTGGTTGATGCAGAAGGAAGTGAAACTCAAAGCATAATAATCAATCTTTCAGAACTCAATATTCAACCAATTGACCTCATTTATCTTTTGGGCACAGACCAGCAGTCGGGAATAAAACAACTCGAAAGTCATATTGAGCAGGCATTCAAAAGCAAAACAGGAACACATGCAGAAGAGGGATTGAAAATCACATTCGAAACAACAGTGTCTGAAGGTGAACGTAGTCTGGCCAAAGCCATTCCGCTGATGCGTTCATTAAGATCATTGATCACTAACGGCAGGCCTGCTTCGGCAAAACACTTTTTATCAAGGCCTAAATCAGAAGGTGAGCAGCAGCGCTTTATCCCAAATTGGGATGTGGAGGAACTAGTTAGTCGAATTAATACTGTTTTTCATAGTTTGTATGCTGAATTGAAACGTATTGAAGGGATAAGGATTTCTGGAATAGAAGGTCTTACTGAAGGACCGTCTGATTTGAATACTTTATTTGAATGGTATTATAAAGAAGGGGCTTCAATAGAAAAACTGGAGAAGGTGATCATAACAGAAGAGAGTATTGTGGAGCTGGATGCATTTCTTCGATCAGGCAGAAATTATGGTATAAACACGTCTTTAAGGTCAGTAAGTAGTGTTGCAACAGCCCTGGAGATTGTTGATTTGCTTCATTCCAGTGCCTCTCTTTGGCATCAATATCATCAAAAATTAACTTTAGCAACAAAAAAGCTCACAGCTGCCAATGAGGAGACAATATCTGATCTGAAGGTCACACGCTTGACAGAAGCTGGCAAGGCTTTGTTAGGAGATGATTTTGTTATTCTTCCACAATTCAGATTTGTTAACGCTGAGGATGTGTCAAAGGTACTGCTTGATGAAGGTGCTCAGTTATTGAAATACGCGAATCAACTGAATCATACTTCAGCAGAATTATCTGTTGAAACCTGGTTAGAGTCTGTGGCACGGGTGCGTCCCTTTATGGGCAAGCTGGAGCAGGTGAGAATGATTGCGGAAGCTCAGAGTAATGCAGATATTACATTTACTGCCGCCCAGTTTCCATTTAACCAAAAAAGTAGCTGGCTTGCTGTGGAATTTCCTGCAGTAGATGAGCAAACGGGTGAAAAATATGATATTCTTGATGATACAGTGGTTATGGCCATTCAGGGTTACCAGGCCCGAAACGTCGACGAACTACAATCTGCATTGCTTATTGATGAGTGGACAGAGGCAGTTCCAAATGACAAGGAAATAAGTGGGGTTTCTTTCAATTATGATCAACCAAATGCCTCCGCACCAAACGCCATTCTGGTAGCAGTAGAACCAACAGGTGCAGCACAGTGGAGCTGGGATACCATGCTGGGAATAATCAGCAATACATTCGACAGAGCAAAGACCCGCGCTGTGGAACCCGCACATATACTTGAGCATCCAGCACTTGATACGTTAATTCCAATGACCGTTGCAAACTTTGATCTGAGAGATGCTAATATTTCGCTTGATTATTTAACAGTGAGTGATCATTTTATTAAGGCCATGGCAAACGCAAATCTGGAGCTGTATAAAGCCTGGAAATAAGTGTTGCTAAGTTGGTTACATGTTTAAAAAATAAAAAAGATGGATAAGTATCTGGCACCCCTTTCAAAAATAAAAATCGATCTGCCGAAATATGCATTGCCGGTAATCAGCAATTATAATCGATTGGAAGGATATCCACGGTCTGCTCAACTGGATAATAATGTTAAAATGGAGATAAGAGATCCTTTATGGACCTTATGCAGACAGTGGCAGTTTGGTGAATTTCAAGGTGAGGATGCGGGAAGTCCCTGGCAAGCGAAGATCCTCGGTGTTCATACTCAGCCCCAAAGTTTTGTATACGGCAATGGAGATACTATTCCCTTTGATATTAATATTCCCCTGGAAACAGTTGTAGAGCAAGAGGAAATTTCTCCAGACCTGTTTTTGCGAACACAAATGGGTCGCCATTTTTTTAAGATACTAAAGCAGAAAGGTATAGGCAAATATTTGAATGTACTCAAAGAGCAATTTCCTGTAGTGAATGAGATGAAGGATGATGATGATGAAGGCAGATATTTTTATAAAGGAATAGAGGGTATGTATCCGGATGGTTATAGAATATATCGGGAAGTAAGTGCCGGAAATTTTCCGTCTTTCATTCAGAACAACCCATTGGTTGATCCATCAGATCATTCTTTATTTATTGAAGCAGGGCAATCATTCGTAGCCTGGTTCAGGCATTTATATCAGCAACCGGAAGGCCGACAATCGGCATGGGTGCACGAGCATCTGGAGTATAGTTTCAGTCTGGAAAGCCGGTATAAGAACAACAAAAGGAGATTAATTGCAGATCAATACGCTTCGGGACATCTTGACTGGAAAGATTTTGACCAGGAAGTTATTACTGAAGGAAATACAGATGATCTGCCTTCCGTTACAGAGCAAGTACAAACATTTATACCTACTCCTCTCACGTTTGGAGGGATGCCTCATCATCGCCTTTGGCAATTGGAAGATGCAACTACGAATTTCGGAAAGATAGATGCGTCACCAACAGCCTTACTCAATCTTTTACTAGCGGAATATGGCCTTACCTATTCAAACGATTGGTTTATATTGCCTTATGAGTTGGATGTCAACACGATCTGCCAGGTTAAAGGAATAGTAGTAACCGACGTTTTTGGTCAGAACTCGTATGTGTCTCCTGCAACTCAGGACACCGAAACAAACTGGCAGCAGTTTGCTGTTTTCCATCAAACAGAAAGAGATAATGCGACCAGGAATGAGAGTCTTTTTTATATGGCGCCGTCGATTGGGCGATTGTTAGAGGGAGATGATTTGGAAAAAGTGAATTTTATCAGGGATGAGATGTCAAACATGGTATGGGCCATTGAGCAGATAGTGCCTTCTGCTGCAGGAACAGGAAGGATTCTCAAAAGAACGGTTCCATCTTTAAAGGAGTTTCAGCCGGCGGATGATGAATCTAAAATAAGATACGTTTTGGGAAACAATGTACCGGATAACTGGATACCTTTTATTCCCGTTCATAAAGAGACATCCGGATCAGAGGTTCTTCAGGAAATCAGGTTACAGAGAGCAAGAATGCCACAAGGGACAAGACCTTTAAGCGCTGTAGTATCAGAAAAAATACCTGTGTTTTTTATAGAAGAAGAGGAAGTGCCCAGAGCAGGTGTGATCATTACCCGGAATTTCCAACGTACCAGATGGCTTAATGGTAAAACTTTCTTGTGGGTCGGACGACGAAAGAAAGCTGGAAGAGGTGAGGGTTTAGCTAACTTAATGTTTGATCAGATTTTGCCTATTGAAGGGAAATAGCTGTTATGGAATGGCAATATGTGTCTCACCAAAAAGGTTTCAAGTATGTAAATAGAGGTGAGAAGAGCTTATTTGAAAATATTTTCCACAACCATGTATTACTAATATTTTTAGCATTAGTTTTGCTTGACTGTTATTGATCGCATACAGTACGAGACTAATGGTAGAACGATGGATGCAAAAAAAGAGCTGATTGGAAAGTTACAGAAAGATATTCTTCTATGGCAGGGATATAAGCCACAAGAGTCAGGTGTTACTGAGCAGATTGGACTCGGGAAAATTGAAACAGTTTTTCCAAACGGTGTCTTTCCAACACGGGGTATCCATGAATTTATAACTGCCACTCCTGAGCATTCTGCTGCAAGCGATGGATTCATAAGTGCCCTTCTTGCTGTTCTTATGAAAGACGGCGCCGGTTGCGTTTGGATTAGTACGTCGCGAAAACTCTTTCCTGCATCACTTCGGACCTTTAACGTGGATCCGGAGCGTATCATTTTCATGGATGTGCATAAAGAACAAGACGTACTCTGGATCATGGAGGAGGCACTAAAATGTGATGGACTCTCTGCGGTCATAGCCGAAATCAATACACTAAACTTAACGGAATCCAGAAGACTTCAGCTTGCTGTTGAGAAGAATGGGGTGACAGGTTTTATTCTTCGCAAAGATGAACGAAAAGCAGTAAGCAACATGGCTACTGCCCGGTGGAAAATAACCCCACTGCCCAGTTACACCGAGGATGAGCTGCCTGGAATTGGTTTTCCAAGATGGAATGTTGAACTCCTGAAAGTGCGTAATGGAAATCCAGGGTGTTGGAAGCTTGAATGGGCTGGTGACAGGTTCTTTGCTGTGGATGATGAGATTAAGAAGAATGTTTCGTATTACGAAGAGCAACGACAAATTGGTTAGTGATGGAAAAGCGATATGTATCTATGTGGTTCTGTCATTTATTAGCTGACTGGCAGGTGATCAGGCGACCTGAATTGAAGGATATTCCATTTGTGTTTGTGGTTCCTGACCATGGCCGTAGGATTGTTACCGCAGTTAGTCCACAAGCACAGATGCGGGGTATTGAGACAGGGATGCGTGCTGCTGACGCAAAAGCTATTTGTCCAGGTCTTGAAGTCATTGATGAAAAACCTGGTAGGACCTTGAAATTACTTAAGGCTTTAGGAGAATGGTGCATCCGGTATTCACCAATAGTTGCGGTTGATGAGTTTTCATCAGAAGGGTTGAATATGGAAGTAAGCGGATGTCCGCACTTGTGGGGTGGAGAGCGGGAATACCTGAAAGATATTAAATCACATTTAAAGGCAAAGGGGTATACGGTTCGTCTGGCCATTGCTGATACGCTTGGAGCTGCATGGGCCATCTCGCGTTTTGGGAAAGTAACACCTTTGATTTCTTCGGGAGCTCATGTAGAAGCCTTACTTCCTCTTCCTCCGGAAGCATTAAGATTAGAAAAGGCAACTGTTGTCAAGCTACAGAAATTGGGCTTTAATCATGTTAAAAGTTTTATAGGTATGCCTCGTTCGGTTCTGAGAAGGCGTTTTGGAGAGAGCTTTCTTTTAAGGATTGCTCAGGCATTAGGCGCACAAACAGAATCTATAAACTCAATTACTCTACCGGTTGACTTTCAGGAACGGTTGCCTTGTCTTGAACCAATTAAAACTCGTAAAGGAATTGAAATTGCCATCACTCGTTTGCTTGAAAGCTTATGTTTTCGTCTTGAAAAGGAAGGTAAAGGTCTACGTACGGGAGTCTTAACCGGCTATAGAGTTGATGGAAAGGTTATCAGAATAGATATTGGAACGAACGCCCCTACGCATAGTGTAAGTCATTTATTTAAGCTTTTTGAGCTGAAGATTGATCAGATACGTCCGGACTTGGGTATTGAGCTCTTTATACTGGCTGCCGTGAAGGTCGACAACCTTATAGTCCCTCAAGAAGCTCTTTGGGACGGTACTCCCGGTTTAAATGGGAAAAGCGTTATCCAGCTTTTAGATAGAGTAGCAGGAAAGGTGGGAGCGCATGTCATACACCGCTATTTGCCAGATACACGATACTGGCCCGAACGCTCGGTGAAAGAAGCAGCTTTTACCGCTGAAAAAGCCCTTTCCCAATGGCGTACTGACAGACCCAGACCTACAGAGTTGCTCAGAAAGCCTGAGCCAATAGAGGTGATGGCTCTGATACCTGATCATCCACCAAAATTTTTTGTTTATAAGGCTGTGCGCCATCAGGTTGTTAAAGCGGATGGTCCGGAAAGGATAGAGCGGGAGTGGTGGCTGGATACCGGAGAACACCGCGACTACTACCAGGTTGAAGATCAACATGGTCAACGCTACTGGTTGTTTCGTTCGGGACACTATTCAGATGAGCAATCTCATCAGTGGTACATTCACGGATTTTTTGCATAAGGGTATGTTATGGGATATAGTGAACTACAAATAACTTCAAACTTTAGCTTTCTTCGCGGGGCTTCTCATCCTGAAGAACTTGTGAGTCAAGCAGCTGCTTTTGGATATAAGAAAATAGCCATTACAGACCGTAATACACTTGCTGGTATTGTGCGGGCACATGTTGTTGCCAGAGATAAGGGTATTGAAATTATACCTGCATGCCGTTTGGATCTACTTGACGGTCCGTCTTTACTTGCCTACCCCACAGATAAGGAAGCCTATGGCCTCTTATCTGCACTCCTTACCAAGGGTAATTTGCGCGCTGAAAAAGGAGAATGTTATTTATACAGGCAAGATGTTTACGAGCATGCAAAAGGAATCATTTTCACAGCTGTAATGCCTAAAGTACTTAATCGCCGGTTTAGATTTGAACAGTCTTTTATTGATACTATCGAAGAATATCGGGAAGCATTTGGAAAGTGGCTGTATTTGTCGGCAACCCGATCTTATCTGGGTGATGATGATAAAAAAATATTCCGTATTGGACAGCTGTCTGATCAATATCATATACCCGTTGTTGCGACAAACGATGTGCATTACCATCATCCTTCGCGGAGGGAGTTGCAGGATGTACTAATGTGTATCCGTGAGAAATGCACTATTCACGAGGCTGGTTTTCGCTTGTTCCAGAATTCAGAACGGTATCTAAAACCGGTTGATGAGATGCACCGGTTATTCAGGCACTATCCGGAAGCAATACAGAATGCGCTGGCTATTTCTGAAACTTGTACATTTTCTCTTGATGAGCTTAAATATGCTTATCCGACAGAGATTAGGCCAAGTGGCAGATCACCGCTTGCTGAGCTGGAATACCTGACCTGGAGGGGGGCACATGAATTTTACGGAGAGGTAATCCCGGAGAAAGTGGTAAACATGATTAACCATGAAATGGATTTTGTAAAGAAAATGGAATACGCGGATTACTTTCTATTCGTGGAAGATATTGTCAGGGAAGCACGAAGCAGGGGGATTCTTTGTCAGGGGCGTGGCTCGGCTGCCAATTCGGCTATTTGCTTTTGCCTGGGTATAACCTCTGTTGATCCAACTAAATTTGATTTGCTCTTTGAACGCTTTATTTCTCCCGAACGTAATGAGCCACCGGATATTGATGTGGATTTTGAGCATGAGAGGAGAGAAGAGATTATTCAATATGTCTATAATAAATATGGTCGGGATCGCGCAGCTATTGTGGCAACTGTTACGCAGCAGCACCAAAAAGGTGCTATCCGCGATGTAGGGAAAGCCATGGGCTTGTCAGTCGATACAGTGAATCGTCTTTCTAATTCTATATGGGAATTTACCAATGAATGGTTTGATGGTAAGCGGCTGACCGAGCAAGGTTTGAATCCCGATGATCCACACTTAAAAAAGACGCTTGAGCTAACATCTCAAATGATGGGATTTCCACGGCAACTGGGACAGCATACAGGTGGATTTGTGGTTACGCAAGGTAAGCTAACAGACTTATGCCCTATACTGAATGCACGAATGGAGGATCGGACGAATATTGAATGGAACAAAGATGATATTGATGCTCTTGGTTTTCTAAAGGTGGACCTGTTGTCATTAGGGATGCTTACCTGTATCCGTAAAGCATTTGATCTTTGCAGGAAGCACTATGGTAAGCACTTTACGTTGGCAAATATCCCCCAGGACGATGAGAAAGTATATGAAATGATCAGTGATGCAGATACATTAGGCGTTTTTCAAATAGAAAGTCGTGCGCAGATGTCTATGCTGCCGAGATTGAAGCCGGAATGTTTTTATGATCTTGTTATTGAGGTAGCAATTGTTCGTCCAGGACCTATACAAGGAGATATGGTGCATCCTTATCTTAGAAGACGCAATAAAGAAGAAGATGTGGAGTACCCTTCGCCTGATCTGGAAAAAATTCTAAAACGAACTTTGGGTGTTCCACTGTTTCAGGAGCAGGCTATGAAGATTGCTATTGTGGCTGCAGGCTTTACGCCAGCGGAAGCAGACGGTTTGCGCCGGAGTATGGCCACATTTAAGTTTAAAGGGCAGGTAAATCAGTATGAAGAAAAGCTCATAAATGGTATGCTGGGCAAGGGCTATTCAGAAGAATTTGCGAAGCGGATCTTTAAACAGCTTGAAGGCTTTGGTAGCTATGGCTTTCCTGAAAGTCATGCAGCCAGTTTCGCCTTGCTGGTTTATGTTTCTTCCTTTCTGAAATGTTATTATCCCGATGCTTTCGCAGCAGCGTTATTGAACAGTATGCCTATGGGTTTCTACCAGCCTGCACAGGTTGTAATTGATGCCCAAAAGCATAACGTAGACGTCCGCCCACCTGATATTAACCATTCAACCTGGGATAACCTGCTTGAAGAGAAAGCCGGAGAGTATTATGCAATCAGGTTAGGTTTCAGACAGATTAAAGGCTTACGTGAAGATGAGATGAATGTACTGGTTACAAATCGTGGGACAGGTTACAAGAGTATTACTGCGTTAAGAGATGCGGGCATCTCGATTGGAGCATTAGACCGCCTGGCAGATGCTGATGCTTTTAGATCTATTGGCTTAGACCGGAGAAAAGCATTGTGGGAAGTTTCGGCTTTACAGGATATGCCTGTTGAGATTTTCAAGGGACAGCCTTCTGAGAGTATCCTGGAAACTCAGGTTGAGCTTCCATTGATGACACTTGGTGAACATGTGGTACAGGATTACGCAACGGTAGGCTTATCCTTAAAAGCTCACCCGGTTAGTTTTATTCGGCAGCAACTGGAAATGCTTCGTATTTTATCTACCAACCTGGTTAATAACGACATTCAGGATGGTCAAATGGTAAAAGTAGCCGGTCTGGTTCTTGTACGTCAGCGACCGGGAACTGCTGGTGGTGTTTGCTTCATTACTATTGAAGATGAAACAGGCTTTACAAATCTTGTTGTTTTTGAAAAGCTTTTTGAGACATACCGAAAAGAAATACTGCAGGCACGGCTGCTCATGGTAGAGGGTAAACTTCAGAGGGAGGGACAGGTAGTGCATGTTATAGTCCGGAAATGTTATGATCTGACGAAATTACTTGGCAAGCTGGCTCAGCGGCAGGTGCCAGATGATGCGTTTCATGGAGGCAGAAACTTTAGATAGGCAATGGGCTTGATGAAAGTACAAACCAATAAATAAAAGTTAATTAGCTTTGTGCAAGGCAAGCTGCCTGCTTCCTTTATAATAATCAAAGATTAGTTGCTTATGGAACCATATAAAATACCCACTCAGACCCGAATAGGACATGTTCACCTGAAAGTGGCGGATCTGGATCGTTCGTTGGCTTTTTATCGAGACTTGTTAGGCTTCGAGGTCACAATGATGTACGGCACTCAGGCAGCCTTTATCTCTGCAGGCGGTTATCATCATCATATAGGCTTAAATACATGGCAGAGTAAAGGTGCTGGTCCGGCTGATCCACGAAGCGTAGGTTTGTATCATACAGCAATTGTTTATCCCACAAGAAAAGACCTTGCTATAATTTTCAAGCGACTATACTCATCAGACTACCCATTAACGGGAGCAAGCGACCATGGTGTTTCTGAAGCGATATATCTGGACGATCCTGATGGAAATGGAGTTGAGCTCTATTGGGATAGGCCAAAAGAGTTGTGGCCTCAGCAGAGTGACGGATCACTTGAGATGTATACAAGAACGCTGGATATTGAAGATCTTTTAAGAGAAATTAATCAGCAGTATTAGGTTAACCTATTTTTTAGTCTGTTATCTTTTTGGCTATATCTTTTGTTATGATATCAAGCTCTTTTGCGCAGGTTCCAATAAGTTTATGAATCTCTTGAATGTCACGAAGTTGATTCATTTCATTGCTAAGATCCACCAGGCTGACAATGGATGCTACCGGTTTTCTTAATGCATGAGAGTTAGTCCAGGCAATCTTTCGCAATACCCTATTTTGTTCTCTTATTTTCTCGTCAATCGCTTTTCTTTCCGTTATAATATTTTGAATAGATATGTATCGAATGATCTGATTATTTTCGTCATAAATAGGAGAGAACGACATATCTACCCAGTATTCCTCACCGTCTTTAGTGTAGTTCAGGATTTCAAAACTCTTAAACTGGTGCTGTTTTAGCGATTCCATTATTTCTGCCTGAGTTGAAGGGTCTGTCTTTGGTCCGTGCAAGAAATGTGTATTTTTACCCTCTATTTCTTTAAGCTCATAACCGGTATGTCTGACAAACGCTTTATTCACCCAAATTATCCGACCCATTGGATCGGTGATTATAGCTAAATTATTTATTCTGTCAATTACTTCAGCCAGCCGTTTCTTTTCTTCCAGCGTATCGTTTAGCTGACGGACGTGTAACTCAAGAAGTTTTTTGTTCGCTTGTTCGGTTGCATATAGTTCTTTGAGTTTTCGTTCCTGCATCACTTGTATGGTGACATCCTGGGCGATTACCATCACACATTCTTTGTTCCTGAATCTGAGCTTTGTGGATGTTATATAGACAGTAAGGGTTTCACCGCTTTTTTTAACATGTTCCCAGAGCCCTGATGACTTATATGTTTCAGGCATTTGTCCAGCGGAGATCTTTGTTTTTAAGTGCATCTCCTCTTCACGAATGTCGAGGATGCTCATGCCCAAAAATTCCCTGCGCGTATATCCATAGTGATCTTCGGCAGCTTTATTCACTTCTAAAAATCTCAAAGTACTACGATCATAGATCCATAAGGGGAAAGGGCTATCCTGGAATATGCTCTTGTACTCGTTCGCATAGCGTAGCTGAGATTTACGTTGTTTTTTAATTGCATAGTATAAAGAAAAGGAGGTGACAGCTACCAGTATAATATCTATAAAGGTCTTTACAAAAGCTGCTTGGATGTGAATTCTGTCAGAGATGAATTCAATACCGTTTTTGTGTACAATTAACCATGAGATCAATATCAACACATTGGCTATTACTATTTTTTCTGGATTAAGCTTCATGTTAACTATGGCATGTGTTGTGAAAATTGGTCATCCATCAGCTTTAAAAGTAAGAAGCGATTCCTTTTGTTTTGTGCGGCTGAATCTTCAGATCTTAGTAAACACTAATTCACTAATATAATTTAAATATATTACCCGTTATATGGACATGGATCAGAAAGAAAGAATGTTAAAAGGCTTGCCGTACAAAGCCTGGTTAGATGGGCTTGCGGAAGAGCAACTGGAAAATAAAAAAAAGATCTACGAATATAATCTTCTAAGACCTGAGGAAAAGGATGCGATAGATAGATCATTAAGAAATATTCTTGGTATTGCCGGAAAGAATGTTCACATACTGGCACCTTTTCATTGTGATTACGGAAGAAATATAGAAGTAGGCGACAACTTTTGGGCGAACTTTAACTGCGTTATCCTGGATGTGGCTAAGGTTCGGATTGGTAATAATGTGATGTTTGGACCTAATGTTTCATTGTTTACAGCAGGTCATCCGGTACATCCGGATTCAAGAAACTCCGGTTATGAATATGGGATCGAAATCCATATCGGCAATAACGTATGGATAGGAGGCAACACCGTTGTTAATCCAGGGGTGCGGATTGGAGACAATGCTGTAATCGGGTCGGGAAGCGTAGTTACTCGCGACATTCCTGAGAATGTAATTGCGGCAGGAAACCCATGTCGGGTATTAAGGCCAATAACTGAGGAGGATAGGCATTACTACTTCAGGGACAAACAATTTGATGTTAAAGATTATTAACACGGTTAGAAAATACGTTTATTTGCGGCTGCGTTAGCGCGCTTATACCCATTTATCATTACATATCGTGTCAACATATAAATTTCTTGAGGGTGGTGCCAAAACCGGTGCGCTCCTGCGTTCCACGGATTGGTCACAAACTTCACTTGGTACACCAGACATGTGGCCAGAGAGCTTGAAATTGTCTGTCAGTATCAGCCTCAACTCGGGATTTCCTATTGCAATTTATTGGGGTGCTAATCATACTATTTTATATAATGATGCTTACAGCTCTATACCTGGGGACAAACATCCATGGGCTTTAGGGAAGCCGGGAGCAGTTGCTTGGTCAGAGATCTGGGATGTGCTGGATGAAGAATTTAAGCGTGTACTCTACTCAGGTGACTCTATACGAAGACCTGATGCGTTATTGCTGATGAATCGTTTCGGTTATACCGAAGAGTGTTATTTTGACTATACTCTATCACCGATCATAGGGATTGACGGTGAAATAGGAGGAGTGTTTAATGCAGTTGTTGAGACAACGTACAGAGTAATTAATGAACGGAGAAATGTTGTCTTGCAGCACTTTCTGGCTGAATTGGATACGCCTGAAAGTGTTTCCGCCGGATTGGGAATTGCGTTGGAGATTTTGGAGAGAGCAAAGGAAGATATTCCATTTTGTTTGATTTATACCTATTTGGAAGGTCATCAGGAAGATCTTCATCTGGCTGGTTACACAGGCATCTCAAAAGAGATCGCTCAAACTTCCCGTTGGCCATCAGTAGCCGATATCATTGACGCAGATACAATACATATTCTATCCTTGCAGGGTCACCTCAATGAACCTGTAAGCAGCGTTTGGGATGAAGAACATTGTTGCGAAGTTTTAATTGTACCGATAAGTAAAGGAACTAAGGTTGGAGGATTTATGGTCGCGGGAGCTTCTCCCAGAAAGAAATTGGATCATGATTATAGCCTTTTCCTTAAAACAGTAGGTATGAATATCGGCACCTTGTTAAATAATGGTTACGCCTTTGAACAAAGTGGGTTGCTGCAGAGGGAACAGGCGCTCAATGAAGAACTTGCTGCCGCTAACGAAGAATTAAGTGCCATTAATGATGCTCTTCAACAAACACAGCAAAGTCTGAGTGACCTGAATGAGGAACTCGAAGATCGGGTTGCAAGCAGAACACTGGCTCTGTCAATAAGCGAAGCTGAGCAGCAAGCATTAAACGAAGAGTTAACAGCAACGAATGAGGAGCTTGTTACTATCAATGAGCAACTCGAACATTCGCAGCAAGATCTTCAGGAGATGGTACGGCGGTTGGCTGAGAGCGAGTCAAGAATTCGCTTTATGGTAGCCGATGCTCCAGTTGCTATAGGTGTAGTAAGTGGTCGCAAACTGCTGATTGAGTCGGCAAACCGTAAAATACTTGAAGTGTGGGGTAAAACCGAAGGAATTATTGGCCGGTATTTGAAAGATGCTTTGCCTGAGATTGAAGGCCAATCGTTTTTGCAAATATTGGACGAGGTATACGTAAGTGGCAAACCTTATTACGGTAACGAACTTATGGCCAGGTTGGTTAGAAACGGTGTTTTGGAGGATGTGTATTTTAACTTTGTATATCACCCGATGAAAGACCAAACAGGCAGTACAATCAGTATCATGATTGTGGCTACAGATGTTACAGAGCAGGTACTCTCGAGGCGCCTTGTTGAAGCTAGTGAAAAGCGCTTTCGTTTTCTGCTAAACACGATACCTCAGCAGGTGTGGACTGCCAGGGCAGATGGAACGCTGGACTACGTAAACGAAATTGTTGCAAATGACTTTGGTTATGAAGCTAGCGAAATTGCAGGTCTTGGTTGGCAAAAGTTTGTTCATCCTGACGATTTGAGTGAATCCCTGGAGGCATGGCAAGCGGCTCTTGCATCGGGTGAAGCGTATCAGGCCGAGTTTCGACTGTTATTTCATGATGGTAGTTATAAGTGGCATTTAGCCAGAGCTCTTCCTCTTATTGAGGAAGGAGAGGTTAAGCTTTGGATGGGCACGAATACTAATATTGAAATGCAAAAAGACAACGAACGCCGGAAAGATGAATTCTTGTCAATTGCCAGTCATGAGCTTAAAACACCCCTGACAAGTATTAAAGCATTTAATCAGCTGATGAAGCGCACTACGGATGAGAGCAAATTGAACGGCTTCGTGCAAAAATCATCAGACCATATTCTGCGACTTGAAAAACTCATAAGCGACCTTCTTGACGTCAGTAAGATTAATGCCGGAAAGCTGAATTATTCAATGAGTGCGTTTTCTTTTAGCAAAATGCTTCGTGATAGCATTGAAAGCGTCCAGCATATGAGTTCATCGCACGAGATTGTTCTCGAGACCGTTACGGATGTGCAGTATGTAGGTGATCAGTTCCGTTTGGAACAGGTAATGAACAATATTCTAACCAACGCAGTGAAGTACTCGCCCGGTGGAAAAAGGATCATAGTGAACAGTAGCATAGAACAAGGGAATATTTTGGTTTCTGTGCAAGACTTCGGAATTGGCATAGCCAGGACAGATCTGGACCGATTGTTTGACCGGTACTATCGGGTTGATAATACGGCAATGCGTTTTGAAGGCTTGGGTCTGGGTCTCTTTATATCTTCTGAAATACTCAAAAGGCATAAGGGAAGTTTTTGGATAGAGAGTGAGATTGGCAATGGTTCAGTATTCTACTTCATGCTCCCCATTGATACGGACTCAGTTTTGAAGTCTCATAACCAGACAGACCGCTATTATAAGAATGAAAAAGTAACCATTGTTTACAATACAAGTAAGAATCGTCTGGACGTGGATTGGACAGGCTATCAGAATCTTGAATCCGTAAAGCATGGATGCATGCAGATGTTGGAAATGCTAAAGATAAATAAGTGCTACAAGGTTGTTAACGATAATACTAACGTATCCGGCACATGGTCTGAAGCATCTGAGTGGGTAGGAAAAGAATGGCTTCCTCTTATGGAGGAAGCCGGGTTGAAATATCTTGCCTGGATCTTTTCTCCGAGTGCCTTTGCGCAATTATCTGCCCGGAAAACGGTTGATATGATGGAAGGAACGGTTGTTGCGCAATTCTTCAATAGTGCTCGAGAGGCGGAGGATTGGATTAACAAATGCTGACCCGTTACTCCTCGCCGGGTCTTTTCTGCGGTGGCAATACGTCTACATCTTTTTCGGTTTCTTTCTGCTCAACGTGGACGGCGTAATCGGCAGGTTCTATCCGGGCGCCCGTAAACTGCGCATAGGATTGGGTGAATTCTGCTCCGAAGTAAAGAATTGCGGCGGTATAATATACCCAGAGAAGAATAACTATCAGGGAGCCGGCTGCGCCATACGCTGAACCTGTGCTTGTCTTTTCTATATAAATTCCGATAACTACACGACCCAGCATAAATAACAAAGCTGTAAATATTGCTCCCGCTCTGACGCCTTTCCAACTTATTTTAACGTCGGGCAGCACTTTGAAGATAACTCCGAAGAGAATTGTTATCACAATAAAGCTAATCACGGCGTTGATGATATTAAAGATCACAACTGTCACGTCGGGAAGAAGACTTTTTAAGTTGTCGCTAAGGGCGAGCAGCATACCGTTAACCATCAGTGATACGATTAAAAGAAACCCGATACTCACTATCAGGGAAGATGATAAGAGTCGATCTTTAATGAGCTTTACCCATCCTCTTTTAGGTTTGGCTTTTACCTTCCAAATGGTGTTGATTGAATCCTGCATTTCGCCAAACACTGTTGTCGCGCCGACTAATAACGTTACAAATCCAATTATAACAGACAGCGTTGTTTGTCCGGATTTCTCCAAATTCGAAATCATCTCCTCTATCTGTTTGGCAGCCTGGTTTCCAACTAAACCATTGATCTCTGAAAATACTTGCCCCTGAATAGCTTCTTTTCCTAAAAAGACTCCTGCGAGTGAAATAATCAGGAGGAGAAGAGGAGCAAGCGAGAATACTGTATAATATGCAAGAGACGCACTCAATTTCATAGCCTTGTCATCAGAAAATCCTGCGATGGCATCCTTCATGATGGTAAATCCATCTTTGAATCTTTGTTTGCTGAAAAATTTACTCATAGTAGATGATTGAAGTAAGTAAGCTAGTAACAGCTACGCTAAATTAAATGTTTACTGTAAGGCAATTTAAGTTGTAGGTTATGACATTGTGAACTATTTATTTCTTGAGCTATAATTCACTTAAAATTTGCACTATAGTGCTGTTTTTGTATAAATAATCCGGTTTATTTTGCTTTTTAGGTTTTTTATAACCTTTTATGATGATTGTTAATGTAAAAAATGGCAAAATAGGGCGTTTTAGAGTGTGTATTTTTGATTATATGTTATTTGTAGGTCCCTATTGGTATTAACTTAACAAAAATTATGTCTTTTAATGACAAATATCATGTAAATTGCAGATTTTGTATGTGGTTTATCCTATATTAGCATTGCAATTATAATACAAAGACGATATATTCGGTAATTGCTAAGATTTATATGGGAATATCGAATTATGAAGGTTGAAAATTAAAATATCGAAGAATGAAAGCACCAGTAATAGTAGTTATCGGAAATGGGATGGTCGGATTTAAATTTTGCGAGAAGATTAGAAGCCGAAATAGTTCGTTTAAAATTGTTGTCTTTGGAGAGGAGCCGCGTAGAGCATACGATCGCGTCCATTTGAGCGAATACTTTGGTGGGAAATCTGCTGATGACCTTTCTCTCTCATCTGCTACTTGGTACGAGGATAATGATATTACTCTACATTTAAACGAATCGGTGACAGAGATAGACAGATCTAATAAAATCGTTCATTCTGGTAGCGGGCTAAGTGTTCGCTATGATTATCTAATATTGGCGACCGGATCCTCTGCGTTTGTTCCTGATATTCCCGGAGTTGAGAAAGAAGGAGTGTTTGTGTATAGAACAATAGATGATCTGGATCTGATTAAGAACTATGCCCGGAATGCAAAGATAGGTGCTGTAATGGGCGGCGGGCTTTTAGGGCTTGAGGCAGCCAAGGCATTAATGGATCTCCATCTTGACAAAACCCACGTTATAGAGTTTGCTCCGCGTCTAATGCCAAGGCAGATTGATAGTGCGGGAAGTGAAATGCTTCAATCAAAGCTGAAGAGCCTTGGGCTAGAGATACATTTAAACAAATCTACAAGCACTATAGAAGGAGAAGGAGCCATTTCATCATTGAAGTTTAACGATGATACGGAGCTTGTTGTGGATATTTTGGTGATATCTGCCGGGATACGCCCCCGGGATGAGTTAGCCAGGTTGTCTGGATTGGAAGTAGGCTTACGTGGAGGTGTCCTTGTGAATGGAAAGATGCAAACAAGTGATCCTAACATTTTCGCTATAGGCGAATGTGCCTTGTATGATCACATGATCTATGGTTTGATCGCACCAGGTTATGAAATGGCGGAGGTCGTGGCCTCTCATCTGTGTGGTGGAGATAAGTCATTCAGAGGTTTCGATATGAGTACTAAGCTGAAGTTGATAGGTGTGGATGTGGCCAGCTTTGGCGATCCATTTATCGCTGAGCCGGATTGTCGTACGATAATTTTTGAAGACACTCATAAGGGTACGTATAAACGTATTAATATAAGCAACGATGGTAAGTTGCTCCTTGGAGGAATTTTAATTGGGGATGCCTCAAGCTATAATATGCTCCTGCAAACTGTGAATAATCGCATTGCCCTGCCGCCAAATCCTGAAGATCTGATTCTTGGCGCCGGACGTGCAGGTGAGCCCGCTGGTGCCGGCGTTGCTTCGCTCCCTGATGACGCGTTGATTTGCAGCTGCGAGGGAGTAAGCAAGGGTGCGATTTGCCATTCAGTGTCAGAAGGTGGCTGTGAAACAGTTGACGCTATAAAAAAATGTACAAAGGCGGGAACAGGATGTGGCGGATGCGTGCCAATGATCAAAGATTTAATGGTGCATACCATGAAGTCAAACGGAAAGTTTGTTCGAAATGTGATATGTGAACATTTTAATTACAGCCGGCAAGAGCTTTTTGATCTTATCAAAATTCACGAATTAAAGAGCTATGATGATATACTGGACACAGTAGGGAAAGGTGATGGATGTGAGGTATGCAAACCTTTGGTTTCTTCCCTTCTGGCCAGTATCTGGAACGAGATGATCCTGAAAAGAGGGAATGATGTTGCCCAGGATAGCAATGACCGCTTTTTGGCCAATATTCAGAAAGGGGGCACCTATTCTGTGGTTCCCCGAATCCCTGGAGGAGAGATCACTCCTGATAAGCTAATGGTTATTGCTACTGTTGCGAAAAAGTATGATTTATATACTAAAATAACAGGCGGACAACGGATCGATATGTTTGGAGCGCATTTAAGTGACCTTCCTTCTATTTGGGAAGAGCTTATAGCAGCCGGCTTCGAAAGCGGACATGCTTATGGTAAAGGATTGAGGACAGTAAAAAGCTGTGTCGGTAGTACTTGGTGCCGGTTCGGACTGCATGACAGCGTTAGTTTCGCCATACGCATTGAAGAGCGTTACCGGGGGTTACGGGCTCCTCATAAATTCAAGTCGGCGGTTAGCGGCTGTATCCGCGAATGCGCAGAGGCGCAAAGTAAGGATTTCGGGATTATTGCCACTGAAAAAGGTTGGAACCTATACGTCTGCGGAAATGGTGGCAGCAAGCCTCAGCACGCGCTTCTTTTGGCATCTGATGTCGATAGTGATACTTGTATTCGATATATTGACCGATTCCTTATGTTTTATATTCAAACGGCTGACCCTTTGACGAGGACTGCTACCTGGCTTAATAAAATGGAGGGCGGGATTGAGTATCTACGAAATGTGATTCTGAACGATAGCTTACAGATGGGTGAAACATGGGAGATGCAGATGGAAGAACTTCTTAAAGCATATGAGTGCGAATGGAAACATGCCGTAGAAAATCCCGAAATCAGAAAGAGATTTAACCACTTTGTTAACGCTCCCGGTGAGAAGGATTCTTCAGTTGCGTTCGAAGAAATGCGTACTCAAAAGAAAGCAGCAGAATGGACGGTTGCGTAATTATTCATAAAAAAACTAAAAACTATGGAATTATCTAGAAACTGGTTTGCAGCGTGCAGGGTAGAAGATGCGCTTGAAAATGGTGGTGTATGTGTGAAAGCAGGAAATGAGCAGATTGCACTTTTTTATTTCAAACGTCGTAACGAGTGGTATGCAACGCAAAATGAGTGCCCTCATAAAAAACAGATGGCGCTGAGTCGGGGAATGATTGGATCCTGTCATGACGAACCGAAAGTGGCTTGTCCCTTTCACAAAAAGACATTTTCGCTTAGCACAGGGGAATGTTTAAGTGGAGATGAGTGTGCTATCAGGACGTACCCGGTTAAAGTAGAGAACGGGTTTGTCTATATCGAAATCAATAAGGAACAAATGTCTGCGAATCCGATGTATTCCGGTACGGAAGTAGGTGGTTAGCATTACAGAAAAAGAAACAGCAATGGATTATGTATCTCCAAAAGAAGTAGCCGCTACGATGATGCAAGCAGCGGTTATGAAATCATCGTTGCAGGTTAGGGATTTGCTGATACGCGGGTGTCTATCAGGGGCACTGCTTGCAATATCAGTAACTCTCGCCTGCCTGGCTACAACTCAAACCGGATTTTCACTGATCGGAGCTCTTGTATTCCCTGTTGGCTTCATCATTATAGTGCTGCTGGGTCTCGAGTTGGTAACCGGTAGCTTTTCTCTCGTGCCCCTTGCTTATTTCGAAAGGTCGATTAGCGCAAAAACGATGCTGAGCAATCTATTTTGGGTATTTATGGGGAATTTGATTGGCAGTGTTCTCTTTGCAGTAATGTTTTGGTGCGCTACATCAGAAATGGGTACGGTTGTGAATGCGGGTCCTATCGAGAAGATGATTGTTTCTATCGCTGAAAGAAAGACTTTAGGTTATGCAGCACATGGAGGAGCCGGGCTTTTTTCTGCTTTTATCAAAGCGATTTTGTGTAACTGGATGGTCTGTATGGGCGTGGTCATGGCCATGACTTCAAAATCAACGGTCGGGAAGATAATTGCAGCGGGAATTCCGATATTTATCTTTTTCGCGCTCGGTTATGAGCATGCGGTGGTTAATATGTTTGTCATCCCGGCAGGCATGATGTTTGGTGCCTCTGTGAGCTTGAGTGACTGGTGGTTATATAATCAACTGATAGTAACTTTCGGAAATATCATTGGTGGCTTATTATTTACGGGAGTGGCGATTTTTTATACATTTGGCAAAAAGAAGGACAGTATCAGCTCGACTTCTCTTAGTTAACCTAAACCTATTCTTAAATGACAACAAAAAGTTTTAAGGCTGTACTTTGCCTTGCCTTCGCTATTTCTGCTTCACAAGTTCATTCGCAGACAAATAATGTATCGGGATCAGCCCTCAAACCAGCACTATGGGATGGTGTCATTGTTGCCGGGTATGTTGATAATGGTGCATATCTTAATTTCAGTGGCCCGAATATCAAGTACACTCGGAAGCCGGTTGTTCTTGCCCTTGGCATGTTGCCTGGTTTAAGAATCAAGGAAGACAAAGTTGCAGAAGGCAGTCCGGCAAATTCCACAATTACACCATCATTGGGTCTAGGCCTAACGGCATCATATAAGCATCTTGCAGTTCAGATTCCAGTATACTATACGAACAAGACGGCTGCAAAGGATGGCAAATGGCATCCAGGATTTGGGCTTGGATACAAGTTCTAAAGCGAAAAAGCTGTTTAGCTATTCTTTAGTAAGTGCCTGCAGCCCGCAAGCATTGGTAATTTGAATTTTTTTCTCGTGAAGGGTAATTAAATTCTCCTGTACCAGCTCGTTCATGGTGCGAAAAACTGTTTCATACGTAGCACCGGTAAAAGAAGCCAGATCGTTTCTGCTAAGATCTATGTTGATACACATATTTTCATCAAGACCAAAAAGCTGAGAGAGCTGGAGCAAGGCGCCGGCAAGTCTGGTTTTTACAGATTTAAGTGCCAGGTCCCTCATTTTTCTTTCTGATTCCTGGAGCTCATCAGCGAAGAAAAGCAACAGGCGGTATGTAAAATCGTGGTTTACCCTTAGGGTCGCTAGAAAGAAATCAAGCTCCAGAAAGCAAACGACACTGGGTTCAAGAGCTGTTGCAGATATAGGGAAGGTTTCAATATTGTTGCTTAGGCCCCGGTGACCGATAATTGCTCCCTGGGTTGCAAATCTGACAATAAGTTCCTTGTTTCCCCACTTTTTATGGATCTTTAGTTTTCCGCTGTAAACAAAGTAAATGCCGTTTACAATGTCCCCCTCCCTTATGATGCTTTCCCCCTTTTTTATACTATAATTTTTACGGTGACTGTCCAGTGCAGGTTTCCATTCAGGTAAGATGACCCGGCACATTAGGCATTCTTGTAAATCGCAGGTTTTGTTGCAAGCTTTCATGTAAAAAAGAAGAAGATCTCAAAGATGTTAATATTTCTGATTTTCCGTATGCTTTATCTCGGTTTTTTACTGTATCCTCGCTATCTTTAATGAAATCCAGACGAAAAGTATGTCTACCGCGATACATCAAATGTGGGTTTATAACGATTGGGCTAACAGACGCGTACTGGAAGTCCTTAGCACAATAGGTCCAGATCTGCCGTACACCTGTCTCCATCTCATCAGTCATATTGTAAATACCCAGGTAGTTTGGTTAAGTCGGATGCAGGGACTGCCTGCTCAAGTTGGGCCCTGGGATGACCACAGTTGCTCAGATCGCCATGGATCTCCGGAGAAATGGTTTTGAGCCTCCGGTCACAGATTATATTCACTTTATGAGAGATTAGATGAAATGATATCACTTAAAACGATGGCTTGGTAGTTAGTGCCTCATAAAGAATCTCTACAGTGTGATAAGCGTTGCGACCACATCCATCTTTAATCTGATGTCTGCAGCTTGTCCCGGTTGCTGCAATGATTGTATCCGGCGATGTTTTTCTGACAGACGGCAGTAAAACAAGTTCTGCTATTTCCATAGAAACCTTATAATGTTCTTTTTCCAATCCGAAAGAACCTGCCATACCACAACAGCCCGAAGGGATCACATCAACTTTGTAGTTGACAGGTAATGTAAGGCATGTTACGGAGGCGCTCAGTCTCGAAATTGCCTTTTGCTGACAGTGACCGTGCAGCATGATCAGACGTTTGTCCTTACAAAACAGGTCCCTATTTATATTTTCATTCTCTGCTTCCATAGCCAGAAACTCATCGATTAGATAAGTGTTTCCCGAGAGCTCAAGTGCTTTTTCAAGAAGCATCTCATCAACCAGATCCGGATACTCATCTCTAAAGGTTAGTATGGCAGACGGTTCTATTCCAATAAGTGGGGTCTCTGCACTTATGACTCCACTCAGCAAACTCACATTTTTATTTGCTATTTGTTTGGCTTTGCGTACAAATCCTTTCGATAACCATGTGCGGCCGCTTTCAATGTGACTAGTCATCATCACCTCGAATCCCAGCTGCTCTAAAAGCAGTATGGCCTTTATGCCTATCGTAGTGTCATTGTAATTGCTAAATTCATCGAAAAAGAAATATACTTTCCTCTGTGATCTTTTAACTGTTTTTTTATGCTTGATATACCAGCTTTTTAAGGTGTAGTGATACAGCTTAGGAATCGTTCTGTCTCTGGCAAATCCAGCTAAAGTTTTCAGCCGCGTTGAGGAGAGAAAGTTATAGATGGAGGGAAATATGCTTGCCACTTGTGATATAGTGCTGAAGCCAGCAATTAGTCTGGATCTGAGTGGAGCTCCATTTGCGTCGTAATATTGCTGAAGAAATTCCGCCTTTAATTTCGCCATGTCGACGCTTGAGGGACATTCGGATTTACAGCCTTTGCAACTAAGGCAAAGGTCCATTACCTCAAGTATTTCCTTGTGATCAAAGCGGTTAATTTTTTCTGAATGTGTTAGGAACTCGCGAAGGACATTGGCTCTACCTCTCGTTGTATCTTTCTCGTTTCGCGTTGCCATATAAGAAGGGCACATTGTCCCTCCTGAAAAATGAAGTTTCCTGCAATCTCCAGAGCCATTGCACTGTTCTGCATGCTGGAGAATGTTTTGACCCTGAAAACGAAACACCGTTTTGATCTCTGGTTGTACTTTCCCCGGTTCGTAGCGTAGCATGGTGTTCATGGAAGGGGTGTCGGTGATCTTTCCCGGGTTGAATATATGAGCAGGATCCCAGGTGTCTTTTAGTGTTTTAAAGAGACTGTAGTTTTTGCTACCGACCATATACGGGATAAACTCACCCCTTAACCTGCCGTCGCCATGTTCCCCTGACAGGGATCCCTTATATTTCTTGACTAATTCTGCGATGTCTGCGGCAATAGTTTTGAATAGCTTGTTGCCGGTTTCTGTTTTGAGGTTAATAATAGGTCTCAGGTGTAGCTCCCCCGCACCCGCATGCGCATAGTGAACGGAATACAGATCGTGTCTGTTTAAAATTTCGTTGAAATCGCGAATATAATCTGCCAGGTCTTCCAGATCAACCGCCGTGTCTTCTATGACGGGCACCGCTTTGTCATCTCCTGGAAGGTTACTGAGCAGACCCAGCCCAGCCTTCCGCAACTCCCAGACTTTGTTGCAGTCTTCGTTCAAGATTAAAGGGAAATAGTATCCAAGGTTTCGTTGCTGAAGCTGATCTTTTAAGAGGTCTGCAGTCTCCGCAAGCTCTTCCTGACTTTCGCGAATAAACTCAACTATCAGCACTGCACCGGGATCTCCTTGTATAAAAAAGCGGTTTTTACTTTGATTGATATTTTCTTTGGTGCAATCGAGAATATAATGATCCATCAGCTCGCAGGCCGTTGGATTAAAGTGCATGGCGATGGTGTTGGCTTTAAGCGCTTCCTCGACAGAGCTGAAATGAATACAAAGTAGGCCTTTTGATCCCGTCGGAAGTGGAACAAGATTCAATTTTATTTCGCTTGCAAAGGCGAGAGTGCCTTCTGAGCCTGCGATAATTTCACAAAGATTAAGTGTGTCGCTTTCTCCCCCGAAAAGTTTCGCACGCAGCAGCATGTCAATTGCATAACCCGTATTACGGCGTTGTATGCTTGCCTTTGGAAATTCTTTATAGATCTCTCGCTGGTTCGTTGGGTCAGAAAGCAGGTTGTAAGTCATTCGGTAAATTCTGGATTCGAGACTATTACCTCTGCATTTTTCGAAAAATGCTTCTTTGTCAAGATTTGCAAAAACAGCCTCTGAGCCGTCGCTCAGCAAGGCTTTGATCTCAAGTATGTGCTCTCTTGTGCTCCCATAGATGATTGAGTTTGCTCCGCAACTATTATTGCCTACCATACCCCCGATCATAGCTCTGTTAGCGGTAGAGGTTTCAGGGGCGAAAAATAAACC
>Ga0160433_100070_pt1 | contig 109420 bp, 107 predicted proteins | sample HID1972K_E0MG_FD_108235 | JGI IMG/M metagenome (GOLD analysis project Ga0160433, IMG submission 108235) | Enriched pill bug-associated microbial communities from UW Madison campus, WI, USA - HID1972K_E0 MG | ecosystem: Host-associated > Arthropoda: Insects > Digestive system > Unclassified ...
CTGGGTAACCAGCAACTCCGAAAATCAGTCATGGCAAGCAGCCAATGACCCGTGCAACCTGCTCCTTGGGTTAGGTTGGCGCATCCCGACCTCTGCAGAATGGGTGGCGGCAGACGCACCGCCACAGAACTGGACAAGTGCCGCCAATGCTTACGCTTCGGTCTTAAAACTTCACTCAGCGGGTATGCTGACACCGGGTGCCGGGGTGCTTGATGGTCGCGGCGGTTACGGTCGTTACTGGAGTTCAACCCAGTATAGCAGCGTATCCTATGGTAACTACCTGGAGCTTTATAACGGTAGTGTTGTGACTTATGCTGATAAGGCTCATGCCTTCCCGCTCCGCTGCATCCGCGACGAGGTGGTATTATCCAAACCTACGGTAAGTGATGTTAGCATCCCAACCACTACCATGACGGCATCTTCTGCGGAAGGTACTGCAACCGTAGCATCGGATGGTGGTGCTCCTGTATCGGCTCGGGGATTGTGCTTTAACGTTACCGGCATGCCTACTACTGATGATATATGTGTGCCGGCCGGTAAAGGGACTAGTATATTTGCAGCAACCCTGCAAGGTCTTCGCGAAGGCCCTACCTACTATGTACGTGCTTATGCCACCAATAGTGAAGGAACTTCATACAGTCAGGCAGTAACCAGCTTCAAGATCTGTCCGACCGAATTTGAAGTTATCCATACCGCCGGTCTCAACGGCACCCCGGTTACCAAGACTGTAACCTATCATTCCATCAGCAGTAATATCTCTGGCGCTGCCCGCTGCTGGCTGACTCAAAATCTGGGTGCTGATCAACAGCCAGGATCAGTAGCTGATGCTACAGAAGCTTCAGCAGGCTGGTACTGGCAGTTCAACCGTTCTCAGGGTTACAAGTCTGAAAACGGAGTGCGCACCCCGTCAAACGCCTGGACTCCCTGGGTAACCAGCAATTCTGAAAACCAGTCATGGCAAGCCGCCAATGATCCGTGCAACCTGCTCCTTGGACTAGGTTGGCGCATCCCGACCTCTGCAGAATGGGTAGCGGCAGACGCCCCTCCGCAGAACTGGACAAGCGCCGCCAACGCCTATGCGTCTGTTTTAAAACTTCATTCCGCAGGTATGCTAACGCCGGGTGCCGGGGTGCTTGAAGGTCGCGGCGGTTACGGTCGTTACTGGAGTTCCACACAATATAGTAGCGTGTCCTATGGTAACTTCCTGGAACTCCTTAATGGTAGTGCTGTAACCTATGCCGATAAAGCCTACGCCTTCCCGCTTCGCTGTATCCGCGACGAGGTGGTATTATCCAAACCTACGGTAAGTGACGTTAGTATCCCGACCACAACGATGACGGCATCTTCTGCGGAAGGCACTGCAACCGTAGCATCAGACGGCGGCGCGAAAGTAACCGAAAGAGGCTTATGCTGGAATACCACAGGAGCCCCGACTACAGCTGATAATGTTGTGATCTCCGGAGATGATGTAGGCTTATTTTCAGCAACCCTGCAAGGTCTTCGCGAAGGCCCAACTTATTATGTACGTGCTTATGCCACCAATAGTGAAGGAACATCATACAGTCCTGCCGTAACCAGCTTCAAGATCTGCCCGACCGAATTCGAAGTCATTCATACTGAAGGACTGAACGGCGCCCCGGTCACCAAGACTGTAACCTACCATTCCATCAGCAGCAATATTTCCGGCGCTGCCCGTTGCTGGCTGACTCAAAACCTGGGTGCTGATCAACAGGCAGGATCAGTAGCTGATGCTACAGAAGCCTCAGCAGGCTGGTACTGGCAGTTCAATCGATCTCAGGGTTACAAGTTTGATGGAGGTATTCGTACTCCATCCAATGCCTGGACTCCTTGGTTAACCAGCAACTCTGAAAATCTGTCATGGCAAGCAGCCAACGACCCCTGCAACCTGCTCCTTGGGTTAGGTTGGCGCATCCCGACTTCTGCAGAATGGGTGGCAGCAGACGCGCCGCCACAGAACTGGACAAGCGCCGTCAATGCTTATGCGTCTGTGCTGAAACTTCATTCCGCAGGTATGCTGACGCCAGGTGCCGGGGTGCTTGATGGTCGTGGATCTTACGGCCGTTACTGGAGTTCTACCCAATATAGCAGCGTAGCGTATGGTAACTACCTGGAGCTTTATAACGGTAGTGCCGTGCCTTACGCCGATAAGGCTCATGCCTTCCCTCTGCGCTGTATCCGCGACGAGGTGGTATTATCCAAACCTACGGTAAGTGATGTTAGTATCCCCACCACAACGATGACGGCATCTTCTGCGGAAGGCACTGCAACCGTAGCATCAGACGGCGGCGCGAAAGTAACCGAAAGAGGACTTTGCTGGAATACCACAGGAGGAACGCCTGTAATTACCGATAACAGGGTAAAGGACAACAAAAATGAGCTGGGAATATTCAGTGGCATTTTGAAAGGATTAACCGAAGGCCCTACTTATTATGTGCGTGCTTATGCCACCAACAGTGAAGGCACATCATACAGTCAGGCAGTAACCAGCTTCAAGATCTGTCCGACCGAATTTGACGTCATCCACACAGAGGGACTCAACGGCGCCCCGGTTACTAAAACCGTGACATACCATTCGATTAGCAGCAATATTTCCGGAGACGCGCGTTGCTGGCTAACACAGAATCTGGGTGCCGATCAGCAGGCTACAGCCGTCAACGACGCTACAGAAGCTTCGGCAGGCTGGTACTGGCAGTTCAACCGTTCTAAGGGTTACAAGTCTGAAAACGGAGTGCGCACCCCGTCAAACGCCTGGACTCCCTGGGTAACCAGCAACTCCGAAAATCAGCACTGGCAAGCAGCCAACGATCCGTGTAACCTATTGCTGGGTCTGGGTTGGCGTATTCCTACCTCCGCAGAATGGATAGCCGCGGATGCTCCGCCGCAGAACTGGACAAGCGCCGCCAACGCCTATGCGTCTGTTTTAAAGCTTCATTCTGCAGGTATTCTGCTATATAATGCCGGTGGGCTTGATGCTCGTGGTACTTATGGTCGCTATTGGAGTGCTACGCAGTACAGCAGTACAGGGTATGGTAATTTTCTCGATTTATATAATGGCAGTGCTATTGGCTATATCGACAAAGCTTATGCTCTTCCCGTTCGCTGCATTCGTGACGGTGTCGTGCTATCCAAACCCACAGTGAGTAATGTCAGTATTCCGACGTCTACCATGACCACGAATACCGCCGTCGGTACATCCACCGTAGCAACAGACGGCGGCGTTCCTGTCGACACCAGGGGCCTCTGCTTTAACACCACAGGAATGCCAACCATAGCTGACATTTGTGTGCCTGCCGGAAGTGGAACAGGTGTTCTCAAAAGTACTTTATCTGGCCTGGTAGAAGGTCCAACCTACTATGTGCGTGCCTATGCTACGAATAGCCAGGGTACAGCTTATAGTTCATCCGTAACGAGCTTTAAGATCTGTCCAACCATATTTGATGTACTTCACACAGCCGGCCTGAACGGCGCTCCTGTTACTAAAACGGTAAGATACCATTCGATCAGTAGTAATATATCCGGTGCAGCAAGTTGCTGGCTCACCCAAAACCTCGGGGCTGATCAGCAGGCTACTACCATCAACGATGCGTCAGAAGCCTCAGCCGGCTGGTATTGGCAATTTAACCGCCCGCAGGGGTATGAATATTCTGCAAGTCGTATTCCAGCAACTTCCTGGATAGCCAACATTTCACAAAATAGCAACTGGCAAGTGATCAATGACCCATGTAACCTGCTTCTGGGTCAGGGTTGGCGGATTCCGACACACGCAGAATGGACTGCAGCAGATGCTCCGCCGCAGAACTGGACGAATGGAACAGACGCTTTCGGCTCCGTGCTGAAACTGCATTCCTCCGGAATGCTGCTTTATAATTCTGGTGTGATAACCGGACGTACTGCTTATGGACGCTATTGGAGTGCTACACAATATAGCAGCGTAGGTTATGGATATTATCTGGACCTGTACAATGGAAGTGCAATGAGTTACTTAGATAAAGCCTACGCACTTCCACTACGCTGCATCAGAGATTAATGAATGAAAATGAAAGAGAAAAGAAATATAGTTATCGGCTTATTATTGGGTATAACCTGCATGGCCAGCATCAACGCAAACGCCCAGGACAGAAAGCTTAGGATACACATACAAGGCGTATTCGCCAGCAAGGTCAGTGTTCTTCCCACTGTAGGGCAAAATGCATTAAAGCCGATGTATGAAAGTCCTCTGATTAAGGCAGGGGAGAGCATCACCATAACACTCCCGGCAGATCAACTGCCGGGACAGTTTGTACTCCGGTGCAACTATCAGGAAAACCCAAGTAGCAACCCCTACCCATCAGAACGCAGCATATTTGTCAGCGAACAGGACCTCGAAATGTGGGTACGACCCAAGGCAATCAATAATCCCGACAGTACCTATTTTGCCAAAGGGGAGAAGGAGAATTTCCTGTTCGCTCAATTTGCTGAGAGTAATACAAAACAGAGGGCACAACTGGGACTTTTGCAAAACTTCCTTATGGGATATGACCAGCCGCAATCAGCGTTTTTCTCACAGGGCGCCAGGGAATACGAAAACAGGAGGCTCGAATATAACAGGTGGATAGACGCTCAAATTAAAAAGGACCACGACTCCTTTGTCAGCAACACCTACACATTTGAGTATCTCCCGCCAATCACCTGGAAAGGTTCCGAAGAGCAGCGGATGGAAAGCCTCGTCGAACATTATTTCGACCATATTGATTTTACCAATCCGCTTTTGGTCAGAACAGCACAGCTGAGGACCTGGACCGATCAGTACGTGAACATATATGGCGCCAGAGCCACAACCATCGCATTAAGGGATTCCCTTTTTAGCCTCGCCGGAAAGAGAGCTATCGAAAAGGTTAGATCGGGACATCCCTTAATATATGGGTGGATGGTAGACTATTTTTACCGTGGCTACGAAGGATTCAATATCAGTGCCGGTATCAGGATGCTCGAGCCCTACCTTCGGGACCCACGATGCCTCACGTCCAAACGCCTGGAGATTGAGAAGAGACTTAAGGGTATCGAGTCTATCCGTCCCGGAGCGATAGCCCCTGATTTCGCGCTCCCCGACCAAACGGGGAAAACCATACAGTTCCACGATTACAAAAAGAACGCAGCTTTTAAACTGCTCCTTTTCTGGTCTGCAGACTGTCAGCACTGCGTAGACTTGGTTAAAGAATTACATCCCGTGTCATTAAATACAGGCGCCAAAAACCGCATGGAGGTCGTCGCCGTGAGTCTTGATTTCACAGATGTAGAGATAGCAAAATGGGAGGCTGCAAAAACCGGATTAACGCCATGGAAGCACCTCCACGCAAAAGGAGGTATTAACAGTCCCGAAGCCAGCGCCTATTACGTATTGGCCACGCCCGTGATGATCCTGGTAGATCCTGCAACCAACAAAATACTTGCTCTGCCGGAAACGATACAGCAATTAAAAGATGCTCTTAAGCTAAAATAGGTTATGGCTCAAGTAACAACTCCAGATATAGGACACATGAACAACTCAATGATATGGCTACTGCTATTTTTTGTATTGCTGTCATCAACAGTACATGGCCAACTGAACGTAGGTACTGATGGGTTAACCGTAAAAAAGAACACCATATTTTCCGTTGATGGCCTTGCTCTGGTACCCTCAACAGACCTGTCGCTGAGAAGTGTGTCTGTGACCCGGGAGTCTGTCCCGGTTCAATGGCCTCAGTTCAGCGGAATCAAACGGGTATATCGGTTCAGTAGTCCCATTGCCTACCAGGGATCTGTAAATATGAGCTTCCTGGATGCTGAACTTAACGGGAACTCTGCCAAAGATCTTGTTCTTGCATATACGTCCCTCGGTACTAGCTCAGACTATTTGAATTATTCGCTTTCGCCTTCATCCGTAGTGAATTCATCCACGAAATTGATAAGCCAGAGTTTTGAACAGGTGACTAATATATCGGATCTGACGGCCGTGACCCCGGGATCTCTTGTTGTCCCGGTCAGTCCGTCGAATGTCACTATTTGCGAGGGATCTTCCGTAACGCTAAGCACCATACCAGGAGCCTCCTGGCAGTGGTTTCGCAACGGCGTATTAATGCCGGGAAGCGTAGGGCCTGAGCTGTCTGTTTCCAAGTCAGGAAATTATACCGTGAGGGTTGTTTTTCAGAGCGGTCTTGCAGTAGTGTCTGACCCTGCTGTAGTTGTTGTTAACACTGCTCTTGTTGGAAACCTGATCTCAGATCGCGGAACCACAATTTCATTAGGTGAAACGACTACCCTGATCGCCTCAGGCGGGCTCTCATATTTCTGGGAGGAAGAGGATGGAATAGTCAGTGGCAGTCATACAGATTCACTGGTAGTCAGACCTTCAAAAAATACGACTTACAAGGTGGTTATAAGTAACGGTTCCGGCTGTAACGTAGTAAAGACAATAGACATTACAGTTAAAGATGATTACAAAACCCTGCTGGCTAATAATATCATCACACCGAATGGAGATGGTGTAAACGATGTCTGGATCGTGCAGAATATTGACCTCTATCCGAACAACGAAGTGGTAATATTCGATCGTGCCGGTCGCGTTGTCTTCAAACAGTTTGACTATAAGAACACCTGGGATGGCACCTTTAACGGAGTAGCTCTTCCTGAAGATACCTATTACTTCGCCTTATATATCAATTCAGGTAAAGGAAAATTAACGGGCTTCATATCCATTGTGCGTGACTAAACATACCCAAAACTCAAAGAATGATTGTGAATAACTATAGATACAGATGGATTACGACAGCCGGGCTGACGCTCCTTTTTATGATAACTTCAAAGCCCGAGACCCAGGCACAACTGGTACCCATGGCCTCTCAATACTATGAAAATGAATACCTCGGAAACCCGGCTTTTGCCGGAATAGAAAAAGGGATCAGGGTTAATCTGGCCAGCAGGAATCAATGGAAAGCACTGCCCGGATCTCCTTCTACCCAATCACTGTCTGCCGACTACCACCTTGAAAATGTGAGCGATGGAAAGGTCGGCACAGGCCTGAACTTGTACAGCGATAAAGCCGGACTGATCAGACGGACGCGTGTTATGGCCAGCTACGCGTATCACCTGCCTCTTAGCGGCGACAACCAGAAGTTACATTTCGGACTCTCGGTAGGGGTGATGAATGAAAGGCTGGACTATGATGCCCTGGTAGGTGATCCTTCTGATATTTCGGCCGAGCGCTTTAATCAGCGGAAGTCATACCTCGACGGAGACTTCGGCATTGCCTATATTCAGGACAGATTGACTATTCAGGGCTCCCTGCCAAACATGAAGAAGCTGTTGAAAAAAGACCTCAATGTTACAGTAGATGGATCAACTTTCTATATGGCTTTCTCCTATAAAATAGGCAGGGAGCTGGATCTGATCTCAGTTGAACCGAAATTCTCCTTTCGCGGAGCCAGGGACATCAACAATTTATGGGACATCGGCACAAACATCAAATTCTCCAACAACGCAATCTATCTGATGGGGATGTATCATAGCAGTCGGAGCTCAACGTTTGGCCTTGGCGTGAATTATCAGGATAAGGTACTGATCCAGGGATATTATACCAATCAGCTGGCCGCACAGCGTTTAGACACCGGAGGAAGCTTCGAAATTAATTTACAGGTGCCTATCGTTCTGAAGAACAAGAAACGAGACCCTATGCTTTGAGTCTGGCTGAATATCTGGCAACGCGTTTACTCGATTTCATATCAGTCTAAAGATTTTAAAAATGAAGAAAATCTTGGTTTTTTAACAAACCTTACTATATTTGCAGTCCCAATCCGAAACAAGGAATGGAAACGGAGGCTTAGCTCAGCTGGTTCAGAGCATCTGCCTTACAAGCAGAGGGTCACTGGTTCGAACCCAGTAGCCTCCACAGATAAAAAAGCCATTTTTCGATAAGAAGAATGGCTTTTTTTGTTTACCGGTGCTGTGATACGGAGGCTTAATAAGTTGCATATCCATAGTATCATATGATACTATCAAAGGTGAATATTTTACAGTGTCCGTTATTTCCCCTCCAAATTCATAATCCGAACTTTTCTAAAATCAACCGGCTGCCCTTCACTTTGCAGTGCAATAAATCCTTCTTTCAATAATTTGCCATCAGCTTTAATCGCCGGGTCGAAGTTATTTACGACTCCTCCGCCAATCTGCGGTTTTGAATACTGTAAAACAGTGTCCCCATTAATGAGGTGAGTGATCAAAGAGTCACCCAGTACAATTAGTTCCGCCGTTACCCATTCATCATTTTTATATGTTTTAGATTTAGATTCTATGCAATGTCTGCTGTCTATTTTCCCTTCATAAATAACATCTGTACCGGGCGAACACATATTACCAGTCGGTCTGGGTTTGCCATCATCCAGACCAGTCAGCAGTTGAAATTCAATTGATATTGGCCAGTCCTGATCTTTAGGCATCGTTTTCGGGTCCTGGGAATGAAACATAATGCCGCTGTTTCTGATAGTATAAGAAGGTGCATCGTTTTTCCAGTCTCCTGTAATTCTATATTCTACTTGCAAACGATAGTGCGAAAAAGGCTTCTTATAATAAAGATGTCCGTATTGGTTGTTAAAAGCGCCATATTGATCATATCTAACCTTGATCATGCCATCTTCCACCCTGAAAGTATTGGCGTAATTGTCGCCTGTTTCATGATGGTTGATCTTAACATTCCAGTCATTAATATCTTTTCCATTAAACAGGTCGATCCATCCTGAATTATTTTTCGACTGTCGGGTCGAACAGCCTCCAAAAATAAACAGGACCGAGAGTACGAATGCAATTTTTGAAATCAGAGTCGGAAATGTGGTTGATCGCATGGACTTCATTGTTTGAAAGATAGCTTGGTTAGGCTGCCTGGTTTATGTGTCGGATATTTTTTCTCCGTTGGTAGTTCAGTTAAAAATAGGTATTTATAATTGGTTTTTCAGGGGGCACAAAAAAAAGGACAAGTTCAGAAAAAACTTGTCCTTTTTATTTCGCATATCAATAATCATCAGCTTCGCTGATAATTAACTCAACCAGTAGGCGCTATAGAATATTGTCATTGTATTCCTGACTGCCCTTCAGCGACTCCAGAGACTGATTATAATACATAGCGGAAGTTTCCCATTCAACCCGCTGCACATTGTTGATATCCGCCAGAATCTTTTTACCGGCAAACCATGTTCCGGTATCAATCACAACAGATGTGATCCGCCAGTTTTCATCAATTAGAAAATCGGCTACTTCTCCAATTACTCCATCAGTGGCATGCACGTCATAACGCGTCGTGTGCTTGATGCCGTGTAAATGAGGGTCACCTCCTCTTTGTGTGGTATTGTGCAGTTCATCCGAGATTCGTTCATCAAGTGGAATTCCGGGAGCGACTACGCCTCCTACCATTCCGCTGGTCATGAAGCCAATGCCTGATTCTTCAGGATATGGCCACGAATAGTGGCTGTAAAGACCCTCTGTCTGCTCAAAAGACAAAGGTTGATTAAGATCAACATCGGGGCTCGATTGTACCTGTTCTTTAGTTAAATTCACAGGAAAAATCTTTTTATCCCAGTTGGGCTGAAGTAATGCAACAGGCGAAATAAGCACTTTGCGCCCGAAGAGCCAATTGCCGGTTTCGACAACCAGATAGCGAACAGTCCATGTTTTGTCATCGAAGCAGAAATCTTTCACATGACCGATCTCACCATCAATGGCACCGATGGAAAATCCAAGTAAGCGGTGAAGGCTATGTAGCATAACTATCCTTTCTAATTTAGTGTAACTAATTATATTACATATGAGTAAATAATTTGTTTGGATAAAATACCTGGTTGGTCCGCATAAATTACAGGGCTATGAAGAGGTCTTGTTAAGTCACTCGGGTCACTTACTGAGCGGTTCCTTCGTTATACAACTAACAAGATAAATGTAAGGAGAAGGAGGTTCTTGTTCATGAGATTTAGATATGCTATTTCAAAAAATGGTAAACGGGACTCCTCCTGGTTGAAACAAGAACAATAATTATATGCAGCCGATAAAATTGCCTGTTAATGGCGTGATGAGTCCGACCTGTTGAGCTTAAAGTCGGACTTTTCTCTGCCTTTGGTCTGAACGTACTCCGGTTTATATAGAGGAACGCACAGGGAATTCTAAGCTTCATATCAAGGAGTTCTAGCCTCGATATAGAGGCGTTCTAACCGGAGCCCCGGTGTCTTATTCATGCGAAATTTTCAAAAATCCATAAGATTTTGTCGAAAAGGGCGAAAAAATCGAAATAAACATTCAGCCACCCGATCTTGTTTTTAAAAAGAAACAGCGTTATGGCAAAAGTAGACAACAAAGGTATGGTACGCGGCACGGCCGGTCCCGTAGTATATCGCGGATACCGCGATATGAACATCATTCAGGGGAAACCCCGCAAATTTAAGCAGACCAGCGAAAGCATCCGTGCTTCCACCGAGTTCGGTCTTTCCAGTACAACGGCGGCGGTTATCCGCCAGGCATTTCAACCGGCCTATATCCACCGCGACGGAAAGGCGGCGAGCCGTAGCACGCAGCTGGTGTACCGGGGCATCCGGGGCAGTGTGAGTGGAAGCCTGGGCCGGCGCGACCTGCATGATGCGGATCTTAACAGCATCATTGGAATGGATTTCAATATCAGGAGCCGGATCAGCGAAGTGCTGCAGGTCAGTCAGCGGGTAGAGCGGGACGCGCAGGGGAGGATCAGCGTCTTAATGGGTGCTCTGAATGCGAAAACAGATATCCGGGTACCCCTGAGCATCAGCAAAGCGGTCAGTAAGTACAAAATTCGTTTCAGCCTGATCGGCTTCAACTTCAGGAAGGAATACTATGAATATCTGGAAGTTAAAGACGTGGAGCTGCGTAAACACGGGCAGCTGGAAGCGCAGGAGGTCCGGTTTGAGACTCAGCCCGAAGCAGATCAGCTCCTGATGCTGAGCGTATCGCTGCTGGCCTATAGCGAAACACGGATGGAGGAGGGCTACGTCCTGCTGAACAGCAAAGAGTTCAGTCCCTGCGCGATAATCGCCGCTTACGCAGCTGAAGAACCGGGAGAGTTTCCCGAAGGTCCTGTGAATATGGAACTCAGCGAGGCGCAAGAAACAAGGGGAGCATCTTTTTATAATATGTGTTATGAAGGCAACAGGCTGCTACGGGATTGGAAACGAAGCAAAGACAAAACAACACCAAAAACGGCGACAAAGGCGGCGAAGCAACGAGCGAAAGAGGATGGAGACAAGGTACATTTCCAGGTAGGGAAGCGAGTATCATTTTCTTCCAAACCATAGAATATTCTCTTTTACGAAAAAAGAGGCTGATCATTTCTTCAATGATACAGCCCCGTCTTTTGTAGGATATGGAATCTTACGCTTCTTTGATCGTTAGGTCAATCGGATCCTTAACTCTGTCTTCTGAGAGAGCAAGATCAATCACCTGTTTCATCTCGGTAACATAGTGAAACCTCAGATCTTTGATATAGCTTTCCTTGATCTCCCGGATGTCTTTCTCGTTCGACTTTGAAAGGATGATATCTTTGATATTGGCACGCTTTGCAGCAAGGATCTTTTCCTTTATACCACCAACGGGAAGTACTTTACCTCTTAACGTGATCTCGCCTGTCATCGCGAGATGCTGCTTTACTTTACGTTGAGTAAAGGCTGATGTAAGTGCAGTAAGCATCGTGATACCTGCCGATGGGCCGTCTTTAGGCGTCGCACCCGCAGGAACGTGGACGTGAATATCCCAGAGATCAAACAAGCGATTGTCTATGCCGAATTTGCTGGCATGCGCCCGCAAGTATGCCATTGCAATCGTGGCTGACTCTTTCATTACATCACCAAGGTTTCCTGTAAGCGACATCTTGCCTTTGCCAGGGCTCAGGCTCGCTTCAATAAACAAAATATCGCCACCAACTTGCGTCCAGGCAAGTCCGGTCACCACTCCAGCGACGTCATTGCCTTCATAAAGATCTTTGTCAAAGATAGGCGGGCCGAGAATGGTTTCGACATCATTCCTGGTAAGGGCAGAGGTATACTCTGTTTCCATGGCGATCTTCGTCGCGACGCCTCTTACCAGTGAACCGATTTTCTTTTCCAAACCACGAACGCCCGACTCACGTGTATAATCTTCGATGATCTTCTCAATAACGGCCGGTTTAAGGGTTACGTCCTTCTTACTTAGTCCATGCTGATCGATCTGCTTTTGTAACAGGTGTTGCTTGGCGATCTCAATCTTCTCTTCTATAGTATAGCCGTTCACCTCAATGATTTCCATACGGTCAAGCAGAGCAGGATGAATGGAGCTCAGCGAGTTTGCAGTTGCAATGAACATGACATTTGATAAATCATAGTCAAGTTCGACATAGTGATCATAGAAAGCGTTATTCTGTTCCGGATCCAGCACTTCGAGCAGGGCCGAAGAAGGATCGCCCCGGAAGTCGTTCCCAACCTTGTCTATTTCGTCGAGCACGAAGACCGGATTTGATGTCCCCGCCTTTTTAAGCGACTGAATGATCCGGCCTGGCATTGCACCGATATAAGTCTTTCTGTGGCCCCTGATTTCAGCTTCATCATGAACGCCTCCAAGTGCGATACGGACGTATTTCCGCCCCAATGCACGGGCAATTGATTTACCCAATGATGTCTTTCCAACTCCCGGAGGGCCAGCCAGACATAGAATAGGAGCCTTCATGTTTTGCTTCAGCTTCAGAACAGCCAGGTACTCGATGATGCGGCGCTTTACTTTCTCGAGGCCATAATGGTCTTTATCAAGGATTTTTTCTGCCCGTTTAAGATCAAAATTATCTTTGGAAAATTCGTTCCATGGAAGGTCAAGTATGAGTTCAAGATAATTTACCTGGACGGAATAATCCGCAGCGGCGGGGTTCATTCTCCCCAGTTTTTCCAGCTCCTTGCCGAAGTGCTGGTCAATATCAGCAGGCCACTTCTTCTTCGCAGCCCGTTCACGCAGATTTTCAAGTTCAAGATCGGGACTGTTACCACCAAGCTCTTCCTGAATGGTTTTCAGCTGCTGGTTCAGGAAATAGTCTCTTTGCTGCTTATCCAGATCAGTACGAACTTTTGACTGTATCTGGTTTTTGAGCTCCAGCATCTGAAGATCAATGGTAAGGTGTTCCAGGACCATAGTAGCCCTTTCGTGCAGATTAGCCACTTCAAGCATTTTTTGCTTAACGGTGACATCCGCATTCATATTGGAAGATATGAAGTTGATCAGGAAAGAAGGACTTTCGATATTCTTTATCGCGATGCCCGCTTCACTCGGAAGGTGCGGCGATAGCTGAATTATCTGCATCGCGAGATCCTTGATGGATCCAACCATGGCCTTGAACTGTTTGTCTGATTTGGGGCGGATTTCCTCAAACTTGACAATAGTGGCCTTCATATATGGTTCTACCTGAACTTCTTCGTTTAGCTTGAAACGTTGCTTGCCCTGGATGATAACAGTTGTACTACCATCAGGCATCTGAAGCATCTTTATAATCAGAGCAACGGTACCAACCTTGTTCAGTTGGTCAAAGGTAGGATCTTCAACCGCTACATCTCTCTGTGATACGACTCCGATCGTACGGTCTCCTTTGTAAGCGTCCTTAATAAGTTTGATGGACTTGTCTCTTCCAACAGTTATGGGAATAACAACACCAGGAAATAATACTGTATTCCTTAACGGCAATATTGACAGCATCTCCGGAGTTTCTTCATTGTTCATTTCCTCCTCATCTTCCTGAGACATAAGCGGAAAGAACTCGGTATCTTCATTTATAATAGGTAATGAGTGATTAAAATCAAGGAGGTTATTCATTTATATCCCTTTTTAACGTCATTCTGACAGTGAATTTTTAATTGAACTGGTATTTTTAAATAAGATACTATAGGTACAAGCCGTATGCCAAAAGTATTCAACTAACGTAAATCATACATAGCCGCGTTTTTTTTAAAACAAAATTTTCTGGATTACCTTTTATTGAACGTATATCACTCAATGACTTTGAGTATTTATATTTTGTAAATAGTAAAAATAGAAATAATATTACACCTCATTCGTTATAAGACGATCAGAACTTAAGTTTTTAAAAATGAAATTAATTGCATCAGTTTTTTCTTTTGTGTTTTTATTAGGCTCAGCGGCAAGTGCACAACAGAGTCAGGAAATTAAGAATAACAATGTTAAGCAAGGGCAGAAGGCCCTTATGGACGGTGATTTTAAGCAAGCAGTTGTTCATCTCGAAAAGGCTATTCCGGCTGAAGGTTCCAATCCGGACGTTCTATATATGTTAGGATATTCGTATTATCACTCAGGCAACTACACAAAAGCAATAAGCACATTTGGACAGGTAGTTAACCTGAAGCCGAACAACGTTTCAGCCTACTATTACCGCGGTAAGGCAAGAAATGTACTCGGTACACAAATGAACTCGTCTTTATCTGCAACGGAAAGAGAAAAGCTTCTTCTGGCTTCGATAAGAGATTACAGCAAAGCAATTGAGCTTAATGCTGAGGACCAGAAATTATATCAGAATCGTGCGATTGCTTATCGTGATTATGGTATTCTAAAAGGTCAGAAAATTCCTAAGTTTTATGATAAAGCTGCTGCTTCCAACTCCTTCAAATCATGCATTGGCGACCTTCAGAAGGTATTAGATGCGAATCCTGGTAGAAAGGATATAACAGATGAGATGAAAAAGGCGAAAGTTTACATGGCTAATCTCGACAGATAGGCCTTGCTGAGGTTTTTCAAAATAATAAAACCCTGGACTCGCTCGAGTTCAGGGTTTTATTTTGCCTTCTATTTTGTACGTATTGTTTCCCAATCCTTTGACGTTCTGCTCCTTCTTGATGGTGTAAAGTGAGTCGGGATAGTAGTTCAGTGTTTCTGCAGATGTATAGATTTCGTTATTGACGCGGCTGCTTATCTCGATAGAAGAGATCTTCTTTCCATTGCGCTCCAAGCGTATTTTTCTGACTTTAAGGCTCGTATCCAGAGCGGTGTAGGTGGTTACGTTTTTATCTTTTTCTACGGTGTAGCTGTTCTTCCAGGATGGCTTATTGATGTCGGACGATATGAACAGGTCGAGTTCTTGTTTCCAGTCCGTCACTTTGAGTGTCTTTTCTTCGATCTTCCCGTTGTGATTTACATGCTTCGATATCTGCGGATTCTGGCGGTTCAGACGGTCTGCCTCTGTAGTAAAAAAGCCCCCGATATCAAAATAAGCATTCTGACCATCCGGAGCTTTTTTATCTTCTGTACACGATGTCGCGTACAGAAGAATGAATGTTGTTAGTACTTGTCTATATAAGGACATTACCAGTCATTTTTTCAGGGATAGGGATATCCAGAAGTCGCAGGACTGTAGGAGCGATATCTCCCAGCTTTCCATCAGCCACTTTTGTGCAATCCTTATCAATCAGAATGCAGGGAACCAGATTAGTTGTATGGGCAGTATTGACAGACCCGTCCTCGTTAATCATATAATCGGCATTACCATGGTCTGCGATAATGATAAATGAGTATCCATTTTCCAAACCACATTCCACGACGTCTTTCAGGCAGCTATCAACAGTCTCGACCGCCTTAACAACTGCTGAGAAAACACCTGTATGACCAACCATATCCGGGTTAGCGAAGTTCAGGCAAATAAAGTCCGGTTTTCCTTCAGGAATTTCTTCGCAAATTGCGTCTCTGATACCCTGGGCACTCATTTCCGGTTGCAGGTCGTATGTTGCGACTTTCGGTGAAGGGATCAATAAGCGTTTTTCTCCTACAAACGGTGTTTCCTTGCCCCCGGAGAAGAAGAATGTTACGTGCGGATATTTTTCGGTCTCAGCAATTCTTACCTGGCTTTTGTTATTTTTTTCAAGCACTTCACCCAACGTTTCTGAAAGATCGTCCTTTGTGAATATCGTTTGAACACCTCTGAATGTATCATCATAGGTTGTCATGGTTACATACCGTAGATCCAGCGGTACCATTTCATAGTCAGGAAATGCTTTTTGAGTCAGTGCTACGGTGATCTCGCGACCTCTGTCTGTTCTGAAGTTAAAGCATATTACTACATCACCCTGCTTGATGTGGGTAATAGGAGCACCGAATTCGTCAACCTTAATTGTTGGTTTAATAAATTCATCTGTAATGCCTTCCGCATACGACTCCTCAAGGGAAGCGATAAGATCATAAGAGTGTGCGCCAGTACCGTGTACAAGAAGATCATAAGCTTGCTTCACACGTTCCCATCTGTTGTCACGGTCCATCGCATAGTAGCGGCCGATCAGTGATGCAATCTGCACTTGTGAATCTGCTGTATAATCAAGCAGGTCCTTAATATAACCTTTTCCTCCGTTAGGGTCTGTGTCACGGCCATCTGTGAAGGCATGAAGGAATACACCAGGGACGGCAGCAGCCTTTGCGGCATCGCACAATCCCTTGATATGTTTAATATGCGAATGGACACCGCCATCAGACACAAGTCCGATCAGATGTACATTTTTATTCTCCGCGATAGCGTATTTGAAAGCGTCCTGAATAACCGGGTTGGTGTTAAATTCAAGATCGTCAACTGCTTTGTGAATTCTTCCAAGCTCCTGGTACACCACGCGGCCGGCGCCGAGGTTCATGTGCCCAACTTCCGAATTTCCCATTTGCCCTGCTGGTAAACCTACAGCGACGCCTGAAGCTTCGAGTTTTGAATTTGGATACGTTTCTATAAGATGATCAAAGAAAGGTGTTTTCGCCGCTATGATCGCGTTGGAAGCGTCAGCCTTGCCATAGCCCCAACCATCAAGAATTATAAGTGCTACTTTTTTATTTTCCACAGAACAAATATAGACTTGTATTATTAGTATGCAAAGTGAGCTGAATCATATTATTATGTTTTGTGGTACAACAAAACGATAATTTTGATGTATTTGTTATTTTAGCGGACTTTATGAAAGAATACGAAGATTTACTTGATCAATTCATTACAAACGCACTTTTAGAAGATATCGGTACGGGTGACCATACATCACTCGCCACTATTCCTGCAGAGAAGCAGGGGGCTGCCCGTTTAATTATTAAAGAAGAGGGGGTTTTGGCCGGAGTGGAGGTTGCTCTGGCTATCTTCAGGCGTGTTGATCCGGAACTAACGGTCACAGTCTACATCGAGGATGGCTCGAAAGTTTCCTATGGGGACATTGCGCTAAAGGTAGAAGGTAATGTGTATTCTATCCTTATATCGGAGCGACTGGTTTTAAATACAATGCAGAGAATGAGTGGTATAGCCTCTACAACGTCAAGGATCGTTTCCAGGTTGGAAGGCACAGGTACCCGTGTTCTTGATACCAGAAAGACAACTCCAAATCTGAGATTTCTGGAGAAAAAAGCTGTTGAAATCGGAGGAGGAGTGAATCACCGTTTTGGACTATATGACATGATCCTGATCAAGGATAACCATGTTGATTACGCCGGCGGTATAGAAAATGCTTTAACAGCTGCCCGTGAGTATTTGAAAAAACAGTCATTGTCCCTGGAGATAGAGATTGAGGTAAGGAGTATTGCAGAACTGGAAGAAGTTCTGGAAGCAGGAGGGGCAGACAGGATCCTGCTTGATAATTTCAAGTATGACGATCTGAAGAAGGCTGTTAAAATGATTGATGGCAGGTACGCTACGGAAGCTTCAGGAGGGATTGTGGAAGACGAAATAGCACATTATGCAGCATGTGGTGTTGACTTTATTTCCATGGGCGCACTTACTCATTCTGTTAAGAGTTTGGATATGAGTTTGAAAGCTATTAGTTAGCTGTCGAATTAAAACAATAGGGCCAATTAATTCTTGATAATTAGTATTATTGCATACTGAATGATATCCATATATTCTATTGCAGCTATTTTGGCTGCTTATCTTTTTGGATCGGTTCCCAGTGCGGTCTGGATCGGACAAGCTTTTTACGGGATTGACGTTCGTGAATACGGAAGCGGAAATGCAGGTGCCACAAACACGTTTAGGGTGCTCGGTACGAAGGCCGGCATTACCGTCATGGTTCTCGATATTTTAAAGGGATTCACCGCAACGAACCTGGCTTATTTTATAGGCCTTTCCATTACAGGACCTCATAATTCAATACAATTTGTAAATTATCAGCTGGCACTGGGTATTACTGCGGTGATGGGACATTTGTTTCCCGTTTTTGCTGGATTCAGAGGCGGAAAGGGGATAGCTACATTGTTTGGAATGGTGCTCGCAGTACATTTCCAGGCTTCTGTAGTCTGTGTTTCTGTGTTTTTAACTGTGCTGATGCTGACCAGATATGTCTCGCTAAGTTCTATCATCGCGGGATTCTCTTTTCCGCTCAGCATCATATTTATTTTCCATTCGCCACTCCGGTCCATCGTTTTGTATGGAATGTGCATCTGTGTTCTTATTCTGATTACCCATCAGAAGAACATTGAACGGCTGCTGAAAGGCAAGGAGTCAAAGATAAATATGTTCAAAAAGAAAACAGCTGTCTAGTTTTTTTTGTTGCATTGAGAAATCACACTTAAGTTATGAAACGGATAAAAACACCATTTACTTTTATACTTATAGCCGTATTAGCGGCCTGCTCAACTGTTCCATTGACTGGCAGGAGACAGTTGAATCTTGCTAATTCGCAGGAGATTCAGACACAATCAGTACAAGCTTACCGGGAGTTTCTTAAGGATCCTAAAAATGTAGTCGTGTCTTCAGGTGCAGATGCGCAACGCGTAAAACAGGTAGGCAGTAAGATTGCCGCCGCAATCGACAGATACCTGAGTCAGAACGGATACGCGAATCAATATAATTTTACCTGGGAATTTAATCTGGTTAAGAGCAACGATATCAATGCATGGTGTATGCCGGGCGGGAAGGTAGCGGTTTATACCGGTATTTTACCTGTTACGCAGACGGAGGCAGGTTTGGCAACCGTTATGGGACACGAAATAGCACACGCCATAGCAAGACACTCTGAAGAGCGATATTCGCAGACGCTGGGTGCCCAGGCTCTTGGGGGAGTCGTAGGTGCTGCAACGGGTTCTGAAGGTATTTCACAACTTTATGGATTAGGTGGTCAGTTGGCCTTGTTAAAGTATGGCAGAAGCCAGGAGTCAGAAGCAGATCGCCTTGGACTGATATTCATGGCGATGGCCGGATACAACCCAAGCAATGCTGTAACATTCTGGCAGCGCATGGCCTCGGCTAAGCAGAATAACGGAGCTACTCCGGAGTTCCTGAGTACTCACCCTAGTGATGCAACCCGTATCAGCGATATTCAAAAACGCTTACCTGAAGCGATGAAGTATTATACAGGGAAATAATCTTTATTTACTTAATACATCTAGCATAGCCTTTGCTTTAAGCATGCATTCCTTGTATTCAAGCTCTGCATCTGAAGCAAAGGTTATTGCACTTCCTACCTGAAAAGAAAGATACTGATTTGTCTGGTTGTAGATCAGGCTTCTGATCACCACATTAAAGTCGAAGTCTTTCTCCGTAGTAAAATAGCCCACAGCACCGGAATAAATACCTCTTTTCGTCTCTTCAAACTGTTCAATCAGTTCCATCGCGCGAACCTTTGGGGCGCCAGTCATTGATCCCATAGGAAAGGCAACTTTAATAATAGAAACAGCACTGGTATTGTCGGATACAGAGGATGTCACCGTCGATATCATCTGGTGCACCTGCTGAAAAGAATAAATTTTGCAAAGTTCTTCAACCTTTACCGAGCCGGGAATTGCTGATTTGGTTAAGTCATTCCTTACCAGATCCACAATCATAATGTTTTCGGCCAGTTCCTTATCATTTTCCTGTAATGACCGTTTAAGTTCTTCATCCTCCTTGTGATCTGCTCCCCGGGGGGCGGTCCCTTTGATGGGTTGGGATATTACCTTTAAACCCTTTTTTTTGATAAAGCGTTCGGGAGATGAGGAGATGATATACTTATCGTGTAGCTTAAAGAATGAAGAAAAGGGTGCGGGAGATAGCTGATTGAGCTCGACAAAGGCGGATAAAGGATCAAGGTCAGCATCTTCGGAAAAGAATTGCTGACAGAAGTTCATCTCGTATATATCACCTCTTTGAATATGCTCTTTAATGTTATTGACTTTTTGGATATATGCTTCCCTTGAAATGCTCGTTTGTACTGCGCCATTGAAGTTCAATTTTTGCGTTACGAGCGTAACCGCGTTGATTTCGTCCAGCAGAAATGGCGTGTCGGAAAGTATCTCGACTGAATTTTCTTTTATAAGCAGAAGATGTTCGGGTACGAAGAAATACATATCCGGGAAATGAAGATTGTCGGGATTGGACGAATTCAGGTCCTCCAGTTCATTCTTTAAGTCATAGCATATGAATCCCGGCGTAAAGGCATTATTCTCGTTCAAGAAATCACTCAATCCGCTGAACGCGCCCCCTACTGGCGGGAGAAACTCTTTCTTTACCCCCGCAGCTATGATCGCCGTATAGCTGGAGTATCGGTCGTTATACCCATTGGAATCAAAAAAACAAGCCACTTCAAATGAAGTGGCCCATTGTAAAGCTTTACGCTTAAATTCGGATATGTTATCAATGATACAATCAAACGATTGCATGATCAGAAAGCTTTAGTTTAAAACCAGAGTCTGAACCCGGTCAGGTCCAACAGACAGGTACTTTACCGGTACTCCAACATGTTGCTCTATATATTTAACGTACGCAGAAAGTCTTTCAGGAATTTCCTCCACCGTCTTGATACCGGTCAGGTCCTCATTCCATCCGGGAATTTCTTCCAGAATTGGTTTTGCGGGAACGCTGCAAATATCGTATGGCATATAATCGATCGTTTCGCCGTTGTAGTCATAATGCGTACATGCGTAGATCTTATCAAAGCCACTTAATACGTCTGCCTTGGTCATAACCAGCTCGGTAACCCCGTTCAGCATGACTGCGTATCTTAGAGCAGGAATGTCAATCCATCCGCATCTTCTTGGTCTTCCTGTAGTTGCACCGAATTCATGTCCGATCTGACGAAGTTGTTCGCCTGTCTCATCAAATAATTCAGTAGGGAAGGGGCCACTGCCAACACGAGTGCAATAAGCCTTAAATATACCAATCACAGAACCGATCTTCTGAGGAGCAATACCCAATCCTGTGCAAGCGCCGGCAGCAGTGGTGTTAGAAGAAGTGACAAAAGGATATGAGCCGAAGTCCACATCCAGCATTGCCCCTTGAGCGCCTTCAGCAAGAACGGTCTTGCCTTCCTGCAGGTATTGATTCACGAAATGCTCGCTATCTACCATAGGAATCGATTTCAGGTATTCTATCGCATCGAAGAAAGTCTTTTCCTTTTCTGAAAAGTCAGGGATCTCACCATAATGGGAAAGAATCGATTTATGCTTGGCGACGAGCCTGTCATAGCGTTCCTTGAAATCAGGGAGTTGTGCATCACCTACACGCAGTCCGTTACGGCCTGTTTTGTCCATGTAGGTAGGACCAATGCCTTTCAGCGTAGAACCAATTTTACCTTCGCCCATCTTGCTTTCTGACGCAGCGTCAAGAAGCTGATGCGTAGGCAGGATCAAATGAGCTTTACGTGCAATAACCAGCTTTTTAGCGGCTACAGGATCAAAGCCACTCGTTTTGAGGTTGTCCAGTTCACGCTTTAAAATTATTGGATCTATGACCACACCATTACCGATCAGGTTCATCGTTTTTGCGTTGAAGATACCGGAAGGAATAGTGTTTAATACATATTTTTGATTGTCGAACTCCAGGGTGTGGCCTGCGTTCGGTCCGCCCTGAAATCTTGCGATCAGATCGTAATTTTGACTAAGGACATCAACGATTTTTCCTTTGCCTTCGTCGCCCCATTGGAGGCCTAAAAGTACATCAACTGCCATGAGTGATTGTGGTAATATTTAATTTTTAGAATATGAATCACAGTAGCCTTCCTTTAGTTTGGAACAGTTACCGTAAAGATTAAGTGAATGATGCTTGATTTCAAATTTCAGAAGGTCTCCCATCATACTTTGAATTTGTCCGATTCTCGGATCACAGAATTCAACAACTTTTCCGCAGTCAATGCAGATGATATGATCATGTTGTTTGTAACCATAAGATTTCTCGAACTGAGCCATGTTCTTGCCAAACTGGTGCTTGGTAACCAGGTCGCATGATACAAGGAGTTCCAGGGTATTGTAGACCGTTGCACGGCTTACCCTGTACTTCTTATTTTTCATATGGATGTATAACGACTCCACATCGAAATGATCGTTACGTGAATAGATTTCTTCAAGAATGGCAAAACGCTCAGGAGTTCTCCTCAGACTTTTATTTTCAAGGTAAGCCTCGAAAATCTTTTTGACCATTGCTATAGTTTCTTGTAAAGGCATATTCTTTTTTAGACTCAGCGTTCAAATTTATCCAAAATATTAACAAAACTTAAATTTCTTTACGATGCCTTAGTAATGTTACGGGGTTCTGAGTCAAATCGCGTTACTGCTGTGACACCTTTAACCTGCTTCAGTTTCCGGATCAGGTTTTCGAGATGGTGGGTGTCGTTTACATATACCATAATGGAGCCTTCGAAAATACCTTCGTTGCTGTCTACAGTGATGGATCTCATATTGACCTTAAAGTCGTTTGAGATAACAGTGGTTAGTTTATTAATCAGGCCGACTTCATCTATGCCGGTAATTCGCAGTCCGGTTAAGAATGCAAGTTCTTTTTGCGAAGTCCATTTAGCCTTCACGACACGGTAGCCATAATTAGCCATAAGTTTGGCAGCGTTCGGACAGTTTGTGCGGTGGATTTTGATCCCGTCATTTACGGTAATAAAGCCAAACACATCGTCGCCGGGGATTGGGTTGCAGCAGTTTGATAGTTTGTAATCTATCTTTTGAAGGTCTTCTCCAATGAGCAGGGTGTCGCTTTCCTTGGCCTTTACCTTATTCATGATCCCCTCCAGCTGTGTGGCAGCGATCCTTTCAGGTGTACGGCTCTCAACAACCTTTTCAGATGCCTGGAACTCTTTCAGATTTTTCAGGTCTATTCCACCTTTTGCGATGGTATAGAACAGGTCAAGTGTATTGTTAAACTTGAAGTAGAATGCTATTTTATGGATGTTTTCGGTGTTGTAGGTGATCTTAAGAGACTTCAGCTTTCTCTCAAGGATCTCTTTTCCTTCTTCAGCAACGCGGCGCTTCTCTTCCTTGAGTGAGGATTTAATCTTGGATTTAGCCTTTGCTGTAACGACAAAGTTTAGCCAGTCTTCTTTGGGCGATTGCTTACTTGAAGTGATGATCTCTACCTGATCTCCATTTTGGAGCTTGTGAGAAAGAGGTACAAGTTTATGGTTCACTTTGGCGCCAATACACCTGATACCGATATCGGAGTGAATTTCAAAAGCGAAGTCAAGTGCTGTGGCATCCAGAGGCAACTGCATCAGGGCTCCCTTGGGGGTAAAGATGAAGATCTCGTCAGAAAAGAGGTTCATCTTAAAGTCGTCCAGGAAGTCGAGTGCGTTTGATTCCGGATTTTTCAGAAGCTCCCGTACTTTCTGAATCCAAAGATCCAGTCCGCTGTCAGCTGATGATTCCTTATATTTCCAGTGAGCAGCGAACCCCTTCTCCGCAATTTCGTTCATTCGCTGGGTTCTGATCTGCACTTCTACCCATTGACCTTTGGGACCCATTACAGTAGTATGCAATGATTCATAACCGTTGGCCTTAGGAGAAGAAACCCAGTCACGCAGGCGGTCAGGGTTAGGTCTGTACAGGTCTGTAACGATAGAATAAGCTTTCCATGCATCCGCTTTTTCCGTTTCGGGTTTACTGTCAAGAATAATCCGGATGGCGAAAAGGTCATAAACCTCTTCAAAGGGAATTCCCTTTTTACGCATTTTGTTCCAGATGGAATGGATGGATTTAGGTCTGCCATATACGTCGGCATTTAATCCCTGTGCAGCAAGTATATCCTTTATCGGTCCGACAAATTCTTTGATGTATGATTCTCTTTCCGCTTTTTTCTCATTTAGCTTTCTGGCGACGAACTTATAAGTTTCCCTCTCCGTATACTTCATGGAAAGATCTTCCAGCTCGGATTTCATGGCGTACAGGCCCAGCCTATGCGCAAGCGGCGCATAGAGGTAAATCGTTTCTGAAGAGATTTTCAGCTGCTTGTCCCGCGGCATGTGGTCCATTGTACGCATGTTATGCAGACGGTCGGCCAGCTTGATCAGGATTACCCTGACATCATCGGCCAGTGTCAGTAGCATTTTACGGAAATTTTCCGCCTGAAGTGAGCTGTTGTAATCGAATACTCCGGAAATCTTAGTCAGCCCGTCAATAATCTTGGCTACCTTTTTACCGAATTCACGTTCAATATCTTCAAGGGTAATGGCTGTATCTTCAACAACATCGTGTAGAAGGGCACACACGATAGACGTTGTACCCAGGCCAATCTCCTGCGCGGCGATCTGGGCTACCGCGATAGGGTGGTAGATATAAGGTTCACCAGATTTCCTCCTCATATCTTTGTGACTGTCCAGTGCAAGATCAAAAGCCTGCCTTATTAGCCTTTTATCGCCCTTTTGCATCGTAGGCTTGCAGGCTTTCAACAGGGCTCTGTAACGCTTAAGAATTTCGTTCTTCTCCGCTTCAATATCTATCACCAATTCGTTCATCTTCAATTGCTCAGGATTTCGTATTCTTTCTACTTATTTACAACTATTTGGGTTACATTTACGTATTGCTGAAATAAATATATATACGATTAAGGTGTATGTTTGTATTAACTAAGATATGAAAAAAATTACTGTTTTTTTAATGACGGTAATGTTATTGACCGGTTTGGCATACGGTCAGGCGAATAATGACATTCCGGTGAAAGGAATTAACGACACCATTCGGGTAGCTATAACGCGAGACGATATGGGAGAAATGATACCCTGGATACCTCTTTCAGATGTATGGGTTACCAACACACGCATCTTTAAATCTCCGGAGGCCAGACAAAAATTCAACAGATTGAGGTATAACGTTCTGAAGGTACTTCCCTATGCGAAGTTTGCCCGCAATCGCTACAGCCGGTTGCATGAAGAGCTTGAGCTTACCGAGAACAAAAAGGAACAGAGAAAGCTCGTAAAAGCCTGTGAAAAAGAGATTAAAGATATGTTCAACAAGGAGATTAAGAACATGACCATTACTCAGGGTGAGATTCTTATTAAACTGATTGACCGGGAGACCGGGAACAGCAGTTATGAGTTAGTGAAAGAACTCAAGGGTGGTTTTAGGGCCTTTTGTTATCAGTCTGTTGCCAAAGTCTTTGGTCATAACCTGAAGCAGAAATATGACCCCACGCAGGAACGCGATATTGAAAATATCATCCAGCGTTCAGGCTATTACGGCAGCTATAGCTTTAACTAACGATCTGATGACTTTTGTTTTTGTGTAAAGTCTTATTTTTGGCCTTACATGAAATTAGATATACTCGTCTTTGCAGTCCATCCGGATGATGCTGAACTTGGATGTTCGGGAACCTTATTAAAACATAAAGCTGCCGGCAAGAAGGTAGGAGTGATAGACCTGACCAGGGGAGAGCTGGGAAGCAGAGGATCCGCAGAGACCCGCGATGTGGAGGCTAAGGATGCAGCTGTGATATTGGGACTGGACATCAGGGAAAATCTCGCTATGCGGGATGGTTTTTTTAAGAATGATGAAGAGCATCTTTTACAGGTGATAAGAAAAATTCGTCAGTATCAGCCGGAAATCGTTATTGGAAATGCATTAACAGACAGGCATCCGGACCACGGCAGGGCATCAAAATTGATCAATGATGCCGTTTTTCTTTCGGGACTTGTAAAAATTCGGACGGAGATGGACGGTGTTTCCCAGCAACAATGGCGCCCTGATCTTTTACTCCACTTTATCCAGGATACTTATATCAAACCGGATATACTGATCGATGTCACGGAGTTTTGGGATAAAAAGATGGAATCTATACATGCGTATAAGACCCAGTTTTATTCTCCTGATTATGATGAGGAAAATCAGACCTATATTTCTAATCCAGACTTTGTGAAGGCAGTAGAGGCCCGCGCCAGGGATTACGGCAAGAGTATAGGCGTAAGGTATGCAGAGGGCTTTACATCATCTAAGCTTCTGGGAGTGGAAAGTCTTTTTGATCTGAAATAGAGCACTTAGTTCTCTTTCAGGGCTGCAGCAATCTGCTCCTTCATACCAAGCAGGCCGAACAGTCCGCCCGTATGGATCGCCAGGATGGTTGATCCTTTCGGGAAATGGTCGTTGCGGATCAGATCGTAAAGCGCAAACATCATTTTTCCTGTATAGACGGGATCCAAAAGGATTCCGGTTCTTGAGGTGAAATATCCAATGAACCCAAGCAATTCTTTCGCGGTTTTCGCATAGCCACCAAAGCTATATTCATTATGAAAGCTATAGGGAGGTGGAGTGTCAAAGTATGCGTTTATTTCCTCCTTCAAAAAATCTGCGCCCTTCAGGACCGGAATGCAATGGCAGCTGGTGTTTAACTTGGCATCGCTAACTCCTTTTACAAGACCCGCAAATGTAGTGCCTGTGCCAGCGGCGCAGAATAAGTGATCGTAAGGCTGACTGAGCTCCGAAATGATTTCTGCACAACCTTGCATTGCATTATGTCCGGCGCCCCCTTCATCTATAAAAACTGCTTCAGGGTCTTGAGCAAACCTTTCTTCATACAGCGCTTTTTTATTGCGGTAAACTGTCCTGTCTGTAAAAATAAGTTGCATTCCAAATACTCTGCATAAAACAAGAACGTCTGAATTGACGTCTTCCCCGCGAACAAAAGCTGTGCTTTTTAATCCATATCTTGCTGCGGCGCATGCTGTAGCAAGAAGATGATTTGACCACACGCCACCGAAAGTCACCAAATGATTCTTGTCTTTTGCTTTAGCCTCCTGTATATTAAGCTTAAGTTTTCGCCACTTATTGCCTGATATAAAGGGGTGTATCATGTCATCGCGTTTAAGAAACACCCTTATCCCCTTCTCCACAAAGAGTGGATCATGAAGCTGTTCTTCCGGGCTGTATATTTGAAATTCGTTCATATTCGATGATAAGGGTCAAAAATAAAGTAAAATCTTACTTTTGTGCCATGTTGGAAGAACAAGATAGCGTTGAGCAAGAAGAGCAGGACTTGTATGAACACTTTAATATAGTTGTTGATAAAGGACAGTCGCTTCTGCGTATAGATAAATTTCTGATGCACAGAATTGAAAATGCGTCCAGAAACCGTATTCAGAATGCTATTGATGCAGGAAGTGTTCTGGTAAATGAAAAAGCGGTAAAGCCCAGCTATAAGGTAAAACCCCTGGATGTTATTTCTATCGTTCTGGCACATCCGCCGCGGGATACGGAAGTGTATCCTGAAGATCTTCCAATCAATATCGTTCATGAAGATGACGATCTTTTGATCATCAATAAGGTGCCGGGTATGGTTGTGCACCCAGGTTACAATAACTATTCGGGCACCCTTGTTAACGCGTTGGTGTATCACTTTCAGCAGCTGCCGCAGATGCCGGGTAATGATGGAAGACCAGGATTGGTTCATCGTATTGATAAAGATACTTCGGGCTTGCTCGTGATCAGCAAGAATGAATACTCCATGGCTTACCTGGCGAAGCAGTTCTATGACCATTCTATCGAGCGGAAATATCTGGCTCTGGTGTGGGGTGATCTGGGCGAAGACGGTACGGTGACCGGCTATATAGGCAGAAGTTTGAAAGACCGAAGGGTAATGGATAATTATGGTGACGATACCCGCGGTAAGTGGTCTGTTACCCATTACAGGATCGTAGAGCGCCTGGGTTACGTAACGCTCATTGAATGCCAGCTTGAAACAGGCAGGACACACCAGATCCGTGCCCATATGAAGCATATTGGTCATCCGCTTTTTAATGATGCTATCTATGGTGGTGATAAGATTTTAAAAGGGACTATCTTTAACAAGTACAGACAGTTTGTAGATAACTGCTTTCAGATTATGCCGCGACAGGCGCTTCATGCACGTTCTCTTGGATTCGTCCATCCGAAAACTAAAAAGTCTGTGCTCTTCGAGTCTGAGCTTCCTGAAGATTTTCAGGGCGTTTTAGAAAAGTGGAGAAATTATCTCGAGCATCATAAAGAAGGTTAGTATTAAATTGTAAAGATGAGTTTTATAAATATAAACGGAGAAATTTTAGCGTCGGGTCAGGCTAACATCAGTGTAGGAAACAGGGCGTTTAGATATGGGGATGGCTTGTTCGAGTCGATGCGCATGATGAGGGGGAAGCTTATGTTTGCAGACCTTCATGCACAGCGGTTGAGAGAGGGGATGGATGTTCTTCAGATAGAAGGTACAGCCGTTATCACTCAGGAATTCCTGGAAGAAAAGGTAAGGCAGCTGGCAATACGTAATAGTATTAAAGACAATGCCCGGGTGAGATTGACTGTATTTCGCGATGCCGAGGGTTTATACAGTCCGTCGGGTAACGATATAGGCTACGTGATCGAGATGTCGCGGACCGACCAGCAGGATTACACGGCAAATTATAAAGGTTTGATCGCTCAGGTATATGAGGATATGACGAAGCCGATCAATATGCTTTCCAATTTGAAAACGTGCAATTCTTTGCTATATGTAATGGCGGGGATTTTCCGCAAGAAAAACTCTCTTGACGAAGTTTTTATCCTTAACCAGAAAGGCTTTTTGTGTGAAGGGATGAGTACGAACTTGTTTGTTCTTTATCAGCAGAATCTGTATACCCCATCTCTTGAAGAGGGTTGTATCGCCGGAGTAATGCGGTCGGTGGTGATTAGCCTCGCCGAAGAAAACGGGATTCAGGTAATCGAGGCTCAAATAAACCCCGATATACTGAATGAAGCCGATGAAGTTTTTGTCACCAATGCAACCACAGGTATCCAATGGATAATGGGCTTCAATGGAAAGAGATACTTCAATAAACTCTCTAACGAGTTTTTGGGATATCTGAATGCAATCGCTTAAAACGTTTCGTCGCTCTCGTCGAAAGTCGCTGCGTGACTCAGAACATATTTTAAAAACCCTAGTAATATTCCGATGCTGATGATAAGTGCCATAACTATGTGTTTTAATTGCCTGCCATGTAACAAATGTGGGTACTTAAACGTATTTATAATATGATCATCAGATCGTAATAATATGATCTCTCGCATAATCTCTCTGCGCTATTGCAAAGTGTTGGCGGAGTTTGCTGGCTTTAAGACTAACTGAGTTGATGCTTAGATTCTTTGTACTCGTGCTACTGTTTTTTTGTGCTTCAAATGTTTTCTGCCAGGACGTAAAAGACATCTATGGCTCTGTTACGGATGAAAGCAATGCACCTGTATCTTTCGCTTCAGTATTTGTAAAGGATATGAACGTCAGTACGATGGCGAATGAAAATGGCTACTTTAAATTGAGTATCAAGCCGGGAACCTATACGCTTGTCTTCAGATTTGTGGGTTATAAGAGCGTCGAGCGACAGATTGAGCTTATCGAGTCAGTGCGTGAAGATGTAATATTGTCGAAAGATAGTTACACGCTTGAAGAAGTCCATATAACAGAGAAGAAGGAAGATCCTGCGAATTCCATTATTCGTAATATTATTTCCAAAAGGAAATATTTACGGTCTACGCCCTCCTATGAATGTGATGTTTATACAAAGGGTGTTCAAAAACTGATGGATGCCCCGAAGCGTATCCTTGGCGAGAACGTGGGTAAGACGCTGCATCTGGACTCAAACAGAAGAGGTATTTTGTATCAGTCTGAAACGCAGTCGAAGCTTTTCTTCCGATATCCTGAGCGAAAGGAGATCATGCTGGCGTCAAAGGTAGCAGGAGATAATCAGGGTTTCAGCTTTAACCGCGCACTTGATCTTCAAATAAACTTTTATGATAACACGATAAAATGGGCAGCCTTTGGAAACCTGCAGTTTGTATCGCCTGTTGCCGATAATGCGTTTCAGTATTATTCATTTCAACTTATGGGGACGATCGAGGAAAATGGCCTTGAAATTGAAAAGATCAAGGTCACCCCATTGAAAAAATATGCTCCTGCCTTTAGCGGATTTATCTACGTGATTAAGGGGGACGGACGTTTGTATAGCGTTGATCTTTACCTTACTGATGAGTCGCGGATTAACTTCGTTGACACGATGCATATTTCGCAGCACTACCGGGAAGTGCAAAAGACGCATTGGCTGCCGTCTGACATAACCATACGTTTCAAAGGGAAGGTTCTTGGTTTTGAGTTTGCGGGTTACTACACGGGGTTATACAGTAACTATATCCCTAATCCGGTATTTCCAGATAATTTTTTCAGAGATGAAATACTGCGTATTGAGCCGGATGTAAATGGATATGATGATCCCTGGTGGGATGAGAGCCGGCCTGTCCCGCTGACACAGGACGAAGAACAGAACTATGCTGATAAAGAGGAGGTCTTGAAGAAGACGGAATCTAAAACGTATAGAGATTCCTTACAGAAGGAGACCAATAGGTTTAAGCCTATCAGATATGCGCTGGTCGGACAGCGGATAGAGAATTTAGAGAACAACAGCTATTGGTTTGTTTATCCATTGCATAATACCGTATTCTATAATACGGTAGAAGGATGGGGAGCAAGGCTAAGGGCTCGCCATGTGAAGCGCTATGGCTTTAAGCGTTCTCTGGAGATAGAACCTAATCTGCGCTATGGCTTTTCCAGTAAAACGACGAATGCAAATGTTGAAGTCACTTATCGCGTTGATACGTTACATCACGCTAGTTTTTCTTTCAGAGGGGGAAGCGACTTTCTTGATTTGAACAGCCGTGGTACCGTAAACCTTTTTTATAATACGCTGACTACCCTTTTTGAGGGGAAGAATTACCTAAAGCTATATAGGTCTAACTTTGCAGCGTTTAGTGCTCAAAGAGAGATTCTTGACGGACTGATGCTAAATGTAGGGACAGAAGTCTCGAGACGAATCCCGATGCGAAACTCTTCATTTACTTCCATCTTCGATCGTACAGCAAAGATGATCACTTCTAATAATCCGCTAAATCCGGCGACTGAAGAAGATGTTTTTCCTGTAAATAACGCCTTTAGTATCGAAGGTAAGATTTCCTATACTTATGGGCAGAAGTATACTACCCGGCCCGACGGCAAGATATATGAGCCGGCAAGATATCCTACTATCATGTTAAATTACCGGAGAGGGATACCAGGGGCGTTTAATTCCGTAGTAAATTATGACTTTCTTGCGATAGATCTTTTTCAGGATAAAATTTCCACTGGCTTATGGGGATACAGCTCCTTTTATATCTCTGCCGGGAAATTTCTTAATTCGAAATCGCTGTTTTATCCGGATATGAGGCATTTTACGGGTAACCAGACAGCTATTTACAATCCTTTGTTCCCTAATTTTCACTTTCTTGACTTCTATGCCTACACGACAAACGATCGATATATAGAGGCGCATTACGAGCATAATTTTGCAGGAAAGTTCCTCAGTAAGGTCCCGTTAATAAGAAAGCTTAAACTGGAAGAAATTATTGGAGGGGCGGTATTGGCTCAGCCTGTAACCAACTACCAGGAAGCGTATATCGGATTGCAGCGGCTTGTATTCAGGATCGACTATGGTTTGTCGTGGACACCTGATAAAAAAGTATATCAGGCTTTTCGTCTCTTCTACGGTTTCTAAGATTCTCTAAATATATCTGTTTTTGATTTTTTTCAATGCTTTTTGTGTTGATTAAGACTTTGTGTGTTGTTATTTGTCTATATATTGATAAAGTGATTGCTTTTTGGTTGTTTTATATATTGTAAATTGATATTTTATTACAAGTTCTATTTATTTATGTCTCTTATTGTCTGTTTGTAGTGTAGTAGTTTTTATTTATATGCTTTTTGTCTAAAAATTTACAATAAATTATTCGATATATTTAAATTGTGACATAAATTACTTAATTTCATTTAAACAATTACTTAAATCTTGCATAAATGAAAAAAGTACTACCATTTTTACTATTGATCGTCGCAGTTATACTGGGATTGATCTATCCGTCAGTGGAGCCGACGATGGCTAAAGAGAGCACGATCGATTCGGGGGACACCGCCTGGCTGCTGGTTTCGACAGCGCTGGTATTATTAATGACACCGGGCCTTGCCTTCTTCTATGGAGGGATGGTAAGAAAGAAAAACGTGATTTCCACGATGTTGCAGAGTTTCGTGTGTATGGGTTTAATCACTGTTTTGTGGGTGGTTTTCGGATTCAGCCTCGCGTTTGGAGATGATATCGGAGGAATTATCGGAGATCCTTCAACCTTTTTCATGATGAGAGGTATGCTGGGAGATTCATCCTGGTCCATGATGCCTACAGTTCCTCTGGTTCTTTTTGCTATGTTTCAGCTAAAGTTTGCGGTAATTACCCCGGCATTGATTACAGGAGCCTTTGCGGAACGTATCCGTTTCAATTCCTACCTTATCTTTCTTTGTCTGTTCATGATCATAATATACGTTCCTTTGGCACATGCTACATGGCATCCGGAGGGAATACTCTTCCAAAAAGGAGTGCTTGATTTTGCCGGTGGTACTGTAGTTCACATGTCTGCGGGCTGGGCAGCACTTGCTTCTGCCATCTTCTTGAAAGGCAGAACTTCTCCTGAACATGCGCCGGCACGGATCAGCTATGTTATGCTGGGAACCGGACTCCTCTGGTTTGGCTGGTTTGGTTTCAATGCAGGATCTGCCGGAGGTGCGGGACCGCTTGCCGCAACAGCGCTTGCAACCACTACTACGGCTTCTGCGGCAGCGGCAATGGCATGGGTGTTTTTTGATATGTTCAGAGGGAAGAAACCGACGGCAATAGGAGCCTGCATAGGAGCGGTTGTGGGGCTGGTAGCTATAACCCCGGCCGCAGGTTTTGTATCTGTGCCACACTCACTGGTTATCGGTACCATTGCAGCTGTGGTTAGCAACCTTGTGGTGATCTGGAGAGGCAGAACTAAGATCGATGATACGCTGGATGTTTTCCCTTGTCATGGTGTAGGTGGAATGGTGGGTATGTTGCTTACAGGTGTATTTGCCAATCAAAATGTTAATGCCGGAAATACAACGGGCAACGGTCTTTACTTTGGTGAGACACATCTGTTTTTTACACACCTGATTACCTTGATCGTTGTGTCTGTTTTTGCATTTGTTGGGTCTTATGTTCTTTTATTGGTAACAAATGCCATCAGCCCCCTAAGAGTTTCTGAAGAAGATGAAATCCTCGGTCTTGACACGACTCAGCATGGAGAAGAGCTTTAGTCACATTCTTACTATTTAACGTTCAGAGCATCCACCTTAAACAAGTGGGTGTTTTTTTGGGCTGTATAATTGCCTACATTTGCGTCTTTATGGAAGCACATTCGTTACGCAGAAACCGCCCCGTAGCTATCTGGTTATACATTGGGGCAATCATGATCGTTGTACAGATCTTGCTTGGAGGAATAACTCGTCTTACAGGCTCAGGACTATCCATTACAGAGTGGCAACCCATCCTTGGGGCTTTGCCTCCGATGAACGAGGAGGCCTGGCAGCAGGCCTTTCAGAAATATCAGCAGATTGCCCAGTTTAAATACATCAACAATCACTTTAATCTAGAAGACTTTAAAGCTATCTACTTTTGGGAATGGCTGCACAGAGACTGGGGGCGTCTTCTCGGCTTCGTATTCCTTTTTCCGTTTATCTACTTTGTTGTAAAAAAGAAGATTGGGAAGTCGATGATTGGCCCAATGATCATTTTGTTTCTGCTGGGTGGACTTCAAGGTGTGATAGGATGGATCATGGTAAAGAGTGGAATCGGAACTGATCTGGTGTATGTCAGTCATATCCGTCTCGCTGTTCATTTTATTGCCGCTCTGGTGCTTCTTGCTTACGTGATCTGGTTTGCATTGAAGATCACGGTACCTCGGGAAAGACTTACAGATAATAAACCGTTGAAGCGATTGAATATCTGGTTGCTGGTCATTATCACGTTCCAGCTGATTTATGGTGCGTTTATGGCAGGAACGCATGCAGCATTAGCAGCACCAACCTGGCCGGATGTAAACGGACACTGGGTGCCTTCACAACAAATGCTAAATCAGGGAAGTTTTATTGCTGATATTACACACAATCTTATCAGTATACAGTTTATACATCGTACCCTGGCTTATCTGATCACCATTTTGGTAGTTATTTGGACGTTTAAATCTGCGAAGTTGCCTAAAACCAGTGTTTTATATCAAGTGAGATTTATTCCATTGGCTGCTGTTCTGGTTCAGGTGCTGCTTGGGGTTCTCGCCCTGCTGAATAGTATGAACGACATGATGTTGACATATAGTATCTTACACCAATTTGGAGGAATTGTGCTGATGTCGATAATGGTGTTTACTTATTTCTATAGCAGAGGAGGGAAAGTAAGAGGTTAACAAGAAAAACATCACCTATGTCAAACAGATTAATCAACGAAACGTCTCCATACCTTCAGCAGCATGCCTACAACCCCGTTGACTGGTATCCGTGGGGCGAAGAAGCACTTTCGAAAGCCCGGGCCGAGAATAAGCTGATACTTGTCAGTATCGGCTATTCAGCGTGTCACTGGTGCCATGTTATGGAACATGAGTCTTTTGAAGATGATTCAGTGGCCGCGATTATGAACGATAATTACGTTTGTATCAAGGTGGACCGGGAAGAGCGTCCGGATGTAGATCAGATCTATATGCATGCAGTGCAGCTTATGACCGGACAGGGGGGATGGCCATTAAATTGCATATGTCTTCCTGATCAGCGGCCGATATATGGAGGGACATACTTTCGGAGGGACGATTGGAAAAATGTGCTGTCTCAGTTAGCAGAATTCTGGAGGGAGAAGCCTGAAGAGGCGATTGGATACGCTGAGAGACTTACCGAAGGAGTGCAACAGGTTGAAGAGCTAAATCTGTCCACCGAAGAAATTGAGTATACTCAGCAGGATCTACAGGATATATTCAGGCCCTGGAAAAGAACTTTTGATTTCGAAGAGGGAGGTTATAAGCGTGCCCCTAAATTTCCCTTGCCAAACAATTGGCAGTTTATGCTCCGCTACGGACATTTTATGAGCGAAGCGTCGGCGAAGGAGATTACTCATTTTACTCTGAGCAAGCTGGCTTATGGTGGTATATATGACCAGATAGGTGGAGGCTTTGCCCGATATTCTGTTGATGGTGAATGGCATGTTCCGCATTTTGAAAAGATGTTGTATGACAACGCTCAGCTGGTTAGTCTTTATGCCGAAGCTTATCAGTCAGAACCTCAGGTGCTTTACAGGCAGGTGGTTTACGAGACGCTTGATTGGGTGGAACGGGAGATGCTATCAGATAAGGGCGGTTTTTACTCTGCGCTTGATGCTGATAGCGAAGGTGTTGAAGGTAAGTTCTACACTTTTACGCTTCCTGAGTTAGAGGCACTATTGGATCCTGAAGAAAGTGCGGTATTCAATCAGTTTTACTCCGTAACGCCGGATGGAAATTGGGAAGAAGAGCATACTAATATTTTAAAGCGGTCTGGTGACATTCATGAACTTGCTGAAAAGTTGGCTCTGTCGGCTGATGCCGCTGAAGCTCTGCTGTCCACTGCAAGATCGAAAGTGTTTGCTTACAGAAGTAAACGCATAAGACCGGGGCTGGATGACAAGATCATAGCGGGGTGGAACGGTATGATGTTGAGGGGATATGTAGACGCCTATAAAGCCTTTCATGACGAGAGGTTCCTCCACGTTGCTATCCGCAATGCCAACTTTATTCTCGATAATATGGTTGACGAAAGTGGTGCTATGCGTAGGATCTATAAAAAAGAGGTTGAGAATGGCGCTCCTGTATCCGCTTTCCTGGACGACTATTCGTTCACGATTGACGCTTTTATTTCCTTGTACGAGGCTACATTTGATGAACGCTGGTTGAATGAAGCGCGCCAGCTCTGTGAATATGTGATCAAGAACTTCTTTGACCCAGGCACCGGACTTTTCTTCTATACGTCACAGACAGATAAGGAACTTATCGCAAGAAAGCACGAGATCATGGATAACGTTATTCCGTCTTCGAACTCGTCGATGGCAATTAACCTTTTCAAGCTAGGACATCTGTTCCAGGAGGAAACATACCTCTCGCAGTTTGCCGAAATGCTGAGAACAGTGTTCCCGTCTATAAAGACGTATGGGTCTGCCTATTCAAATTGGGGAATTTTATTAATGAACGTCGTTTTTGGTGTTTATGAAATAGCGATTACGGGTTCAGAAAGCGAGCAATTAAGGGAAGAATTGGAAAATAATTTCATTCCGAACAAAATTCTCTTGGGAGGAAGCTCAGGAACATTACCTTTGCTGCAGGATAAATTTGTGGGCGAAACCAAAATATTTGTTTGTAAAAACAGAACTTGCCGCTTGCCTGTTACAACTGTATCCGAAGCATTAGGGCAACTTACTTAATTTTTTAGGGGTCTGTGTTTCTTTTTTGAATAGAACAGACCGAATTTATACAATATGAAAATTCAACCAAACAGCGTGGTGGCGCTTACATACGATCTGTATACCACTCAAGATGGAGAAGAAGTGTTCGTAGAAAAGGCAACAGAAGAACAGCCTCTGGTTTTTCTTTATGGTGTTGGAATGATGCTTCCAAAATTTGAAGAGAACTTAACAGGGCTTGGAACCGGAGACGCATATGATTTCCATTTAACCGCTGCTGATGCATATGGCTTGAAAGATGATAACGCTGTAACTGAGTTGCCTTCTGATATGTTTCAAGGGATGGATGTACCTGAAGTAGGTTCAGTTCTTCCATTGCAGGATAACCAGGGTAATCAATTCCGTGCGCGTGTTACAAGTGTATCTGAATCTGGTGTGCAGGTTGATCTTAATCACCCAATGGCAGGACAGGATCTGCATTTCAAAGGTCAGATCTTAAATGTACGTGAAGCTACCGAAGAGGAGCTTTCTCACGGTCACGCTCATGGAGCTGACGGCCATTCAGGTCACTAATTATTTAATAACAATATTTAATAAAGGCCATTTCGAATTTTCGGAATGGCTTTTTCTATTTGTAGCCTTTTGGTAAGTATTTGAGATTTTGGAAGGATTTGAATAAATAGTCTATTAGTTTTGTAGATTATAGATTTGCATTTATATTTGGGAAGTCAGACAGGCAACTTTCTACTTGACGGTCAGGTAGCAGGGAGAATACGGTGTCTGGCAAACTCTCTATGATACAGAAAATCTCTGCTTTATTTATATTGTCATTTTTGCACGCATGTTCAGCTGACGCCACTCGCGATCAGGAATCACAGACAGAGCAAATAAATTTTAGTAAGGAGGCCACGAAGGATTGGCCGGAAAGTTTTGGTTTGGGAAGGGTGGCAAACAATGCAAAGATATCATCCGTGGATATTGACGTCAGGCCAGATGGAAAGGGCTTGCCTTCAGGATCAGGAACTGTTGAATACGGAAGATCGGTGTATCTTACAAAGTGTGTTTCCTGTCATGGTACCAAAACGTCCAGCGGTGTTTACGACCGTCTTTTTGCTTATGACCAATCGAAAGTACATCCTGATTCGCTTAAAAGAAGTAAGCGCACGAAGATGATTGGAACCTATTGGCCTTATGCCACTACACTGTACGATTACATCAACAGGGCGATGCCCTTCAATGCTCCCGGTTCCCTTCATCCGAACGAAGTTTATAGTCTGACGGCTTATCTGCTATATGAAAACGATATCATCGATGAAAATGTGGTGTTAAGCGCCTCGTCACTTCCCCGGGTTAAAATGCCGGCTCAAAAGAGGTTTGTAAATGATGACCGGCAGGGCGGAGCGGAAGTAAAATAGACACAACTTAATGGAAAAAATCAATATGGATAATCCGGGTGGCGGAAACAAGATCAGTCGCAGAAAATTACTGTTGGGTGGTGCAGCGACTGCTGCAGTCGTTTTGGTGAAGTCGTCTTTCGGAAAGATGGTGCAGACCTCCCTGCCTGAATCGCCGGGACTGTTAACAGATCCCACAAAAGTGCTCGGGCGTTTTCCGGGAGAAATCGGTACACGATCTGGATTTGAGTCCTTGGCTAAGAAAGCTACTCTTACATCCTCACGAACGCCACTGCAGTCTTTATATGGCACCATCACACCATCTGACCTGCATTTTGAGAGACATCATGCTGGCGTTCCGGTAATGGATCCAGAGAAGTATGAACTGTTGATTCACGGTATGGTGGAAAAGCCCATGGTTTTCTCGCTTAATGATCTGAAGCGATTCCCATCGGTTACACGGATTGCTTTTCTGGAGTGCTCGGGGAATTTTCGTACTGGTAAAGTTGAAATGTCTCCGCAGGATATTTGCGGACTCACCAGTCAGAGCGAATGGACAGGTGTGATGTTGTCCACGTTGTTAAGAGAAGTCGGTCTTGAGTCAGGAGCCAGCTGGCTCCTGGCGGAAGGATCAGACGCTGCGGTTATGACGAGAAGCATTCCCGTGAGAAAGGCACTCGACGACGCAATGATCGTCTATGCGCAAAATGGAGAAGCCATCAGGCCGGAACAAGGTTATCCTGCCCGCTTGTTTTTGCCAGGCTGGGAAGGTAACACTTCGATTAAGTGGATCCGAAGGATCGAAGTAGGAGATCAACCCTATATGACGCGAGAAGAGACTTCTAAGTATACAGAAGAAGTTAAGGACGGTAAGATCCGGCAATTTAGTTTTGATATGGATGCACGATCCATTATCACATATCCCGCGTTCCCTCAACATATCGAGAGGGGGTGGGTAGAGATCAGAGGGATTGCCTGGAGCGGACGTGGCAGGATTGTAAAGGTGGAGGTTAGCACAGATGCAGGCAAGAGTTGGTATACTGCAAATTTGCCTGGGCCAGTTCTGGATAAAGCCCATACTCAGTTTAAATTCTTGTGGCACTGGAGAGGTGATGAGACGGAGATATTGAGCCGCGCAACGGATGAAACCGGATATCTGCAGCCAACTATGCAGCAGTTGATAGCGGCAAGGGGTGAAAGTATGGGAGGGTACCATCTGAATCCGATCACTGCCTGGTATATTAATAGAGACGGCCAGGTGTTACATAGACCTGAAAGGTGAAGAATTAATAAAGTTCGTTTTCTTTTATTCCCCGGAGATTGCCGTACATTTAATCTCATATTACGTAGCTGAGACGTCATATGCAGACCCGATGTCTCTCTTTTGAAGATGATGTCATTTCACAATATATAAATGAAAGAGATTTTAGAACTACAGCTTAAGATGAAGGAAGATCAACTAGGTCTTAGTGAAAAGAGGATCCAGATTGCTCAAGGGATTGAAAGCAAGGGTATGGGTGCAAGCTGGGAGGAAATGCAGGAGTTTCTCGGCCATTCTTATGAGCATATTGGAGATATAGAAGACAGGGGAGAGCAATTGATAGATCCGGTTTTGTTTGCTGAGATGAGCAATAGCCTTGTTGTGACGGCGAAACGCATAAAGAAAGATATTGAGAAGCTGAAAAGTTCGTTGGAGAAGCTAAAGAAGGCATAACTTCAAATAGATGATCAATCCGATAAAATAGTCGTAAAAAAAGCCCTCCATTGCTAGATAGAGGGCTTTTTGCAGTCCTGCTAGGAACTTTTGCACCCTTGCAAGTCGTTGAGGATTAATTATTTATTTTTTTGACGGCAAACATTTACATCAAAAACGGCAAACACCGGCTTTTTAAGAGCCTGTCCTTTTCCAAGCGGTGCCCACCCTGTTTCTTTGTTAAACATTAGGTTCCGGAAGTCTAAATCAACTTCAGGCATCTCTATTGGGTCAAATGTTTTCATATCTAATCTTTTAATCTTTTATTATGAATACTTCAAATTCTAGTACTCCTTCTGATTCATTGAAGGAGCGAGTAAAAGCTCAGGTTCAGGTTCCTGTCTCGCCTCCAAAACCTCAAACGGGAATGACTGTGCCCCCAATTAGTCTGGATCAAATGGTGAAGATTCGACCGACTGGAGAGCTTTAATATTTCCAACTTTCAAGGTGGAGCCCAAGCTCTTCTGCTGCACGCTCCACCCTTTCTTTGAAGGTCCCGAAACTTTCCTCTAAACTCTTTTTATCATCGGAAACTTTCAGGTATCGCGACTCTATTGGCTTTTCCGTTATTGGATCTTCGACCACTTCCCTTACATACTCCTTCCCTAAATACTTTATACCTTTTTCATCGTTTCATCGGAGTATTCTCTTAATTGCCTTTCTAAAAGGGTCAATTTTGTTTGGTCTTTGGTGTCATGTTCGAAAGCGAACATGATTGTGTTCTTTATCATATATTTTGGAAGGTTTTGCATCCGATAAATTAGTTCACTTTCTTCGGAGGAGGGGGAGGAGGATTTTGCCCTTTAGGGATTTGACTTCCCTTTACAATAGCTCTCGTGCCATCGCCTTTGGGCATACTGGGTGGATTTGGTTTCGTTGAATTCTTAGCCATAATTTCTGTTTATTATATAGTTGTTTGCAATTTCCTCTGCTTTAATTGCGAGCTCCTTGGCTTCTGGTAAATCCAGACTATTGTCAATGGCTTCAAGTTCGCATGAGTCTGTTCGGATCGTATAAAATCGTTCTAATGCTTCCGTTTCATTGATCTTTTCAAGATCCAGTTCGTACCAAAGCTTTTCCAATGAATTGTATTTTTCGACATACCTGACTCTATACTGACCAAGCTTCGAGAAGTCGTCGTCACTCATAATGAAATGATTCTGGACTTTTTCAGTTAGCTGAGTGATAGCAATCACCGCGCATACTATCGATGGGTAATTTTCGGATATACTCCAGCCCAAAGCGCCGGACGTGGAGAATACAACGAGTGCAACTTTATACCACTTCCTCCTAGCTTTGATCCGGTTTAGGTATAAGGTTAAATATTCCTCTCCGACACGGGTCTCCACAAGGTCATACCATATGCGATCTCGAATTGACATCCTAGCTAATTGAAAAACCTAGTCGTAAAGCTTCTTTCTTGAAGGCTGTTACCAGTTCACCCATCTTTACGATTTCATCGTGATGAGCTCTGATTTTGATAGCTAAAGACATCTCCACGGTTTGACTATTCAATGCATAATCACCCTTTACTTCCTCTGCACTTTCAAGCGATTTCGCAGTACTATATCTTGTGAAATCAAGACCTGTAGCTTCTTTAAACTTTACAAGAAAATCTAAATCAAAATACTTCCGTCGGTCAATCTGATTTATTACCTGCTTACTAACATTCATTTTTTTTGCCACAGCAGACTGGTTTAAACCCTTCTCTTTCAGTGCTTCTTTCAGGATTTCTCCTAACTGTTTTCCCGATCTACTTGACATATGACAAAATTATCATACTGAAAGTCAATCTAATGAGTGTGTTTTCGTGTATCTGATTTACTATTGAATGGATCATGCTTGTTTATGTCAGTATTAATATTGACTTTTGAATACTAAATATTGACAGTCGAATACTAGACAAAAGTTAGACAAATATCAGTCACATACTAGACACAGACAATCGCATATAACTGCCATGTTAAAAAAGAAAGAATTAGACGCCTTAAGAAAGGCTTTACCCGAAAAGGGAATGCGTCGGGTTGCTGAAAAAACCGGATACTCCTACTATGCTGTTCAAAAAGTTCTTACAGACCCGGCTCGCTTTAAGCAGGAAATCATAACGGCAACACTGCAGGTCATCGAAGAATACAAGCAGGAGATAGCAGAGATCAAGAGCAAGATCAAAGAAATCAAACCATGAATCTGATTGACAAAAAACAGCAGCTTCCTCCAGGCTTGGTAGACAATGCAGTGGAGTTCTTCATTCATAAGCATGAAGTAGAATGCTTGTTCCAGGGAAGCCGGTACTCCTTTACCGAGATTCCAAGCCACATTATCGAAGTCGTTGAAAACGACATGCTGGCTAATCCTAAGGCTCTAAAGGCCTTGGCAGACTGGGATATCACAGATCAGAACGAACAGATACGGCAATATATCGCCTGCAGATTTGGTGGGTTTGATTACCAGGCTGATATCAGCGTAGATGGATTGATACAGCCCGCTGAATACATTGATTGTGGCCGTAGAGGTAGTTGCGCTTACGAGGGAAAGTTATGTACTTCTCTGCTACTCTCAAATGGTATTGCAACCCGGCGCGAAATTGAAGTCTTGAAGATGATTGGTCAAAGTTTCCTTGACAAGGAGATCTGTGACCAACTTAACATCAGCCAGGACACCCTTAGAAACCATAAAGATAGCCTCTCACAAAAAGCCGGTGTCGAGCGTAAGCCATCACTTGCCATTCTTGCACATAAACTAAATCTGATATAATATGCACTTAAACCAATCTACACCCGGAATTTTCGCTGCTTTTAAAGCTGGAAATCTAGATGCTCCAGATCTTATTGTCCTGGAAAAAAGCAAAGCTTTAGAGTCTGTTCGTTTCAATCCTATTGAGGTAGATCCTGAGCTTGATGAACTGATCCGAGCGAACTACGGTCCTGAATTCTATCACAGTCCCATTGCGGATTGGATATGCTCTTACTACAGCGAAAAGAAAGGTAAAATCATGAGGGTTGAGATGTTTGACTTCGAGCTAATCCCCAAAGGATCAGGTTCCGGTCTTCACGATCCGGCAAGCATCGGTACCCTTTCTCCTGGTCGAATTGTAAGGTCACGTTTTTTTAACTGCCATCATGAGTTCACGCTGATCGTCGAAAGCGAAAAAGGTTTCTGGATTGCCTCGTACTGGGATAAGTCTCGTGAGTCATTCAGAAAGATCCGTCTGCACGTAAATGAGATTGCAAAATTATAAAAGCCATTGCTATGGACCTGAATTTTGAAATAATCAATGAAATGATTGATAGGGTGGATGAGATCGCTATTGAAATGCACTCCCTCCAGAGACTACAAAAAAAATACCCGGCAATGTGGGATGCAATGCTGGCTGTAAACCGACAATATAAAGCACTCAAAGTGGAACGGATCTGCATCATGGCCATGCTTGAAGACGAGTATGAGCAGCTTGACATCAACGATGTTCTTTTTCAGCTCTATTAAAACAGCAAATAGTTCTTTTTCCTGACGACTCGATGTCAGGTGGTAGTGGTTGGCTGATCCGCGACCACCCGGAAACAAACCGGGACTCTAGCGCCAATGTGATAATGTTTGGAAAGCCGGCGGCGCTCCGGCAGCCTGACAGTCGGGAGATTGACAGGTTTTTTACTCAAGTTTTAAAACGCAACACTATGCTACTAACAATACTATCACTCACATGCTCAGCAATCACCTATGTGTTACTGCTGAGATTCATCGCTCGAATCATACGCTCAAAAAGGAACCGTTAGGCACTTTCACAATTAAATACATCGCTCAAAATGACTGCTCAAACTACGTTCATACTAAGTATTTGCCTGATCATTCTCATCATGGTAATTCTCGGAATAAAGGCTGAGCAAAAACGCAAATAAGCACACGCACATGCAATTCATTGACCCAAAAGAAATTTTAGCAGCTACGAATGGCGGATTGGATATCATCCTCCATCTGTACCCTCAGGCACGTAGCTGTGTAGATTTCCCAAACAGAAAATTTAAGATCCGCCCGGAGGAAAAGACACCATCCTGCTCGCTCAAAAAAATGGATGACAACAATTGGATCGTCAAAGATTGGGGAGGTGAAAACATCGGCAGAAATGGGATACTCTGCTACCAGTATGAGACCGGAAAAGAGTACATTTCTTGTCTCCGCGAATTGGCCATTCAGTATAATGTGCTTTCAGAAGACCAGAAAAAAGAGATACTGAAGCCGGACTATACAAGCCGCCCTGCTGAACCGGAAGAAACAGACGGAACCTGGACCTTTAACACCAGGGATGAAGGAGAGATCTGGAAAGATTACGAGTTAGAGACTCTTTTCTCGAAATACACACTCGAGTACGTAGGTTGGGATAAACCTGAAAAAAGGAAAGATGCCTATGCAAAGCTGGCGGGTGTCTTGAAAAAGTACCGCTTCCATCCGGTCGTTAGCTACAATTCAATCAAAAACAGAACAGTACACTCATTCGCCAGCAACGAGAACTACCCTATTTTCCTAATTGACGAAGGTAAATTCAAAAAGCTGTATCAACCGAAGCACTGGGATGCTTCCAGGCGGTTTACCTACCACGGCGAATACGTTAAGGATTACATCCACGGCCTGGAGCAGGCGCAAAAGGAAAGAGCACGGCTTGTAAAAGATGCTGAGGAGAAGTTCGATCCGGAAGCTGCAGCACAAACTGGGGAAAAGAAAACCGAGCCCAAGTTACCCGAAATCATTCTTATGTCCGGAGGATCTGATGCTTTGAATATGGCCGTTTTCGGTTACTGGGTAATCTGGATGAACTCAGAGACTGCCAAGCTTTATAAAAAGCAGTTCGAGAACCTGGAGGATATCGCAGACGATGTCTATCAGCTTGGCGATATTGATTTAACCGGCCTCAGAGAAATGCATAGGCTGGCCATGCAATACTTGACTCTAAAAACAATCGAACTGCCCTCTACCCTACGTGAAAGGAAAGACCGGCGCGGAAAACCATGCAAAGATCTTCGGGACTTCCTCAACTATGATAATTTCTGGAAGCTCCGCGAATACATCCTCCAGGCGAAACCTTATCAGTTCTGGAATAAAGTACCGGTATGGGAAGGAAAGGGTGACAACAAATACATCTCGGGATATCAGTACAAGTTCCGGAGCGTAAGGGCTCTCAACTTCCTGCACAAAAATGGCTTCTCGAGATATCGTACACCTGGTAAGAAAAACTCGTACACCTACATTAAGCTTGAGGGCAATATGGTGAAGGAAGTTGAACCTTCGGATATCAAAGATTTCGTTACTCAATTTCTGGAAGTGCGTAATCTGGATGAGGAGCTGCGCGACATGATGTTAAACACCACGAAGCTTAACGAGACCTCCCTTAGCAATCTTCCCTACATCGAGATCGACTTTAATGACTCTGATGCAACGTCTCAGTTCCTGTTCTTTAAAAATGAAACCTGGAAGGTTGACGATAAAGGCATTGAGAAGTACAAACCCGGATCTGTAGCAAAATATATCTGGGAAGAAGAAGTGATCCCTCATCGCATAGACCTGCTGGATCGGCCGTTTTCGATTACCAAGAATGAAGAGACGAAGGAATACGATATCGAAATTAAGAAAGATTCCTGCCTGTTCTTACGGTACCTGATCCAGGGAAGCAGGGTGCACTGGAGGAGAGAGCTCGAGGAGCAAATGAAAGGGCAAACGCAGGAGTACCAAAAAGCCTACGAGGCAAAGCACAAGTTCAGTATCGACGGCCCTCATTTGTCTCCTGAGGAGATCCAGGAGCAGAAGCAGCACCTGATCAATAAGATATTTACTCTCGGTTATCTGTTGCACCGGTTTAAGGATCGTTCAAAGACTTGGTTCGTTTTCGTGATGGACAATAAATATGACGAGGATAATGGCAGTTTTGGGGGATCCGGAAAGTCATTAGCCTATCACCTGGCCATTCCTCAGATCCTGCGCAAATGGTTCTACCTGGGCGGTCGTAATCCGAAGCTGACAGACAATCAATTCCTGTATGATGGCTTGACCGAGCATCACCGGTATATCATGATCGATGACGCTGACGAGTATCTGAACTTCAAATTTTTCTTTGATGCCATTACCGGTAATATCAAAGTCAACCCTAAAAATAGCCAACCGTACATGATCGACTTTAAGAAAGTTGGCAAGATGGCGCTTACCTCCAACTTCCGCCCTCGGGATCTGGATCCGTCGACTGAACGCCGGTTACTGTACTCAGTATATTCTGACTACTATCATAACCATGGGGAAACGGATGATTACCTAGAGACGCGTAAGGTATCCGATGACTTTGGCAAGAACCTCTTTGACGATTTCGATGATGATGAGTGGATCCTGTTTTTTAATACCATGGCTTATTGCCTGCAGTTCTTCCTTTCTGCTACTGAGAAGATAGGCCCTCCAATGGATTCAGTACAGAGAACCAACCTGATCAGTGCGATCGGACAAGACTTCTACAGCTGGGCTGATGTCTACTTCGCAGAGATTAGCGGCCATCTTGATCGGTGTATCGTGAAAGAGGTTGCATTCGAGCACTTCAGGAATAGCAAGAAATCAGTGTGGAAGATGCAACGCTTTACCAAATCAATGAAAGCCTGGTGTAAGCTTAACGGCTATATCTATAACCCGAAGGATATGCAGAACGCCCAGGGCCGGATCATCAGGAGGATAAACGATTTCCAGCGTGAAAAGGACGGTACCTTAAAGATGCTCGATACAAAGAGTACTTACGAAATGATGTATGTGCAGACGAAGACAGAACTGAATGACCTGGATGATCTGCCATTTTAATAAGTAAACCACTAATAACAAGAATATGAAACCAATATTAATTATCGGAGCTGAAAATTCAGGGAAATCAAGGCTCGCAATCGACATGGCAGCTAGATCAAAAAGCGGCGCGTGGTACAATGGTCGTTTACTGTTGAGAACTAAGAGAACTGTTGAATATGATCTCAGTCACGATCTTGATTGGATGACAGAGGATACAAAAACGATTGTTTTCGATGACGTTCTAACCTCCGCCATTAGAGATGTCTTACGATTTTTCTCTGGTCCGCAGGTTGAGGTCCATAGAATGATGCGGCCTTCAATTATTATTCCTACTCCTCAACTTATCATTACATCAACTTGCTTGTTAGCGGATCTTGAGTTCTCAGAAGAAGAGCGGCAGACTGTCACAATTTTCGAAACCAGCATCAATTCAGACAACTATCTGAAAGTGCAGATACACGAAGCCAACAGAATTGAGGGAGTTGATCCGTACTGCTACATGCCAAGACCTAAACCCGACTGGGCTATCACTCAGAACTCCTAAAAATCAACGCATGAAAAAGATAAAACTAGTTATAGGAAATACACCTAGCCATTTACTTGAAGCGGCTAAATCGCTCGCATCATCGAAGCGATATGCTGTAATAGATGGCAGGGCCGTTAAGGATCTGAATCAATACTCCTTTAGTCCATGCAGCCCGAACACCGAATTGATAATAATCGATAACGTTCAGCTAAATCACCTGGAGAAAATCGTGTATGCTTTTTATTCTTCCCAGATTAAAGTCAATAAGATAAACCATGCTGTATTTCTGCTTGAGGCCGAAATTATTATCACTTACCTAGGCAAACTGAATCATCTCCCAGTATCAGCGAGCCTTCACCGGAGAATCGAAGTTATAGATCTTAATTCCAAAGAGAAGGAGGTGAACGATGCTGAGTAAAGTACTACTGTTCATTTTCCTGCTCATCTGCTTCCTGTTCATGGCACAGCCATCACTGCAGTTCTCACCATTGAAGGTTGCTTTGAAAGCTCCCTTCCAAGCAGCCGGCTGGATCCTTATTTTCCTGGGCGTAGCATGTGTATCCTACAACGAGCGGAAGCAAGCTCAGGCAGATGAGCATGTGAAAATCAACAAGATCATCAAGCAAGCTATCGAGGAAAAGAGAAAGGAGGAGGGAAATGCGGAAGCTATCAAGTAAAATACGCACTTACATCGATACTCATTATCTGGAGGAAAGCGGTAAGTCAATTGCAAAACGCTTCGGTTGTACCGACACTGCAGTTCAGAACTACAAGCGGGAGAAAGGCTTGATTGTACCTCCTGAGATAGTTATCGAGTTCCGGATCCGAGCCATGAGAGGGAGAACGTCTTTTACACAGGAGGAAGACGTGATCATCAGGAAAAATTATCTGCTCAAGCCGGTGAAGGCCCTGGCAGAAGAAATGAACCGCAGCGCCACCGGGATCATGGGAAGACTCAAGGCTATGGGCTTAAGTATTCCGGTCGAGATAGTCAATGACCGCAAGCTGATGGGACGTATCAAAAAGGGCGACGTTCCGCCCAATAAAGGCAAAAAGCAGTCAGAGTATATGTCTCCGGACGCCATCGCCAGAACAGCGGCAACAAGGTTTAAAATAGGTAATGAACCTCCCAATACGAAGTACGACGGCTTTGAACGCATCAGCAAAGATGGATATGTCGAGATCAGAATAAGGAAAGGCACATTTAGAGCGAAGCACCGTGTCGAGTGGGAAAAAGTGAACGGACCTATCCCTTCAGGACATTGCCTGTGGTTCAAAGACGGCAACCCCTTGAATGCTGAGGTATCCAATCTGGAGCTGATCACCAGAAAGGAGAACCGGTTGCGAAACTCTTCTTCCGTTCTCCTTAAAGATCGGTACGTCGCAAACTGCATAGCCTGGAGGGATCCGGATCTGAAAGAAGAGATCATCCACCAACATCCGGCATTGATACAAGCAAAACGAACAGAATTATTAATCAATAGAAAAATTAAAGAACATGGCCAGAAATAAAATAGAAGATCTGAATAATCATTTATTCGCTCAGCTTGAAAGACTCGACGATCCGGATTGCGATTTGGATAAGGAGATTCTGAAAGCCAAAGCGGTGAGTGCAGTCGCTTCTCAGATCATCAAATCAAATAAGTTGACTATAGATGCGATGAAGTTGGTTGCATCGGGAAATGTTGGTCCTAACGATATGCCTGATAGTTTGGGTCTGAAAAGACTTGGTTAATCGGCTCAACATGAATCAAGAGTTATGACATACGGATATATAAGAGTCAGTACGGACAAGCAAGAAACGGCCAACCAACGCTTTGAAATTGAAAACTTTGCCCGGCAAAACAAAATGGTCATTGACTATTGGGTGGAGGAGACAATAAGCTCCAGGCGGGATATCAAGCAAAGAAAACTTTACCCCTTACTGAACCAAATGGCAAAGGGCGATCTGATGATTGCCTGCGAGCTCTCTCGTTTGGGAAGAAACCTGATGCAGATCATGAGTATTCTGCATGGCATGCTGGAGAAGGAGTGCTGCATCTGGACAATCAAGGATAACTATCGCCTTGGTAACGATATCAGTTCAAAGGTTCTCGCATTTGCCTTTGGTTTATCTGCAGAGATCGAGCGTAACCTGATCTCTCAGCGTACGACAGCGGCGCTCGCCAGGCGGAAATCTGAAGGCGTAGTTTTGGGCAGACCTTTAGGGAGCAATTCGCAGGTAAAGAAATTGGATGCGGAAGTAGAGAAACTTAAGTTCTACCTCGAAAAAGGGCTTACCTATTCGGCCATAGGCCGGCTCCTTGGCGCTAACAGGCTCACAGTTGCTAGTGCTTGTAAGCGGCATGGCTTGAAGATGTTGCGACCGGTATCTCCAACATGCGGGCAACACATGAAAGGGAAGTATGCTGAAACGCCGATATCTGGTATTCCGGATGAGGAGCTGCTTCAGGAGTTTAGGTCGACGGTCAGTTTGGTTGATATGGGAAAGAAATACGGGTTGACGAGCACCGCTCTATCTACATTGCTGAAACGAAGGGGATTGTATAATGAGATCAAATCCATCAGCACTCAGCAGCGCATCAAAGTCAAATCAAAGAACCAACTCAGAAGAGAGGGACTAATGCCTAACTATCAATAATCATGAGAACTAGAATAATCATAAATCTCGAAACCAACCGTCATCCAGAATACGATCATATGAGCAGTGCAGATCTCTGCTTTACTTGTGATGAGCTACCAAACCTAAGGCTAGTTGAATCTATCGATAAGGAAGTGAAGCGTCTTACTGCTTTATCCTATCGCAATAAAGATTTGTTTATGGAAAAAACAATCCGCGTTGATTGGGGGACACTAGCCTTCTTCATCCAACGAGAAAAAAAACAGGCTCGCTGGGTCACATCCAACTGTCTTGGTATCGAATTGAATCTAACCGGTTCCTGCAAATTGAAGCTTATTGGACCGCCAATACATTTCAATACCGAGCTCCTAAAGTATTCCTAATTATAATTTTTAGAATTATGCAATCACAAAAAGAACGCCCTATACTCTTCAATACCGCGATGGTTAAAGCAGTTTTAGCCGGTACGAAGACACAAACCAGGAGAATAGTAAAGAATCATTCACGTCTTTCTCAGGATATATCCAAGGTTGACTTGCGCAAATGGGTTAACGACCATCCGGCTTACATTTTAAGCTTTTGTCCGTATGGAAAGCCTGGAGATATTCTCTGGGTGAGGGAAAGGTGGCAACACCATTATCGTCTTGTGCAGGAACCAATAACATACGAACCAAATTCCATTAAAGACTTTGTTTACAAGGCTGATGATCCACCAGCTTCACTGCAGCTCCATGAAATGTGGAGACCTTCTATTCATTTGCCAAAGGTTGGTTCTCGGATATGGCTGCGCATCAAGGACGTAAGAGTAGAGCGCCTCCAGGAGATATCTGAGGTAGATGCAAAGGCAGAGGGTATTGATTGGCACATTGATAAGGAGAACGGACTTGAATATTTCTATTGCTATTCGCTCAAAGAAAAAGGCTCATGTCGTACGATTGGTGGACTAGCGGTTTTGGATAACTCATATGTTTCAAATCAAGTCTTCAATATCAAGGAGCCTGCAAAGTTTTCTTATCAAACGCTCTGGGAATCTATTAATGGGTATGGATCCTGGAAAAAAGACCCGTGGGTGTGGGTAGTAGAATTTGAAGTTTTATCGACGAATGGAAATCCTAATGGCTTACCATTTTGAGAAGCTATAAACGGCGATAATTAAAAGATATAGACGGAAACGGTGATAGCAGCCAAACAACCAAATGAATGAAAACACTTGAAGAAATTAAAGAATCTTACGCAGATGCAAGAGGGTTCGACTCGTGGGATGACTATAAGAATGTATCCCCGGTTGATGAATCTGTATTCGATAAAATAGCTGAGGCTTACGCTGACCAGTTCAAACCGAAATGGATACCAGTAGAAGAGAGATTGCCCCGGACAGAAAAGTCCGGCTGGGTCAACGTCATTGTAAAAGATGGAGGTAAATACTTTGTAATGAGTTTGCCTTCTGCCACGCCCGGGATAATGTTAAGAGACCCATCTGGGACTGCAGTAATCACCCATTGGATGCCGCTCCCTGCAGCACCCGATAAAGAGGAAGTTCAAAATGTTTGACGAAGACTCAATGCCGGTTCCATGCTCGAAGTGTGGATCTTGGTTTGATCTGAACGATGGCGTCGGATCTGATAAGTGGTTCCCCAATGAAGTGATTTGCGAGGATTGTAGTGTTGAAGAGCGAAAAGAGATTGAGCGGGATGAAGAGATCGAAGAATCTATCAATAGCCTTGATGACGCTTTGTGCACGGTTCTGGAGCAGCTCCAGCACCTTAAAACCCTTGGAGTGGACTGCGTGATAGATGCAAAGAAATGGAAGAGAAAGGAGGTGGTAGGATGAAGCTAAATCTAAAGGGCTATTACATAGCAGTAAACCTTCGTCATAGATACCCAGTTATCGCACATTGCTCACTTTCGGGAACTAAGAAAGGATGTATCGAGGGATTGATTGACCGAGGTACCTATACGTGGGATAAACTACAGGAGTTCGGATGGGAGGTAGTTAAAGTAGATGCAATATTTAATCCCCTATATAAGAAACATCAAACGCTATAAGTTTTCAGGCAAAACAAATCCGGTAAAAATGAAAAGACAGATATGGTCGAGTATAAAGTACAATGCATAGACATAAATGGGTTGCCATACGGGAGGTATGTGAACCCAAACAGCAAGCTACACGGCATTCTTCAGCAACTAAACGAGCACTGGTGTAAATTTGAATCTCTAGCTGACGCTAACACTTTCCCTTTTCCCGCTGGTACCATCGGGAAAATCTATGAGAGGGAAGAGGTTGAAGGCCCTATACAGCAAATCTGGTACAACTATAAGTGGTTAAGTCAAGATCATACCGGTAGACGCTTTCCTGCAGACACCTATCGAATGGTTTTCATCCTCAAGCAGTGTTAAATAAAATCATCATGAACGAAGAAATAGACATCACCAATTTCCCAAAATTTCAAAAGCGGGAAAAGGTCCGGGTGATAGATCCCGAAAGTGACTTTTACAACCATGTAGGCTATACTACTATGGAGCATCATTATCCCTGGGTTGTTTTCAATGGACACCTGATAGAGCACTTCCAGGAGACTCAATTAGAGAAAGCATAGTTATGTGGCCGCAAACTCAAAAAAGCGTTTATATGTCAGCAATCAAAAAGAACACCTGGTACGAAAGCCCTAAGTCAAAACGTTTCTTTGTTATTGTAGGGATCTGGAATCAACCGGAAAACAAGAGGACGATTGAGCTTCTCGAGAAGGGACATAGGGAACCGGTTATCTTGGGAGAGCCGGAATTGGAAACATTGATCAAAACAAAGGAATTGGTGGAGGTACTACCACCTGAAATTAAAACAACCTATTAAACATGCCTCAAAGAAAATCTACCCTCAAGGAGCTGGTCCAGGAACTGGAAGCTCTCAACACCGGCGACCGGTATGATCAGCTGATCGAGAATGCCCGCAGCGGCCGTTATCATGACTATAAGAATCCTCCGGATGTGCTGTGTGGAAAGGTTGAGCTTGTTAAAGATCTGTATGCCTTTCCAGAGCTGCAGGAGCTGAGCAAAGCCGTTCAGGAAGGAGTTTATGATGAGGAGGCCGACGAACTCGATAAGGCGATGCTCAGAAAAGATCTACCTGCCTATATGTGGCCCGCACTCGGTTTGTAACCGGCAAGAATTATGTACAAAGCTCGCTCCTCCGGCGGGCTTTTTTTATGCGCTCTGTTTTCCTCTTCGGCCGAGGATTCAATGTAGTGGCCACTAGCCAGGACTGCTTCCCTACAGACGATTCTCAGAGGCTCAAATCTGCCCGCTGCGCACCTGTTTCCCCCTCAACCATCGTACTGTCATCTACCCGTGCACCGACCCAAGGAGGGGCACACCATATACATGGTCCGAGCCGCCGGTTTTCCCTCCCTTTTTATCCCTCTATTTTTACACTAAATTTTTGTAATTTCTTAACAATAAGTAAAAAGTATTATAAACTACCTGAAAAATAAGAAGTTAAGGCGTTACAAAATTTTGATTTCAGATTATAACAAAAGCCCAGTGTTACAAAAGTTTTGTAACACAAAACGGCGTTACAAAACTGAGTTCCTGCCGTTACACTTTAAAAATGCAAGTTTGTAACGCTTAATTATTTGAAAATCAATCAATTGATACACTGTTACAAAAACACAAAAAATTAGTGTGTTTTATAGGGGTCATACATTTCCGCAGAAGATTTTTAACCGCAATACCCTGGAGAAAGCCGGCCGCAGCGCCCCCTGGAATGTCTGGAAATGTCTGGAAAAATGTCTAAGGAGGTATTATCTCAACATCGCTAGACATCTTCCCTGGATATGAGCGTTTGGGACTGTTTCAAATCCGCTCCTTATTTCGTATATTTAATGTAACTCTAAAGCGTTTTATACGTTTAGATAGTATCTCCTATATTATTGAAAAACAGACCCTTATTTTACTTACTTAGAACGTCATTCGGTGGAACGATGTTCAAACTTAACTTTGGCTAAAGAGGTCTATATGCACGTGAAGCTTGATATCCGGAAAGCGCTATACCGGGACTACCTGAACTACTTATTCGAAACCGATCCGGAGGGTACCTTCCTGGTCACACGCAACAACGATTTTGGAAAACTTCTATGCTCGAGGGTTCAGTATTCTGAGCAGGCAAAGAAGATTGAAGCCAGTGAAAAAACCGTTGTTTTCCAACTGCCTAAAGCACGGCTCCTGGCTAATGCGAAGAATCATTTTCTGTTCTACTCAAAGGAAGACCAACTGAAGATCCAGGAAGATCTGGAGGTCATGTTCAACATGGATCTGGATCGGTATTATCTATCCGGGGTAAAAAACGGATATATGCAAAAGCAGATCATCCAAAGTTTCATCGTTTCCAGGAAGCTTGTCAGGCTGATCGGAGATAACGAAACCCTGAAGAAAAGGGTGTACCGGGAAGAGCTGGAAAACATAAAAAAACGGACCGAGGAGCTTTTCTGGAAGGCATATAACCGCAATGAGCGTATAGATTATGTTCTTAATGATGATAGAATACTGAATGTCAACTATTTAACACCTGCAAAATAATGTTTTTGCAGATATACAATTATCACTTGTAAAATTAACAACGATGGACAGTCGTCTTAACATCATATCCCGGATCTCATTCGCACCCATTTCTTCAATCCAGTCATTCAATGCTACAGTCTCCGGATCGGTTCGCCTCCAGGTAACGGAGTGGAAGGTGATCAGGGAAGTAAAGGGCTCCGCCGGATTCACTATAAGTGCAGGATCCGGAAAGTCCGGAGATCTGGTCGAGGTAAAGTTTAGCATCAAGCTGAAGGATCCGCTCAGGCAGCCGGGACCGGTGATCGTCAAGATCGAGTTTGAAGACGCGGATCCGATCATCATCGGCGAAAAAGATCTTCCTGTTCGCTTCGAGCTCGACACCTCACTGACTCAAAAGACCCTGGCTTTCTCACATAGAAGCTGGCATAATCCCTATAAACTGATACAGTAGCGTCCTTTATCAGCCCCCCAATTGCGCCTAATCTTGTATTATGCGCAATTGGAAGTTTCTACTCACCTCACAAATAGCCCGGGGATACTGGTTTCTTAATCCTGATCATGCTATGGCTGCCGGTCAAGACCTGCAAATGTTGTTCAATCCGAATCAGGATTTGAGCAAAGTCGCTGTAGATCTTATTGAAACCCGTGGAGCTTACCCGTTCATGGCTTCGAGTATGGATGAAGGTGATGGTTCATCGTATGATGAAATGCCTGAGGGATCCATTGCCATCTTCCGCGTTTCGGGTACCATGCTTAAATACGGTACCCTCTGCAGTTACGGTACTGAAGAGATTGCCCAGGCGATGATCCAGGCTGCTAATCACCCTAATATTTCAGGTGCTTTGTTTGAGATCGATTCTGGAGGTGGCGGCGTAAATTCTGTTGCTCCGCTTCGCTATGCCCGTGACTTGTTCCGCCAGAACGGAAAGCCTTTTGTTGCCCTAGCGGATATCGCCTGCTCGGCTGCTTACTATGCTATCGCAGATGCTGATTATATTATGGCTAATAATGCCATATCTGCTACGTTCGGATCCATCGGCGTAATGATGGGCTGGATGGATGCTAAAGGCTACTACGAAAAGAACGGTATCGTCATTCAAAACCTTTACGCTCCGGAAAGTGATGAGAAGAACAAATCTTTCGAACTCGCTCTGAAAGGAGACTTCGAGGCGATCCGTAATGAAGAGCTTTCTCCATTAGCACGAAAATTCCAGCAGACCGTTACTGCTGATCGTGGTCCAAAACTGCTTTCTAAAGAAGATGCCCGTATCCTGAAGGGTAAAACCTATTCTGCTGACACTTCCCTGGCTAACGGACTGATCGATGGCATCGGTAATCGCAAGCTTGCTATTGATATGCTGTTCGAAAAAATTGAAATACAAAAATTCCTTAATTCTTAATAGTCCGTAAATGAAAAATCTAAAAATGATTATGGCCGTGGTTCTCAAAACACTGGGAATCTCTGGCTTTTCGAAAGACGGGTCTGGAAATATCTCTCTATCCACTGATCAGCAATCAAAGCTGACCGAAGTGTTTGGAGTGGAGTTCACGACCAAGTTTGGCAACGCTTTGACCACCTTCAAAGACGATGCTTCTGCTATAAGCGTACCAGCGGCGGCTGCAGCTGCTGGAGTCACTCCTACCATGGATAGCGAGTCAACTGCAGAGAGCCTGATGGATTCGCTACGTGCGCATAATTCGCAGGTTGTGGCCAATAGCCTGAGCGCATTGCAGGCTCAGCTCAAGGCTGAACAAACTAAGAGCGCTACTCTGCAGGAAACGGTTACCGCTTTGAGTGCTGCTCCTGAAGCAGACCCTGTAGCGGAAATCGTTTCTGTCGCTACGGCTGGAAAGCCCGGTGTACCTGCTGTGATGAAGGTTGACCGTAACAATTCATTGTATGCTGCTGCTACTGCTTTCCTGGGATCCGGTGTTGCTTCTGCTTACCAGGCGGCTACTATTGAAGTAGGGGACCTGAGAACTGAGTTCGGCAAATACCTTTCTCAAAATGGAAATAACCTGGAGATTATCCGTCAATTATTTAACGGGTTCACGTCTTCCAAGTATTTCACCACGGTAATGGCTACCACGGAGTATCGTGCAATACGTGCGCTGATCACTTCGGTATCTCAGCAGTTTACTGCGAAATGGACTCCTGGAGGAAAAGCGAAGTTCACTCCGTTCCTGATCAAGAACTACCGTCACAAGATCAACTACCCGATCATTCCTGCCGAGGTTCTGGATAGCTACATGTTCCACCTGTACGATGAGCGTCTTTCTCCGGATCAGATGCCGATCACGAAGTACATCTGGGATAACCTTGTATATCCTGCCTTACTTCAGGACATCGAGTTGCGTATGATCTGGAAAGGAAAGTTTGTTGATCGTTCTTCTACGTTGAACGAAGGTGATGCAGCTCCTGCTCCGGAGGATTCGATGGACGGTTTGGAAACGATCCTGGTTGAGGCTAAGGCTTCAGGAGACAAGGGTGTTTTCTTCTTCAATAAGTATCCGAACTTCGATTTCAAGACAGCTACAGATCAGGAGATCCTCGACTTTGTAGAGGCGTTCGCTGACTGGATTTCTCCGATGTACAAGGGTATGACCATGCCGTTGTTCGTATCTGACGAATTCCGCAAGCGCTACAAACGCGCCTACAAAAAGATCTGGGGAACAAACAGCGGTCAGGCCGGCGACTTTGGATCTGACAAGATCGATTTCTCCAACAACATGCTGGAAGCTCCGGACGGAATGTATGGTTCTCCGATCATCTTCTCTACGCCAAAGCAGAACATGATCAAACTTCGCCACAAGAACGAAGTGCCTAACGTGATCAACGATGTACAGAAAGTGAACTACGAAGTTCGCCTGTTCGGTGAGTACTGGCTAGGTGTAGGTTTCGGAATCGGCGAAGCCGTGTTTGCTTTCGTTCCAGACGGTTACAACCCGAAGGCGGCAATCACTGGCGCCCTGGGAGATCATGACGAGTACCAGTCATTCGCAGTTGAAGAATTCGGCAGCGCTGGAGGCGGTATCTAATATCCGCATGTAGCTGCTTCTGCAGCTTGGTAAAAGAATAATAACCCCTTGGGAGCTGCAATTAATCGCAGCTCCCTTAAACACAAAACAATGGCTTACACAAAAGTTTCAATTCCAAAACGGACCGGTGGTTCTCCGGGGGCGCCTTCAGCTAAAAAACCAACCATTATCGCCATAAATGTGCGCGATATTGAGACCTGGCCTACACGCGACGCAAACGGCGTGCTTCTGGTCGGTAACATCGCACTTAAGGCATCAGCGAAAGCAATCGGTATTTACGCCACTCACTCAACCATCAAGCGTAACGATGGATCTGAAGGTGATGCAGATGCAGAAGGGTTCAATCACAATGTTGTTTTCGATCATCCCGGAAATAGCCTGGCTCGCGACGTCTTCGCTCAAAATAATGTATCGGAAGATCTGATCTTGATCACTCAGGGAGAAACCCCTGCAGATACCCGGGTTCACGGTACACCTACCAATCCGATGAAGATGGTAGTGGAAGAGCAGGACGATAACGAAGCAAACAAGGCTACGTTTACGTTTAAGTCAGCTCTTAGAACTAAGTATAAATCAGCTCACTATCGTGGCACTTTGCCAGAGCTGGCTGACGATGCTCCGGAAGAAACCGGCTCTACCGGATCGGGCATTTAAACCTTAGCAAAAGCGCCCTCATACGGCGCTTTTGTTTTTTGAAACCCCTAATTAAATATCATGGCAAAGAAGAAAGTGCAGGGCTTAGCGCCTGCAAATAAAACTGCTCAAACAAAAGCTGCAGCAGCTACGACTTCTCCCGAAGAGAATATCGCTCAGGAAGAGAATGTGGTTGATCCTGTGGACGAGATCCAGGAAGAAACTGCAGCTTCCTCCGAAGGGAAAAATATCATCTCTGAAGTTGGGGCCCCATTGCTGCTAGACCAGGCAATTAATATCCTGGTTGCTGAAGGCTACCAGGTGGTGAAGGAAGAGAGCACTGTACTGGATAGTCGTCCGACCGTCGTAATCCCTTACAAAAAATCAGCGGCTGCAGGCGAGGAGCTGAAGTATGCGCTGCGTGCCTGGGATAAGTATTTCCCTGGTTGTAAGATCGTGGTGATTGGTGATCGTGAAGACTGGTTTAGTCCGGAGCTGATCTGTATCGAGATGGAAGTGATGTCCAATAATCCACAAATCGACGTAGCAAATAAACTGATGGTAGCTATTGCTGCAGATGAGATCCCTGATGACTTCATCTGGAGTAACGATGATATTCTACCTGTATCACCGATACACATAGGAGATATTCAGCTTTTAAAAGCGAACGGTCTGCTGACAAATTCAAAGCCTGGGCTGAATGGTATCTATGCTGAGAATAAACAGCGCACAATTGAGCTTTTGCAGAAGCATAAACTGCCAGTTTGGGATTATTCCACACATACGCCCTTTTACTTCAATAAGGAGAAGCTTTCATCAATGATAACGCTATTAGAGGCTGATGAGATAGGCTATCTTCTTTCGAGCCTTTACTTCAACTCTTACTTTCCGCAAATCAACCCTGTGATTGTTACCGGTGACGCGAATTGTTTCTTCGCCGCTTACGTCTATCGCGACAATCCACCCATGAGCGTAGTGAACGAAGTGTTCAAGTCCCGAAAATTTGTAAACTATAATGATAAGGGATACAGTGCGATACGTGCTGTGATAGAAAGTAAGTATTCGGACAAATCAATCTTCGAGATCTAATGGAACTGAAGCTGTATAGAAAGATTTACTCAAAGAACAGTACAATCGGAGAGCTCTTTATCAATGGAACATTTTACTGCTTTACCCTGGAAGATCTCTGTCGGGATCTAAACCGTGATGGTGATCTGAAGGATCCAGGTGAAGCGAAGGTTTACGGGAAGACAGCCATCCCTGCAGGCAGGTACCAGGTGATCATCAACATGAGTAACCGGTTCAAAAAGCTGATGCCATTACTGGTTAATGTTCCCGGCTTTGAAGGGATCCGGATCCACAACGGGAATACTCCAGCTCACACCGAAGGTTGCATTCTGGTCGGCGCTACGAAAGCAGTTGACTTCGTAGGTAAGTCGGTTGATACATTTCAGCGCCTGATGATCCGGCTGAATGCTATCGCTAAAGTAGAAACGATTTTCATCACCATTATTGATCAGCAGATTTGAAAGATCTTGTTTTAAATTGGTTAAAAGCCGGCGCTCCGTTCTCAGCTGGAGCCCGGCTTTTTTTACTTTTTGAGGGACGTCGGCATCCTTTCGCTAAACTGCTCCAGCACGAAAGACCGGCTGTACATGCAGCGCTGAAGCTAGCCCTGGTCAGACGAGCAGGAGCGGGGCTCGCTGGCATATCTCTACGCCCGCAAGCTACCGAGCCTCCGAAGGCAGCAGCGGCCCCAAAGTTGCGGGAAGATTGGCCATTTCTACGGGATCCGTCATGCCCTCCGGAAATGAAGATCCTGGCGGCGAATAAGATCACCGCATATCACACTTATGTGGGAGCTCATGACCGGCTGTTTGACTGTACCACACCTGCAGAGCAATTTGCAGCTGTTCGTGATCTGGTCGAAAACTACATTGAAAACCGCAGCATCGTCAAAGAATTCAAATACTACAAAGAGCATGGTCACGTGTTGGGTGATCATCCGATCTTTAATGAGATGAAAGCACTCAAGGCACTTCGCCGGTTGAATGTTGTGGAACTTCTGAAGATGCAGGATAAGCTGCAGCACAACATCTGGAGGATCGAATCAGAAATCAGGAAGGGTGCAAAGAAGCATCTGGAACTGGAGCGTAAGCAGCGCCTCCAGGAGAAGCAAAGGCTATTGGCTGAGGTAGATCGGTTGGTGCAGGAGTACACGGCTTAAAGTTTTGTCATTTCGCAGCCGCCACCTGGTAGCTAACTTTCCTATATGCAAACATCCCCTGCATTAGGACTACATATTTTCCTTACTGAAGAGCAGATCACCCAGCTGGAGAGCCTGGCAGCGCTCGGCTATGAACCGGCTGATATGGCCGTCATCTTTAAGCTCGACGAGACTCAGTTCTGCAAAACTGCTGCAGATCCTGCCAGTAACATCAACTTTCATATCCGTCGCGGTAAACTCATGTCCGTTGCCAAAGAGGAGCTCGCTATCCTGGAGAAAACGGAAAAAGGTGATATCACCGCATCACAGCAGCTCAGCAAGATCCGACGGAACCGTGGCTTCGAGATTTCGAAGCAGGATATCTTCGGAAGCTTTGACGATAAGAAAGCCTATCAAAAGCTGGAGGACTTCATAGAATCCGGATCCAAGGCAGATCTAAGCTCCGAAGAAACGATCTACCTCGAGGCGCTCACCATGATGAACTCCATGGATCGAAAATATGGCCGTAAAAAGACGGTCGCTTTCTTTACTAAACAGCCGTTCAATCTGACTTATGCCCGGGCTTCTGAAATGTATGACGAAGCGATGAACCTGTTCTATTCAGATCGTAAAATTGAAAAGAAAGCACTACGCCACAAGAAAGCCGAACTGCTCGAGGAGCTCGCGCGTATGGGATTGCAAATGGTGAATTCTGTCAGGGATCTGGAAGTGATCGGAAATTTGCAAATGCAAGCGGCCAAGCTGCAGGAGCTCGACAAACCAGACGTAGAAAAACTACCATCAGAACTCTATCGCAAACAGTTCCGCGTATTCTCCCTGGATCCGGAGAAGGTCGGTATTCCTGGTATCAACAGACAGCAGCTTGCTGATCAGATCGACTCACTCGAAATTCCGGAAGCAGACAAGCAGAGGATCCGCCAGGATGCCCGTCTGGAAGATGTAACCTTTGAAGACAATATCAATGAGCTCACGGAAGAAAATTAGCCTGGACAGTCCGAACATCGTTAAGCTGTTTTCAAACTGGTTATCGCAGTTGTGTGCCATGCTCATGACTCGTTCGCTGTACCTGGTTGCTGGCAGGGGATCCGCAAAAACTACGGATATCCAGGTGGAGCGCTTCATCGAAATGATGCACGACATGCCCGGAGCACCGGTCGTCTGGGTGTCTGATACCTACACCAACTTGCAGAAAAACGTTTTGCGGACCGTTATCGACGGACTGGAGATGAAGGGCTATAAAGAAGGAATCCACTTCGTGATCGGTAAACCTCCACCCGTATTTAAGAAAGACGAGATTCCGGATCATCTCCCTGCTAAAGAAAAGGAGCACTTTTGGAAGCCGTATAACAGTATCATATCGTACAAAAATACTATGGTTACCTATACCGGTTTCAATGTGACCTTCGGCTCCCTGGACCGTCCCGCTTCACTTGCCGGTAACTCGTATGTACACATGTTTGGTGATGAAGCGAAATATTTCCTGGAGCATAAGATCTCCAACCTGATGAAGGCAATTAGGGGGTATCGTGTAAAGTATGGTAATAGCCCGTTCTATCGCGGTCATACACTGACTACAGATATGCCTAACCCTGCAAACGTGGGTGAGCATGACTGGATCCTGAAGATGGCTAAGAAGATGAAGCCCAAGATGATCATGATGATCCTCAAGACGGCGTTCGTAGTGAACGAAGCTATCCAGGAATACATCTATGCGAAGGAAAACGGATCAACGGCTGATCAGATCAAAAAGAAGCGGGTGTATGAACGCTGGAACGAGCGCTGGATCTCATTGCGGATGTTGCCTGAGTCGAATACGTTCTTTTACATCGCCTCCAGCTATGTGAATGCGGATATTCTGACACCCGAGTACTTCCAGGATGAGTTTGATTCAGATATGTCTGATGTGAAAACGGCGATTCTTTCTATGCGTGCGGGTTTGGAAAGCGGTCAGCGGTTCTATGCGAACCTTGCTGAAAGGCACTTTTACGCGGATGGGAATTGCCCGGTCTGGTCCGCGAAGTTGGGTCTTCTGGATGAGGAGGATTGTCGGATCCTGAAGTACCTGGACAAAGACAAGGCGCTCGATGCCGGCGCCGACTTCGGTAACATGATGAGCTTGATCATTGCCCAGGAGGACCGGAAGAATAAGTATTACCGGGGCTTGAAGTTTATGTACACATTATCTCCTGAATGGATCCGGGATCTGGCTGATAAGTTTCTTAAATTCTTTGCTCCTCATCAGAAGAAGGTGTTGAACCTGTATTACGATCGTGCCGCGAATAATTATAAGAAAGCAGGGCAGGATCTTGCCACGCAGCTTAAAAATGCGATTGAATACTTCGATGCGGAGAAGAAGAAGCGGACTGGTTGGAGGGTGATATTAATGTCTGAGGGTCAAGGCAATATTGGGATCAATGAGGAGTATAACTTTATGCAGGAGCTGTTCTCTGGAAAGAATCCTGCTCTTCCCCGGGTAGCGATTGATCAGTTCCATTGCAAGCCGATCAAGTGCTCCCTGGAGAAGGCTAAGGCGATTAAGAACAGTAAAGGTCAGGATGTGAAAGATAAGAGCACGGAGAAGCTCCCATTGAAGCGGTTGCCGTTGGAAAGTACGAATCCTTCGGATAGTTTTAAGTATTTGATGATGCGGAGGAACTGGAGGGTGCTGGTGAATGGGCAAAGGTCGCAGTCGACCGGAACGGTGAGTCAGCGGGGGTAAACTACCATTTTGGAGTCTGACCCAATCGTCCACCATAGTAATCGTTTAAAGCTTTTATGCCTTCGAGGGTATCAAACTCCTCGATTTCAAATTCAGTATCAGCTAGGCACGAAAAGCTCTCAAATTGTCTACCTCCATTCTTGGTTAGTTGGACAAGGAGAAAATGGTCATGCAAGTGGATCATGAATGCTATACCTCCAAATATCTTAGTTGTAACAGGTGCAGATATAAGATTCGCCCTCAGATCATTGACTTTCTTTAAAGAATAGAATGCGAATGGGAAAAAAGAAGGTGGCCCAGGGTTCCCATCTTTTAAATGTTTAAGAACAAGATCCTGAAGCGGGCCTAGGCTGACATTGATATGACGTTTGCTAATACTAAACCTCCACACAGTTGCTAAGACAAATAGTTTTAACTTTTTAGTGTCAACTCCAACGTGGTGTACCGTGGTGCCCTTTTCACAAGTTGTAATGGATGGATTGGGTATCCCAAGGTAGCTAAAGTCTTCGTTTAGGAAATGGCTTACGTATTTCTCGTTTGCAGAAAAGGAATTGTCGCATTGGGCGCACAATATAGTCTTGTCGAACATTGCGTCTTGTTCTAACAATGCCTTGCCTATATCCATGTTGTAGATCGATGTCATTCTATTCTTATTGTCTTTGATTTTTTTAAAAAAAAACCGAGGAATTAAATGAGCCCTAATAAGGGGTTTTTCTTGCATGCAATAAAGACATAGTCCCATATTCTTCCGTCATTATGTTGAAGTAAAATTATGCTTTCCATCGACTAATCCTAGACGTTAAGGATAAAACTTTAATTTAGCTATCATGGATAGCGTACTAAACTTGGAATTGCGATCGGAGGTATTAAATTATGCATTGCACCTCGAAAAGAACATCAATATTTTACTCGTCTTGTACCTTAATTTGGAAAAAGATAAGAAGAGAGCACTCACGAAGAAGTCTGGCGGTATACCTTTCAGATCTAAGATAGACTTGTTGTTTGATATTGGCGTTCTGGATTCTAAAGAGTGGGCTGATATAAATCTCATCATGGAATTCCGAAACGCTTTTATGCATAACATTGATTGTTCGTCGTTCTCAATAGCTGTTGACGTGCTTAACAAAAGAAAAGAGCTAATGAAATTTGCCGACGATACAGATCTTCGCGACGACGAATTCAACTTCGTTCAAGCCTATAGGAAATTGAATATGGTCAGCCTTCAAGTTATTATGTCGAAAGTTCAACGAAAGAGCATATTAATTAGGGAAGCTAAGGAAGTTATCGCTGAAAGTCTCGAATGGGGAAAGTTCGTCATCAAAAAAGATGCAGACTTATTTGATCAGATTCTTGAAATATGTGACCCACATGATGGCGATACAGTATCGATGATCGAATTCAAAACAAATTTGAGCAATTTTATACAAGAACATTATAGAGCAAGTTTTGAGACTGAGGAGTATAAAGCACTGCTTGTACGCCTTCAAGAGAAACTTAAGAGTGTACCGACTGTTAATTTTTCGTTTAAATAATCCTGTCCTTTCCTCCAATTCTACCTCATCCTACCTTAGTTACCATCAATCTGGTAACAAAAGTATGACCGTTTACGAAGCCATCAAATCCATGCGAGAGCTGACCAAAAAAGGTCAGCCTTTCTCGTTTAAATTCATGTCTTACTCTATCGAACGCCAGGAATGTCATGGCATCGTGGAAGTAAGCAACGCCCGCCTCCGTAAACGCAACACCACCGCCAATACGAAATATGCCGATATCCTGGAAGATTACCTGGATCTCGACACCAACATGCCCAAGCGGTTCTACCACCCAGCTTTGATGGAATTTAACGGCCTAAAATTAACCCTGAGATAGAAGCTAAGATGTCAAAATCCAACATTGAGCGCATTAATAAAAATGCTGCAGCAATTCATACCACCACCGGCGTATATGCGGTATCGCTAAATACTGCAGACAACGACTGGCAAACTATGATGTCCAACGCCAACAAAGTCGACTGGGAGAAAGATCCCCAGATGGTGATGGGCAAACGCATCGTTCCTTACGGAGAAAATAACAATCTACCCGTAATGATCCGTGATATCATGGATGATAACAACCTTGCACCGGGTATCCTGGAGAGGGAAATGGGCTTATTGTATGGCGATGGACCTCAGCTCTACAGAGTCAAGTATGAAAACGGCGAAGTCATTCGCGAATACGTCAAGGATCCGGAGATATGGCGCTGGCTACACAGCTGGAATATCCGCCGGTACATTGACATGGCTATGGTCGAGTATAAACATTTGAAAGGCTTCTTTGTCCGCCGGTACCGCAACCGGGGCGCACGCATAGGAAAGAATGCTTTCATTGCCAGTATCGAAGTGGTGACCGCAACAGATGCCCGTCTGGCATGGCCAGAAAAGGGTAGGAGGCTGGAAGATGTGACCAACATATACACAGGTGATTTCGAAAATAACTGTATGCAAACCGGTATCACAGCTTACCCTGTGTTTGATCACCGCGATCCTTTCCGTTTTCCGGTAGCAATGAGCTATCATAACAGCTATTCGTTCGCCAGGAACTTCTATTCCGTGCCGACCTATTACGGTTCCCTGAAATGGATCATGCGAAGCTCGGACATTCCGGACATCATTAAATATCTTACTGATAACGGCATCTCCGTTGCTTTCCACGTTCATTCACCTGCAGGTTACTGGGAGGAGAAGAAACGTCAGCTGGAGGATCAGTACGAGGATGACTCGGAGCCTCAAATCCTTAAGAGGTTGGACGAATTGAAAGATCTCACTTTCGAAACCATGTCGAAGGTTCTGGCAGGCAAAAAGAATGCAGGTAAGTTTATCGAAACGGTTGATTTTGTGGATCCTATAAGTGGTGTTCTATGCTCCTGGAAGATCGAACCGATTGAACAAAAGATCAAAGAATTTATTGATGCTCAGCTCAAGATCTCCGAGAAAGCAGATAGCGCAACTACCTCAGGTATGGGCTTGCATCCATCACTAAGCAATATTGTGGTAAATGGCCAGCTAAGCTCCGGATCTCAGATGCTCTACGCGATGAAACTTTACCTGGCATCAGATACCACCATTCCGGAAGAGGTGATTTTCGAGCCGATCAACCAAGCTATTGAGGTTAATTTCCCTGGGAAGGATCTGAAGCTTGGCTTCTACCATAAGATCGTGATGAAAGAGGAAGATGTATCACCAGACAAACGGGTCACTAACAACGCTTAACATGACAATCATTTTCAATAAAGGTGGTAAAGGCTCGGTCGAGCTGAAGGAACTCACAGGTAGTTACTATGCCAACAACGATTTCAATAAGATCAAAACGGAGCTGCTCCTGGAGACGGAAAAGCTCATCGACCTGATTGGTGAGCCGATCTACCAACGGGCCGCAGCGCATTACCTGAGCGACCGGTACCTGGCAACCGCTGATCAGACTCCGGAGGAAAAGCTGAACGATTCCCTGGTGCAGCACATTCAGCTTCCTGTTGCCCTGATGGCATCGTTCAAGTTCTATCAAAGTAATTTGGTAAGTCACGAAGATGGAGGTCGCAAGGTTAAGATTGACGAGGCAAACGAAAAGATGGCCTGGGAATGGATGCTTGATCGCGACGATGATGCACACACCAGGAAAGCCTTCGCCACAATAGACCGGCTCATCAGGTTCCTGGACAAAACGGATCTGCCTGAATGGAAGGATAGCGAACAAAAGCTTGCAACCAGGCAGCTGTTCATAAACAATACAGAAGCCTTCAATGATGTTTACCCGATCGACAATAGTCCGCGGTTCTTCTACAGCTCGCTGCCATTTAACAAGGAGGTTCAGAGAAAAGTAATTCTTAGGACGCTTGGTGCTGAAAAGTATGCGCAGCTGCTTGCTTACTTCCAAAGCCCGCCTGAGCAGGACGATGAAGCTCTGGAGAAGCTGCTTGCCCTGGTGAAGACCGTTATCCCTATTCAGGTGATGGCGTTGGCCGTTAAACGGTTTCCAGTGCAGGTTCTTCCAGAGGGAGTTGTGCAGCAGTACAAATCTTTGTCTGCATCGCGCCATGCGAGTCAGGCAGCGTCGGCTGAGGTCCTGAAGGTATTTACCGCGAACCTGGAACGTGATGCTGCACAAGCGTTGGACGATCTGAAAAGAGAATTGAAAAGTCAGTATCCGGATGCGCACAAGTATCAGTACCTGCCAAAGAACGATCCGTGTAATGTTTATTTCCGCACCTGATGAATACGCTTGAAATACTTGAACGTGGTGTCAAGGTTGATGTGCCTGGTCACTGGGATGAGATGAGTGCAAAGCAGCTGCAGTATATTTTGGCCGCTGCTTTTTTATTTTGCTCCGGACAGTTGAGCTACCACGACTTTATGATCCGGGCTTTTTATAAGCTTGCCGGGATCCAGAGGGATTGGCGGTCTGTGATGTGGGAACGTATCCGGGCTGCAGCTCAGGTCTCGGAGAAAAATGACAACGCTTTTATCCTGGCTGAGCAGTACTGCAGTTTTCTTCTAAAGAGGAATGATCAGGATCAGCTAGAGATCAATTACGATACAGTCGTGAATCGCTTTCCTGTCATTAAGTTGAAAGGTCGCGCATGGTACGGTCCTGCAGATCTGCTCAGTGATCTGACGTTTGGTGAGTTCCGCGCGGCGATGGAAGAGATGAACGACTATTTCCGGACGAAGGATGATCATTCACTGCTACGGATGATCGCCTGCCTATACCGGCCTGCTCCTCCAGACCCGGATATCGGAGCGGTCGAGTCCAGGGAATCCCTGAACCGGTCGAAGTTGGATCTGCATGCGAAGACTTTGAAGGTTCTACCGGAATGGCAGCGCCTGGCCATCTTGCTTTGGTTCACCTGGTGTATTAATTATATCCAGACAGAGGAGCTGCTGATCGAAGGCAGGGAGATATCGCTGAAAGTGCTCTTTCCGAAAAGTGAAGACAGCTTTGAAAGTAAAGGATCAGGAGCTGCGGGCCTTGGATGGACCGGGGTTCTGTATGCAATTGCAAAAGAGGGTCTGTTTGGAGATATTGAGAAGACTGATAAGGCAGGGCTGTTTGATGTGCTGCTGTTTATGTACGATAATCACCTGCAGGCGAAACGTAACAAAAAATAAGATCATGATTAAGATTTCAGAGTTCAATAAAATATGTTTGGATATCCGCTCAGCTGTTCCTGGAATCGCGGATCATATATTGGTTGCGCATGAGGAGCATGCAGTCAATAAGCTGAAAGATAAGATTGGGGTGATCCTCCTGGGGATTATTCCGAGTGCTGATAGGGAAGGGCAAGCGTCTGAGGGTATCGACACGAACGCTACGTGGTTTTTTGTTCTCGAGAAAGCACAGGTGGATCAGGACGATACTTCAGAGATCGAGCAGTATGGAAAGACGCAGGACGTTGTGCTGGCGGTAAGGGAGTATATTGAGGAGGCTTTTGCTGATGGTGATATCAGGTTTCGAAGATACCGGCCAAGTAATACAAAGATTGACCCGGAGTATCGTGAATTTGGTGGCTTTAATGGGTGGAGTATGAGTGTAGTTTTTTGATATATTTGGTTCGATAAACTTAATCCGAATCAAACCATCGATGACTGAAAGTAATAAGAAGGAAGATCCTTGTCCAGGTCTTGAAATAGACGAATATCAGCGAATAAGTGGCGAAATACACAAATTGGTTGAATTCCAAGACAGAATCCAAAAAAGATATTCGAATGTGGAAGACTATCTTCTCGCTGCTTTTTCAATAATCATCTTTATTTTAACGGCGCCTAAACCGACCTCAAGTGATTTTTTCGATATATCCTTTTTAAATAATTTCGGAACTATTGAAGCATTAATTTTTGCCTTCGCGCCGAACCTGCTCACTTTTTCTTTTAGGTTGATATTTGGTGTCTCCCCATTTACGATGCTTAGAAGTCGATTCGGAATTTTTGAAAAGCGCCTATCGAAGGATATAGATGAGTTACGCAAACGAAGAAGAGAGTTCAATGTATTATATAGCAATGGCATATCGTCCGAAGAAAGCTATTACGCAAGTTTAAGTGAATCATCAAGAAAACTATCATCAGGTTTATATAATCGTGCTGGAGCCTTCTTGCTTTTTGGAGGAGCAGTGGCAATTGGAGGTTTGATATATTTTTCATACGAATTCACTCCGACGCTAGACAAGTTGATCGTTGATAAGGATTCACCGCTTAAGCCGTTACCTTTCATGCTATCAAAATTTGGAGCCCTTATTTTTCTAGAACTCCTCGCTTTTTTCTTACTAAGGCAATATAAGTTTACAATGGATGAGTTCAGATATTACCAAGGCGTCCAAAGACTAAGAGAAGAAAATCTATTTTATATTAAATTACTCAGGGAAGAAATTTCAAAGAGGGATTTGGTTGAGCTGTTGCGAGAGGGTGAAGCTTATGACCGCATAAAAAATACTGACAGCAGCTTGATTATTGAAAGTAAAAAACTACATAACGATGAACTAGAGCTCTTGAACAAAGTTGTCGATAAAATAAAGTTAGCTAAATAATTCGCTGTAAGATTATGAAACGCATTGCATTAATTATGTTATTCGCTTATGTAACGATTCCTACGATTGCACAAGAATCGTCTCTTCCAATTGATGCCGAAACCGGAAAGATTACCTATTCCGAAGTGGTACAAGCCGACAATGTTACCAAAACGCAGTTGCATGCCGCTGCCCTGAGATGGTACACTGGCCTTTTTGATAAGGAACTACTGCAAGTGAATTCGGGCGATCGCTTGTTTGGTGATGCACTGACGACTATCCGCTATCTGGGAAAAGATTTACCTATGAGATTTACGATAGACTTTCAGTTCAAAGATGGAAGATATAAGTATTCTATTACCGATCTCCATTTTGATGATAGAGGTGGGGCTGGTCGGGCGTCTTTGGATAACTTTCCAAAAACTTGGATAGGCAAGAAAAAATTATTCGAAAAGGTTAGTATCGAGATGCCGGCTTTTATTATGCAAATCAAGAAAGCAATATCTATGGAAGTTAGAGGCAATAATTGGTGATTTATAGACGAAAGTCACTATCAGCAAATACCACAGGGCCAAAAGCAGAATAAAAAACCCCTGTTTTTGGCCGTTTTTGCGTTAAAAAAAGCCGAAAAACACCCCATTTCTCGGGTTGAAAAACCATCAAAATCCTGATTTTCAGTCGAAAAAATCCCTAAGCAAAAAAGTGACTTTCTACTCACTAACGTCTCAGACCGGCCCGCCCTGCCTCTTGGTTGCAGTTGCAAATGGCCTCTGAAAAAGGATATATGACAACGCCTTGCACCCCTTGCCAAGGCAACATCAACGCCCTCAAGTCGTTGCATCCCTTCATCAGTCGACGATAGCTCCTGTCCATCAACATCATATCCTGCAAACCCTCCGCAACACCCATGCCCAGGCACACACGTGTCCTTTCTCCAGCAACGCCCCTGAGATAGCTTAGCTTATCAATAGATCGCATGAGCTACATCAAAAGAGAATTCATTAAACAGGTGCTTGAAGATGAAGGAAAGCGCCTGGTCAAAAACCAAGGTATCGAAATAGAGAAGCGCCTTAAGTTCCATACTCGACGGCTTATCCAAGACCGTACTGCATCGGTCACTCAGAACGACGACCTCTCAGGCAAACTAACCTCCACTTTTCCTGCATACCTGCGCTTCCTGGACATGAAACGCAAGGTGAAACGCAACAAAAAATCGAAGGCCACGAAGATTAAGAAGGGCTATCGCCTGTACAATCGCTTCGTCATGGGTCACTATCACAGCATCGCATACCGACTGCAGAATGAGTTCTCTTCTGAAGTAGCAGACGCAATCCGCAAAGACTTAATCAAATAAGATGGCAAAGAAAGTTAAGGACGAAGATCTGATCTTGAATGTGATCGTCAACGGCAACCAGGGTAAAAAGGAACTTGGTGATTTGTCACGATCGATAAAAGACACAACGAAGGAAGTTGGGTTGCTCGAGAAGCAGGAAGCAAAGTTGCGTGCTGCAGGTAAGAAGGATACTGCAGAGTACAAAGCAGTAGTTGCATCGATACGTCAAAAGAATGATGCCATCGAGCAATCCCGAAATAAGCTGATCCAACTGGTCAAAGCTCAGGATGTGGCGAAGATGAGTTCAACCGAGCTGAAAGCAAATGCCGTCGCACTCAAGAAAGCGATGGATAACTCCGTTCCTGGATCTGAAAGATGGAATATCTTCAAAAACCAACTTGACGCTGTAAACAATAGAATTGCAGAGGTCAAGGTAGAATCTACACAGACGGGATCCGCTCTGGAGCGAATGTCTGATCGGTTCAACAAGTTTTTCGGTGTGATTGCTGCAGGTGTCGCTTCCTTCTTTGCAGCAATCTCCGGAGCAAAGCAGGCTATCAATGACTATGCTGAACTTGATGATGTGATGGGTGGCGTACAGAAAACGACTGGTCTGACCAAGGATGAGGTGAAGGAACTTAATCAGGAGCTGAAGGGATTGGTTACACGTACAACGCAGGAGGATCTGCTCGGCCTTGGTAGAATCGGAGGGAAGCTGGGTGTTGGTGATCTGGAAGAAATCGAAGGGTTTGTCAGGGCAACTGATCAGATCGTCGTGGCTCTGAATGAAGATCTAGGCGGTGATGTAGAGGAAACGGTTAACCAGGTTGGGAAACTGGTAGACATCTTTAATCTAAAAGATGAGTATCCACTGGAGGAGGCGTTGATCAGAACGGGTTCCACTGTAAATGATTTGGGTGCTGCCACAACGGCGAATGAAGGATATATGGTCGACTTCACGCAGCGAGTTGCGGGTATCGCCCCTGCGGCCGATATCAGTATACAAAACGTGCTAGGCTTGGCTGCAACCCTCGACACCCTCGGTCAATCCGCTGAGGTATCAGGTACAGCCTACGCCAATATCATTCCTGATATGTTCCGGAATACCGGTGCATATGCGAAAGTGGCAGGTATGGATATCAAGTCCTTCACTGATTTGCTGAATAAGGATGCGAACGAAGCGTTCATCAGGGTACTTGAAGGCATTAAAGGCAATAACAGTGGCCTGACGGAAATGGTGCACCGCCTGGATGATTTGGGGGTCGACGGTGCGAGATCTGTTTCCGTTTTGAATGCACTTGCAAACAATACCGAGCTGCTTCGTCAACAGCAGGACCTATCTATCAAGTCATTCGCGGAAGGAACCTCGATCGGAAAAGAGTACAATACGATGAACTCGACTGCTCAGGCTCAACTGGAGAGATCACGTAAGGAGCTGCACCTGTATTCTACTGAGTTGGGCGAACGACTTTTTCCGATACAAACGGCCTCTAACTCTTTGCTATCGACGTTCATCCGGACGCTCTCGACAATGACCGGCTTCCTGTTCGATAATTGGCGAGTGATCCTCTCACTTACTGCAGGTATTGCAGCCTATAATGCGGTTCAATTTATTTCGAACGGACTTTCCAAACAAGGAATCATCTTCCGGACTTACGAAATTGCACTGGCGAAAACAAAAGTGTTCTGGGATAACGTGATGACCGGTTCCATGCACTTGCTATCCGCTGCCTATGCTTTGGTCATCGGAAATATCGCTGCAGCCAGAGCGGAGATGATTGCCTTTAATCTGGTAACGAAGCTGAACCCGATCGCTATGCTTATCGCCGTTTTGGTAGCCGGTGGTACGGCGCTGCTTCTTTACACCCGTAGGCTTACTGATGCCGAAAAAGCACAGCGCCTGTTCAATGAAGTTAAAACGGAAGCTACCAAGGCGATAGTAGAAGAGAAGAATAGCATTGATACTCTCATCAGGGCGATCAAGAACGAAACGTTGAGCAAGACCGATCGCCTTTCTGCTGTCAAGAATCTCCGGGATATTATGCCTGAATACCTGAAGGCCTACTCAGACGAAGAAATACTTGCTGGAAAAGCAACTAAGGCGGTTAAAGAATACGTTTCGATGTTAGCCAGCCGGGCCCGCGCAGATGCAGCACTAAAACGGCTTACGCAAATCGACGAACGAAAAGCTGATGTAAACAGAAAGATCACTGAAGGATACGGATCTTCTACTTGGATGGAACGTCTATCAGCAGGCTTTCGTGCTACGAATGGGAAGTCGACATCTCAGGCGTATCTTGAGAGTCTGAAAAAAGAAGTCGCTGATCTGGAGAAACAAAGCACGGATTTACTTACAGAGTTTGAAAAGGATCTGAATGCGAAGGCGACCGAACCAGTCAAAGTTATCGATACAACCGGTAGCACAGAGATATACGAATCGGAAGCTGCCCGCAAAAAACGCGAAAAAGAAGTTAAGGCTGCTAAAGTCGCTTCCGAGAAAGCCCGCCGGGATGAGATCTCCGCAGAAAACAAAGCTTACCAGGATCGACTGAAAGCAGCGGATCTCTTCGGCAAAAGCAGATCGGGGATGACTACCGATGAATTGGAGAAACTTGCTGTTCTGGAGCAGGAGCATCTGACCAAGATTGCCGGTATCAATGCAAAGGGTGATAAGTTCCAAAAGGAACAAACCTCGTCTGCTATAGCCGAGCTGGAGAAGCGTCAACGTGCCCAACAAAAGTACCGTGATAGCCTAATTAACACCCTTAACGAAGAGGTTGAGCAGGAAAATGAAGCTCACCTGCAGCGTGTCGAAAAGGCTGGCCTTACGAATGTTACTCTGGAAGATCTTCAGGCGAAACTGCTTGTGGCCACGCAAGCGAACAATCAAAAAGAAGTCGCTTTACTGCAGAGTAAGATCCGGGCCATCGAAACTCTTGAAGCCATCCACCAGGCTAACCTCAATAAGATCGATGCAAAAACCATGAAAGATGGTATTGAGGCGAAGCAGCGTGCTTATGAAACGGAGCTCGCTGACTTGCGAATCCGTAACAACATCGAACTATCGGAAGTGTCTACCCTGGCTGATGCGAAGGCGCTTCTCGAAGGATCAATGGGAGATCGTGCGCTTGCAAATATTACGACGCTCGATCAGGCAAAAAAGGCGCTTCAAAAAATTCACCAGGCCGAAGAAACGGAGCTGACCAAAAAGCATCTCGAAGGGTTACTCAGAGAGCTGCAGGCTTCGATGTCTTCCGGAGAATTTGAAGGTCTTAACCTTTCTGACAAGATCCTGAGTGATGAAGAGAAAGAAGCCCTGGAGAAAAAGATCCTGGAGGTAAAAAACCTCTTGGCTCAGCTCAAAAATCCTACATCAGACAATCCGGACGATGCTGCCAGGAAGAATGATCTGGATAAAGTGGATATCCTCGGCTTTTCTGCTGCTGACTGGGAGCAGATGTTCCAAAACCTCGCAGATGGTAAAATAGGTGTAGATGACCTGGCCATGGCTGCGAAAGGTTTGGTCGCTGCCTGGTCGATGTACAATCAATTTGTCGAAGCCGGAGAAAAGAAGCAGCTGCAGGAATTCGAGAGTGCGACGAACAAAAAGAAAACGGCTCTTAAGAAGCAGCTCGACTCCGGAAAGATCAGCCAGGAGAAATATAACGAGCAAGTAGAAAAGCTCGATGCGGATCTCGACCAGAAGAAAGCCGAATTGGATTATAAGGCGGCGAAGAGGGAGAAGGGCATTGCCCTGATGAATGCAGTGATCAATACTGCAGCAGGTGTGGCCAAAGCATTGCCCAACCTGGTCTTGGCCGCAATCGTTGGATCTATAGGAGCTCTTCAAATCGGTACCATTATGAAAACACCTCTTCCGGAAATACCCGGTCGCGAAGATGGTGGACCGTTCGATGATGACGACAACCCGCCATATATGGCCGTTCGCCGTTCACAGGATGGTCGCAAGTTCCGGGCTAAGAATGATCCAGGCAAACGAGGCTTCGTTAATCGTCCTACCGTCCTGGTTGGCGAATCAGGCAGTGAGTTCGTGGTCAATAATGCCGGCGTAAGTAATCCCTCTATTCGTCCGGTGCTGAGCGCGATCGATACCGCTCAGCGGAATGGCACCATCAGTACCCTCAACCTGGAGCAGATCATGGCGAACCGCCAAAACTCAACCCGGATCAGCGGCCGAGCCTCCGGAGGATCTTTCAATGACAACCCGGTTGCTCCGGTAGCAGCTCCGGCTATACAGACCGATCCGGAAGTCAAAGAACTGCTTATCAAAACCAGCCAGGCGATAGCAAAACTCAACGAGCGCCTGGAGGATCCGATTACCGCTGAAGTCGTGCTCCTGGGCAAAAACGGCTTCAACGAAAAGCAAAAAGAATTAACAGATCTGCAATCTAAAAACACACTGTAATGCTGAAAATAATTGCTGATGAATACACGGTTCAGCTCACTGAAAACTTCTCCCTCAATCTGATTATCGAAAATCCCTTTGTTACTGCAGAGAGGATCCCGACACCGTATACCACTACCTTTGACCTTCCATCAACTCCTGAAAACCTCAAATTCTTCAAGTTCCCCAACAGAGTAACGTCAAAGGGCGGGTTTAAGGAATACAGCTGTAGGATCTACTTCGGAGCGATCAACATACTTACTGGTGCGCTTGTCGTTCAGCAGTTTAATAAGACAATCAAGGCGTTTTTCCGTGGTGTAGTTTTCTCTGATAACCTGACTAAGAAGCTCAAAGATATCGATGCAGAGAAGTATAGTTTCGGTTTGGGAACGCGTAATGTGATCAACTTCAATAACCCGGATAACTATGCACCGAAATACAGGCAGTTTATTCAGTCGCGCCTGGTCGGATCCACAGACTTCGTAGCTGCTCCAATCCGGATAAAGGATGCAGAGTGGCCGAACCTTGGTCCTGGTCAAGCACCATGGGGATTCGGATACGACGCTCTGGATATTCAGTATTTCAATTTCTTTAATGCAAAGGATAAGACTTATGCAGTGCCGTGGGAGTGGGATAATCGTATGGGACCCGTATTCCCGCAACCCTTTCTGCACACCATTTTTGACGAAATCTTTGATGATACCTTAGAGGAAAATGTGTTCCACCAGGGAGAACTTGCAAAGATCGTCTTAGTTACGTCTTACCATCCGAATTATTATGATGGCCTCATGCAATCATATAAGGGTATCATTCTCGATAATTCATATCAGTATAATATTGAGCAATATTTTAAGCTCGAGTCATATCTTCCGGATCTGCAGGCGAACGAGTTTTTTAAGGATATTTTGAAAGTGTTCTGCTGTACGCTCTTTTCTGTGAAAGGTAAATTCCGGATTGTCTTCAACCAGGATATTCTTAACTCCAGAATTATTGAGAATTGGGGAAATAAATTGATAGGGGAGCTGATCATATCTAAAGTGGATTCATTGGAATATATCTACGGTTACGCTGACAATATTGACGAGATGAAAGACTATGTACCCGTCAGTACGGTCGGTAATCTTTCGGACCTGGTAGATCTTCAGGTTACGCCGGATGATAACGAGAATGAATACTACGTCGCGTCACTTAACCAGGTAATGAAGAAAATTGCGACGAATAATCCGGAATCCGGACCGCCAGTGATATATACCTATGAAGTAGTCAATGCCGGATTTGGTGGGTTTAATGAGCCTGAGGGGGAATCTTTCGATATGGTCTCGAATGTACAACCCTTACCGATGACAGTAGATTTCTATTGGTGGAATAATGTCGAGCAACCAGTTATAACGAGACGAAACTGGATGGTGCCAATCTGGGAAGGTGATCGTTTGCTGCGGCCCAATACGGGTTACATTATGATTTACCAGGGCTTGAACAATACCTTCACCCAGCCTGATCAGTACCCGATGCTGACTAACCACAACGTCGATCAATACGGTAACCGGTTAGGCGATATCAGCCTGAATTGGGACGGTGAAAACGGATTGCTGATCCGGTTTCACACTGCCTACAGAGAATGGATCGAAACTACCAAGCTCCGGGCTTCCGGAACGATCCTGCTTTCGGCCTTGGACCTGAAGAATCTGGATCTTTCAAAGAAGAAGCATATCCAGGGTAAGCTGTTCTTTATCGAAAAGCTGAGCGTAACGATCAACCATAACGGGATATCTCCAGCTGAAGTGGACTTTATAGAAGCAACCCCGACTACGCCACCGGTGTACAGGTCAGTCCGCACAGCTCAGTTTCAGAAGCAAGGTTGCGGAACGGGAGTCACCGGTAGTTTTGTGCCGTATTCCAAGACGTACACCTCGCTGATCAGCCAGAATGACGCGGATCAGCAAGCAGATGCAGATACGAACTTTAATGCTGAAGGTCAAGCTAACGCTAATTTGTATGGTGTATGCCTGGCGTCGAAAACAGTCATCGTATCTGTATCTGCAAGACCAGGATGGAAGGTTATTAATGGTCAGATTAATAAGGATCATATATATGCATCCACAACGGTTGCGTTATCACAGGCGCTAAGTGTTAATACTACCTTCTACGTCAGGGCGACCTGCTACGTGAATAATGGTCAGGAGTTCGGAACAGACCTTTATCCGGTAGTCGTAAATGCCGGTGCTTTAAGCGGAGCCGATTTTAGCGATCTGTTCGATGTCGGATCTTCTGCCTCTCCGAGTTTTTTGGTCAGTGTTGAGTCGGTTGATCCTGTTCCACCAGCTGATACAATCCTCATTTACTAAGCCTCTTTGTCCTTTCTACCCGGGTACGTCCCGGGTAGATTTGGTACTATGAAAGAAATATTTTTGAAGCTGCTGAGAGGGTTTGAATATAACAGCGTTTCCGAATGGGCTTGCTCGATGTTCCCCTCTGCAAAGTACAGCTCAACCTCTCTCTTAGTATCAGTGAGCATAGTCGGTGCAGGTGTAGAAAAGGTGTTTGGGATCGATGACCTGGCTATGGCAGCTTTCCTCCTGATCATGATCGTAGAGCTGGTGTCCGGCATAACGGCCAGCTCGATCAAAAAGGAGAAGTTCAGCAGCTCCAGACTTTCACGATTTGGATTCAAGTTTTTTTACTACCTGGTGCTGATATCAGTGCCTTTCTTGCTGGCCTCCCATTACCGGAACCATGACCAAACGGTCACTGCTGTTATATACGAATGGGTGCAGACCTTCCTGATCATGCAGATCTTCTTTGAAAACATGATCTCTATCCTGGAGAACATCGCCGTGATCGACGGCAAAGACAAAACGCACATCATTCAAAAAATCCGCGCAAAACTCAACTCCCTTATATGAAACGATTCATTTTATCGCTGGCCTGCATTGCTCTGCTCGCTTCAGCCTGTGTAACCCAAAAGAAGGTAGACAAGTACTTCGATCGTAATCCGGAATTTCTCCAGGTTAAAGCTGAAGCCTACCTGAATGATCATCCGGAAGTGCTTGCTCAAAAGTGCTCTGAGAAGTTTCCAGTAAAAGAAGTAACTAAGCCTGGCAAACCTGTAATCATCCGTGATACCATTCCAGGACAGACTATTCCGTGTCCCCCTTCCGGATTGGTTCAATGTCCTCCATCAACTAAGGATTCTGTGATCATCCGTGATACAACATACTTGGAAGATACCGCAAAACTATATGCCCTGGAAGCACGATATCGGGATTCTTTGCAATTACAGTTCAATACGCTACAGGGTAGCATAAACAACGAGTTCAAAGCTAAAACCGAAGTCGAAACAAGGTTGACTACACTGCAGGAGAAATACGGATCTGCGAAAATTATTATCCTCACGCTTGCAGGTATCGTGATTGTGCTAAGCATTATAATCTATCGCCGTCGGTAATGGTTATTGTTTCAAAACCTGCAGCAATTAACTTTTGCGGCAATCTGCCTGATTTTGTGCTGACGGCCGATGCTCCGGTAGAATTCAAGCTCCTCCTGGATGCAGAACTCATTCTGGAGGAGACATATTTCCAGGATGCTTCTGGAGAGATCAGGATAGACCTGGAGTCAGTGATCGACGGCTTACTGTCGGTAGAGGTTCCGGCGCTTACGGCGTCTGTCGTCTATCAATCGTCTGCACATAAGCAATTCACGGCCTTAATTGGAACAGCTTTCGAAACGTTCATCGTTTTGAAGGGTGGTGTGGACCTACCGGTCCTGGGCACTGCGGAATTTCTGGTAGGCAACTTTCTCACCTGGCAGCCTCAAATCAGGGATATCCGATTAGGGGACCCCAATTGGCTAAGCTACTACGCGGTTTCAAAAAGCGATTTTAAGGCAAGGGCCTACTTTGCTGATTCAACGATACAGGTAGCAGAGCTGGCTTCGGTTTCTGCTGGTAACCTTGCAACAGTAAATGTTTCATTCGCTCGTTTATCAGCATTGTTCACCGCACAACCTTACTGTATCGACGTCTGGGTAGAAGTAGATGGTGTAATTGTGTCTTATTTGCAGCGCTATGTGCTGCGGGATGGCACCATGGAGTTTGCTGACACCTTTGTTTTCCAGAATTCGTTAGGCGGAATCGATAGCATTTGCTTTGATGGACAAATCGAGCATAACGATAGCTTCAGTATTTCCCGTGGCCAGTTTGATGATATGACTATTGATTACCAGGTCGATCCGAATCAGGTATTCAGCAAGGAAACCGGTTTCTTCAAGTCTGAAGCGGAGCGGATCTGGTCACTGGAGTTTTTTAAATCGCTTAATAAGTTTCACCTGGTATCTGGACAACTGAAGAGTGTTATACTCCCTAAGCAAACATTGGATTCTGTTCCTGGTGATCTGAATGGTTACAACTTCACTTTTGCTTATGCAAAGCAAACGAAATACCTGCAGGTAGAAAGAAAGGAGCTACCTGAGATCGAAACTGTATTCAATTCAGTTTATTATGGACCAGCTGCGCAAGGTATTATTTCAGCGTATACTATCAAGAATCTTCCGTTCTCCAGTACCCGGGACCTAGATTATGTGTTTGAAACCGGCAAGAACAGGATTTTCATAATTGCGACGCCTCCGGAACTGGTTATTGACTTTGTTACGGATTCCATCACGAAGGAGAATCTGACGCCTTTGTTTACGCTATCGAAACTGCTGGTCGATGATCTTGAATATAACGTGTACAAGATGACCGCTGCAGTAAATTATCTGGAACCTCGTAAAATAGTGTTTCGACTAAAGCGGTCGAACCAAGTGATATCACAACAGCTTGTTTACTTCGGGCCATCAGTAAGCGCTCCTATTACTCCAGCCGCTATCAAAAATCTAAGTAAGCAGTCTGCAAGTATTCTTGAGTTTGACTTTGCCACCGGGTTAAACAAAATCTTTACCGTAGCGCATCCCAATACATTGGCATTAGATCAGGTGTATGATCCAGTTTCAGAAGAGGCGCTGGAAGCGCTTTACAAGCCATTCCAAATGGCGATCGATGGCATCGCCTATACGGTCCGCACTATGAAGATGGCCATACCTTATTCAAGTAATCGAGATCACCATATCATATTAGAAAAAGCAAAAAATGACAGCAGTAGATAGAGCGACGAGCATAAGATTAACAACCGGCGGACCATTAGACTCGCATGAAGGTCCTTATGATAGCATAGCGGCTGCATGCGCAGCGATATCTAACACGGTGGACGGCAACGGAGTCAATTTCCGATTAGGTAAAAAGCCAATGATCCGGATTAATGGGACGTTGGTGCAGTACTGGTGGCCGAGCGGGAGGTACGGAGATGCAGACCTTGTAAAGGTTGTTGATCCACCCGATCCTAAAATAAAGGAATGGTCGGCGGCAATATATACCGCAGGCTCTCAGGTATTCTATGGAGGTAAAATATATGAATCCAACACCGCAACAGTTGCAGCAGATGTGCCGGGCACTTCTGCAAAGTGGGTCGAGAAGGTCGGCAGTGATAAAAGTTCATGGGTTGTTAAACGTACCCGAGCGGATATATTCAGCTCAATTACTTGGCAAAAAGACCGATCATTTAACGATGATGCAAGAAGTATAAAAACCGACAACGGTTGGAATACTTCTGTCTTCGTTCAAGTTAAGGCTGGCCAGAAAGTTAGCGCCTATCTTAGGGGATTAAGCACTCGTATAATGGCTGCGTTTTATAGCTCTAACAGCTTTGATAGCTTTGTATCCATTATCGGTAAGCATAACAGTAGTACGGGGCTAACTAATAAGAAATTCGACTATAATATAGCTGCCAATGGTTATATCGTGTTTTCTTACGCTTACGTCAATTATACTGCTAATGATCTTTATATCAATATTGAGGATAACAACGGTATTGATCAAATTATAAATGCTCAAGACCTTGATAAGAAAGTCAGTGACGTAAACAATAAATGGCTTACTCAGACTGGGAATGATCAGATTATGAATAAGATCCGTTGGACAGATACCGCTTTTATAGCTGGATCAACTATAACACAAAATCAAAATGGATGGCGTTATTCAGAGTTTTACCCTGTTAAAACAGGGGATTTGTTAGAGATAAATCTTCGTGGAGATACCGGAAGGATTATCGGTGGCTTATACTCGACTCAAGACTTATCATCCTTTATTACCTCTTTGGGTAGTTTTCCGAACCCTCTTTCTTCACAGCCTCTATACAATACCAAGGCATTCTACGAAGTTAATCAAGACGGGTTTGTCGCTTTCAACAATAGGTTTTATCAATACGATAAAGATGATTTGTATATAAAGATTATCCGTACGGGGTTATTGGTAGACGCTAACGCTCAGTATCTATATAACCTTATGGGTACGGATAATGTGGAAATACCTAAAGCTAAATTTGTCCAGATCGAAAGGCCAAAATTTGCCTCAATTCACTTCTATGGAGCTATGCCAACTGATGCCAGTGTAGCAAGGAGAGTAACTCCCGGAACTATGAAAATAAAAGTTGATGGCAAAACAGTCTTTCAAGCAAATCAGGAATTATCTGTTCAGGGTCATGGTTCTGCCTTATTAGCAAAAAAAGGCTTTACGCTTGATCTTTTTAATTATGATTATGATGGCTTGAAATTAAAGATAGGTGATATTGTAGCCACAGATAGCTGGCATTTGAAAGCGTATTATACTGACAGAACACATACTCGTGATGTTGCTTGCGGTAGAATTTGGAGAGATATGATCAACACGCTTGATTATCCTGAGTCAAAAGTTAATAATAAAGTGTTCGCGTTAAATACGAATCCCAAGGAGGCCGATGCTTATATAGCTGATGCAAAATATCATACCGATGGACTGCCTGTAGCTGTTTATGTCTATGATACCTTTTATGGATTATATACTCTGAGGACGAAAAAAGCTAGAGAAAATTACGCATTGGACAATGCAAACAAAAAACATATTTTTTTAGACAGTGGGACATATACAGCACTGTTGAGCAAGACATTTGATGGCAAAGACTGGGAGATAAAAAGTCCTAAGATGACTGGATATGAAGACTTAGGTCCCGTTCCCGATGCTGAAGTATTAGCTAACATTAACCGGCTCTTCTCATTTACCGCCACGCTTAATTCAAGCTACGCAAATCACGCAGATTATATCGTGCTAAATCATTGGATAATATGGATAATATTCTCAGAGTTGATATCTAACCGGGATACTAACGGGAACAATTATAATATTATTACCTGGGATGGGACTCATTGGACTATCATACCTTACGATATGGATTTAACCTTAGGGTTAAACCCTTGGAGCGGTACAGGTACTTATGTTATTGATCCTACAAGACCTCAGTTTGATATTAACCATGATATTTGGGCGACTTTCAAAACAAGATACATAACGCAAATCAAAGCGATGTATACTAAATTGAGGAACGATGGATTTATCTCAACAAGTAACCTCCAAAAGTATTTCAATGATCAAATTAAAGAAGTGCCTAGGAAAGTTTATGAGGATGACAGAGCTATATGGCCCTTACTTTTCACTGACGGTGAACCTACAATAGAACAAATAATATTGTTTCTCGATAGTAAAATTAAATTCCTTGACACCCAATGGCTGAACCCTTAAGTAATATACGATCCATGCTCCGCATCCTCAACCCCTCCGCTACATAAGCGGAGGTTACTACAACTCCTCCAGAAACTTCGTACAATCACCTCTTTCCTCATCATCTAACTGCAGATAAAGCTCAGTCGTCCTGATCGTAGTATGTCCGAGCAGATCACTCACAGCCTTAAGATTCTTGCTCTTCTTATATAGAAACCTTGCAAACGTAAACCTTGCTACATGAGCGCTGACACTTTTGCTGATTCCTATCTTTCCGGCAATCGCATTCATCGTCTTGTTGAAGAGCTGGTCAAGCATAGGCTTAAACAGCAGCCCTTTCCGTCCCTTGATCAACTCCAGTGCAAATGGCGGTAGTTTGATAATCGTTTTTCGGCCTGTATCTTTTGTTTTATACAACAGGATATTCAGTTCCCCATTGTTAATATGTCTGCTGTTTACCCGGTTTGCATCTGAGATCCGGAGCCCAGTGTAAACCATGAATAGGAATTTCCGTAAGCACTCTTGTTCATGATCGGTGCCGGTACCCGACGTATACTTGTCTTTTAGTAGTTGTACCTCGTCTTGGTTCAAACCAACTTTGCGGCCGCGTCTGAACGTAGTGGTAACCTCCAGTGCTTCCGGATCAAACCTATAATTATCTTTCGCAGCCAACCTGCAGTAATTCTTTGTCACCTTGAGCGCAGTGACGATTGTGTTATGCTCCCTGTTCTCTTCATCGCGTAGCCAGTTCCGGAAACGCAATACCAAAGCTTTTGACAGGGTAGCAAATGAAACTTCTTCCTTCTTTTTCGCGGCGTAGTTTTTCCACCGGTTAGCAGTTGTGATGGCGACTTCCCTGGTTGGTGCTTTGATTACGCCTTCCTGATAACGTTCATCTGCTTTCCTAATAATGTATTCAGCAAAAGGATCTGTACTGGTGTAGTTCTGAAATCGGTTTCTGAACTCCTGATGGCTGATTGCTTTATTACTTAGTCGGAAATCAACACAGATCTCATTGGCTTTCGCCATAGCCTGGCCGATCATCAAATTATAGTCACTGCACACCTGGTCATTTTTGTGCCTGGGTAGGAGTAGGCCGGTAGCTTCATCAAACTTCGCTAGAGGCCAGCGGATCTTCAACGGGATGCGATCTGGCTTGCGCCCGATGATCACCTGGAGCACAACATTTCCTTCAGAAGCATTTTTCCGCTCTGAGGGACGCAAACGAATATTAACTGTAAGCGATTGATTGAGTAAAGAATTTTTCATTAATAGTCGCATAGTGACGGCAAACAATTTGTTAAAAACTGTCCTAACGACTCGACTGGGGGATCCCCGGAAAACATCCGGCAAACAGAAACCTGCGTTTCTGCTGCCTGAGGGACTCTTTTGTGATAATTTGCAGTCCTGCTAGGGCTCGAACCTAGATCTTCAGAACCAGAATCTGACGTGGTAGCCATTACACTACAGAACTGCGTCAAAAATACGATAAAATTTATTTATTGAAAATTGAAAATCGTTTTTTCTTGTAGAAACCAAGAAAATTTGGCACTCAAAAGAGGGTGGGTGAGAGCCTGAGATATCTTAAGGCACTAAAATCTCTTATAAGACAGCGCTTTATTATAAAAGACGGCGATAAAGCGTTAATCTCTTTTTTCTGCGGTAAAATTAATTAACGTTTCAAAGTCTGAGTGATCGTATTCAAAAGTTCCTTTATCAATATTCCAGTATTTTGATTTTATGAAATTCAGCTCAATTTCAATAACGGTCATTTTTGGACCTCCGGACTTCAGCTGTACGATGTCTCCGATTAAGAAGTCTTCTGGTTTTAATACTTTCATGAGGTTCATATCTGATATTCTAAAATACTAAATGTTAAATTAAGATAAATGTTTGATTCTCAATTGTATTATTGTGAGTCCTTATACGTCTTAGTTGATATCCCCGGCGAGAGAACCATTTACTGTTCTCCCTCGTTTAGTATGGCCTCGCCTAGGGCTGCTTCAAGAGGGAGGTATTCGGCTGGGCAATTTACAGGATCTGCGATTTTAAAGATCCCCTCTTTGGTAACTTCCATGTGAAACCGGTGCCTTGTATCCTCTTGATTTACGTAGACCTGAAACAGTTGTAGTTTTAGGATATTCATAGGGTTGAATTCAAATTCTGTACCTGCTATTTCTTTAGTGAATTTTCTGATCATGGTGTAAAGATAGCCATTTAGGGTAAATAAGGGGGTCTTTATCGCCATATATAGCGATTTTATTTAATTATCGTATAATAAGGCGATATTATTGGATAATCGCTATATATGGCTATATTTGTTCTATGGAATCAAATAAGGCGGTACTCACAGCGGATATCGTTAACTCTACCTTGATGGATGGAAAAGACCTCAACGATCTGATCGTAATGATTCGTTCGGAATTCAAGAAAGCGAAAGTAACATCTGAGTTTTATAGGGGAGACAGCTTTCATCTTCTGACTGAAGTAACGGATGCTTTAAAAGTGGCATTAAAGTTACGTGTTCTCGCGCGTCAAATTCCGAACGCAGGTACTGGAGAGAATGCGGACATAAGAATCGCAATCGGGTTAGGTAAAGTACAGGATGCTATCAAAAGTATGGCTTTAGGAAAAGGAGAAGCCTTTCTGTTATCGGGCAGAGAACTGGATGCAATAAGCAAGTCACAGGTACGTCTGTCTATCCGCTGTTCTGACAACAGGATTGGCGCCGGTATGGAGGCAGTCGCTCTCCTTGCCGATATGATTCTGAAAGATCTTTCAGCAAAGCAGGCAGAAGTGTTAAGCGAATTGCTGATGGGCTATACTCAGATGGAAGTGGCTTTAAAATTAAAGAAGAGTCAATCGACCATAAATAAACTTGCCCAGGCAGGTAACTGGTCGCAGCTGGAAAAAGCTTCACAAATATATCGTAAACTTGCATTCTATATTCAGGATTGATATGCTTTTACTCTGGTATTTAAAAATGCTTGCCGCACATCTGCTTACCGATTTTGCTTTACAGCCGAATTCGTGGGTTGAGGGTAGAAATGCGCATCATTATAAATCCAGACATATCTACTATCACATCATAATGACTATGCTAATCGCTTGTCTTTTTGATGGTTTTACTAACTGGATAGTGCCAGTTCTTATCGGGACGTCACATTTTTCTATAGATCTCTGGAAGTCATACCGGCCCCAAAAGATGCTGTATTTTGTGCTCGATCAGTCAATGCATATACTGGTTATCCTAGTAACAGGACTGCTGTTATACCCACCTGATCCTGCAATCAGCAACTCTCTGCAGTCCATATTAAGAAATGAAAATTATTGGGCGGTAACACTCGCTGTGGTATTCCTGGCTCATCCATCAGGGATCATTATAGGAATGCTGACTGGCAGGTGGCGGGAACAACTCGCCGATACATCAAACAGCCTGGCGGATGCCGGCAAGTGGATTGGAATACTCGAACGGCTGATTATATTTGTGCTGGTCGTCTTTGATCAGTATGCGGCAATAGCCTTGCTAACCGCCGCTAAGTCGATCTTACGATTTTCCGAAAGCAAAAATGCGCAGGAGAGAAGCGAGTACGTGTTGATCGGCACGTTGATCAGTATAACCTTTGCCCTGGTCACAGGATTAATTATTAAAACCTTTCTGCCGGTATTGTTCTGAGATACCACCTGGCAGACATCATAAAAGATTATTGTTTTAGAAATGATTACACATGTAAGAAAGATTGCGGAAGAGTTGAACATTGCTGAAAAGCAGGTGAACACTACGCTGACCCTACTTGACGAGGGAGCAACCGTTCCATTTATTTCGAGATATAGAAAAGAAATGACTGGTAGCCTGGACGAAGTACAGGTAGCTGCCATACGCGACAGGGCTGAACAACTTCGCGAGCTGGATAAAAGAAGACAGGCTATAATTAAATCGCTTACCGAACTGGGTAAACTGGATGCTGCCCTGGAAAAAAAGATCACGGACGCGCTGACAATGGTTGAATTGGAGGATATCTATCTTCCATACCGACCGAAGCGGAAGACAAGGGCGAGCATCGCAAAAGAAAAAGGGCTGCAACCTTTGGCAGATATGTTACATGAACAAGGCGCCTTTAACGTCCTTCAGGAGGCTTCTAAGTATGTAGACGACTCGAAAGGCGTAAGCTCTGATGTCGAGGCGCTGGCGGGTGCCCGGGACATTATAGCGGAGATCATCAATGAAGATGCAGATGCTCGTGCTAAAACCAGGCAGCTGTTTCTTGATAAAGGTCAGTTTATCTCCAAAGTCATTACGGGGAAAGAAGAAGCGGGACAAAAGTATAAGGATTATTTTGACTGGACAGATTCGGTTAAAGACGCGCCGTCGCACCGTATTCTTGCCATGAGAAGGGGCGAAAAAGAACTTATCCTTACTCTCGATATTATGCCGCCTGAGGAGGATGCTCTGGCTCTGCTGGATCGTCAGTTTGTGAAAAATAATTCAGAGGCCTCAAGTCAGGTGAGGCTCGCTATCGCAGATAGTTATAAACGGCTGCTTAAGCCATCAATGGAAACGGAAATCAGACTGCATACAAAAAAGCGGGCTGATGAGGATGCGATAAGGGTGTTTGCTGATAATGCAAAACAACTCCTAATGTCTCCACCATTAGGACAAAGAAACGTTCTTGCTATAGACCCCGGGTTTCGTACCGGATGTAAAGTTGTTTGTCTTAACGAACAAGGTAAGCTTCTGACTAATACCACTATATATCCTCATAGTGGAGCCGGAGGCTTAGCAGAAGCAAACAAGGTTATCAAACAATTAGCAGCTGAGCACTCAATTGACACGATCGCTATCGGTAATGGAACAGCTGGGCGTGAGACGGAGCTTTTTGTTAAAAACCTCGGTTTGTCGGGTGTTAAGCTCATGATGGTAAACGAGAGCGGAGCTTCCATTTACTCTGCCTCAGAAGCGGCGAGAGAAGAGTTTCCGGATAAAGACATAACGGTTAGAGGGGCTGTGTCGATTGGCCGTCGCCTGATGGATCCCTTAGCGGAACTTGTCAAGATAGACCCGAAGTCGATTGGCATAGGGCAGTACCAGCATGATGTAGACCAAAACAAGTTGCAGTCTTCTCTCGATGATACGGTCATTAGCTGCGTAAACGCTGTAGGCGTTGAGCTGAATACGGCTTCAAAACAAATTTTGTCATATATCTCCGGCCTTGGTCCTCAACTGGCTAAGAATATCGTAGAGTATAGAGAAACAAATGGAGCTTTTAAGAAGAGGTCTGAGTTAAAGAAGATCCCCAGATTAGGAGAGAAAGCCTTTGAACAGGCTGCGGGCTTCCTGAGAATCCATAATGCGGTCAATCCACTTGACAGCAGTGCTATCCATCCGGAAAGATATGCTGTCGTAGAACAGATGGCCGGAGACCTGAATTGCACGATAAATGATTTAATGAAAGACGAAAGTCTTCGGAAAAAGATACGTCCCGAAAAATACATCAGCGATTCAATCGGCTTGCCAACAATTGCGGATATTCTTGAGCAGCTTGCAAAGCCGGGGAGAGATCCCAGAGAACAGTTTGAGGCGTTTAGCTTCACTGATGGAGTCAATGCTATCAGCGACCTAAAGATTGGGATGGTGCTCCCCGGGATCGTTACGAATATAACCAGCTTCGGAGCGTTCGTAGATATAGGGGTCCATCAGGATGGCCTTGTACATTTAAGCCAGTTGTCTGACAGGTTTATCAAAGACCCTAATGAAGTGGTGAAAGTTCACCAGAAGGTTACGGTCAGGGTTACAGAAGTAGATGAAACGCGTAAGCGCATTGCGCTTTCCATGAAGATGGAAGGAGCAAAGAGCTCTTCGAAAAGCACGACAGGCCCGGGTAGGGATACTCGTCCGGCTAAAAGTGCCGGACAGGTGAAGAATACTGTAACCAAAGAGGATTTTAAGGATAAGCTGGCAGCATTAAAAAGCAAATTCTCCTAGAGAGTTGCACTGACTGTCAATTGTTTTGAAAATGTTAAAAAATCTTTAAGAACATAAGAACAAATTTCACCGTCCGACGGTTAGTCATATATGGGAACTGATATGAGCAACTTGGAACAGCATGCTTCAACCTGCTACAACTTCTTTGTTAACTTATTTGACAATGGTGAGTTCAATGAAATTGTAGTTACTCAGAACAAGGATGGTTATAGCGTTAACCTGGAAGACAATACTTTCCTGGGAACGCTTGCACAAAACAGCGATCATTCATGGAGTCTGGTTAAAGGAAACATGCCTGCTTATCTGTTTAATGAAATTATAAAAAGCATTAATCAGAAAATTAAAAATTAATTATTGTCAAGAGCCTAAGAAAGAGGCTATGTGAACAGATATGTTCTTTAAAAGGGCGATACCACAAAGTATCGCCTTTTTAGTTTGAGTATAAGTATTTGTAAGACAATGCTATTATGTTATCCAGCTTTCTCAATACTTGATTCAGTATATTCTTTCTGATTCCAATGGTAATCATACAATCATTGTCAAAAACCTGCTCAATAATGCTCAGCTCATTATCTTTCAAGATCCGCATGACGGCGTTCATTTGCAGATAATCAAACTGTAGGCGGTAAACGTCTGTCAGGTTAAGCTCAATGATTTCACTTGCCTTCAACGCTTCTACCGAGGCTGCTTTGTAGGCATTAATCAGGCCGGGAATACCAAGCAAGGTACCACCAAAGTAACGCACTACGATAACCGCTGTATTGGTAAGATCTTGCGATAGGAGCGTGTTGAGGATGGGTCTGCCCGCACTACCAGAGGGCTCCCCATCGTCGTTGAGCTTAAACACCGACCGGTCCGTACTAAAACGTGCCGCCCAGCAGTAATGTCTTGCTTTCGGATGTTCCGCACGAATCACAGCAAGGCGATCTTTCAACTCCTGTTCTGTCCGCACGGCTAGTGCGTACCCGATAAACTTGCTGCCTTTATCCCGAAAAATGCCTTCACCCGGCCTGCCTACAGTTTTATAGGTGTCATCAAACAACATGAGGCAATGATAACCAAAATGAACAAGGTATAGAAATCAGACGCTTTTATTCAGTATTTATTCCGAGCTTAACCAATGTTTTCGAAGCATTCCAGATATAGAGGGTAAAGGCTTGTTTTGTATGATCTTATGATCGTTTTCATAAGGGTGTTCAAACGCTGAATCCTCTTAATTTGATAGAGTATACCGTTTTAACGGCAATAAAAAATTTTGTGAAATGCTTTATCCTTTTAATTTTGTTTAAAACAAGTACACTTATAAATGAAACTTAGCCAGAAAGAAGCAGTCTTTGCTAGTGAGGTGGTAACGCGATTTGAATTATACAATAGCTTATTCCTGACCCTTCCTTTTTACCGTGTAAAACATACAGGAACCTTATTGCCATTTTTTACCTCCCACTGTGAAGAAAGTGTCAAACAGAACATTGCTCCCTCTGATATAATCGAAAGTTTCTTTGGTCAGTACGAGCAATACGTGCAGGCCTCTGATCGCTTCGACTTGTTGTTTCGTTTTATACAATATATTGAGAGACAGGTCGTGCTGTTCGATGCCATAGAAGATTCCGCCTTTAACAAAACGCATTCGGCTGACGAAGTAGGCTCTTTAGCGGTCTTACTTCAGCAGGCGTCGTCTAATCCTTCCATGAAGGCAGATATACGTAAGATGCTGGAAGACTTCTCTTTGAGATTAGTTCTAACTGCGCACCCGACCCAATTCTATCCTGGCAGGGTGTTAGCTATTATAACGGATCTTACAGAGGCTTTGAAGACCAACGATATCAATAGTGTTCACTTGCTTTTACAGCAACTGGGTAAAACTCCTTTCTTTAACAAAACGAAACCAACACCAGTAAATGAGGCTGTCAGCCTTGCCTGGTTCCTGGAGAACGTATTTTACAACGTGGTTTCCAGCATACAGAAGCAGGTTGAGAATGAATTTGAGACACCTATTTTTAATACACATCAGCTGATAGAGCTCGGGTTCTGGCCGGGAGGTGACCGTGACGGAAATCCCAACGTAACATGCGAAAGTACCAAGGCCGTTTCTGAGTTGCTTAGGGAGTTGCTCTTCCGTTGCTACTACCGCGATTTCAAGATTCTGAAGCGTCGTATCACTTTCAGAGGGGTAGAGGAGTACATGGAGCGTTTACAGCACCTCTTTTATCAAAATAGCTTCATCAGAACTGAGGAACCAACCGACCTGCGTGATGAGATATTAGCAAACCTGAACTCCGTTAAAGACGTTCTTGCCCGCGCTCATGACGGCCTGTTTGTAAATGCCGTGGAGGATCTCATTCATAAGGTTAAACTGTTTGGCTGTTACTTCGCATCCCTCGACATCAGGCAGGATAGCAGGGTACTTAGAAAGGCACATGCTGAACTGAGAGGAGCCATATCACATTCCTTCCCGGAGGGTTATGATGATTTAACCGAAGAAGAGAAGTTACAGTCCATTCGCTTTGACGAAGCAAATGCTCCAGCCACCGGATTCGAACCACTGAGCGATGATACGTTCCAGACGATCAGACTGATGAAGAAAATGCAGTTTGCCGGCGGAGAGAAAGCCTCACACCGTTTCATCATAAGTAACTGTCAGAAAGCCTCTGATATCCTGCAACTGATCAACTTATTCCTGTGGAGCGGATGGAAGAAAGACGAACTAAGCGTAGACTTCGTTCCTCTGTTCGAAACTGTACAGGATCTTGCTCTGGCAGGACCTGTTATGGAAACGCTGTACACACATCCGTTTTATAAAGAGCATCTCGCTAAGAGAGGTAATAAGCAAATTATCATGCTTGGCTTCTCCGACAGCACCAAGGATGGAGGTTACCTGATGGCAAACTGGTCTATCTATAAAGCCAAAGTTGTACTGACAACACTCGCCCGGAAAAACGGCATCCAACTGGCTTTCTTTGATGGTCGTGGCGGCCCTCCGGCACGTGGAGGCGGTAAAACACACCGCTTTTATGCAACTATGGGAAGCGAGATTGCCAATGACCATATCCAGCTTACCATTCAGGGGCAAACGATCAGCAGTCAGTATGGTTCTTTCGATACAGCCTACTTCAACATTGAACAGATGGTAAATGCAGGAATTGTTTCTGCTTTAGATACCAGTGATAAAAATACTTTTACACCCACGCAAAAGTCGATAATCGATGGCATGGCTGATACAAGCCATCGCGCTTTCGTAGCGTTAAGGGAGGATCCGCTGTTTCTTCGATATCTGGAACAGCTAAGCCCGCTTAAACTTCTTGCTCATATCAACATCAGTAGTCGTCCGGTAAAACGCGACTCAGGTGCCGAGCTTAAACTGGAAGATCTCCGTGCAATTAGTTTCGTTACCGCCTGGAGCCAGCTTAAGCAGAATGTTCCCGGATTTTACGGTGTAGGCTCTGCATTGAAGAAAGCTAAGGAAGACGGAGTTTGGGACGACGTCAAGAGCATGTATGAAACATCAGGACAATTCAAAACCATGATAGATAATTGTATCATGTCGATGTCTAAAGTTAACTTCAACATCACGTCTTTCCTTGCCAATGATAAAGTATACGGTGCGTTCTGGACGAAGCTTAAAAATGAGTACGACCTCACCAAGTCTCTCATGCTGGAGCTTACAGGAACTACTGTGCTGATGGAGCTATATCCTGTTGAACGTCGCTCCATCGCCTTGAGAGAGCGAATAGTTCTGCCACTTGTAATCATTCAGCATTACGCGCTTCAGCAATTGGATAAACACAAAGACGATGAGGAGAAAGTGAAGATATTCAACAAGCTGATAATCCGCACAGTATATGGTATCGTAAACGCGGGTAGAAACCTCGCTTAAAATAGAAAGATGACGTATTGTTTGGCAATTAAGGTTAAGGAAGGGCTTGTGGCAATTGCCGACACCCGTATCACTTCAGGTACGGATACTACAGTCAAGAAAAAGGTGTTTGTTGATCAGAAAAAGCAGCATTCCCTTTTTATCATGACGAGTGGCTTGCGATCCGTAAGGGATAAGGCAATCATTTATTTCCGCGAGCTTATTGATGGCGGAGCTGAATATAACAAGCTATACAAGGCAGTGAATGCGTTTGGAGAGCAGGTTCGCCGGGTTGCTGTAGAAGATAGAGTACCCCTCGAGAAATCGGGATTCAAGTTTAATCTGAACACCATAATAGGGGGGCAGTTAAAAGATGATGATGAGCATAAACTCTTTCTTCTCTACCCCGAGGGCAATTGGGTAGAGCTTGATCAGGGATCACCTTTTGTAATTATCGGCAACTCCGGTCCCGGAAAACCTATCCTCAACCGGACTCTTAAGGAAGACTCTTCCATGAAGCTGGCACTGAAAACGGGTTTTCTGTCCTTTGATTCGACACGTACGAGTACTAATGACGTCGATTTTCCTATTGACGTCATTCTTTACAACAAGGATAGCTTCGCGATGAGCGAATACCGATTTGAAAAGCAAGACCTTGAGCATATATCTGCTCAGTGGGCGAATGAACTGAAAACAGCCTTGCTAAATATACCCGAGGACTGGATGGAGCCGGCTTTCGAAAAGTTAAGTGTATTAAACGACGACTGCGGGAAGGTCGATCTATGAAATTTAAAGTATCATCCGAATTAACATATCAATTCAATTCCCCCGGAACGCTGATCCTCAATATTCACGCGTTAAAAACATCATATCAACAAATACTCGAAGAGTTCTTCATAGTAGAACCTTACTTCTACTATGAAGAACTTATTTCAGTAAGCGCAGATAACCGTTTTGTAAGAGTCAATATTACTAAACCTTCCCCTGTAAAACTACGGTATAGCGCAACCGTTGATAATTCATATATACTGCTGGATCCCGGTGTTCTTTATGAAGTGCAAGTAAGGGATATGGACGCTCTTGTACTATCTTACCTCAATCCCAGCAGGTATTGCCAGTCAGATAAGCTCTACCGTCTGGCCAACAACATGTTCGGCCACATTGAGAATGCCTTTGAAAAGGTTCTCGCTCTGACGGAATGGATCTACAACAATGTTGAGTATTTGAGTGGTTCAACAAACTCCCAGACCTCGGCATATGACACTGTCACAGAGCAAGCTGGTGTCTGCAGGGATTTTGCTCACCTTGGAATCGCTTTATGCAGAGCCCTGACTATACCGGCAAGATATTTTACCGGCTACTCCTATAAACTGAGTCCGCCAGATTTCCATGCCTGCTTTGAAGCATATCTCGGGGGCAGATGGATTATATTCGATCCTACAAAGCTTGCCCCTCTCAATGGACTGGTCAAGATCGCGACAGGAAGAGATGCGGCCGATACCGCCATCGCCAGCATCTTTGGCGATGTACGCTTCGACGCTATCTCAGTAAACTGTGAGTTAGCCGAAGATAGTTTTGTACCCCATGACTACAGTCAGATAAGAGCCAGCGCCCTGTCTTACCTCTAGTACGGGATAAACTTTAATGCACCTTGGTTGTTCATCAGTTGATGAGAAAAAACATACTTATTGCAGGAATCGCAATTGTTATTCTGGTTGCGGGTGCTCTGCTCTATTTCAAATTCAGAAAACTTGAGGACTTTGAACCCCTGATAAAAGCTAAACTACAAAAGGTTGTACATGATGCATCCGGCGGACTATACAGGTTGGACGTTGAAAAAATTAACGCTGATGTCGTAAACTCCCGGATTATCCTCTCCAAGGTTCGTATATCCTACGATTCTGTCGTTTACAAACAAATGAGGGAGGCGAAAGACGCCCCTGCAGATGTCTTCGATATCACCTTAAGCTCGCTTGCGATAGATGGGCTGACACCAGCTGATCTGATAAAGAAACGGGATATCCGTCTCAATATTCTTATGATTGAACAGCCCTCTGTACACGTGTATCATCACCAGCTCGATTACGAGCGGCCAAAAAAGGCGACAAGCGTATCATCCCTAATTGAAAAGGAGATGGGAAGCTTTGGTTTAAATGTCCTCACCCTCAAGGATGTCGATTTTGTTTATCACAACGAAGGATCCAAAATACAAACCACTCTGAGCAATCTGAATGTCAGCCTTAAAGATATTCTGATCAACGAGGAAACGGAAAGCGATACATCAAGATTTTTATATGCCAGGGACGCTACCATGCGCTTGAAAAATTTCACACACAAGACCGCAGATAGCCTCTATACGTTCATTCTGGACAGTATCACAGTCTTCGCCGCCCGTAATGAACTGCGCGTTCAATCGGTCAAAGTCCAGCCCCGAATTTCAAAAGCCAATTATGCGAAGGTGATGAAAGCCCGGCAAGACCGCTATGATGTAAATGTGAAGAACGTGGTTCTGGAAGATATAGCATGGTGGACCCTCCTTGCAGGAGACGGGTTTTACGCTGGAAATGCGAGTATAAACGGAGGTAATCTCGAAGTATACAGCGACCGTACCATCCCAATCGGGAAGAGCAAGAAAGTTCGTTATCCGCACCAGCAATTATTCGAATCGGATATGGCGATTGGAATCAAAGACATCAAGGTGAAAGACCTGAACGTAACTTTCATGGAAAGAAACCCCGAAACGATGCAGCGTGGTGAAATAAACTTCGTTAACACAAGTGCCTCCATTTCAAATGTTACCAATATTCCGTCCTGGGTGGCCAGAAACGAAATATTACGTATCGACGCCGATACACGCTTCATGAACGAAGGTAGATTAAAGGCTGGTTTCAGGTTTAACCTAAAGCGCCAGAAGGAGGGTGTGTTCTCCGTGTATGCCGACCTGGGACCAATGTCTGGTATAACGCTGAATCGCGCTACCAAGCCTCTTGCGGCCGTGGAGATAAAGCAGGCGAAGATTTCCAGGCTTAGAGTAGATATTAACGGGAATTATAAGGATGGCAGAGGAAAAGTGCTGCTCACCTATCAGGATCTGAAAGTTGATGTGCTTAAAAAAGCTGATGACGGGACGCTGAAAAAGCGAGGATTAATTACCTTTATAGCCAATAACTTCAAAATAAACGAACGAAATCCGAAGAAGGACGAAAAGGCTCAGGCTGTAGATGCATATTATCAACGACCGCCGGACAAATCCTTTTTCACGTTAATTTGGAAAACCATTCTCGCAGGCGTGAAAGAGTCAGCCGGCTTGTAAATAGAACACTATAATGAAGAAACCTATCATCACGGGAATATTGTCTTACGGAATGTCTGGCAGAGTATTCCATGCCCCATTTATAAACGCAAGCATTGATTTTGAACTGCGAGCGGTAACTGAAAGATCTACAAAAGCGATACATGAACGCTACCCGGACGTAATCAGCTATGACAGCGTCGATGAGCTTTTAAAAGACGCGGAAATTGAACTGGTTATCGTCAATACACCAAATAACACTCATTACGAATACGCAAAGCAGGCCCTTCTGGCTGGAAAACATGTTCTGGTGGAGAAGCCCTTCGCCGCCTCTTCTTCAGAAGCTCAGGAGCTATTCACGTTAGGTAAAGAACGGAATCTGAAAGTGCTCGTCTATCAGAACCGTCGCTGGGATTCCGACTTTCTTTCTGTTAAGTCTGCTTTAGACAGTGGAAAGCTGGGTGCTCCAATCGAAGCGCATTTCCGTTTTGACCGTTACCGCAACGAGATCAGCAAGAAAGCTTTCAAAGAACTCCCGCTTCCGGCGAGTGGCTTAACCTTTGATCTCGGTCCCCATCTTCTCGATCAGGTCATCAGCATCTGGGGAAAGCCCGCGTCATTCGTTAAGACCACCGGTATTTTTCGCACAGAATCTAAAGTGGATGACTACATGCACATTCACCTCCGTTACGAAAGCGGCCTGAATGTCTTTGTCACCGCGAGCCTGCTTACCGCTTCACCTCTGCCTTCTTTTATTGTGCATGGCACGAAGGGCTCCTACATCAAGTCCCGCACCGATGTTCAGGAGGATCAGTTACAAGCAGGAGTTACGCCTGATAGTCCGGAATATGGCATTGAGCATGATGGAAATGAAGGGACGCTCATCAGTATCAACGAAACGGGTGAGCGATCTACCGAATACACCACATCCTTGAAAGGGAATTATGATCGCTTATTCGCTGCTGTCCATGATGCGATACGTAATGACGTACCTTATCCCATCTCTGAAGAAGATATAATGGCCCAAATGCAGATACTGGAATCAAAATAGCCAGACTAGTCTTCGGCTTGTGCAGCAGGCACAATCATCGTCAGACAGGAGGGGATGATCTCGGCATGAATCTCATGTACTTTACCGCAGATCTCCCCGTCTACCTGAAGCGTAGTTTTTCTTGAAGAACGGATCTGCACCTTGCTGCAACTATGCACTTCTACATATTCGGAGGTCTGCAAACTGTTTGTAAACATCTTCCAGGCGATGGAAAGCAATTTGATGCGCGGGAAGGGTCTGACGATAACAAGCTCAAACTTTCCGTCATCAATTATCCCGATTGGGTTGATCACGGCGCCCGTACCGTACTTTGAAGCATTCGCGAAAGTGAGCGATACCGCTTTTCTTTTAAGTAGTTTGCCGTCTATCCTGATGTGGAAGCGGTACTGCTTGATCAAAAAAACCTCGCGAAACAGATATTTCGCATAAGTCATCAAACCCCTTCCGGGATCTTCTTCAAACCGCTTGACAATTCGTGCGTTCAACCCAACGTCTGCCAGATGTATGCATATTTTTCCATTGATCTTCAGAACATCTATTGGCTGCTCAACACCATCTCTCAGGAGGTTCAGCACACCTTCGATGCGGCCGCGTATACCAAGCTCGCTTGCCATTCCGTTTGCCGATCCGGTCGGAATGATAAGCATAGGAAGTGATGTATTATGGATAAGCTTAGCAATCAGGTTGATTGTTCCGTCGCCGCCCGCGACACCGAGCCTTTCCGGCTGATACTGCGCTATTGCCTTTAAAATCTGGTCTTCCGAAAAGTCTTTCTTAAGCTCAAAAATTGAATATTCATAATTCAGCTCTTCAGATGAGCTCTGAATCAAATCTTTAAGGCTTCCTTCGGTCTGATTTCCCGACCGGGTATTGATTATAAATAATACTCTCACGTCATTTATGATAAATCTGGAGAGCGTTGAATTTACAGTTGGTCTTTCACTTCAAGTAAAAACTTTTTAAGCTTTTCAAGCGAGTCAATTACTTTCTGGTTTTCTTTTATCTCTGTCTTATTAGTCTTCAGGTGTTCTTTCGCACCCGACAATGTATAACCCTTGTCTTTAACCAAATGAAAGATAATTTTCAGATTTTCAACGTCTTCCGGTGAGAACAGCCTGTTGCCTTTTTTGTTTTTTTTAGGTTGTAGAATTTCAAACTCGCGCTCATAAAATCGTATCTGAGAGGCGTTAACCTGAAACATTTCAGTAACTTCTCCCATTGTGTAATAGAGTTTGTTGATGTCTCTTTCTTTATATGGCATAACACAAATGTAGTACGATTTCCCAACAATCGATAAGAGAATGCCGAATTATGGCCTCTAATATTCCAAAATCCAAATCTGATATTAACTTTGCAACCAAATATTTAAAGGATGACAACGAAGGAAATCAGAAAAGGATTTTTAGATTTTTTTGCAGGTAAGGGCCATCAGGTAGTGCCTTCTGCGCCAATCGTGGTAAAGAACGACCCTACACTGATGTTTACTAATGCAGGAATGAACCAGTTTAAAGATATTTTTCTGGGAGAGGCACCCGTGAAATATTCAAGGGTTGCCGATACTCAACGCTGTCTGCGGGTATCCGGTAAGCACAACGATCTGGAGGAGGTAGGTATCGACACATACCACCATACCATGTTTGAAATGTTGGGTAACTGGAGCTTCGGCGACTACTTTAAAGAAGACGCTATCGCCTGGAGCTGGGAGCTCCTGACCAAGGTTTATGGCATTGAAGAAGATAAGCTTTATGTAACAGTATTTCAGGGAGATGAGAAAGAAGGCTTACCTAAAGATCAGGAAGCGTATGATTTCTGGAAGCAGTGGATTTCTGAAGACCGTATCCTGCTTGGAAACAAGAAAGACAACTTCTGGGAGATGGGTGATACCGGTCCGTGCGGACCTTGCTCCGAAATTCATGTCGATTGCCGCTCTGCAGAAGAGCGTCAGCTGGTAGATGGCAAAACTCTTGTCAATGCAGATCATCCCCAGGTTATAGAGATCTGGAACAACGTATTCATGCAGTTCAACCGATTGAAAGACGGGTCTTTACAGACTTTACCTGCACAGCATGTAGATACAGGAATGGGACTTGAAAGACTGGTGCGCATCCTTCAGGGAAAATCTTCCAACTACGATACAGATGTATTCCAGCCACTTATATCTTTTATCGCTGCCGAGAGCGGCATTGCATACAATCAGGGAGAAAGCCTGGCCAAGACAGACATTGCCATGAGGGTGATGGCAGACCACATTCGCGCAATTGCCTTTGCAATAGCAGACGGTCAGCTTCCATCAAACGTAAAGGCAGGATATGTTATCCGGCGGATCCTGCGGAGAGCAGTGCGCTATGCATACAGCTTCCTCGATATCAAGGAACCATTCTTTAACAGGCTCGTGCCTGTTCTGGCTGATCAGTTCGACGGCGTATTCCCTGAGCTTAAAGCGCAGCAGGACTTCGTACAGAAGGTTATCCTGGAGGAGGAGGTTTCCTTCCTTAGAACGCTTGCTACGGGCATTCAGCGCTTCGAAAAGTATACATCAGACAACAAGGTAGTAGACGGAAGCTTTGCGTTTGAACTTTATGATACCTTCGGTTTTCCAATCGACTTAACCGACCTCATGGCTCGCGAAAGTGGAATGACTGTTGACATGGAAGGTTTCAGCCAGGCTCTCGAGGCCCAGAAGGCACGTTCAAGAGCTGCGACGGCGGTTGATACCACCGACTGGATTATTGTTAATTCAGGGGATTCTAACGAGTTCTTAGGCTATGATCTCACTGAAACTCCTGCGCATATTTTAAAATACAGGAAAATTACAGCTAAAGGAAAGGTGCAGTTCCAGATTGTCCTCGACAGGACTCCTTTTTATGCGGAGAGCGGTGGCCAGGTCGGCGATACAGGTTTTCTCACAGCAGAAGACGGCCTTCAGATCCGTATTACAGATACAAAGAAGGAGAACGCCCTGAATATCCACTTTACCGATGAGATTCCCGAAGGATTTGATCTGGAAACACAGGTAATTGCTAAGGTAGATGCAGACAGACGGATATTGATTCAGAGCAATCACTCGGCGACGCACTTACTACAGGCAGCCCTTAGAGAGGTCCTGGGTACCCACGTACAGCAAAAAGGCTCTCTCGTAAATTCTGACTATCTCCGTTTTGACTTTTCACATTTCGCCAAAGCCACAGATGAAGAGCTGGCAAGGGTAGAGGCTATTGTGAATCAAAAGATCCGTCAGAATATCGCTCTTAAAGAGGAACGTAACGTTCCTTTCCAGGAAGCGGTTAATCGTGGTGTCACTGCCTTATTCGGAGAGAAGTACGGAGAGTTCGTCAGAATAATCACCTTCGACGATACTTACTCCAGAGAGCTTTGCGGAGGTATTCATGTTCAGGCTACCGGACAGATCGGCTACTTTAAGATCGTGTCTGAAAGTGCGGTCGCAGCAGGCGTTAGAAGGATAGAGGCGATCACCGGAGCAACCGCTGAGAACTATTTCAATAATCAGGCTGGTCTGCTTAATCAACTAAAAGGCTTACTGAAAAATCCTAAGGATCTGGCTAAATCGCTGGAATCACTCCTTGAAGAAAACACCCGCCTGAAGAAAGAGATTGAGAAAAGCGTATTCGAGAAGGCAGCTAACCTCAAGAATGAACTGGCTGCTAAAGCAGAATCGATAAACGGTATGAACTTCATAGCCTCACGGATTGATTTCGCAAACGCTGATGCCATCAAGAATCTGGCTTTTTCATTAAAAGAGATCGTATCTGATCTGTTCTTGGTTCTTGCATCTGAGTCAGACGGAAAGCCAGGGCTGACCGTGATGATCTCTGAGGACCTGGTAGACAAAAGATCACTGAATGCCGGTAACATCGTTCGCGAACTTGCCAAAAACATTCAGGGGGGCGGTGGTGGACAACCTTTTTACGCTACCGCAGGTGGAAAGGATAGTTCCGGGCTTGATCTCGCTCTGACTAAAGCCAGGGAACTGGTAGCTCAGACATAGTCGACCCTAAGTATCAGGAGGTCAGATCACAGCATAATGACCTCCTGAACATGTTTTAAAGCCCCTAAACTTTTTTCGAAGTTATACGTTATGGGGGTAAAAATTAAAAGCTTGAAATATGCATTTTGATAAGATAAAGAATACAGGTCAGGCTCGTCTGTTCAAGAGTGACTTTTTAGAGAGTTTAACCAAAACGCGGCCCTGGGTTATATATAGCATCTACATACCGCTATGCGCCTACCTGATCTACTATAGCCATGCAAACCTGGGATACGACTATTCGTTTATCGCTCTGATGTTCTTTGGCGCTCTTGCCTTCTGGACCTTATTTGAATACTTCGCCCACCGTTATCTGTTCCATTATGAAGCAAGCAGCGAATGGGCCAATCGAATAGTATACATCTTCCACGGTAATCACCATGAGTACCCACGAGATCGCATGCGCCTTTTCATGCCTCCTGTTCCCAGCGTAATTCTTGCAGCGGTAGTGTTTAGTATTATCTACCTTTTCTCATTATTGTTTACAGGCATAGGGGATTATGCATATATGTTCTTCCCGGGTTTCATGATCGGATATCTGGCTTATGTTTCCATGCATTATGCGATTCATGCTTTCACGCCGCCGAAACCACTTAAAGCCTTATGGCGAAATCACCACCTTCATCATTACAAATATCCTGAAAGAGGCTTCGGAGTAAGTTCTGTTTTTTGGGATGTGATCTTCCGTTCCTTACCTGAAGAAAAGAAAGAGAAGCCTTAAGGAATGTTCAGGAACTTATGTGTCTGAAGTGAAATCTCCCATTTAGGATTTTCTTTAACATAGTCGATGATCAATGGAATCATCTCCTGCGACTTAGACCATTCCGGCTGAAGGTAAAGTTTACAACCTGGCGATACCAGTTGGGCGTGCGATTCAGCCCAGGCGAAGTCACTCTTGTTAAAAACGATAACCTTTAATTCTCCGGCATGCTGACCGATTGAAGGTACGGGCGACTTAAACTTCTTTGGGGAAAGACAAATCCAGTCCCATTGTCCCGACAAAGGATATGCCCCTGAAGTTTCGATAAAAGTTTTTATTCCCCGTTTTTGCAGTTCCGAAGTGAGGTAATCCAAATTATAGATAAGAGGCTCACCTCCGGTAATCACCACAGCTTTGCCGGGATAGCGTTCTGCGTTAGCCACGATCTGATCAGCGTGAGTAAGCGGATGCAGGCTCGCATCCCAGCTCTCTTTCACGTCGCACCAATGACAACCTACATCACATCCGCCAAGTCTGATGAAATAAGCGGCTTTTCCACTATGATAACCCTCGCCCTGGATGGTATAAAACTCCTCCATTAATGGGAGCAGGGTTCCGTCTTCTGGTACTTGTAAACTCATTTTTTTTCTAAGGCTGCGAATATACCCAATATTAAAAGGGATATCAGCAGGGCAATGTCATTTTAGCAAAGCCCGCTGTAGCTAGCCGTAAATTTCTTTTTTAGCAGATGCAAGCGTGTTTTTCAACAGTCCTACAATCGTCATTAATCCTACACCACCAGGAACGGGTGTAATCCATGAAGCTTTCTCAGATACGTTATCGAAGTCAACATCCCCATATAGCTTATATCCCGACTTCGTTGTTTCTGAAACCTCTCTGTTAATCCCCACATCGATGATCACAGCACCAGGTTTAACCATGTCTGCAGTAACGAAGTTCTTTTTACCGATCGCCGCTACAATGATATCAGCAGATGCTACCACGTCTTTCAGGTCTTTTGTTCTGCTATGGGTTAATGTTACGGTACAGTTACCTGGATATGCGTTTCTGGCCATCAGGATGCTCATCGGGCTTCCCACGATATTACTGCGGCCAACCACGACACAATGCTTTCCAGAAGTCTCAATCTTATACTCTTCCAGCATCATCATAATGCCGTAAGGCGTTGCCGGAATGAAGCAGGGAAGGTTCCGCATCATGCGACCCAGGTTTACAGGATGGAAGCCGTCTACATCTTTCCTGTAATTAATCTTTTCTGTAACCTTCTCAGGATCAATGTGTTTAGGTAAAGGAAGCTGAACAATTAATCCATCTACACTTTCGTCCTGATTGATCTCTTCAATCTTTGCCAGAAGCTCCGCCTCAGTAACTGAATTGTCATAGCGATGAAGTGATGATTTAAAGCCCACCTTCTCGCAATTCTTCATTTTGCTCGCTACGTAGGTCTCACTTCCGCCGTCATTACCTACAAGGATCGCAACCAAATGTGGCTTGCGGCCGATGGTAGCAAGGACCCCTGCGGCCTCCGCAGCAATTTCCTGCTTGAGTTTTTCTGATACGAATCTTCCGTCTAATAACTGCATGTTGTTATCGTAGAATGTTGTTGCTATTTGTTATTAATCGAGTTTCAGGACAGCCATAAATGCCGATTGCGGGATTTCCACATTACCAACCTGGCGCATTCTCTTCTTACCCTTTTTCTGTTTTTCCAAAAGTTTACGCTTACGGGAAATGTCACCACCGTAACATTTAGCGGTAACGTCCTTTCTCAGGGCGCGAACCGTCTCCCTGGCGATAACCTTAGCACCAATAGAAGCCTGGATAATGATCTCAAACTGCTGTCTCGGAATCAGCTCACGCAGCTTTTCACAGATGCGTTTTCCAAAATCATATGAATTCGACCGGTGGATAAGAGAAGACAATGCGTCAACCGGCTCGCCGTTCAAACGGATATCCAGTCTTACAAGATCCGACTTGCGGTAACCGATCTGGTGATAATCGAAAGAAGCATATCCCTTTGATATCGTTTTAAGGCGGTCGTAGAAGTCAAATACAATTTCTCCCATCGGAAGCTCAAATACGAGCTCCACACGATCAGAGGTAAGATATGATTGGTTGATGATGATACCTCTTTTTTGAATACAAAGAGACATGATCGGACCAACAAATTCCGATTTAGTGATGATGTTCGCTTTTATAAAGGGTTCCTCGACAGAATCCATCTTGCTCGGATCCGGAAGGTCAGAAGGGTTGTGAACTTGTATTACGTCCCCTTTGGTGGTGTGAGCTACGTAAGAAACGTTCGGTACGGTAGTAATTACCGTCATGTCGAACTCCCGCTCCAAACGTTCCTGGATGATCTCCATGTGAAGCATTCCCAGGAATCCGCATCTGAATCCAAATCCAAGGGCAGCGGATGATTCCGGTTCGAAAACAATCGAAGCATCATTTAACTGAAGCTTGTGCATGCTTTCGCGAAGTTCCTCAAATTCGTCCGTATCAACAGGGTAAATACCTGCAAATACCATTGGTTTTACCTCCTCAAAGCCCTGAATAGCTTCTTTGGAGGGCTTGTCAACGTGAGTGATCGTGTCGCCGACCTTCACTTCCCTGGCTTCCTTGATTCCAGAGATAATATATCCAACGTCTCCCGTTTTAACAATGCCGCGAGGCTCAGGGTTCAGTTTTAATATACCTACTTCATCTGCAATATATTCCTTGCCTGTTGCAATGAATTTTACTTTATCGTTCTTCTTAATCTGTCCGTGGACAACCTTAAAGTAGGCGATAATGCCACGGAAGGGATTAAATACAGAGTCGAAGATCAATGCCTGCAGTTCGCCGTCTTCCTGGCCAACCGGGGCGGGTACCCGCGTAACGATCGCTTCAAGAATATCATGAACACCTAAGCCGGTTTTTCCGGATGCAGGTATAATCTCTTCACGCTTACAACCGATAAGTTCAATGATCTGATCTTTTACCTCCTCTGGCATCGCACCCGGAAGATCCATCTTATTCAGAATCGGAATGATTTCCAGATCATGCTCAAGAGCAAGATAGAGGTTAGAGATAGTCTGGGCCTGAATACCCTGTGATGCATCTACAATAAGAAGAGCTCCCTCACAAGCCGCGATAGACCTGGAGACCTCGTATGAAAAGTCAACGTGCCCGGGGGTGTCAATAAGGTTGAAGATATAGTCCTCTCCATTGAGGCTATAGTTCATCTGTATCGCATGACTCTTTATGGTAATTCCCCGCTCACGCTCAAGGTCCATGTTATCCAATAACTGGGCCTGCGCGTCGCGCTGACTGATGGTATTTGTATATTCTAAAAGTCGATCTGCTAAAGTACTCTTTCCGTGATCGATGTGTGCAATGATGCAAAAGTTACGGATATTCTTCATTCGTAGCGCAAAGATAATTTATTGATCTTACATTTTTGAGGTGTTGTTTGACAATGATGTGCAAACGCTCCTTTCAGGTGGAAAACCATGGTATATTGTAGGGAAAATTTAATTTTGTTTTGTTTATAAAAGTGTGTTGTTCAATTAGATGCTGGTTTCATGTTGATAGTTTATTGAGCTGTTAGTCAGACAGGGCAGGCTCACCCCTTGGTGGTGCCAAATTAAATTCTTTGGACCTCGTTTGCTGTTTATAATGAAATGTAAATAAGTGTCTTACGCTTAAATCTTTAAGTGTTAGTTGATCAAATGTCTAAGCCTCGTGTCTCTTCCAGGTTGAAGAAAAGTCAGACAGCATTTGATCAAATCTGGCAACCACCGCCTGGACAAACTCTTCATCCAAAAGCTGAAACACACCATCCAGTCCTTCCAGTAAATCCATTTCAGCAAGCTTATATGTCTGTTCAAAACTCCCCTTTTCAAACTTGATAATATACTTTCCGTTCATCGAAAAGATGGTTATCTTACAGTCTGGTCTTGGTAACTCGGCAACTACTCTCATGGATTTTTTTAGCAAATGTATTACAAAATTTCAGTCTTTTCCGACAAGGGATCTGACCCACTTAGTAAGCCCTCGGAACCGATGATCTTAAACCGTGCGAAGAGTTCTTCACTATACCATTTTTCTTCCCTGGTCTTTTTTATCACTTCGGCATGCTCAGCAGATTTGTATGCGAAATTTTTAATGTCCTCCGCAGACGCCCATACCGAAAATGTAGCTTGCCTGAAAAGCGGTGCTTCTCCGATTCCAAATGATTTGATGAACCCAGGTGCCCGCGACATCATTTGAGCTACTTTGTCGACATGAGACCAAAATCCCTTCAGCTTGTTCAGGCGGATTGTAGCACGTGTTAATACAGCAATCGGCCCTTCAACCTGACTCTTTTCAAAACGGGTGCCAAAGGGTTGTTGTCCATCCCAGCTTCCATGACTCATAACAGGCTCCAGCAAGACCGTCCATTGCTCCCTTGCGAAGCGTTTCCACCAGCGGCTGACAAAGGACCGTTCCTTGAATTCATCGAAGTCCTTCTGTGTTTTCCAGACTGCCAGAAGTGCCCATTGCTGGAGATCCGGCATCAGATCAAACGTACCATTCCTGCCCGAGCCCATCAGCTTGTAGAACGTACAACCGCCCGTAAGCAAAAGCGGGAGCCTGTGTAAAGCCATAGACAGGAAAGCAACAGGGATAAGTCTCTTCGGATAGCGAACAATGGTAAGCGAAACAATCATTTTTGAGCCTGAATGGTAAAGGGTCTTTTGATAAATATAGGCATAAAAAAAAGGGTCATAGACCCTTTTTATATTATTGGCAGAGCTTGATAGCTCTAAAAATTGAAGATAATTAGTCTTCCCCTCCTTCGTCGCCGTAGCTAACTTTAGGGATCTGTTTGTCAATCTGCCAGCGTCCTGTTCCTTCTTCTCCGATGATATCGAAAAGCTCAAGGATACGTCTTGCTACATATTCTTCTTCAATTTGTTCCTTTAAGAACCACTGCAGGAACTGAAAAGTAACATAGTCATTCGCTTTTTGACATCTGTCCGCTATACGGTTGAAGTTTGAAGTCACCTGGATCTCTTGCTGTAAAGCAAGTTCAAATATTCCTTTAAACGATTCGAATTCCTGGGGGATGTTGGTTACTTCCGGAGAGATAGCTCTTCCGCCCAGGTCGTTGATATATCTGAACAGTTTCAGCATGTGTTCACGCTCTTCACCAGACTGGCGTTCAAGATATCCGGCACTGTTGTCATACCCGTTACGGTTACACCAGGAAGACATAGCTAAGTATAGGGAAGATGAATATGCTTCAACTTTTATCTGTTCGTTTAGAAGAGTCTCTATTTCCTCTGACAGAGAAGTTCTTAATCTGAGAAGGTCTTTCATAGTATTCTAATTTATTATTAGATACAAATAAACACCAAAATGTTTTGAAAGTAGGAGAATATTTCTAATACGTATTCAATCTAAATCGTTGTACTAAGCAAATTGAAGCTGGCTGGTTCTGAGAATACTGTTCAGATGAAGGATGGTTTTCGCGCCGCCGATGATACGTTGCAGAGAAATGACCTCTGTAATCGTCAGCAGAAAACAGGTCTCACAGTAGGGAGGCATGATAATCGCAAGGTCTGCATGCTTAGCCGGGCTGCATAACATTTCTGCCAGATTTATTGCAAATAGCCTTTTGCTGAAGTCAATGAAGTTTCCAGGTTTGAAAGCGGTGGAGCGATTAGCGAACTCAAGAATAAAGTTATTCGACGCTTCGCATTGGTAAACAGTCCCGGCTTCTGTCTTAAAAACTTCTATAAGGTGAGTACTCGCTTTTGTTTGCATTGACTTGATGTGTATTACAAACTTAACATTTGTTTATAATCGATCCAAATAAAAGAGCTTCTTTTTGTAATTATTCTAAATAAGGAGGGACGATTCGAAATAGTAGATCTTTAGGGTGTGTTTGCGGATGGTCAAAACAAAGCTATCGCGCTCAAACGAAGCCCTTTTAAAACAAAGAGCCCGGCAGAATACCGAGCTCTTTTACAAAAAAAACTTAATTTTTGTTAACCTATCTAATATTTAGGGGGCACCTCAATCTGATTACCGCCTCTAAAAATCTAGCCTCTTGTTAATCTGCTGGAACCTCTAGAAGGTCTTTCTCCTGAAGAAGAACCGCGATTACTGCGGGAATTATCAGAGGGTTGTGAGCGCTCCCGTGGTGCTCTCTGTACCTGAGGCGCAGTTCTTTGCGGAGCCTGGGCCCTTTGGCGTGGTTCTGCCTGTGCGCCTGGTATGGCTCTCTGTGGAGCCTGAGATCTTTGGCTTCTATCTGACTGCCCATCCTGCATGGTTCTCTGCGGAGTTCTTTCAGTTCTTGTGGCACCGGCAGAACGCCTTTCAGTACTTTCTGAGTTCCGGTCGTTTGATCTGGTCCCAGGAAGTGTTCCGGAAGGACGCGTTTCAGCCTGCTGTCCTCTGGAAGGTCTGCTTGTCCGGGTGCCCCGGTTCCCGCCGTTCGCCGTCGTGTTCTCCCGGTTTCTTACATCCGCAGAATTAGGCCTGGAGTCATTATTCTGTCTTGGACGAGTAGTTGACGGTCTTGTATTGTCCCTGTTCCGGTTATCATTCGAAGGGCGGTTATTGCTATTGTTTCCGTAGCGTTCAGAATTATCTCTTCCCGGACGACCTATAGAACTTCCTCTGTCACTATCGTTTCTGCCGTTTAATTCCGGACGGTAAACCCGAACTGAACCTCTCTCTGCTACTGTTCTGCCCGGTCTGTTAGACGCATGCACCTGGTGAACGGGAATTTTTCCCCGGGTATAGCGTTCCATTTCTCTGCGATGCGGACCTGCGAAATATCTCCTGTTATCACGCACATAGATGTTATTTATGATCGTGGTATGTCCATAAAAATTGGAGTATCTGTTTCTTGGTACATGGTAGTTGTATACAGACCGGTGTGTGATATATCGTTGCGGTACAAAGATCCATCTCGCCAGCGGGATGTTGATGTTGATATTGATGTCGAGACCCGGACCTAAGGGTGCCCATCCGTAATAACCGCCTCCCGATCTCCAGTTAACCCAGGCCGGACCCCATTCAGAACCTGGTACCCAAATCCATCCATAATAATCATCAAGCAGCCAGCGTCCGTAGTGGAAAGGCGCCCATCCCCAGTCGTAGTCAGAAACCCAGGTGTTGCCATAATCAGTAACTACCCAGTGTCCCCGTGTTCCATAAGGCTGAAATCCTTCTTCTACATCGGGTATCCATACACGGCCGTGATCCTGATAGTTGATCCATTGTCCGTATGGTGAAAGCTCGTCATAGAAAGTCTGGAAAGATACACTGGCTCCCGGCTGTGATAGGGTGCTTGCTGTGCTGCTCAAGCTGCTGAACATTGTCCCCAATATTAACAGCATTAAAACCCGTTTAAGATCTTTCATAAAGTGTGTGTTTTAATGATTAGAGGGAGCAGATCAGAAAAGGTTTATCCTGCTACCCCCTTTAATTAAATTGTTACGTGTGTTACATAAGACGTTAGAAACCAATTAAAAGTGTCAGGGTTTGCTAACAAAGATAGATTGACCTTCTTTTGTATCATGCTGATAAGAATGGCACTTACTGGCGAGATGAGTCCGACTTTAGTATTTGAAAGTCGGACTCATTACTGGCTTTACCTGCCCAAAAAGCAGCATGATAGAGATTGTCTTATACTGAATTTACCTTACAAAAATCGGACAGTTAAACGGCTTTGTATTTACAACGATTAAAGTTTGTACGGATATATCTTTACACTAGAAATAAATCATATAGATTTACTTTGAC